>Ga0209998_10000084_pt1 | contig 36963 bp, 38 predicted proteins | sample EndophyteCoNSPM_FD_187576 | JGI IMG/M metagenome (GOLD analysis project Ga0209998, IMG submission 187576) | Arabidopsis thaliana rhizosphere microbial communities from the Joint Genome Institute, USA, that affect carbon cycling - Endophyte Co-N... | ecosystem: Host-associated > Plants > Roots >... | reverse complement strand
GGCGAAGACGCCCGGGACGCTCGTCGCCGTGGAGCCGCCTTCGCGGCCGCCGCGGGTCACGATGTAGCCATTCTCCATCTCGAGCTGCCGGTCGAAGACCTGCGTGTTCGGCGTGTGGCCGATCGCGATGAAGAGGCCCTTCACCTTCAGCTCGCGCCGCTTCCCGTCGCGCGTGTCCTCGAGGACGAGGCCGTCGATCGACTTGTCGCCGAGCACGTCGTGGACCTTCGTCCAGTAGACGACCTCCGCCTTCGGGCTCGTCGTGATGCGCTGGGCCATGATCTTGCTGGCGCGCAGCTCGCCCTTGCGCACGAGCAGCGACACCTTCGAGGCGAACTTCGTGAGGTAGGACGCCTCCTCCATCGCCGTGTCCCCCCCGCCGACGACGGCGAGGTGCTGGTCGCGGAACACGGGGAGCGCGCCGTCGCACACGGCGCAGTACGACACCCCGCGGCCGGCGTACTCCAGCTCGCCTGGCACCTCGAGCTTGAGCGGCGTGCCCTCGTGCGGCGTCACGTTGGCGATGTCCTCGAGGTAGCTCCAGTGGACGCTGCCCCAACTGACGCCCTCGTCGGTCTTCTTGAGGGTGATCGCGCCTAGCTCGGGTTTGACCTCGGCCTTGACGAAGCGGTGCTCGTAGAAGCCGGTGCCGGCCTCGACCTTCTCGGGCACGATGGTGTGATTGCCGACGGTCACTTCGACGAGCGCGTCGGACTTCAGCAGCCCCTCGCCGCGGAGCTTGCGGACGACGTCGGCCGGCACGGTCTCGGCGCGCCCCTCGCCGCGCCGGCTGCGTCGGCACCGGTCGTCCCCGTGCCGGATGCCGTCTCGGCGAGCACGGTGGCGGAGCGGAAGCTGGTATCGGTCCTCTTCGCCGACCTCGTCGGATTCACCTCGATGTCCGAGTCCCGTGACGCGGAGGCGGTGCGTGAGCAGCTGACCGAGTACTTCGGCGTGGCCCAGGAGATCGTGACCCGGTATGGCGGCTCGGTCGAGAAGTTCATCGGCGACGCCGTGATGGCCGTCTGGGGCACGCCGGTCGCGCACGAGGACGATGCCGAGCGCGCGGTGCGCGCGGCGCTCGAGCTGGTGGACGCGGTCGGCCACCTCGGCCACGACGGCGAAACGCTCGCCGCGAGGGCCGGCGTGCTCACCGGAGAGGCAGCTGTCACCCTGGGCGCCTCGAACCAGGGCATGGTCGCCGGTGACCTGGTCAACACCGCGTCGCGCCTCCAGTCGGTGGCGCCACCGGGCACCGTGATCGTTGGTGAGGCGACCCGCCAGAGCGCCGAGAGCGCGATCGTCTTCGAGCCGGTCGGCGAGCAGGATCTGAAGGGCAAGGTCAGCCCGGTCCCCGCCTACCGAGCCCTGCGCGTGGTGGCACAGCGAGGCGGAGTCGGCCGCGGTGAGCAGCTCGAAGCGCCGTTCATGGGGCGCGACACCGAGCTGCGCCTGGTCAAGGACCTGTTCCATGCCGCGCCGCGCGAGAAGCGTCCGCGCCTCGTCTCGATCATCGGCCAGGCCGGCATCGGCAAGAGCCGCCTGGCGTGGGAGTTCCTGAAGTACATCGACGGCATCAAGATGACGGTCCTGTGGCACCAGGGCCGCTCCCCCGCCTACGGCGAGGGGATCAGCTTCTGGGCGCTGGCCGAGATGGTGCGCAGCCGGGTCGGCCTGCTGGAGCTGGACGACGCTGCCACGACGCGCGCCAAGCTGGCGCTGGCGCTCGAGACCTACGTGCCCGACGAAGCGGAACGACGCTGGATGGCTCCGAGACTCGAGCAGCTGCTCGGCATGGCTGACGCCGACACCGGCGGACGCGAGGATCTCTTCGCCGCGTGGCGGACGTTCTTCGAGCGGGTGGCCGGCGACAACACCCTGGTGATGGTCTTCGAGGACCTGCACTGGGCCGATGCCGGGCAGCTCGACTTCATCGACCACCTGCTCGAATGGAGCCGGGGCCACGCCATCTACGTCATCACGCTGGCCCGCCCCGAGCTCCTCGAGCGGCGGCCGAACTGGGGAGCCGGACAGCGCAGCTTCACGAGCCTGGCGCTCGAGCCGCTGCCGGACGAGGTGATTCGCGACATCCTGGCCAGCCTCGTTCCGGGCCTTCCCGAGCCGACGATGGACCAGATCGTGGGCCGCGCCGAGGGGATCCCGCTCTATGCGGTTGAGACCATCCGGATGCTGCTGCAGGAGGGCCGCCTGGAGCAGGAGAACGGGGTCTATCGGCCTGTCGGTGATCTCAGCACCCTGGCGGTCCCCGCCACGCTCCATGCGCTGATCGCCGCCAGACTTGACGCGATCGACGCAAGCGACCGGTCGCTGCTCCAGTACGCGTCGGTCCTTGGTCAGACCTTCACGCTGAAGGGTCTGAAGGCAGTGACCGGCCAGGGGGACGACCTCGAGGGGCGGCTTCACGGCCTCGTCCGGCGCGAGCTGCTCACCCTCGACACGGACCCGCGCTCGCCGGAGCGCGGTCAGTACGGCTTCGTCCAGGCGCTGGTCCGGGACGTGGCATACGGGACGCTGACGAAGCGCGACCGCAAGGTCGTGCACCTCGCGGCCGGCGAACACTTCGAGTCGCTCCAGGACGACGAGATCATCGACGCGACCGCCGCGCACTACCTGGACGCGTATCGAAGCGCGCCGGACGACCCCGACGCGGACCAGATCCGCGCCCATGCGGCCGAGCTGCTGCAGCGTGCCGCGGTGCGTGCCACGGCGCTCGGCTCGCACGAGCAGGCGGTCCGCTTCCTCGAGCTGGCCCTCGAAGTCACCAACGATCCCGCGCAGCAGTCGCAGCTCCTGCGGAACACCGGAGACGCGGCCGGGGCCGCGGGCAGGTACGACGCCGCCGAGGGTTACCTGCGGCGGGCAATCGCAGCCGCGCGCGCCGCAGGCCACCAGCCGAGCGAGGCGTTGGCGCTCGCCAGCCTCGGGCGTCAGCTGTCAACCGGGGCCCTGCCAGCCGCCGCGATCGAGGAAATCACGGCGGGGCTGCCGGCCCTCTCGGGACTTGACGACGATCCGAGCATCGTCGGCCTGTGGGCCGCGCTGTCACGGGCCTACATGCTTCACGGCGACTTCCTCCCTGCGGTCGAGTGGGCTGACCGAGCGCTGCCGCTCGCCGAGCGCCTCGACATGGTGGCTGAGATCGCCGACCTGCTGAATACGCGAGCCACGGCGCTCGGCTACGGCGGACGGATCCGGGAGGCGGTGGTCGGCCTGCGAGGGGTGCTGGACATGAGCGTCTCCTACGCCCTGCCGAACGCGGCCCTCCGAGCGCGCATCAACCTCAGCAGCCTGCTGACGGTCGAGGAGCCGACGGCCGGCTGGCGGATCGCATCCGAGGGGTTCGAAGATGCCAAGCGCGCCGGGACAGTCGAGATGATGACCACGATGGCCGCCAACGCGTCCGAAAGCGCGATCCACCTGGGCGAATGGGACAACGCCGACGCGATCCTGGCGGATCTGCTCGCGGTCGAGCTTGCCCCCTCCGACCAGTTCGTCGTCGACGTGTACACCGCCATGGCCGACGCTCTGCGAGGCCGTACCTACGACGCCACGCTTGCTCGCGCCGCGGCATTCGCGAAGAGCTCGCGCGAGCCTACGGTAATCGGCCAATTCCACTCCGTGAGGGGATGGATCGCCCTGGCAGAGGGACGGTTCGCGGATGCCCACGACGAGGCGTCGGCCGGTGTCGCCGCCAACCCGGGCATCGCCTTGACGGACCTGCCGATCGCCGCGCGGGCGGCCCTCTGGGCCGGAGACGCGACGCAGGCGGCCGAGGCGGCCGACAAGCTGCGCGCCCAGGGGAGCCACGCACGCGCGATCAACGCCGGCCTCCGAGCGATCGACGGAGGGCTCGCGGGAATGGCCGGGCGACATGAAGAGGCGGCAGCCGCCTATCGCGACGCGATGCGACAGTGGCGGGAGATCGAGGCGTGGTTCGACCTTGCTATGTGCGAGCTGGACTTCGTCCGTTTCGTGGGCGGGGAGAGCCCCGACGTCGAGGCCGCCGCGAGCGAGGCGCGGAGCATCTTCACCCGTCTCGGCGCGACATCCTTTCTTCGACGCCTCGACGAGGCGGTTGGCCTCCCGAACGCCTAGCCGGGTTCGTGGATCGGGCCGCCCCGGTCACGGAGCGGTCGACCTTCGCGACGACGTGTGACCGCCAGGATCTCCGCGATGATCGCGTGGGCCACCTCCTCGGGCCCGTCCGCACCGATGTCCAGACCAGCCGGCGCGTGGAGTCGGGCGATCGCCTCCGGCGCACCGATCTCGGCCAGCATCTGCTCGGTCCGTCCCCGCGGCCCCAGCACCCCGAGGTAGTCCAGGGGCGTCTGCAGGAACGAGCGCAGGTAGGCGATGTCGCGCAGGTAGTTGTGATTCATGAGGATCACGGCGGTCCGCTCGTCAGGTGCGAGAGCCTCGGCGGCGACAGCGGGATCCGGGCTGGTGAACTCGGCCGCGCCGGGGAAGCGCTCCGCCGTCAGGAGCGCTTTGCGCACGTCGACGACCACCACATGCCAGCCCAGCTCCGAGGCCTGGCGGACGAGCGGGATGGCGTCGTGGCCTGCGCCACAGACCAGAAGGCGCAGCGGAGGCACCAGCGGCTCGTAGTACACGCGCTCCCCGTCGACCTCCTCGACGCGCGGAGTGCCATCGCGGAGCGCCGCGGCAGCGGCGCCATCGGTCTCCAGGCGGTGAACCCCAAGGTCCGGGCCGCTCAACGGGATCACCAGGCAGGCACCCTGCCCTGATCGGAGCGCGCCGACCGATTCGAGCGCCCCGGTGGTCGGCTCCACGAAGAGCTCGATCGCGCCATTGCAGCCCAGGCCGTAGCCCCACACCGCGTCGTCGTCCGCCGTCATGTCGAACTCGACGAGCCGGGGCGCGCCGGCCGCGATCACCTCGCGCCCGATCCGGGCCACGTCGCCCTCCAGGCAGCCGCCGCTGATGTTGCCAATCGGCTCGCCCTCCGGCGGGACCAGCAGGCGGGCGCCCGCGCGCCGGTACGTGGATCCGCGGGTGGCGACGACGGTGGCCAGCGCCATCGGCTGACCCCGCGCGGCCAGTGACTCGGCCACCTCGAGCAGCTCGCCCAGCTCGGACAATCAGGCCATCCAGCGCGAGGCGAGATAGTCGGCGTCCGCGGCAACCCCCACGAAGTTCGCCGATGCCTGGCTGTGCTGCCACAGCAGCCCGATGAAGGTGAGCCCGGGAACGTCGGTGATCCCGCGCACGTGACGCGGCACACCGAGCTCGTCCAGCACCGGCAGGTCCAGCCAGCCGTAGTCGGGGGCGTAGCCGGTCGTCCACAGCACCGTCGAGATGCCCTCGGTCCGCAGGTCGAGCTCGGTCACCTCAGGCACGTCGAGCTCGAACGGAACCCGGTCGTCAGGCGGGAGGTCGAGTCCGGCGAGCTCGGCGAAGCGCTCGATCAGGCCCCGGAAGCGCTCGTCGAAGAAGGCATCGGCGAAGGCCAGGTTGGCGGAGAGGTCGTCGGCGAAGCGTGCCGTCTGCGCGTCTGCGCCCTGGAATCGCCCGACCAGGCGAATACCGTCTGCTGCGAAGCGGCGAAGGTTCGTGTCGTGCCCGCCGCCATGGCCGGAGAGGTGCGGATTGCAACCGAACTTCGCCCGCGGATCGGGCAGCTGGTCAACCGTCGGGAGCCCGGCGCCGATCGCCGGACCATCGACGGCGAGGCTGCGCAGCCACCAGAAGATGTCGCGGTCCCGATAGCGGCGCGGCACCCGTCCGCAGTGGCCGACCGAGAGGGTGACCGCGCGGCCCGCCTCGTGGAGCTCCTCCGCGAGCTGGACGCCCGTCTGGCCGGACCCGACGAGGAGCACGCCTCCCGGGGGAAGCTGGGCCTCGTTCCGGTAATCGTGGGCGTGGAGCTGATGGATCCCCGGATCGAAGGCAGTCGTCGGGATGCGCGGCGTATGGAACGCGCCGGTCGCGACCACCACGTTCTCCGCCCGCACCGCGCCATTGTTCGTCTCGACCAGGAACCTGCCGGGTGACGCCGCGTCAGCAGCAAGTCGCGTGACGGCGGTGCCGAGCACCACCGGAGCCTCGATCGCACCGGCATAGGCCGCAACGCGGCCAGCGATCTCGTCGCGGGTCATGTAGCCATCGGGGTCGCCCCCGGCGTACGGGAACCCGGGAAGGTCCGTCACGAAGTTGGGGCTCACCAGCTGGAAGGCGTCCCATCGGTCCCGCCAGCCGCCACCCAGCTCATCTCGACGGTCGAGGACGAGGTGCTCGCGGCCGGCCCGTCGCAGGTGGTGGCTCATGATGAGCCCGGCCTGCCCGGCGCCGATGACGACGGTGTGCGTTGATGTCGGCAGATCTGACATGGTGCACGAAGGATACGAGGCCTAGGCCGAGCGGAACACCAGCGCGGCATTCATCCCGCCGAACCCGAACGAGGTCGAGAGGGCGACCGTCGGCCTGGCCGCCAGCGGCTCGCGCAGGACGTTGAGATCGCACCGCTCGTCCAGGTCGACCAGGTTGCAGGTCCCCGGCACCAGGCCGTGGCGGAGCGCCATCACGGTGATCGCCGCCTCGATCGCGCCACTCGCCCCCAGGGCGTGTCCGTAGAGCCCTTTCGTCCCGGAGACCGGCACTGTCGCCGCGCTGGCGCCGAGCGAGAGCTGGAGCGCCTTCGCCTCCGCCAGCTCGTTGAGCTGGGTGGAGGACGCGTGGGCGTTCACGTACCCGATGTCGCCTCCCGCCACACCTGCGTCCCCGAGTGCGGTGGAGATTGCCGCGGCGGCTGCCTCCCCCGAGGGGAGCGGCGCGGTCAGGTGGTAGGCATCCGTCGACGCGCCGAACCCCACCACCTCGCCAAGGATCGTGGCGTTGCGCCGCTCGGCCTGCTCCCAGGACTCAAGGATCAGCATCGCCGCCCCCTCGGCCATCACGAAGCCATCGCGATCGCGGTCGAATGGGCGCGACGCGCTGCCCGGGTCGTCGTTCCGCTGCGAGAGGACGCGAATCATCGCGAATGCACCGTGGGTCAACGGCGCCAGCGGAGCCTCCGCTCCGCCTGCGATCGCCACATCCACGGTGCCCGAGCGGACCGCGTGGAAGGCCTGCCCGATGGCGACCGCGCCGGACGCACACGAGTTCGCATTGCCGACGGCCGGCCCCCGGCTGCCGAGGTCGATGGCGACGTTGCTCGCCCCCGCCCCGCCGAAGACGGCGGTCGCCAGCGTGGGCGCGACCGCTCGAACTCCGCCGAGGACGTAGGCCGCGTGCTGCTCCTCGCCGAAGGCAACGCCGCCAAGCGCTGAACCGATCCACACACCGGTGCGCCCGTCGGTCCGATCGGCATCGGTCAGGCAGGACTGCCCGACGGCCATCCGCGCGGCCGCGACCGAGAGCTGGCTGAACCGATCGAGGCGCCTGGCGCGCTTCGCATCCAGGTGATCGGTCGGCACGAAGTCGTTGATCTGGGCCGCGATCCGCGACGGGAAGGGTGACGCGTCAAAGCGGTCGATCGCCTGCACCGCCGAGCGATTGGCCAGGACGCCAGCCCAGAGCCCTTCCGCGCCGGAGCCGATGGGGGTCACGGCGCCGATTCCGGTCACCGCCACCCGTCTCACGAGCCCGCCTCCGCGAGGGTCTTCACACGACGCAGCGTGCGGCGCGCGATCGCCTCCACGAACTGCGGCCCGATCACGCGCTCCATGGCGAAGCCGCCGATCAGCGGCCAGCCCAGGTCAAGCTCATGCTCGATGCTGACCTCCCAGCCGCCGTTGCTCGGCACGAAGTGCCACGCGACCTCCATCCCCCGGGTGACGCCGCCGGTGTGCGTGAACTCGATCCGTCGCTCGTCGGGGAGCGGCCGCTGGATCGCCTCCCAGCGCACCGGGATCGGGCCTCGGCGGGCGCCCATGGCGAAACGTCGCTCCCCGTTTTCGTGAGGGAGGCGGCGGACGTAGCGGTAATGCGGCAGCCGATCCGGCCAGCGCTCCACCTCGGCTGCCAGCGGGAAGATCCGCTCCAGCGGCGCGTCGATCTGGATCTGCAGCCGGCTCTTCACGGCCGCAGCACCTGGGCCAGGAAGAGCGGTGACAGGGCGTCGCTGGCCGGGCGGCAGTCGCCCAGGGCACTGCCCAGCCGCGCAGCGGTCTCTGGCCGTGAGGCGAGGCGACGAAGCGCGTAGCCCATCAGCGGCGGCGAGGCGAGCATCCCCTGGACGAGCCAGGTGAGCGCGTCCTTGGCGGCGAACGCGTGGCGTCGCGCCGCGAGGTATCGCTTGGTCGCATCCTCGTCCAGCTCTCCGAGCGCCTCGGCGGCGGCCCGCGCCGAGCGGAGCGCGCGGTAGATCCCCTCACCGGTGAACGGATCGATGAAGCCGGCCGCGTCGCCGATGAGCATCCAGCCCCGGCCAGCAGCGCGCCTGACGCGGTGCCCGATCGGGGACGCGCCGATGATCGGGGTCAGCCGCTTTCGGCCTCGCAGCCGCGCGGCCACGGCCGGAATCCCCTCGATGGCAGCGGCGAAGCGCTCCTCCGCCGGACGCTTGTCGCCGTTCAGGGGCAGCGCCATCCCGACGTTGAGCCGGTTGCCGGCCAGCGGCGCGAGGCCTACGTACCAGCCCGGCCCAACATGCATCTCACCGCTCTCCACCAGGGCGGGCAACCCCTCGTAGTGGGCGACCAGCCCGAGCCGGCGCAGCACTCCCGCACCTCCTTCCACGGAGATCGCCTGGGTGACCCGGGAGCGCGCACCATCGGCCCCGATGAGCCACCGGCAGCGAACGCCACGCTTGCCCTCCGGCGCGCGGACGGTCGCACGCTCGACGCGCCCGCCGATCCCGTCCTGGCCACCGCTCCAGCGGACGTCGACGAAGGAGGTGTGCTCCATCAGGCGGGCACCACTCGCGACCGCATGCGCGGCGAGGGTGGCGTCGAACCGGGTCCGCTCGAGCCCCCAGGCGAACCGCGGTCCGCTCTCATCGCGATAGCGGATGTCGACCGCGTCGTCGCCGCGAATAACGCGCATCCCAGCCAGCGGCAGGGCATCGGCCTTCCATGCATCGTCGGCTACCCCGAGCAGACGCAGCTCCTCGACGATCCTGGGGCTCGCGTACTCGGCACACGCCTTCGCCCGCGGATGCGCGCGCGACTCGACCAGGAGCACGTCCCGCCCCCTTGCGGCAAGCGAGGCCGCCACCGCCGAACCTGCCGGCCCGGCACCAACCACGAGCACCTCGCACTCGAGGGAAGGAGCCGTCATCGGTACACCGTCGTCACGCGTGGCCAGAATCGCCCGCTGCGCCGAATGCGCTTCAGGCCCGACTTCGCAGCCAGGGTGTCCAGCTCGGCCAGGGTGTAGGCGCGTCTTGCCGAGAGGATCCCGTCGTGCCGGGTGTAGGCGGCGCGGCTCAGGGCGAGCACGGCGGCGGCGGTCATCGCGAACGCGATCGGGCCGCGCCGGAGGTCGTTGACGACGACTCCCAGGCGCGACACGCGACGCATCTCGGCGAGGGCGACGATCGCATCGTCGGGGTCGAAGTGATGCATCAGGAGGGAGGCGTGGGCGACGTCCACCTCGCCATCGGCCAGCGGGATGGCGCGCGCATCGGCCTGCACCAGGGACACGTTGTTGGTACCGGCCAGGTTACGAGTCGCGACCTCGAGGATCTCCGGCCGCACGTCCGAGGCGATCACCTCCACGTGCCTTCGCCCTCGCAGCCGCTTCACGAAGTCCCCGGAGCCGGTGCCCACGTCGAGGACGGTCGCCTCCGACTGCTCGCCGAGCAGCCATTCCACGGCTCGAACGCTGTCGCCGATGCCGCCCGGCAACCGGTTGAGCATCGCCATCTCGCGCAGGTTCTTGCGCAGCTCGATCGCATCGAGCTGCTCTCCGTCGAGGAGCTCGTGCGCGGTGGAACGGGCGCTCAGGAGGCTGGCCACGAGGCGGTCACTATGCGCGATGTCCTTCCGGGACGCAGGCGTGGCACCATGCGGCCATGCGACTGGACCCGACCATCACGGCCGTCGACGCGCACGCCGGCGGCGAGCCGGGGAGGGTCATCGTCGGCGGCGTGCACGACGTGCCGGGTGCCACGATGCTCGAGAAACGAAACCACCTGGCGGAGCACGGCGACCAGCTGCGCCGCCTGATGTTGCGCGAGCCACGCGGCTACCCGGCACTGTGCGCCAACGTGATCCTGCCGCCGACCGACCCCAAGGCCGATGCCGGCTTCGTGATCATGGAGCAGGCCGAGTACCCGGCCATGAGCGGCTCGAACACGATCTGCACCGCGACGGTCCTGATCGCCGAGAAGCTGGTGCCGGTCACCGAGCCGATCACCCAGCTGACCCTCGAGGCGCCCGCCGGTCTCATCAAGATCCGCGCGGCGGTGAAGGACGGTCGGGCGACCTCGATCACGTTCGAGAACGTGCCGGCCTTCGCGATCGAGATCAACGCGCCGGTCGAGGTGCCCGAGATCGGGCGGGTCAAGGTCGACGTCGCGTGGGGCGGGATGTTCTACGCCATCGTCGAGGCGTCGGCGCTAGGCCTGAAGCTGACTCCGGACGAGGGGCGCGACATCGTGCGGCTGGGCGAGATGGTGAAGGCCGCGGCCCGCGAGCAGATCCCGGTCGCCCACCCCGACCACCCGGAGATCCGCGGCATCAGCATCATCGAGCTGACCGCGCCGCCCACCCTGCCGGGGGCGCATGGCAAGAACACGGTGGTCGTTTCGTCAGGGACGCTCGACTGGGATCGCCCCGAGTCATTCACCGGCGTCCTCGACCGCTCCCCGTGCGGCACCGGCACCTGCGCGCGGATGGCCGTGCTCCACGCCCGCGGCAAGCTCGGGATCGGCGAGGACTACGTCCACGAAGGCATCCTCGGCACCGCCTGGACTGGCCGGCTCCTCCGCGAGACGACGGTCGGGCCGTACCGGGCCGTCGTGCCCCAGCTGACCGGGAGCGCGTGGATCACCGGCAGGGCCGAATACCAGCTCGAGGCCGATGATCCCTTCCCCGCCGGCTTCACCGTCGGCGACCTGTGGGGCCTGGCCGACTAGGCTGCGAGCTTCTCCGCCGCGCTGCCGCGCGCACGTGCTGCGAGTGAGGCGACGAGCTCGGCGACTTCGGCACGGATCAACGGATCGGCCAGGTGAAGCTCCACGTCGAAGGCATTCGCTGCGGACGGGACTGCCACCTGGTCGTCCAGCACCTCGGAGCCGGCGCGGCGCAGCGAGCGCTTGACCGATTCGATGCCTCCGCGGGCACCACCGGGCGTGACGGAGGCGCCCATCACCGCCGCGGGCTTCCCTGCAAGGGTGCGCTGCGGCGGACGCGAGGCCCAGTCGATGGCGTTCTTGAGCACCGCGGTGGTCCCGTCGTTGTATTCAGGCGTCACCAGCAGGATGGCGTCGGCGGCATCGATGGCGGCGCGCAGCGAGCGGACCGAGATCGGCTCACCCGCTGCCTCGACGTCGCCGTCGTAGAAGGGCAGCGCGCCGAGCCCGTCGAAGGTCGTGATCTCGACGCCCGATGGCGCGAGGTCCTCGACCGCACGGAGAAGCGCTCGATTGAAGGAGGCGGCCCGCAGGCTTCCTGCGAGGCCGAGCAGGCGAATCGGTTGCTGATTGGTGGTGGTCATGTAATTGCGTCCTCAACTATCTGCCCCAGATAGTTGCACACGCAACTAGTTGTGTCAAGGGCAACCTACACTCCCGGTGCCATGAGCACGCACGCAGTGACCGGCGCGACGAGCTTCACCGGCCGCTTCATCGCCCAGCGGCTGGAGCGGGCCGGGCACGTAGTACGGAACCTCTCACGCCTCGAGCTCGGGGACGGCGACCGACTGGCAGCCGCGCTGGACGGGACAGACACGCTGTACAACACGTTCTGGATCCGCTTCGAACGCGGGCCGATCACCTACGACTGGGCGATCGAACGTAGCCGGCTCCTGTTCGACGCCGCCCGCCGTGCCGGTGTGCGGAGGATCGTCCACATCAGCGTCATCAACGCCTCTCATGACGCGCCGACCGCCTACTTCCGCGCCAAGGCGGTGGTCGAGGACGCGCTGACCGCCTCGGGCATCGCGTACGCCATCGTGCGTCCGACCGTGACCTTCGGGCCGGGTGACATCCTCGTCAACAACCTGGCCTGGACGCTGCGCCGGCTGCCCCTCTTCGGGGTCCCCGGTGACGGGCGGTATCCGATCCAGCCGGTCCACGTCGAGGACGTTGCCGCCGTCGCCGTGCGGGCGGGCGACATCACCGAGGACGTCACGCTCGATGCCGGCGGTCCGGAGACCTTCACCTTCGACGAATTCGTTGCGCTCGTGCGCCAGGCGGTCGGCAGTCGGGCGAGGCTGGTGCACCTGCCGGCCATGGCCTCGTTGGCAGCGGCGAGCCTCATCGGCCTGTTCGTGCGCGACGTGGTCCTGACCCGCCACGAAGTGACCGAGCTGCGCGAGCGCCTCATGTTCTCGACGGGGCCACCTGCGGGCACGAATCGCCTCGGCGACTGGCTGGCCGCCAACGCCGAGACCATCGGACGCAACTGGTCCTCCGAGCTGGATCGTCACTTCCGCAGGCCCACTGCCGGTCCGTAATTCAGGCGACCCAGAGCCAGCCCAGGCGGCGCACCACCTCCGCCACGATGGCCGGGACGAGGGCGATGCCCGCAACGATCAGCCACTCCTCGGCGTCGAGCGGCGAGGCGTGGAACGCGGCGGCCAGCGGCGGGACGAAGGGGATGGCGACCTGGATCGCCACCGCCACCAGGCACGCCAACGCCAGGAAGCCATTCGGCCGCAGGCCGAGGACCGATTGCGACAGGCTGCGGTTGGCGTAGGCCCGGACCAGCTGGCCGATGACCAGCGCCGTGTAGGCCAGCCAGCGCACGTGGTCGGCGTCGCCGGGGTGGGTCTGCATGGCGGCCAGCGCGGTGACCGCCGTGAATGAGCCCGCCAGCGCGATGCGCAGCAGGAGCGGCACGGTGAGGAGCGGCTGCCCTCGCGGGCGCGGCGGCCGGCGCATCGCCCCGGGCTCTTCCGCTTCCCGCTCGAAGGCGACCGAGGTGGCGAGGTCGATGAACAGCTCGAGCCACAGGATCTGGAGCGGCAGGAGGGGCTGCCCGTAGCCGACCAGCGTCGCGATCAGGATGAAGCCGAGCAGGGCGACGTGGGTCGAGACCAGGAAGACGAGGCCCTTCCGGACGTTCTCCACCATCCGGCGCCCTTCCCGGAGCCCGTCCATCAGGGTCGCAAACGAGTCGTCGCCGAGGACGAGGTCGGCGGCCTCGCGCGCGACCTGCGTCCCGCTGCCCATGGCGACCGCCACGTCCGCCCGGTGCAGCGCCGGCGCGTCGTTCACGCCGTCGCCGGTGACGGCCACCGTGCGGCCCGATGCGCGCGCCGCCTGGACGAGCCGCAGCTTCTGCTCCGGCACCGCCCGAGCCACGATCCGCATCGACGGCAGCTCCGCGACAAGCCGGTCCTCGTTCCAGCCATCGAGCTCCGCGCCCGTCACCACCCGGTCGGCGTCCATGCCTGCCGCGCGACTCACGGCGCTGGCGGTATGGGGGTGATCGCCGGTCACCACGATGGTCTGGATCCCGGCGTCACGAGCCATCGCCATCGCGTCGGCTACGTCACCGCGCAGCTCGTCCGCGAAGACGAGGATGGCGCGCGGCTGCCACGCAGCACCGCGGGCGCGTCGCGCCAGCAGGAGGAGGCGGCCGCCCTCCGCGCTCTCCCTCGTGACGGCGGCATGCCATGACGTGTGGTCGCTGTCGCCAAGCGAGAGGACGGCCTCCGGCGCACCGAGCGCCAGCTCTTCGGATTCGGTGAGCGTTCGCGAGTAGGGCTTCTCGTCGCTCGGCGCGCTCGATTCGAGCAGGGACGCAGGATCGAGGAGGGGCGGGTCGTCAAGCGCGGCGGCGATCGCGCGGGCGAAGGATCCGACGCGGCCCCCAGCGGCGATGTGCCAGGCATCCTCCTCTGCGCGCAGGGCCTCGGCCAGGAGGGCATCCGCCTGCGAGGTCTCGATCGGCCCGCCCGCGGTCACGACCCGAGCCAGCGCCAGGCGGTTGTGCGTCAGCGTCCCGGTCTTGTCGGTGAGGATGAGGTCGATCGCGCCGAGCGTCTCCTGCGCGTTGAGACGCCGCACGAGCACTCCCTTGCGGAGCAGCCGGAACGCGCCGAGCCCCAGGATCACCGCCAGCAGGATCGGGGGCTCCTCCGGGATCGCCGCGATCGCGGCGCTGATGCCGGCCAGCAGGTTGGCTCCTGCCGGCTGGCCGCGCAGGAAGCCGAGGCCAACCGTGATCGCGATGAGCGACACCGCCGCCACCAGCAGGATGCGCACGAGACGGTCCAGCTCGCGCTGCAGCGGCGAGCGGCGGCGCTCGAGGGTTGCCAGGCTGCCGGCGATCTTCCCGAACTCGGTCGCCTGGCCGCACGCCACCACCACCGCCTCGCCTCGGCCGCGGACAACCGAGGTGCCCGCGTACGCAATCGAGTGACGCTCGGCGAGGGTGCTGCCGGGCGCGTCGGGTTCCACCGATCCGGCGTCGGGCAGCGACTCGCCGGTCAGGACGCTGCGGTCGAGGAGAAGGGCGTCGGTCTGGAGCAGGCGCAGGTCGGCCGGCACCACGTCGCCTACCCGCAGCAGCACGATGTCACCCTGCACCAGCTCAGCGGCCGGGATGTCGCGGGCGACGCCATCGCGACGGACGCGGGCGAGTGGCGCCGAGGCGGCTTGGAGTGCCTCCAGCGCACGCTCGGCCCGGTACCCGGTGATGACATCGGCCGCCACGATCGGGAGCAGGCCGGCCATCACCAGGAGGCCGTCTCGCACCTCCCCCAGGAACACAGCCAGCGAGCCAGAGCCGAGCAGGAGGAGGATGAAGGGCTCGGTGGCCGCGTCCCACACCAATCGACACAGCGGCGGCGCCTCGCGGCGGGCCAGCACGTTGGCGCCGGACGCGGCAAGGCGCTGCGCGGCCTCGGCAGCGGTGAGGCCCTTGGCTGCGTGAACGCCGAGAGCGGCGGCTACAGCCGCCGCTTCGGTCGCATGGGGCGGGGTGGAGGTCACCGCCCCATCATCGGTCAAACCTGCGCTCCTCTAGACCCGGCCCCTCGGCACGGTGTGCCAGTACGTCCTGTTGAAGACGACCTTGCCCAGGTGCCAGAAGCGGTTCGGCTTTGGCGGCCTGGGTGGATGGTCGTAGTCGAACTGGAGCAGCGTCCCCTTCCCATCGCCGACCTCGAAGAAGCACATCACCCTGCCGGTGTAGCTGGCGTGCTTCCCGCGGGGCTCGCGCTCCTGGATGCTCGCCGCGATGAGCTCCGCAACGATCGGCGCCTCGAAGTGGGCGGTCGAGCCGGCCTTCGAGAGCGGCAGGTCGGTCGCGTCGCCCAGGGCGTAGACGTTCGGGCGGCCACCGACGCGAAGGGTGTGGTGGTCCGTCGGCAACCAGCCGCTGGCGGGTGCCAGGCCGGAGTCGATGACGAGCTTCGCGCCCCGATGCGGCGGCACCAGGATCAGGAGGTCGTACGGCAGTTCCTCGCCCTCGAGGCTCTGCACTACCTTCCGTGCCGGGTCGATGGACTCGACGTTGAAGAAGGTGTGGAGCTCGATCCCCTTCTCGGCCAGGATCGGGGTGGCCATCTCCGAGACGCTCTCGATGGTGAAGGCACGACCGATGGGGCTGCAGTAGTCGATCTGGGTCTTCTCGCGCAGCCCGCGCTCGCGGAGCTCGGACTCGATCAGGAAGGCGACCTCCAGCGGGGCCGGCGGGCACTTGTATGGCATCCCCGCGATACCGATCACGATCTTGCCGCCGGTGAACGCGTCGAGCGCGTGGCGAAGCTCGAGGGCGGCAGCGGCCGTGTAGAAATGGTGCGCCTCCTCGTTGAAGTGCTCGATCTCCTCGGGGACGATCCGCGAGCCCGTGGCGATCACCAGCTCGTCGTAGCCGATCTGGCTGCCGTCCTCCATCTCGACCTGGCCCTTCGCCTCGTCGATGCGGGAGATGCGACCGACCTGGAGCTGCACCTCTTCGTCGAGCAGGCTGCGCTCGGGCCGGACCAGCTTCTCTGCACGCTCGCCACCCATGGCGATGTACATGAAGCCGGGCTGGTAGACGTGCATTCCCATCTCGTCGATGAGGGTGACGCTGGCTTCGTGGCGATCGATGTCGTGCCGAAGCTTCCGCACCAGCAGATTGGCGACGAGCGTCCCCCCGACGCCGCCGCCCAGGATCACTACGCGCTTCACGGCGACGCCTCCTAGCGAAGCTTCTCGACCACGATCTCGTCGTAGCCGTCACGGGTGTCGACGCCGACCAGGCGGTGGCCGGCCTTCTCGACCCACTTGGGGATGTCCATCTTCGATCCGGCATCACTCGAGTAGACGGCGATCAGGTCGCCGACCTGCCCCTCGCGAATGGCGCGGATCAGCTCCATCAGCGGTCCGGGGCAATAACTGCCGCGGGCGTCAACGATGCGCGGGATCGGGGTTGCCAGGGTCTGCATGGTTGTTCCGTCCTTCTCGAACGATCAGATGAAGAGGCTTGCGTCAGCGTTGGTCATCAGCTCGATCGCCGCGGCGGCGCCAACCGCCGGCTCCACGCCGTCGATCAGCTGGTCGGGGGTGATCCCCATCATGTCCATGCTCATCTGGCACGGGATGAGGCGAACGCCGAGGGCCTGTGCCATCTCGAGCAGCTCGCGCGGCTCGGCCACGCCGTACTGCTTGGCGAGCTTCTTCATCATCCACGGGCCCATCCCAACGAAGTTCAGCTTGCTGAGCTTGGCGTGGTCGATTCCCGGGCGATTCATCATCGCCAGCATCTTCTGCATCCAGTTGGTGCCGGTGATCCGGACCTCGGGTCGCACGAGCGCGAAGAGGCCCCAGAAGGTGAAGAAGATCGACACCTTCATCTCGCCCGCAGCGGCCGTGCTGGCCAGGATCGTGGTGGCCCAGGTACGCTCGAGGTCGCCGCTCTCCGCGACGATCACGAGCTCCTTGGCCTTGACTTCCCCTTCGGTGACGGGGTCATCCAGCCCCTCGACGAGCGCCGTCGGCAGGGCGGGGCGAGTCAGCGTTGCGGTCATGTCGGGCCTCACTTCTTGCGGAGCAGGTAGCGGAAGACCTTTCCGTCGACCGACGACTCGACCAGCGTGTGGCCGGTGGTCTTCGACCAGGCGGCGAAGTCCTTGGTTGATCCGGGATCGGTGGCGAGGACCTCGACGAGGTCGCCCGATGCAAGCTCCCGCATCGCCAGTGCCGTCTTGACGATCGGAAGCGGGCAGGAGAGGCCACGGGCGTCGACAGTCTTCGCGACGGCGGTGGTGACGGTCATTTGCGTGATTCCCTTCTGACTAGATGAAGACGACCTGGCCGTCGCCGGCGGCGAGCCAGAAGGCGGTGACGCCCTCCACCCCGTCGACCAGCGGGTCAAGGTCAGCCTCGGTGATGTGCAGGAGATCCATGGAGAGGGTGCAGGCCTGGATCTCGACCCCGCCGAGCTCCTTCGCCTGCCGCATCGTCTCGTGCCACGGCGCTTGTCCCGCTGCCCGCAGGGCAGTGGTCGCATGAAGGCCCTCTGCACCGGCCTCGGGCGCGAGCCCGTGGTCGTCGGCGATCCGGTCGGCCCGGAACGCGTCGAGCGCCCAGTACTGGAGGAAGAGGTGCACCGGACGTCCGATGGCAGCGGCGCCGGCGGTCAGTACGGCGGCGGCGTTCAGCTTGTCGTCGGTGCCGGAGAACATGACGAGGGAGAGGGTCTGGTCCATCGGTTCCTACCTGTGCCCGGCGATTGCCGGAGTTGGGACGTCGGCGGACCGCGTCGACAGCTCGACGAGGCGGGTCAGGCGTCGTTGGAGGGCCGCCCGCATCAGACGGCAGGCGGCGATGATGTCGGGGTCGGAGAGGCCATATCGAATCTCCCGGCCGTCGCGTTCCGCCACCACGACACCGGCAGCACGCATCAGGGCCAGGTGCTGCGAGACGTTGGGCTGCGCCACGGCCATCCGCTCGGCCAGGCGGCCGACGGTCATCGGTTCGTCAGCGAGCAGATGCGCCATCTCGAGGCGCCGCGGGTTGGCGAGGGTCTTGAGAATGTCGGCCTGGAGCTCGTAGATCGGATCCATGCGTCGAGGATGCGACGCATGCGCATCTGCGCATCAGTGCCGTGACGCCCTTTCCGAGGTGACCTTCGGCACCGCTCGACGAAAACGTGCCCCGCGGTCGAGGAGGCGCTAGCGGGCGGGACGGCTCCGGAGGGCCTCGGCCGGCTTCGACGGTTGCTCCGGCGCAGGGACGAACACGTGGGATCGCTCCGAAAGATGCTGCGCCTCTTCCGATCGCTCCCTCATCCCCCGAGCCTGTCGCTCGGACGCCATCGAGGTGACGGTGGCGGCCGTCAGGCCGCTGAAGACCGCAACACCGAGCACTACCAGCAGGCTCGCAGCGAATGGCGCGTGAAGGGCGGCGGAGAATAGGAGGGCGCAACTGAGGGCCGAGACGACCCATGCGGCGCTCAGCCAGGCACGCCGATGCGCGAGCACGCTGTGTGCGCGCGAGCTCGCCTCGCTCCTGGCATCACGAACGCCGCTGGAGACACGCCGAGCGCCAGCGCCGGGTGCCCGTCCAACAGCCCGCGCAAAGGCCAGGGCGCGGGCGAAAGCGTCGACGATCGCAGTGAAGCCGATCCGCACCCAGGCGACGATCGCCATGACACCGATCTGCTCCAGGAATGGCGTGCGCGGCGCGCGAGGAGTGACGGCGGCGGCAGGAGATGGCTCGGGTGCCTGCTCGACGCGCGGGCCGGTCAGGCTGGAGACCTTCTTGCGATCCTCGTTCGGCTTTCCGTCAGGCGTCGCGAACGTGACCGCCTCGGGCCGCTTATGGCGCGTCGGGACCGTGTGGCACCGGTAGCACCGATCATCCTGCTCCCGGTTCGCCGACCAGCACTCGCGACAGATCCAGCCGTTCTCAAATGGCATGCGTCGAGCCTACCCGCAGTAGATGCGGTGTCGATGACGGGAAAGTACCGCCCCTGGTGGGATCAGCGCTCGCCGGCCATCTCCCGCAGAGTCCGCCAGTTGGCCAGCCGGTCGTCCTGCGTCGCGACGATCTCGGGCGTCGGAGCCCCGTCGGCCGCGAAGTGCGGCGCGAAGCGGCCCTCCATTCGCGCGAACGCCAGGAAGTCGACCACGCTGCCTTCGGGCGCCGTGTACCAGTCCTCGCGTGGAGCCGGGTTGCCCTGCAGGCTCAGGCGCTCCGCGATGGTCGCCCCCTTGCGAGGGTCGTAGACGAACAGCGGAAAGGCCCGGGACGTGACGGCCAGCTTGGCCTGGGCGCTTGACGCATCGTCAGCGATCCCGTGCTCGGGCTGGCAGGGCGTGTAGGCGATGACGACTGCAGGCCCGGGGTACTCGTTCGCTTCCATGACGGCGCGGTAGAAGTGGTTGATATGCGCCGGCGTGGTCTGCGCCACGTACACGTCGCCATGCCCGATCAGGATCCGGCCGAGCTCCTTTCGGCGTTCGGGCCGCCCGTGCAGCTCCTTGCCGAAGGCCGACAGCTTCGTGACCTGACCACCGAAGGTCGCGGTCGAGGCCTGGCCGCCGGTGTTCGAGTAGACCTGCGTATCGAGCACCAGCACCTTGATGTCCGCCCCGGAGGCCACCATCCGCGAGAGCGACTGGAAGCCGATGTCGTACATGGCGCCATCGCCTCCCAGCACCCAGAGTCGCCGCTCCGAATGCCCGGCCTGGTCCCAGCGCGCCCGGATCCCGAGCGCGTCCGCGGGGGCGTTCTCGAAGAGCGAGTTCGTCCACGGCACGAGATACGGGTTGTATGGGTATGTGCTGCCGAAGACCGTGTTGCAGCCGGTGGCCGCCACGATCCCCATCGATTCGGGACCATGCACTTGGCGCGTGGCGGCGAGGAGCATCCGGATCGCGGACGCCTCGCCGCAGCCGGCGCAGCTGCCGGCGCCACCCACGTAGCCGATGGCGTGCTCGCCGAGCATGAGGTCCGCGAGCGCCTTCTCGGAACGGTACTCGACGGGCGTCGGGGGGAGCGTGCGGAATAACGCCATGTCGCGGGCGTATCGGTCCAGGGTGGACTCGCCCGACGGCTCATCCGCGACCTTGGTGAGCATGTGGAGCGCGTCGTAGCCGAGCGCATGGCAGACCTCGACGCACTCGGCGCAGCCCTTACAGTGGACCGGGTCGACGAAGATCCCGAACCCGGCGGGCTCGTGACCCTTCTTCGCCGGCAGGTCGGCGTACTTGGTGGTGTGTGCGAAGTGGCTGCGACCGGTGGCCTCGGCGAGGTCAGGCTGCGCCTGGCTGGCCGCGAACCGAGTGACGAGCTCGCCGAGCTGGCTGGTCGGCAGCGCGACTCCCAGGATCGCGCTGTCGGGGCACGCATTGACGCAGGTCATGCAGCCCACGCAACGGTCGGCGAGCAGCTCCGGGATCTGCGGCGCCAGGTGGCTGAAGTCACGGACCGCCGCCGTCCCCGGCGGGATGATGCTGCGCGCCACCCCGGCATCGGCGGGGAGACTGGCGTCGGCCGTCCCGCGCCCGTAGGCGGGCACGATGCCGCGGTTGAAGTCGTCGACATACGCATGGATGTCGAAGAGCGGCAGCTCCGAGACCGCACGCGTCTCGACGACCTCCTTGGGCTCAGTGATCATCGGACTCCTCCAGCAGCTCGGCCAGCGCCCGCACCATGTCGGTGGTCGAGATGACCCCCACTGGGTGCTCGCCGTCGGGCGCAACGACCACCAGGCGGTGAACGTGGTGGTGCTCCATCATCCGGGCGGCTGTCAGCAGCGACTCATCGAGGCGGATCGTCAGGGCCGGGGCGGTCATGAGGTGGCGGACCGCCAGGCGCGGCCAGCTCGTCACCGGCTGACCCGATGCATGCGCTCGCACGATGTCGGTCTGGCTCAGCACGCCCTTGAGGCGGCCGACACGGTCGACCACCGGCAGGCCGGTGATCCCGCGTCCGCTCATCAGCTTCTCAGCGCTCGCGACCGATTCGTCGAGCGCCACCGTGACGGGCTCGATGCTCATCAGCTCGCCCACGGTGGGGCCGGTGGTGTGGGTCTTCACGACAGCGCCTCCTCGAGCATCGGTTGCGGGACGACCGTCAGCGACCGGATTGGACGATGGACCGATCCGAGTGCCGCGGTGACATCGATGACGCCGTCATACGCATCGGCGATGACGGCCAGGTTTGCGTCCACCACCTTCGAGCCGCGCTTCCCGAAGGATCGCAACAGGCCCGGACGGATCGCGTCCAGGAGCGCCGCTCGATCGAGGCCTGCCTCGGCGGCGAACGGGGTGAGGCGCAGAAAGACGCCGACCAGTGCCACCCCCTGCATCCGGACCTCGAGGTCCGGACGTGGCGAGCGAGCTCGAGCCAGCTTGGCGGTATCCAGCGCCGCAAGGCGAATCGAGCGGGCGACGATCTCGGCGCGGGCCGATGCCGGCAGCGAGGCCCAGATCTCCTCGGGATCGGTGAGCGCCGTCTGCAGGAACAGGGTGCCGCCGTCCACGAGCCCGTGCAGCGGGGCTCCGTAGCGGAAGACGGCGCTGTCCTGAACCGGCACGAAGTCGACCTCTTGCAGCTCCGCGTGCTGGCGGATTGGCTCGTCCGCGATGGTCAGGTAGTAGGTCGTCGGCAGCCCCTTCTTCTCGGAGCCGTAGCGGGGATATGCCTGGACATGTCGGTCGAACAGGTCGGCCACGACGGTGGCGATCAGCCGATTCGAGCTGACCGATCCGAAGCCGCCGACCGAGTGCCCACGCAGGCTATATGCGCCTCGCGGGCGCAGGTGGAGCGGCGACGGCGCGAGGGCGTCGGAATGCGTGACGCCGAGCACGACGCGGCGGCGGAGGCGAATGGCCTCTGCATCGGCCAGCCAATCGAAGACGGCCGCGAGGTCACCGACCGACACATCGCGTGAGCCGAGCCCGGCGGACGCGGAAACGACGCGCGGCAGTGGCGCGCCGTCCGCCGCGCGGTCGGCCAGCGCGGCCTTCAGCTCGCGGGCCAGCGGGTTGTCGACCGCCGCCGGCTCGTCCGTGCGCTCGACCACGCCAACGGCGAGGGCGTTTCGCACCGCCTTCGTCAGCTCTTCGGCGGGGAACGGGCGGAAGACGGTGACGGCGGCGCAGCCGACGCGACGGCCCTGCCGGCGAAGGTGGTCGACCACGGTGATCGCCGTCTCGGCGATCGTGCCCATCGCCACCAGCACCTCCTCGGCGTCGTCGCAGCGGTAGGCCTGCACCGGCGCGTATTGGCGTCCGGTCATCTCGCCCCACTCTGCGAACGCGCTGGTGAGGGCCGCGGCCTGGCGCTCGACGAAGGCGCGCTGCGCGATGCGTCCCTTCATGTAGCTGTCTTGGTTGGCGACCACCCCGGTCATGAGGGCCTCGGCCGGATCGAAAAGGTCGAGGAGCCGCTTCCGCGGATCGCCCACGAAGGTCTTCAGCAGCTCGTCTTCCGGCAGCAACGCGTTCTCCAGCGTGTGAGTGGTCAGGAACCCGTCCTGGCAGACGAGGATCGGGGTCTCGCTCTCTTCGGCGGCGCGACGGGCAATCGCCGCCAGGTCGGCAGCTTCCTGGGCGTTGCGGGCGAAGATGATCCCCCAGCCGCAATCGGCGACCCCCATGACGTCGTCGTGGCCGGCGTGAATGTTCAGCGCCTGGCTGGTCAGCGCACGGGCTCCGACGTGGAAGACCGCGGGCAGGCGTTTGCCGCTGATGGTGTACAGGACCTCCTTCATCAGGATGAGGCCCTGGCCCGACGTGAAGTTGGTCACCCGCCCACCCGCGAGGGCAAATCCCTCTGCCGCCGAGGCAGACGAGTGCTCGGATTCCGGCTCGAGGAAACGCAGCGGCGTACCCCACAGGTTCGTCCGTCCGTCCGCCACTCCAGCCTGGAAGAGTGCTGCCATCGTGGTCGAAGGAGTGATCGGGTAGGCGCAGCAGCCTTCGCTGATGCGCGTCTCGACGTGCGCGACCGCTTCGGACCCGTCGACGATGGTCGGGATCCCCGGAAACGCGGGCGCAGCGATGGCTCGGCTCATCGCGGCCATCGTCAGGGGGGATGACCGTCCCCATGAGTGCCGCGCGGACCGAGTCCACGTGACCTCCGGCCCCTCTGGGTTGGGACTCCCCGCGTGTAACGACGGCCGTAGTGTTGGAAGAAGGCTCCCGCCCGACACGCTGTTCGCCCAGGAGAGGAAATCGATGCGTCTCGCCTCAACCCTTGCCGCCGCCGCGCTGCTGCTGGTCGCCTGCACGCCTCAGACCGGCGCGGGAAGTGCCCCGCCGAGCGGCGGCGCGATCGAGGTCACCCTCTCGCACACCAGCGCCGGTGACGCGCTGGCCGGCCCGACCGGGATGACGCTCTACACCTACGCCAACGACACCGACAGCGTGAGCAACTGCAACGGTGGCTGCGCCGATGCCTGGCCGCCCCTCCTGGGAGACGGCGCCGCCGTGAACGCCGGCGACGGCGTCAGCGGGACCTTCGGCACCACCACGCGGGAGGACGGCAGGACGCAGGTGACCCACAACGGGCAGCCCCTCTACTACTACGCCAGCGACGCGGCTGCCGGCGACGCGAAGGGCGACGGCGTCGGTGGCGTCTGGTCCATCGCGCAGGTCGGAGAGGCGTCCGCCAGCAGCCGCGAGCAGGAGTCGGAGAGCGAAACGGAGACGGCGGCGCCTTCGAAGACGCCGTACAGCGCGCCCGGCTACTGAGACACCGCTGCGGGCGTAGACTCGCCCCGAGATGAAGCGAAAGCGCGAGCAGGAGCGGGACGAGGCGATCGCGCGCGAGCAGGCGGACGCTCGACGCCAGGCCCTGCTCGCGGAGCTGCGCGCCCGCGAGTCCTCGATTCGCGAACCTGAGGCCCCCGCCGAGCCAGCTCGGGAAGAAGAGCCAGCTCCCATCGAGGCCGATGCACCAGAGGCGGATGCGACCGAGCCCGAGGCGGAGAAGCCCTAGCCGGCGGGTCCCACGAGGGCGTCGTGGATCACTCGCGCGTCATGCAGCAACATCCCGTCCAGGGTGTCGGCCCCCGATCCGGCCAAGCCCAGCGAATCGGTGTACAGCGGCTGGTCGACGACCCGGGCGCCCGTCTCGTCGGCGATCGCCTTCGCGAGCCTGGGGTTCACGGCCGATTCGCTGAAGATGGCGGTCACGCCCTCACTTCGGATCGTGTCGGCCAGGGCGGCCAGCTGCGCCGGGTTCGGCTCGGCGGAGACGTCCAGGCTCGGGAAGACCGAGCCGACGAAGCGCAACCCGTACGCGGCGAGGAAATAGCCCAGGGCATCGTGGTTGGTAACGATCCCCCGCCGCTCCGCCGGAATCTCGGCCATGAGGCGCCGGATCTCGACGTCAGCCGCCTCCAGGCGGGCCAGGTAGGCCGATGCGCGCTCCGCGAACGCCCCGGCCAGGTCCGGGCGGGCGGCACTCAGCGCGGCCCGCACGTTCTCGACCATCCGGCTCGCGTTCGGAGCCGTCAGCCAGTAGTGCGGATCGACCTCGTCGGCTTGCGCGGCATCGTCCGGCGCCCGGAGCTCGATCCCGGCGCTCATGTCGCGGAGCCGGTCGCGTCCGCCGATGGTGGCGAGCGCTCCCTCGAGCCACACCTCCAGCCCGGCCCCGCTCTCGAGGATCACGTCGCTCCGCTCGATGGCAGCCGCCGCGGTCGTCGTGATCTCGAAGTCGTGAGCCTCCCCACCCGGCTTCAGCAGGACGGTGAGGGCGATGTCGTCCCCGCCCACGCCCCGGGCCGCCTCGCCCACCTGGGTGGTCGTGGCCACCACCCGCAAGCGCCCGTCGCTCGCGGTGGGGGTCTCGCCGCCGCACGCGGCCAGCACGAGAGCGAGCGCCAGGGCTGCCGCGAGCCATCTCATCGGCTCAGGCGGACGCCGCGTCCTCGGCGCGGCAGGTCGCGCAGCGACCGTAGAAGTCGAGGCGCGCGTCGTCGATCTCGAACCCCATCTCCCGCGCCAGGCGCCGGGCGATGGGGGTGACATAGGCCTCGTCGATCTCCTCGACCCGGCCGCATGCCGTGCAGGCGATGTGGTGGTGGTGCACCGGCAGACAGGCGACGTACGCGTACACGTGGCCCTCGAGCTCGAGCCGCCGTGCCACGCCGGCATCCACGAGCGTCTCAAGGGTGCGGAAGACGGTAGCGCGGCCAATCGCGGGCTCGCGCCGCCGCAGGCTGCGGTAGAGCTGGTCCGCGGTCAGACGACGGCCCGCAGCGGCCAGCGCGTCGGCGACGAGCAGCCGCTGGCGCGTGACGCGCTCCCCGGCCGCGGTCAGCCGATCCGCCGCCGCCAGGCTGGTTCGATCCATGCGCAGAGGCTAGCACAGGCGAGACTGAGTATCATGTCCGGCATGAGTGCAACGCAGGCCGCCGGCCTGGCCCTGGAGGGCGTGAGCGCCGGATACGGCGCCGGCATCGTGCTGGAGGATGTCGACCTCGCGATCCCGCCCGGCACGCTGGTGGGGGTGATCGGGCCGAACGGCTCGGGCAAGAGCACGCTTCTCAAGTCGATCCTCGGCCTCGCCCCGCTGACCACCGGCACGGTGCTCCTCGACGGCCGCCCGGTCTCGGAGCAGCGGGACCGGCTCGCCTACGTCCCGCAGCGCGAGGCGGTCGATTGGAGCTTCCCGGTGAGCGCGGAGCAGGTGGTGATGATGGGCCGATACCCCCGCGTCGGGTGGCTGCGCATCCCCGGATCGAGCGACGCCGCCGCAGTGCGCGACGCGCTGGAGCGGGTCGCCATGGCCGACCTTGGGTCCTCGCAGATCGGCGCGCTCTCAGGCGGGCAGCAGCAGCGCGTCTTCCTGGCGCGCGCCCTGGTCCAGGAGGCATCGGTCCTGCTCCTGGATGAGCCGATGACCGGCGTGGACCAGACGACCGAGCAGCTCATCATCGGCCTCCTGAAGGAGCTCCGCGACGGCGGCACCACCATCCTGCACGCCACCCACGACCTCGAGTCGGCGGCCGAGATCTCCGACCAGCTCTGCTTCGTCAACCGCCGCGTCGTTGCCTACGGGCCGCCGGCGGAGACGTTCACGCCGAGCATCCTGCACGCCACCTTCGGCGGCGAGCTCCTGATCGTGCAGGCCGGCGACCACAGCCACGTGCACGGAGGCGGCCACCACGGGCCGTCCGCGCAGTGAGCTGGCTTACCGACCCGCTCGGCTACGACTTCGTCCTCCGGGCGCTGGCCGAGGTGGTGGTGATGGGAGCCACCTGCGGCGCCATCGGGGCATACGTCATCGTGCGGCGCCTGGCCTTCATCGGCGACGCGATCAGCCACGCCGTCTTCCCCGGGATCGTGCTCGCCTACCTGGCGGGCCTCAGCATCTTCGGCGGGGCGCTGGTGGCTGGGCTCATCACCGCCTTCGGGATCGCCGTCGTCGCCCGCGGCGGGCGAATCCGGGAGGATGCTGCCATCGGCATCTTCTTCGCTGCCGCCTTCGCCCTCGGCATCGTGCTGATCAGCACGCGCCAGACCTTCCAGGGCGACCTGACCGGATTCCTGATCGGGAACCTGCAGGGGGTATCAGCCGGAGACATCGCGATCAGCGCGGCGGTGGGGCTCGCGATCATTGTGGTGCTCGCTGCGGTGCACAAGGAGCTGGTGCTCGTCTCGTTCGACCGCACCCTCGCCTCGGCGCTCGGCTACCCCGTCTTCGCGCTCGACGCCCTGCTACTGGTGATCCTGACGGTGACGATCGTGGTGAGCATCCAGGCCGTCGGGATCATCCTGGTCCTGGCGATGCTCGTCACGCCGGCCGCGACGGCCCGCCTGCTGGTGGACCGATTCGTCCCGATGATGGCGCTCGGCTCGTTCCTTGGCGCAGCCGTGGGAACTGCGGGTTACTACCTCTCGTTCCACCTGGGGACGGCGTCCGGGGGCACGATCGTGCTGCTGGCGACCGCCGTCTTCCTCGTGACCTTCGTGGCCAGCCCGACCCATGGGCTGCTGGGGCATCGGCTGCGTCGCCACCCGCAGCACGCGGGCACCTCACCGACCGTGGATCCGCCGACCGGGCACCAGCACGGCTGAATGGCCCTGGCGTAACGCCGGGCTATCATTGGCAGTCCACGTCCATGCAGGAGGAGTCCCATGAGCGACCATCCCAACGCCGTCATCGTTCGCAAGTACCTGGAGTCGATGACGACCGGTGACGTGCAGGCCGTGGCCGACATGCTCACCGACGACGTCGAGTGGCATGAGATCGGCCGCGCGGACGCCATCCACGGCAAGGCCGCCCTCGCCGAGCGCTTCGGCATGGGCAGCGGCGAGGCCCCATCCTACGAGATCACCGGCGAGTCCCACGACATCATCGGTGGCGACGATCACACCGTCGCCCTGCTCAGCGCACACGCCACCAAGGGCGGCCAGACCCTCGACTACAAGGTCGCCGAGATCTATCACATCCGCGACGGCAAGATCTCCGGGCGCTGGGCGTTCTCGGACGACACGGCCGCCATCAACGACTTCTTCCAGGGCGAATGACCGTCACCCAACCGCGCGGCCTTGCCTGGGCGAGCCTGTCGCTGGTCTTCTTCGTGGCTGCGCTGTTTGCGGCCCTTCCGCTCCTCGCGGCCGTGAAGCTCGTCTGGGACGCGCCACACCTCGCCGAGATGGCGATCTGGTCGCCGGTCTGGGGAATCCTGTCGATCCTCGGGGTGCTGGTGGCAGCTCAGCTGGCCCTCGGCGCGTGGCTCAGGCCGCCAGCGATCGCGATCGGCATAGCCGCGGTTGGCCTTGGGCTCTCCGCGGTCGTAAACGTCGTCCTCCAGCAATGGGAGATGACCCGGTTCGGGATCACCGAGCCAGAGCTGGTCGGCCCGACGGCGGCGCTGTTCGCGGTGCTGACGGGGCTGGCGGTGGCGGCCTTCGGCGCGTTCCTGGCACCGAGGCGGCTGATCGGCTGGCCACTCGCAGCGGTGGTCCTGGGATTCCTGGGCGTAGCGGTCATCGTGGTCAGCAACATCCCCGGGCTGAGGGATGGGATCGCGGCAGAGAGCTGGCCGCTGGCGGTCTGGGTGGGCATCTCGGGCCTGTATGCCTTGGTCACCACCGGGCTGGTCATCCGTCGCGCCCTTGATCGATCCGGCGAGGCGCCGAGCTCCTAGACGAGTCGGCGGTCCGAGGCCCAGCGAGTCAGCTCGTATCGGTTCGAGAGCTGGAGCTTGCGGAGCACCGCCGACACGTGCGTCTCGACCGTCTTGACGCTGATGTGCAGCTCAGAGGCCACTTCCTTATAGGTGTAGCCGCGGGCGATGAAGCGCAGCGTCTCGCGCTCTCTCGCGGTGAGCAGGTCGAGCTCGGGGTCGATCGGCTCGTCGGACTCGCTGGCAAACGCGTCGAGCACGAACCCAGCGAGGCGAGGCGAGAAGACGACGTCCCCGTCGTGAACGCGCTGGACGGCTGCAACCAGCTCGTCGGCCGAGATGGACTTCGTGACGTAGCCGCGGGCTCCCGCCCGGATGATCCCGATCACGTCCTCGGCCGCATCGGAGACTGACAGGGCCAGGAACTGCGCCTTCGAGCCTGCGGTGCGCACACCTTCGATGACGCCGCGGCCACCGCCCGCGGGCATGTGGACGTCGAGGAGGACGACGTCGGGGTCCGCCTCGACGATTCCCGCCACCGCATCATCGACCGTCCCCGCATCGCCCACGATGCGGCAGCTGCGGCTCAGCTCGGAGCGGACGCCGGAGCGGAAGAGCTCGTGGTCGTCCACCACGAAGACGCTGACGCCCGATGCGACGCGGGTCGGCGCGGTCATGTCGCCCTCCTGGGCAGCCGCATGACGATCTCCGTCCCGGCGCCCCGGCGGCTGTTGACAACGGCGCTGCCACCGTGCCGCTCCATGCGACCAATGATCGAGTCGGCGATTCCGCGCCGGTCCGCTGCCACGGCCTCGGGGTCGAAGCCGGTGCCGTGGTCGCGGACGTACGCGCTGATCGCGTCCTCTTCGACCTCGACGTAGACCGATACCTCCGTCGACCCGGAATGCCGCGCCGCGTTGAGCGTGGCCTCACCCACGGCCGAGACGAGGGCTCGTGCGCGCTCGTCGAGGTCCGCGTCACCGACGACGATCGCCTCGACCTTGGCATGCTGCTCACGCTCCACCCGTCCGGCCATGGCGTCGATGGCGTCGCGCAATCGGGCCCCCGCCAGCGCGGGCGCGCGACCGTACAGCCAGGCCCGCAGCTCGCGCTCCTGCGTGCGCGCCAGGGTCACCATCTCGCGCTGCTCCGGCGAGCGCTGGATCAGTGCCAACGTCTGCAGGACGGAGTCGTGGAGGTGCGCCGCCATCTCGGCGCGGGCCTCGGTCCGGACACGCTGACTGCGCTCCTCGATGAGGTCTCGGCCCATGCTCCAGGCCCACGGCGCGACAATCAGGGCGAGTCCGCCGATCGCCACGAAGACCGCCAGCAGCGTGCTGCCCGCCGCACGGAGCGACGTGTTGGCCAGGAGGAACACGACCATTGCCGCGAGGATGAGTAATGACCCGACCAGCATCCGCGAGCTGAAGACGCGACCGGTGAGGACCGCGTCGAGCGGCCAGCGCGCGCTGCGCTCCTCCCCTGACCGGGCCCACAGGATGGCGAAGCCGATGGCGGCAAGCGTGACCGGCCATGCGAGCTCCTCCCCGAACCAGAAGCCGGTGACCAGCAGCAGGAGCATGACTCCCGCCAGGATCAGCCCCGCGCCGAGCGCCTGGCCCAGCGAAGGCCGAACGAGGATCCGCGCGCGAGGCTGATTCGCGCCCTCGAGCGCCGCCTGGGGCGCAAGGAGCCAGAGCAGCAGGTAGACGACCAGGCCGAACCCTGCGGCAAGGGCGAGGACCACGAAGGCGATCCGGACCACGATTGGCTCGATCCCCAGGTGATGCCCGATGCCGGCCGCGACGCCGCCGATGACGCGGTCGCTCCGGCTCCGTTCCAGCCGCGGGCGCGGGACGACGGCGGCTTCGCCACCCCGTCGAACCCCAACCTGCGCCATGCCGGCATGTTCGCACACGCCCGAGCGCACGACGATCAGGGATGACCCTGAGCTGATGTCACGCGAGATCAGGGTTGTTTCAGGGTGCTCCCCGATGGGCAGGCCGTCCGTAGCCGCCGATGATGACGGCAATGACACCCCAACGTTCGGAACGGAGCGATAGCCCGCCACGCAACCTGCGACGCCGGACCAGCGATCGCGTCCTGGGGGGCGTTGCCGGCGGCCTCGGCGACTACTTCAACGTCGATCCCCTGCTGATCCGCATCGGCTTCGTGGGCTTGATGATCTTCGGCGGAGCGGGACTTGTCCTGTACTTCGTCGCCTGGATGCTCCTCCCCGCAGAGGGTCACGACGCGTCGCCGGTTGAGGCCTTTTTCCGACGGCTGGGCCTCACGCCTGGGCGCCTCGCATGGCTCGCGGTGGCCATCGTCGCATTCATCCTGCTCGTCAACTCCTGGAACACCGGAATGGGCTTCTCGATCAACGAGGGTCCCCTCGGGATTCCCGGCGTGGTCTGGGCACTGGCGATCGTCGCGACCGGCGTCATGCTGGTCCGCCGGCGAGAGGTCGCGACGGGACCCTCAATGACCGCCTCCGCATCGGCGGCCGCGCTGCCCGTTGCGCCGGCCGTGAAAGCACCACCCCGCCCGCACTCGCCCCTGGCCTGGTACGCCATTGGAGCGCTCTCGCTCACCGTTGGGCTGCTCGCCGCGTTCAGCCAGGTGGCCGAGCGCGAGGTCACGCCAGGCCAGTTCTTCGGGGCCGCCCTGGTCGTGCTGGGCATCGGCCTGGTCGTTGGCGCCTGGTGGGGACGAGCCAGGATCCTGATCCTGCTGGCGATCCTGCTGGCGCCGATGGGGGTCGTGGGCAGCTTCCTCACCGCCCCGCTGGAGGGCGGCGTCGGCGAACATACCTTCGCGCCGGTCACCGCCGCCGAGGTCCAGGATGAGTACCGCTCGCTTGGTGGGCGGCTCACGCTCGACCTGACGCAGCTCATCACCAGCCCACGCGACATTCACATCGCTGCCAGCGTGGCGGTCGGGCAGCTCATGGTCATCCTCCCCGAGGGGGCCTCGATCGAGCTCCACACCCGCGTCGGAGCGGGCGACGTGATCGTCCTCGGCTCTCAGGACGTGGGAACCAGCCTGGACAGCACCTTCGTTCGTCGCCACCTGAACCGGACGACGTTCATCCTCGACCTCGAAGCGGGCATCGGCCAGGTCTACGTACGCACCGAGGGGAGCTTCTGATGGAACGACATCCAGCAGACGTGTTCTCGCTGCTCGCCGGGTTGATGACGCTTGGGCTGGGCCTGCTTCTGCTCTCGGGCGGCCTCAGCGATGTGCCGATGGAGTGGGTCGGACCGGCCGTCGCCATTGGGATCGGCCTCCTGATCGTGGTCGCCGCTCGACCCAGCCGGACAGAAGTCCCGGATGAGCCGATGGGGTTCGACAGGGAATAGCCCGGAGCCTGCCTGCCGCTGACTCGCGGAGGTCGAGCGGGTAGAGTCCCCAAATGACCCCGCCGGCCGAACGCAACGACCCGGCACGAGCGGTCGAGCGGACCTACCTGGTCCTGACCCTGCTCACCACGCTCGCGTCGTCATTCATCTGGGGGATCAACACGATCTTCCTGCTCGACGCCGGGCTGAACAACGCCGAGGCATTCGCCGCCAACGCCTTCTTCACGCTGGGAATGGTCATCTTCGAGATCCCGACCGGGGTGGTGGCCGATACGCGTGGGCGCCAGTTCTCCTTCGTGCTCGGCACCGTCACACTGGTCTTCGCCACGCTCCTGTACCTGGTGATGTGGAACGTGCACGCGCCGCTATGGGGCTGGGCGATCGCGTCGATTCTGCTGGGGCTCGGTTTCACCTTTTTCTCGGGCGCAACTGAGGCGTGGCTGGTCGACGCGCTCAACGCCACCGGATTCCAGGGCCACCTTGAGCACGTGTTCGGTCGTGCGCAGACCGTGAGCGGCGCGGCGATGCTGATCGGGTCGGTGGCAGGCGGCATCGTCGCCCAGCTGACCGACCTCGGCTGGCCGTACATCATTCGCGCGGCGCTGCTGGGGGTCACGATGCTGGTGGCCCTGCGATTCATGCGCGATATCGGCTTCAAACCGGAGGGAGACATCAGCGCGGCGAATGCGGTGCGCAACGTGCTGCGCGGCTCGATCGACGGCGGCTTCCGCAACCCGCCGGTGCGATGGCTGATGCTCGGCATCCCGTTCACCGCCGGCACCGGCATCTTCATCTTCTACGCCGCCCAGCCGTACCTGCTGGAGCTGTACGGCGACCCGACCGCCTATACCGTCGCCGGCCTGGCCGCGGCCATCTTCGCCGGGGTCCAGATTGCGGCAGGCCTGATGGTCTCCTTCGTCCTTCGCCTCTTCAAGCGACGGACCGATGCCTTGATCGGCGGCGCCGTGGCCGGCATTTTGCTGCTTGCCTTGTTGGGCCTCAGCCCGCCATTCGTCGTGGCGATCATCATCCTCAGCGTCTGGTCGTTCATCATCGCGGTCACCCGACCGATGCGATCGGCCTTCCTGAATGGCGTCATCCCATCCGAGCAGCGGGCCACGGTGCTCTCCTTCGACTCGCTGATGGGCTCTGCCGGAGGCGTGGTTGCCCAGCCCGCGCTGGGTCGCGTTGCGGACGTGGGCGGCTACGGGGTGTCGTACCTCGTCGCCGCTGGCATCCAGGTGCTGGCCCTGCCGTTCGCGCTCCTTGCGCGGCGTGAGAAGTCACCGTCGGACCCGATCACCGACGACACCGAGGTGACCGGGCCTGCCTGATCGCCTGGGAATCCAGGAAAGGAGCGGTCCGAAGCCCTTGCGGCCGGAGGCGAGGCGGCGCATAGTCCGCGCAGCAGCTCGCGTCCGCGAGCGCAGACGAGAGGAGGAACGAGTAGTGCAGATCGGCATTGCTGTCCCTCCCGACCGCGCGGAGTAACGCCTCCAGCCTCTGCCTGAGACCCGCTGGCGCTCCTGATCGGTCGGGATTCCAATTTCCCCGACCTGTTTCTCAGGAGCGCTTTTTCGTGCATTCCACGTCATCCCCAGCGCGCGCGGCATTCGCGTGGCCCGAGGGCGAGCCCTACGAGGACCACCCGCGCGGAACCCTCAAATCCGGCAAGGAGGCCGAGATCTTCCTGGTGGAGCGCCGCTACGCCAGTGGATCGAGGCTGCTTGCCCACAAGCGCTACCGGCCGCGCTACCCCCGCAAGGGCCAGCTCCGCGCCGAGGGCTTCTCCAACTCGACCTCGTACCGGGGCGACTCGATCTACAAGGCGGGCTGGTTCCTGCCGACGCGCGACAAGCGAGCCGTGATGGGCGGCAGCCAGTACGGACACGAGCTTGCCGGGCGGCTGTGGCCGATCCAGGAGTGGGCGATGCTGTCCCGTGCCTGGGAGGCGGGCGCATCGGTCCCCTACCCGGTCGAGCAGACTGACCATGGGCTGATGATGGAGTTCATCGGCGACGACGTGATGGCGGCGCCCAAGCTGGGCCAGGCCCGGCTGTCGCCGTCGGAGCTCGCATCAGCCTGGGATCAGCTGCTGGCAAGCCTCCGGGCCCTGACGGAGGCGGGCCTGGTGCACGCCGATCTATCGGCCTACAACCTGCTCTGGTGGAAGGGCCGGCTCTTCCTGATCGACCTGCCCCAGGCGGTCGAGTTCACCACCAACACCGATGCCTACGACCTGCTGCACCGCGACCTCGCGAACGTCGGCGACTGGTTCAACCGCCACGGCGCCGCGGTGGACGTCGAGGCCGTCTACGCCGAGCTGCTGGCGCTTGCGTGGTGACAGTGGCGCCGAGCGCTACGCGTGGAGCTCGTCGACGGAGCGCAGTCTCCGCACGCGGACCAGCAGGTAGGGCACGCTTCCGACCGCCAGCCCGACCGCGCTGACGAGGAACGCGGCACGCAGGCCGAACCCCTGCGCGATGAGCCCGCCGACCGCTGTTCCCACCGGCAGTGCCCCGAAGATCACCAGGCGGAAGACGGCCGCCACCCGCGCGCGCAGGTGATCGGGTGTCAGGAGCTGACGAACGGTGACCTGGTTCACGTTATGGATCGCGATGCCGAAGCTGTTTGCGAAGAGCATGAGCGCGAAGGCGGGGCCGGCCCACTGGACAGGCGCCAGGGCGAAGACCAGCATCGACGGGCCGAAGAGGCCCACGCCCAGCTGCATGGTCGATCCCATCCCGATGCGACGGGTCAGTGGGCGCGCCACGAGCGCACCAAAGGCGAAGCCGGCGTTGCCGAGGGCGAAGGCGATCCCGATCTCGACCGCGGAGAGGCGGGCGTTGTCGACCAGGTAGAGGATGGCCACCGCCATGGCGACCGAGCGCGTGAAGTTGTTGATCCCGGCAGTCGCAGTTATCGCGCGCAGCAGCGGCTGGCCGGCGATGAAGCGCAGGCCGGCACTCAATTCCCGTCGCGTGGGACCTCTTGGCGGGGCGGCGAGCCGCTCCGGCTCCGCTCGCCGGATGCTGTAGACGAGCAGCCCCGACCCAACGAACGACAGCGCGTCCCCGAGCAACGCCACCGGTGCTGACAGCAGTGCAACCAGCGCCCCGCCCGAGGCCGGTCCGCCGATGGCGGACGCCGAGCGGGCAAGCTCGATCCGGGCATTGGCGCGATGCAGCTCGTCCCCCGCCAGCAGCCGCGGCACCCATCCGGCAAAGGCCAGGTCGAAGAACGTCCCGCACACGCTCATGGCGAGCGCGATCGCGGCCAGCAATGGAAGCGAAAGTACGTCGAGCGCCAGAGCCAGCGGCACGAGGCAGAGCAGCACGGCCCGGCCCACGTCCGCAGCGATGAGGAGCGGCCAGCGCCTCGCCCGGCGGTCGACCCAGACGCCAGCCGGGATGCTGAGCAGCAAGATCGGTGCGGCCTGCGCGACGCCCAGGAGGGCAAGGCCGGCGGGTGAGGCGTCCAGGACGAGGACGGCGGTCAATGGGAGCGCGACGGTTGTGATCGCGTCGCCGAACCGCGTGATCCCCTCGGCCAGGACGATGCGCGTGACGGCGGATCGGGCGGCGGTGACCATGCGATAGAATGTAACCGTGGTTACACCATCGAGCAAACAGCCGGGCGGGCAATGGGCCTTCCTGCTCCATCGGCTGCCGCGCGAGCCATCGGCCCCGCGCATCGCCCTGTGGCGATCCCTGCGCCGGCTGGGGGTTGTCCTCCTTTCGGATGGTCTGGTCGCGCTGCCGGCGACGCCCAGGACGATCGAGCACCTCGAGTGGCTGGCGGCGGGCATCGAAGAGCAGGGCGGCACGGCATCGGTCTGGCTGGCCAGGCCCACCGCGAGCGAGAATGGCCGACGGATGGCCGATCAGGCACGCGAAGCATCCGAGGAGGAGTACCTCAGCGTGATCCGTCAGGCCGAGTCGGCGGGCGAACGCGGAGTTGAGCGGGCGAGGGCCCTGCGGCGGCTCCGCGCAGAGCTGCGTCGGGTCGCGACGCGGGACTTCTTCGGGGCAGCCTCGGCCCGACGGGCGCGGGAGGCAGTCGAGAGTCTTGCGCGACAGGCGGTCACCGCATGAAGTGGGTCACCCGGGCCGGCTGCCACGTGGATCGGACCGCGTGCGCGTGGCTGGTCCGTCGATTCATCGATCCCGGGGCGGAGTTCGTCTTCGTGGCGGATCCGTCGCAGCTGCCTGCTGACGCCACCCCGTTCGACGTCGCTGGCCACCCGTTCAGCCACCACGACGGAATGAGCACCTTCGAGGTCATGATCCGCCACTACGGCCTCGAGAAGCCCGGCCTCGAGGCACTCGGCCGGATCGTGCACGAGGCCGATATCGAGGACGAACGCTATGACGCGCCAGAGGCAGCGGGTCTCGATGCCGTGGTGCGCGGCATGGGGAGACTGATGGACGACGACCGACTCCTCGAGGCGACCGGCGTCATCTACGACGGCCTGCTGGCCCACCTGGCTGGCGGATTGGCTGGGGCGGAAGGATTCGAACCTTCGATCTCCTGATCCAGAGTCAGGCGCCTTACCGCTTGGCCACACCCCAACAGTGCCGCCCGATGTTACCAGACCACCCCTGAGTGGCCGATCTCGCGGCCATAGGTCCGGGGGCCACTAGCCCGGACAGCCCGGTGGTCGTCTGAAACTCGCTTGGGTAGGGTCTTGGAATCCAAGAAACCGCCCCAGTTGGAGGCCGGTGGAAGCCGATGACCACAGCAGTTGAACCCCGCGAATGGCGCCGATACGGCCTTGGTGGGCCGCCGGAGCCGTGGCAGCACGATGCCCAGCGCGACATCGATCGCCTGGCCACCTCGTACTACCTCGACGTCATGGAGCTGCGCAATCAGATCCTGGCCGCGCACCCGGACGAGGAGATCTGGCTGAAGGTCGAAGAGCTCAACACGACCGCGACGCGCCACAAGCACGAGATCGACTACACGCTGCGCCACTGGGCGACCCCGGTCGAGCGCGCCCGCGTCGCCGACCGCCTCGGCGCCCTGATGCGCATCGCGCGCAGGCTGAACACGCTGGTCAACGGTCCGCAGGCACCCTCGAGCGACCCCGCGCCCGACGCAGCCTGACCCGGGCCGGTCGCAGCCTGGCCGCCGGCTCGCGCCGGCACCCTGAACCTCCGCCCCTCATGTGGTGTACTGCATAGAGCGCATCCGTGAGAGGGACCCCGCATCGTGCAATCGCTCCTCGCTGCGTGGCGGGTGAGCCTGCACCGGACCCGCGCAGACTGGCCGATCGTGGCGGCCGCCTGGCTCATCGTGCTGCTCGCCGCCACCCTGCTGGCGGCTGGCCCGATCTACTCCAGCGCCGTCTCCCTGGCCGGGCTGCATCGGGTGCTGGACGACGCAAACGTCGCCGATGCCAACATCGAGGTCTCCGCCCG
>Ga0209998_10000083_pt1 | contig 37282 bp, 31 predicted proteins | sample EndophyteCoNSPM_FD_187576 | JGI IMG/M metagenome (GOLD analysis project Ga0209998, IMG submission 187576) | Arabidopsis thaliana rhizosphere microbial communities from the Joint Genome Institute, USA, that affect carbon cycling - Endophyte Co-N... | ecosystem: Host-associated > Plants > Roots >... | reverse complement strand
ATCGGCCACCAGGTCCTTGTGGTAGGTCGCGGAGAATCGCCGCGGAGCCGGCCGAGCGGGGCCGGCCTCCACCGGACGCCCTTCCGTCCGCCACTTGCCGAGCCCGCCGTCCAGCACCGCCACGCGCTCATGACCGAACACCCGGAAGCTCCACCAGACCCGCGCGGAGGCGATGAGGCCCTTGCCGCCGTACACCACCACGCGATCGCCTGTCCCGATGCCGAGGGCGCCGACCGCGTCCGCGAAGGGACCCGGGTCGGGCAGCATGTGGGGCAGCGGGATCGAATGGTCCGCCACCGCGTCGATGTCGAAGAACACCGCGCCCGGGATGTGCGCCTGCTCGAACTCCGCGCGCGCGTCGCGCCGCAGATGTGGCAGGTAGAACGTGGCGTCCACGACCTTCAGATCGGGCGCACCCAGGGAGGCGGCGAGCCACTCGGTCGAGACCAGCGGGTCGGGCAGGCGGGCGTCGATCACGTGCGCCGGCTCTCCGGCAGCAGGGCGTGCGGGCTGACCCCCTGCGGATCCAGCGCCTCTTCCCAGCGCAGATAGGCCTCCATCGCCGCGCGCCCGCGCTCGTAAGGCTTCTGCACGACGTCGTCCACCTCGGCGAGCATCGTCCCCGGCCCGGACTCGACCGGGAGACCGGCCGCGGTCCAGGCGGCGAGCCCGCCGTCGAGCACCCTGGCGTTGGCGTAGCCCATGCGCCGCAGGGTCGCCGCGGCCAGCGTCGACTGCACGTCGTCCGCGCACGTCACCACGATCGGCTGGTCCTTGTCGGGCGCGACCCGCCCGATGGCCAGCTCGAGCCGGCCCCGGCCGATCCACTGCGCGCCCGGCACGTGACCGCGCAGGTAGGCGTCGCTGGGATCCACGCTGAGCACGAGGGCGTCGCCGATCGGTCCGGCGGGAATGCGATCCACGACGCGATACGCCGCCGCATAGCCGGGCGGGTGGGCGTCCGGCTGGCCGGTCTCGAGTGGTCGGCCGGAGCGCTGCCAGGCGATCACGCCGCCCTCCATCACCGCGACGTGCGGGAACCCCATGCGCTTGAGCCAGCCCGCGGTCATGATCGACCGGCCGAGCCCGTCGCAGATGAGGACGAGCCATCCGGCCCGCACCGCCACGTACTCGTCGGTGGCCTGCACCGCCTGACCGCCCGGCGCCCACTGCGCGCCCGGCACGTGGCCGGCCTCGTACTCCTCCCGGGTGCGGACGTCGAGCAGGACGACGTTCTCCTCGCCCCGTCGCCCCCATCGCTCGGCCACCGCGTCCGGGGAGACCAGCGGCGTGCCGTCCTCGGCGGCCACCCGCACCGCGACGTCGAGGGCGCGCGACCGGCTCTTGTCGGACGGCCGGGGCGCCCAGCGGGTGGCGCCCCGCTCGAGCTCGAGCCCGTCGAGCTGCCAGCCCATGGTGCCGTTCTTCACCGCCACGATGGGGTTCGGCAGGCCCATCCGCCGCAGCGACTCTGCGCCCAGATAGGAGCGGGTGCGTCCGCCGCAATGCACCACGATGGTCTGATCCGGCCGCTCCACCACCTCGCCGATGCGCAGCACCAGCTCGCCGCCCGGCATGCTCCAGGCCCCGGGCAGGCAGCCCCGGTGGTACTCCTCGGGCGTGCGGGTGTCCACGATGACCATGTCGCGGCCCTCGGCCATCTGCGCGGAGAGCTCCAGACAGCTGATCTCGGGGGTCTTGCGCTCGTGCAGCACGTGCTCGCCGAAGACCTTGCTCGGCACGTTGAGGCCCTGGACCACCGGCCGACCCGCGCGCCGCCACGCCTCGAGGCCCCCGGTCAGGACGAACACCTCGCTGTAGCCCAGGTCGGCCAGCGTGGTCGCGGCGAGCGTGGAGAGGGTGCCGTAGTCGTCGTAGAGCACGATGAGGGTGGCCGGGGCGGTCACCAGCGTGGGCAGCCGCATCTCGAGGAGGCGACGGGGCAGCGGCGTGGCCCGGAAGATGTGGCCGCGCTCGAAGGCGGCCCGCTCGCGCACGTCCAGCAGGGCGTACGGGGCGGGCTGTTCCAGCAGCGTCGCCAGCTGCTCGGGGGAGATCGCGCCGGGGTTCATCCCATCGGACGCTAGCCGGGGGAGCGTGGCCCTGTCAAGCGGCCCTCAGGCCGAGAGCACGCGCGCGAACGCCTCCACCGCGGTGTCGATCTGCTTGCGCGACACGTCCAGGTGCGTGACCGCGCGCAGCCGGGTCTCGCCCATCACGCTCAGCCGCACCTGCGCCGCCGCCATCAGCCGCTCGGCCAGGCCGGCCGCGGTGAGCCCGGGGCGGGCCACGTCGAAGATCACGATGTTGGTCTCGACGTGCGCCGGGTCCAGCACGATGCCGGGCAGCCCTGCGATGCCTCGGGCCAGCGCCCGGGCGTTGTCGTGATCCTCGCCGAGGCGGTCCACGTGATGCCGGAGGGCATAGACGCCGCCCGCCGCGATGATGCCCGCCTGCCGCATCGCGCCCCCCAGGGCCTGCTTGTAGCGCCACGCCTCCTCGATGAAGGCCCGCGACCCGGCGAGGCAGGCGCCGACCGGAGCGCCGAGCCCCTTGCTGAAGTCGATCCACACCGAGTCCACCGCGGCCGCGTAGGCCCGGGCGGGCGTCCCCGACGCCACCACCGCATTCAGCAGCCGCGCCCCGTCCATGTGCGTGGCGAGCCCGAGCGCCTTCGCGGCCGCGCTCACGTCGGCCACCGCGGCGAGCGGCCAGACCCGGCCGCCGCCCAGGTTGCTCGTGTTCTCGATCGAGACCAGCCGCGTCGGCGGCGCGTAGCGCGAGCGGGCGTGCGCGCCGGCGCGGACCTGGGCACCGGTGAAGACGCCGCGCTCGCCGTCGAGTCCGGTCATGAGCACGCCCGAGAGCAGACCGGGGCCGCCGCCCTCGAAGTGGATCAGGTGCGAGGTGCGGTCGGCCAGCACCTCGTCGCCCGGACGGGTGTGGACCTTGACCGCGATCTCGTTGCACATGGTGCCGGACGGCAGGTAGACCGCGGCCTCCTTGCCGAGCAGCTCGGCCACCATCTCCTGCAGCCGGTTGACCGTCGGGTCCTCGCCCTTCTGCTCGTCACCCACCTCGGCCTCGCACATGAAGCGGCGCATGTCCGGGGTGGGCTTCGTGAGAGTGTCGCTGTAGAGATCGATCACGATGCGGTCCTCCATCGCACGTCGTGGGAGCTCGTGGACCACCCGCACTCCCAGGGTGGTCTCCCGGGGCGGACCCGGCTTGCGGTGCCCTCCACCGGGTGGGATTCTACCTCCGGACATGCGGATCCTCGTGGTCGAAGACGAGCGCAAGGTCGCCTCGTTCATCCGGCAGGGGCTGGTCGAGGAGGGCCACGCGGTCGAGGTGGCGGCGGACGGCGCGGCCGCGCTCGACGCCATCGCGGAGGGCCCGTCCTACGACCTGGTCGTCCTCGACGTCATGCTGCCCAAGCGCGACGGCTTCAACGTGCTGAAGACGCTGCGCGACGGCCGCGTGCAGACGCCGGTGCTCCTGCTGACCGCTCGCGACGGGGTGGCCGACAAGGTGACCGGCCTCGACCTGGGCGCCGACGACTATCTCGCCAAGCCGTTCGCCTTCGAGGAGTTCCTGGCCCGGGTGCGGGCCCTGCTGCGCCGCAGCCGGGGCCGGGCCGAGCCGGTGCTGCGCGTCGGCGAGCTCACCCTCGATCCGGCTACCCGCGCGGTGAGCCGCGGGCGCCGCCGCATCACCTTGACCGCGCGCGAGCACGCCCTGCTCGAGTACTTCATGCGCAACGCGGGCCGCGTGCTGAGCCGCCCCATGATCACCCAGCACGTCTGGGGCATGGATTTCGATCCGGAGAGCAACATCATCGACGTGTACGTCGGCTACCTCCGCCGGAAGATCGACGCGGAGGGCGAGCCGCGCCTGCTCCAGACCGTCCGCGGCGCCGGCTACACGCTGAGCGCCGAGCCGTGAAGCGGCCGTCACTGTCGATCCGCACCCGGCTCACCCTCTGGTACAGCGGCGTGCTGCTGGCCATCCTCGTGACCATCAGCGTGCTGTCCTACTCGTGGCTGCGCTTCGGGCTCCTCCAGGATCTGGACGCCTCGCTCCTGACCGTCGCCCAGGTGGTGAAGGACACCGGGGCGCAGGCGCGGGGCGCCCGCGACCAGGAGGCGATGCTGCGGGAGCTGCTCGGGCCGGAGCTCTACGACAAGTTCTTCCAGCTGCTGGATCCCGAGGGCCGGCCGCAGGCCGCGCCGGCGCCGCCGCGGGCGGGAGCGCTGCCGCTCTCGCCGGGCGCGCGCGCGCGGGCGGCGCGCGGGCAGAACACCTTCGAGACGGTCGGCCTCGTGGGCGCCGAGCCGGTGCGGGTCCTCACCATGCCGATCGTCCGGGACGGCCGGGTGGTGGAGATCGTGCAGGTCGGGATGCTGCTGCGTCGGGCCCGCGCCACGCTCGATCGCTACGTCGACACCCTGACCGTGCTGATCCCGCTCGGGGTGGGGCTGGCCGCCCTCGGCGGCGCGATCATCGCCCGCGTCGCGCTCCGCCCGCTCGACCGCATGACGCGCACCGCGCGCCGCATCAGCGCCGAGGACCTGAGCGAGCGGGTGGAGCGGCCGCGCACCGGCGACGAGCTGGACCGGCTGGCCGAGACCATGAACGACATGCTCGCGCGGCTCGAGCAGGCGTTCGCGCAGAGCCGCCGGTTCGCGGCCGACGCCGCGCACGAGCTGCGAACGCCGCTGGCCGCGCTCCGCGGCACCACCGAGGTGGCGCTTCGCGGGGACCGGTCGCCCGGGGAGTACCGGGCGGTGCTGACCTCGAGCCTCGAGGAGGTGGAGCGCCTCATCCGGCTCTCCGAGGACCTGCTGCTGTTCTCGCGCGCCCAGGCCGGGCCCGAGCCCGCGGGCGAGCGCGTCGATCTCGAGCCCATCCTGCTCGAGGGCCTCGACGCGGGCGCGCGGCTCGGCCAGGCCGCCGGGGTGAGCGTGCGTATCGAGAGCGCCGCCCCGGCGGTGGTGCAGGGCGACGCCACCGCCCTGCGGCGCGCGCTGTTGAACCTGGTCGAGAACGGGGTCAAGTACACGCCCCGGGGCGGCAAGGTCGAGCTGAGTCTGGTCGCGGACGACGGCACCGCGTCGCTGACCGTCTCGGACACCGGCATCGGCGTCGATCCCGCCGACGCCGAGCGCGTGTTCGAGCCCTTCGTGCGCCTCGATGCGGCCCGCAGCCGCGACACCGGCGGCGCCGGGCTCGGGCTGGCGATCGCCCGCTCCATCGTGACGGCTCACCGCGGGACGCTCACCGTCGAGTCGCGACCGGGGTCGGGGAGCCGCTTCACCATCCGCTTGCCCCTGGCGTCCGCCTGACCGCTCTCACCCGCCTCTCATCTGTCTCTCATGTGGCCCTGCTAGGGTTGGCCCAGGGAGGGCACCCACGATGCCACCAGCCAAGCAGAAGCCGTATGTCGAGCAGCGGTTCGATGGGCTCCGGGGACTGGACGGGATCTCCGACGACCAGATCGCCGAGCATCTGTCGCTCTACTCGGGCTACGTGCGCCAGGTCAACGCGCTGAACGCCGAGCTGGCGGGCCTGCGCGACCACGGCCGAGCCTCCGGCCGCGACGCCGAGTTCGCCGAGCTGACCCGCCGCATGGGATTCGAGTACAACGGCATGATCCTGCACGAGTACTACTTCTCCAACCTGTCGAGCGGTGCGCGGGCCAAGCCCGATCCGACCTCGCCGATCGCTCGCGCCCTGGCCGAGTCGTTCGGCTCCGTCGAGCAGTGGCGTACCGACTTCCAGGCCATCGGCGGGATGCGGGGCGTCGGCTGGGTGATGCTGTGCCAGGACCCGATGACCCGGCGGCTGACCAATCACTGGGTCAGCCTGCACCAGAACGGGGTACCCGCCGGCTTCAAGCCGCTCCTCGTCATGGACGTGTGGGAGCACGCCTTCATGCGCGACTACCGCGCGACCGAGCGGGGGCGGTATCTGGACGCATTCCTGCGCAACATCGCCTGGTCGGTGGTCGAGCATCGGCTCGTCGAGCCGATGGCGGTTCGCCCGTCGGCCGCCGCCTGAGGCGCGCCGGGTGGCCACCGAAATCCAGGCCGTCGCCCAGCTGACCGCGTTCGGTCACGAGCCGCGACCCGCGACCGCGACCGTCGTCGAGCAGCCCCCCGGCGCCCGCCTCGGGCGGGTGCTGCGCGGGCTCGGCATGTTCTGGGGGCTCGCGGCGGTGAGCGTCTTCATCCCGGTCGCGCACTTCCTGCTCGTCCCGACCTTCACGGTGGCCGGGATCGTGATGGCGGTGAAGCGCGCCCACGAGGATCGGCGGCTGATCGTGCTGCGCGGGACCTGCCCACGCTGCGGGGCCGTCCACGAGCTGCGGCCGGGCGGGCGCTTCGTGGCGGGGCGCCGCGTGGATTGTCCCTCCTGTCACGGCAACCTGACGCTCGTCATTCCCTCCGCCTCCTAAGCCACTTCTCATCTCCCTCTCACGGGTGGCTCACGTCGACCGGCTACGGTCAAGGCGACGAGGACGATCCGCACATGCACTCGAGACCCTGGTTCGCTCGCCTGCTCGCCGCCGTTGCGCTGGTCGCGACGGTGATGGGCCTCGCGCTCGGCGTGAGCGCCTGGCGCGCGCGCGGGCTGGTGGATTCCGGCGCGAGCCTCGTCCTCGACGGCGAGTACCTGCCCGCCGCGCGCGAGCTGACGCGGGCGGTGGTGGCCGCGCCGCGCGATGCCCGCGCGCACTACTATCTCGGGCTGGCCTACGCGGGCCTCGGACAGCACGCGGCCGCGCTGAGCCATGCCCGCGACGCGGTGCGGCTGGCCCCGCGCGACCCGCAGTACGAGGCGGGCCTCGCCACCGTGCTGCTGGACGCCGGCCGCGTGGGCGACGCGATCGGCCATCTCCGGCGCGCCGCCGAGCTGGAGCCGCGCTCGCCCGACATCCGGCTCCTGCTCGCCGACACCCTGCGGCGGGCGGGGGACGTGGAAGGCATGGAGGAGCAGTACCGGATCGCGATGCACCTGGCTCGGGGCAGCGCCCTCGGCGCCGTCGCCCATGAGCAGCTGAAGGCCGCGCAGGGACGGCCATGACCCCGAACGATCACCCGAACCTCGAGCGACGCCTCGAGCCAATTCTGAACAGGGAGAGCGTGTGATGAATCGATTGACGACTCGATATCGCGCCGCCGCGGCGGCGGTGGTGGTGGCCGCGGTGGCCGCCATCGTCGGCCTGGCGCCGCACCTCGGATTCACCAGCACCACCACCCCGCTGTGGAGCGACCGCACGGTCGCGGTCAGCCCGAGCCCGACGGTGCCCGCGCCCAACTGGGTCGACCTGGCCAAGACCCTGAAGCCGGCGGTGGTGAACATCAGCACCAAGCGGGTGGATCAGCAGACGCCGATGCAGAGCCCCTTCGGCGACAACGAGCAGCTCCGGGAGTTCTTCAAGCGGTTCGGCGTCCCGCAGGAGTCGCAGCCGCACGCGGTGCGCAGCCTGGGCTCGGGCTTCATCGTGAACCCCGACGGCTACATCGTGACCAACAACCACGTGGTGGACGGGGCCACCGAGATCCGGGTGAAGATGGACGACGGCCGCGAGCTCAGCGGCAAGGTGGTGGGCCGCGATCCCAAGACCGACCTGGCGCTTCTGAAGGTGGAGGCCAGCGGGCTGCCGGTGATCCCGTTCGGCGACTCCGCGCAGCTGCGGGTGGGTGAGCCGGTGATGGCCATCGGCAATCCCTTCGGGCTGGAGCAGACCGTCACCACCGGCATCGTGAGCGCCACCGGCCGGGTCATCGGCCAGGGTCCCTACGACGACTTCATCCAGACCGACGCGTCGATCAATCCGGGCAACAGCGGCGGGCCGCTCATCAACTCGCGCGGCCAGGTCGTCGGCATCAACAACGCGATCTTCAGTCAGTCCGGCGGGTCGGTCGGCATCGGCTTCGCGATCCCGATCAACCAGGTCAAGCCGGTGGTGACCCAGCTCGCGTCCACCGGCAAGGTGACGCGCGGCTGGCTCGGCGTCAGCATCCAGTCGCTCACGCCGGAGCTGGCCAAGGGCTTCCAGATGTCGGAGAACGCGGGCGCGCTCGTCGCCTCGGTGCAGACGGATTCCCCGGCGGCCCGGGCCGGCCTCAAGGCCGGTGACGTCGTGACCCAGTTCGACGGCCAGAAGATCGCGCACCCGGGCGACCTGTCCCGGCTGGTGGCCAACACCCCGGTCGGCCGCAAGGTGGCGCTCAACGTGATCCGTGACGGCAAGCCGATCACGCTCGACGTCACCGTCGCCCAGATGGAGGAGCCCGGCCAGCAGGTGGCCTCCGCGTCGGGCGACGAATCGAAGGGGGCGCTCGGCCTGAGCGTCGAGCCGCTCACGCCGGACCGGGCCCGGGACATGAAGCTGGCCGACGCGCACGGCGTGCTCGTGCGCGGTGTGCGCGACGGCAGCCCGGCCGAGACCGCGGGGATCCGGCCCGGCGACGTCATCACCGAGGTCGATCACCAGAAGGTGCCCGACGTGGCGCAGCTCAAGCGGGTGCTGGACCAGCACCCCAAGGGCGCGCCCATCGTGGTCATGATCCAGCGCGACGGGGCCAGCCTCTACGTGGCCCTGACCGCCTAACGTCTCTCACGCTGCACTCGAGGGTCGGCCCGGCCGCGCGCTTCGGCGGCCGGGCCGACCCGGAGGATCGCCACGCGCCCGGCCACGTCCTTCTCCAGCCATCGCGAGCCCGTCACGCTGTACCTGCGCGAGATCGCCGCGATCGATCGGCTGACCGCCGCGCAGGAGATCGAGCTGGGGCGTCGAATCGAGGCGTGCCGGCTGCTGCGACGCCGGGCGCTGGCCGGCCTGCCCGACGGCCTCGACGCGCTGCTCGGCCTGGCCGAGGGCCTGATCGCGTCCGGCCGCGCGCTCGAATCCATCGTGGTCGTGTCGGGCGGCGAGACCCTCACCGAGCGCGAGCGTCGCCGGATCCGGCGGGCCGTCGCGCGGCTGCGGCGTCTCCGGCCCCGCGTGACCCGCTGCCGGCAGGCCTACCGCGCGGCGGGCCGGCTGGTCGAATCGCTCCCGCTCAAGGTGAGCGTGATGGACGAGCTGGTGGCGACGGTGAGCCGGCGCGGTCCCGACACGCGCGCCGCCCGCTGGCGGCGGGCGCTCGCCGAGCTCGAGGCGAGCGACCGGGCCCTCCGCGAGGCGCGCCGGGCGCTCATGGAAGCCAATCTCCGCCTGGTCGTCTCCATCGCCAAGCGCTACGTGGGCGGCGCGCTCACCCTGCTCGACCTGATCCAGGAGGGCAACCTCGGGCTCATGAAGGCGGTCGAGCGCTTCGACCACCGCCGCGGGTTCAAGTTCTCGACCTACGCGACCTGGTGGATCCGACAGGCGATCGGCCGCGCGCTGGCCGATCAGTCCCGCACCGTCCGGCTGCCCGTCCACATGGTCGAGCTGCTGGGCAAGCTGGCGCGCGCCCGGCGAGACTTCCGGGCCGAGCAGCAGCGCGAGCCGACCGCCCGGGAGCTGGCCGGCCGCGCCAGCCTGCGCGAGGAGACGGTGCAGCTGATCGAGCGGGCGGCCGCGCAGCCGCTGTCGCTCGACGCGCCCATCGGCGAGGATTCCTCGCTCGGCCAGCTCGTGCCGGATCTGCTGATCCCGTCGCCCGACGACGAAGCGTTCCGGGACGATGTGATCCGCCGGGTCCAGGAGGCGCTGACGGCCGTGCCCCTCCGCGAGCGGGAGATCCTCTCCCGACGCTTCGGGCTCGACGGAGGCGAGGAGCAGACGCTCGAAGAGGTGGGCGACCGGATGGGCGTGACCCGCGAGCGCGTCCGCCAGCTCGAGGCCCGCGCGCTCCGACGTCTGGGCCGCCTCCTGGATGAGCCGTCGTCGCCCTGAGCCGCGAGCGCGCCCCGCGGCTGTGGCAGACTCGGAGTCGATCATGTCGAGCCGGGCGCTGTACACGATCGGCCACTCGACGCGGACCGCCGACGCGCTGGTGGAGCTGCTCCGCGCCCACCGGATCGAGATGCTCGTGGACGTGCGCACGATCCCACGCTCCCGCCACAACCCGCAGTTCAACCGCGACGCGCTGGCCCAGTCGCTGGCCGCGGCCGGCATCGATTACGCGCACCACCCGGCCCTCGGTGGGCTCCGCCATCCCCGCAAGGACTCGGTGAACCTCGGCTGGCGGAACGCCTCGTTCCGGGGCTACGCCGACTACATGCAGACCGCCGAGTTCGCGCGCGCCCTCGATGCGCTGGAGGCGCTGGCCGATGCGCGGCGCACCGCGATCATGTGTGCGGAGGCCGTCCCGTGGCGCTGCCATCGCGGCCTGATCGCCGACGCCCTCACCGTGCGCGGCCGGCCCGTGCTCCACATCCAGAGCGCGGGGCCCGCGGCGCCCCATCGCCCCACCCTTTTCATGCGGACGGTGGAGGGCCGGCCCGTCTACCCGCTCCCCGACTGACGTCAGCGGCGATCGCGCTCGGTCCGCGACGCCGGATGGGACGAGCCGCCCGCGCGCTCTCCGCTCGGGCGCGGATGCGCCAGCGGGCGCGTCTCGGGTGGCCGCGGCGCGGGCCGCTCCACGCGGCCGCCCGGATAGAGCCGGTTTGCGGGCTGGCCGGGCAGGTTGCGCGGCGGCTGGCGCGGTGCCTGGGTCCGCGGCGCCGGCGCGGCCGGCCGCTCGGCGGCTCGCGCCGGCGCCGCGGACTGCGCCGGTCGCTCCGCAGGACGAGCTGGGGGCGCCGCCGGCGGATGCTGCGCCACGGGGGGCTGCGCCGGTGTCGCGGCGCGCGGCGAGTCGGTCGTTCGGGACGGAGCCGCCGCCGGTGGTGTCTCGCGCGGTCGCTGCGGTGCCGAGACCTGCGGCGGCTGGGGCTGACGCTGCGGCGCCGACGGCTGCGTCGTCTCGCGGGGACGCGGCGGCGTCTCACGCGGACGCGGTGGCGTCGGGGCCGTCGGCGTCTCGGGCGCCCGCTGCGGCACTGCGGGCCGGCCGGCCCGCTCGGGATCGCGGTGCGGCGCCACCGTCTGCTCGGTGGCACGCGCCGCCGGCGGCACGGTCGCCTCCGGTCGCCGCTCGGTGTCGAAGCGCGGAGCGCGTGGCGGCCGCGGCCGCTCCGGCCCGCTCTGGCCGAGCGGGGGGCGCGCGACCGCTTCCCGCGGCTCGCCCGGCCGCGGCGCGGGGACGATCCGCGGGGCCGCCTCGTGCGGCAGCGCGCGGGTCGCCGGCGCGCGCGTGGCCACCACCGGCCGCGCGAGCACCGCCTCGGGTGGGCGCACGCCGCGGCCGCCGGCCGCCGCGAAGCTCGCGCGATCGGGCCGCACGTCGACGGGACCCCGCACCGGCTGGAGGCGATGCGTGTCCACCTGACGGATGCGGGCCTCGGCCACCGGCCCGCGCCCGAAGCGATCCGGACGCACCGCGACCACCGCGTTCCGCACGCTCACGTTGCGGTACACGTTCACGTTGGTCACGTTGACGACCGTGGTGCGATTGATCACGACGTTGTTGACCACGCGCGGGCCGCCCCAGCCGCCCCACCACGGCCGGCCGACGAAGCCGGGCCGACCCCACCACGGCACGCACGGCTCGCCCCAGCCGAGCGCGACCCAGCTGACGAACGGGGCGCCCACCGCGACGTGCACGCCGGGCGCGCCGAAGAAGGCGACCAGCGCCGGGGCGTACACCGGGCGGACGACCACCGGGCCGGGCGCCCACGCCCAGACGGCGCCCAGGTGGACCCAGCGGCCGTAGTGATACGGGGCCCAGCCCCACGGCGCGACGTCGACCCAGCTCCAGCCGAAGCGCGGATCCCAGATCCAGCGTCCGGTGGTGTAGGGCGCCCAGTCGGCCGCCACACCGTCCGGCACCCACACCGACCCGTACTCGGAGACCACCCGCCACGTGCCGTGCTGATCCAGATCGTCGATGCCCGAGATGCCCTCGGGCGCGTAGCGCGCGCTCACGGTGTCGACGAGGGCGTCGGTCCGCGCGTAGTTCCAGCGGTCCCACACGTCGGGCTCGGGGGCGACGAAGCGCTGCCCCGCGGCGCCGTCGGCGCCCAGGACCACCTGCTCGCTCGTGGCGACGGCGACGGACTGGCCGCCTCCCGACGCGACGGTGGTCATCGTCGCGGTCCCCCCGCGCCGGGTGATGAACGAGGTGCGATCGGGCGTCACGTCGACGCGGAAGTAGCCGGGCCGGTCGATCGTGAAGGCGGCGGCCGGCGTGTCCAGCTCGATGGCCCGGCCCGGATCGAGCGCGCGCAGGTCGAGCGAGACGTGGCCGGCCGCGATCTTGAGCTGCAGGAAATCGGGCTCGTGGTTCTCGATACCGATCTGGCTGTCGCCCCAGCCGCGCACGAATCCCCGCGCGTCGAGCTGGATCTCGAGGTGGCCGCGGTTGCCGGTGTAGAGCTGATCGCCCGCGGCCAGCGGCGTGTTGACCTGGGCGGGGACCCAGTCGTCGCCGCCGGGGCGCCAGAACGACACGTCGCCGTCGGTGTAGCTCAGCCGCGGGGGAGTCGCTGCGGTCGCGTCGGATTGCGCGCCCGCCTCACCGGCCGACGGCGCGGCCGCGGGAGGCGCGGGAGGCTCGGCGGCGCGGGCGCCGGGCGCGGTTCCGATCAGCACGGTCAGCGTCAGGACGATCGCGATCGCTCGCTTGCAGGTGGTGGCAATCATGGCTCGGGCCCTCCGGTCGGCTGCCCGTTATCGAGAAGGTGCCGGCAGAGACGGCACCTGATGACCTTTCGCGTACATGCACTGCACATAGGCATTGTCGTAGCGGCGCTGCACTTCGAAGGCGGGAACCTCGACGAACGCGCCTCTCACCTGATTGGCGGCCCACTCGCGGCAGACGTGCACGTCGGCCTGGAACTGCTCGAAGGGTTTGCCGGCGCCGGGCAGCACCAGCACGCTCGGCCCCGCGGGGGCCGTCGCGCAGCCGGCGCACGCCAACGTCGTCACCACCGCCGCCATCCATGTGGCACGCATTCATTCGTCTCCTGTCCATGCGGGGTCCGCCGATTCACGCCAGATCAGACGAGGGGTGGAGGCGGGGAATTCGGGAAGAAACGACCGGGATCGACACGTAAACGGCTCCGGGCGGAGCCGCGTCCAACCAGGCGGCTCAGCCGCCGAGGGCCCGCCGCATCCGCTCGAGGCCTTCGGTCAGCAGCGAGCGCGGCGTCCCGAAGTTGAGCCGCACGAATCCCTGTCCGCCCCGGCCGAACAGTGCGCCGTCGTTGAACGCCACCTTCGCGCGCTCGAGGAAGAAGGTGAACGGGTCCGCGGCGGCGGGTCCGGCGTTGCGGCAGTCGAGCCACGCGAGATAGGTCCCCTCGGGGGCGACCAGCGTCACGCCGGGCAGGTGCGTGCGGACGTAGTCGGCGAGGAAGTCGCGATTGGCCTCGAGGTACCGCATCAGCTGCTGCAGCCACTCGTGCCCGTCGCGGTACGCGGCCAGGGCGGCGGCGTAGCCCATGATGTTCACCTGGGCCTGCACGAAGTCGCCGCGTGCGGCCAGGAACCGCTCGCGGAGCGCGGCGTTCGGGATCACTGCGATCGAGACCTTGAGCCCGGCGAGGTTGAAGGTCTTGCTGGGCGCCATCAGGGTGATGGTCCGCTGCTCGACCTCGGGGCCGAGCGACGCCATCGGGATGTGCTGCTGGCCCGCGTAGAGCAGGTCGCAGTGGATCTCGTCGGCGATGATGGGCAGCGAGCGCTCGAGGCAGATCGCGGCCATGCCGGCCAGCTCGTCGCGGGTGAAGACGCGCCCCACCGGGTTGTGGGGGTTGCAGAGCAGGAACGCGCGAGTGCGGTCGTGGATCGCGGCGCGGAATGCGTCGAGATCGGCCACGTAGCGCCCGTCGCGCTGCCGGCCCAGCGGGGCCTCGTCGCGCGTGAGGTCGTGATTGCCGGGTGAGCGGAGGATCGGCGGATAGACCGGCACCTGCATCAACAGCCCGTCGCCCGGGCTGGTGAGGGCGCGGCACGCCACGTTGAAGCCGGGGATCACACCCGGGATCAGCACCACCGCCTCCGGCGAGACCTTCCAGCCGTAACGCTGCCGCACCCGCTCCGTGAAGACCTCGGCGAACTCGGCGTCCTCGAAGCCATAGCCGTACACGCCGTGCTCGACCCGCTCGCGCATCGCGCGCACCACCGGCTCGGGCGAGGGGAAGTCCATGTCGGCGACCCAGAGCGGCAGCACGTCGGCGGGATACTTGCGCCACTTGTTGCTGTTGGTGCGTCGGCGGTCGACGACGCGGTCGAAGTCGTAGATCATCGACCACCCCTCACCCTGCCCTCTCCCCTGAGGGGAGAGGGGACGGCGCGCGCCCCCACCCGCCGCGCTGAGGGGAGAGGGGACGGCGCGCCCTCACACCCTCTCCCCGTGAGGGGAGAGGGGACGGCGCGCCCTCACACCCTCTCCCCGTGAGGGGAGAGGGCAGGGTGAGGGGCGAATTCAACGCGGAGCGGTCACAGACAGGATTCGAACAGGCCCGCGGCGCCCTGGCCGCCGCCGATGCACATCGTCACCACGCCGTACTTCGCCTTGCGGCGCAGCATCTCGTTGGCGATGGTGCCGACCATGCGCGAGCCGGTCATGCCGAAGGGGTGGCCGATCGAGATCGAGCCGCCGTTGAGGTTGAGCTTGTCCATCGGGATGCCCAGCTTGTCGCGGCAGTAGACCACCTGCGAAGCGAAGGCCTCGTTCAGCTCCCATACGTCGATGTCGTCCATCGTCAGGCCGTTGCGCTTGAGCAGCTTCGGCACCGCGTAGATCGGCCCGATGCCCATCTCGTCGGGCTCGCAGCCGGCCACCGCGAAGCCGCGGAAGATCAGCTTCGGCTTGATGCCGAGGGCCTTGGCGCGGTCCGCCGACATCACGAGCGTGGCGGAGGCGCCGTCGGAGAGCTGCGAGGAGTTGCCCGCGGTGACGGTGCCCTTGCCGCTGGTCTTGTCGAAGTGAGGCGGCAGCGACATGAGGCCCTCCAGCGTCGTGTCGGGACGGTTGCACTCGTCCTTGTCGACGTAGTAGTCCTCCTTGCCCACGATCTCCCCCGTCTTCTTGTCCACGATGCCGCGCACCACCTGCAGGGGAGCCAGCTCCTCCTTGAAGAAGCCATCCTGCTGGGCCCGCGCGGTGCGCTGCTGGCTCACCAGGGAATACTCGTCCTGCATCTGCCGGGTGATGTTGTAGCGCTTGGCCACCACCTCCGCGGTGTCGCCCATCACCATGTAGATGCCGGGCTTCTTCTCCTTCACCCACGGGTTCGGGTCGCCGTCGCGCTTCATCATCGTGATCGATTCGAGGCCGCCGCCGATCGCGGCGTCGGCCTGCCCCATGACGATCTGGTGGGCCGCCATCGCGATGGCCTGCAGCCCAGACGAGCAGAAGCGGTTGACCGTCGTGCCCGCGACCGAGACGGGCAGGCCCGCCCGCACCAGCGCCACGCGCGCGACGTTGCTGCCCTGCGGCCCGTTCGGCTGGGCGCAGCCCAGGATCACGTCTTCGATCTCGGCCGGGTCGAGCTGCGGGGCCTTGCCGAGCACGTCCTTGATGCAGTGGGCGGCCAGATCGTCCGGACGGGTCATGTTGAAGGATCCGCGATGGGACTTGGCGAGCGGGGTGCGGGAGCTGGCGACGACGACAGCCTCTCTCATGGGGGCTCCTTTCTCGTGGGGGGTACGCAGGGGAGTATACCCGAAGCGCCGGGCTTCGGGGCGCGCCTTGGGTGGCCGCGGCCGCCTTTGACAAGGGCCGCGGGCTGTAGAAGAATCGGCGCCCTGAGGAGCTCACCCGCCTCCCACCGGCCATGCGTTTCGGCGATCACTGGCGTCAGGTCGGGATCAGTCTCTCGCGCCATCGACTGCGCACCGGCCTCACTGCGCTCGGCGTCTTCTGGGGGGTGTTCATGCTGGTGCTGCTCCAGGGCGTCGGCAAGGGGCTGGAGCGCGGGGTGTTCGAGATCTTCCGCGACGACGCTTTCAACAGCATCTGGGTGAACGGCGGGCACACCACGATGCCGTACCAGGGGCTGGTGTCCGGCCGGGCCATCCGGCTGTCCATCGACGACGTGGCCGCGGTCGGCCTGGCCCTCCCCGCCATCGGTGATCTCAGTCCGCGGCAGCGCTCCGACCGGCCGGTGGCCTTCGGCCGGCTGAGCCAGTCGTTCGAGATCCTCGGGATCCACCCCGGTTACCACGTCGTCGAGCGCACCATCCTGCGGCAGGGACGGCTCGTGAACTGGCGCGACGTGCAGGAGAACCGACGGGTTGCGGTCATCGGCAGCCGGGTGGTCGAGCTGCTCTTCCGGGATCGCGATCCGATCGGCGAGCGCATCGAGATCGGCGGCGCGGGCTATCTGGTCGTGGGCACCTTCACCGATACCGGCGGCGAGCGCGAGCTGCGCCGCATCTACATTCCCTATCCGGCCTATCAGCGCTCCTTCGGCCCCGACCGGCTGCTCGAGTCGATCACGTTCACGATTGCCGAGCACACCGATCCGGTGGCTCTGGAGGCCCGGGTCCGCGCGGTACTCTCGACCCGCCACCGGTTCGATGCCTCCGACCGCGCCGCGGTCTCGGTGTGGAACAACCTGGAGGAGTACAAGAAGTTCCGCGCCCTCTTCACCGGCGTGTCGGCCTTCGTGACCCTGGTGGGCGTGGCCACGCTCTGCGCGGGGCTGGTCGGGGTCGGCAACATCATGCTGATCGCGGTGCGGGAGCGCACCCGCGAGATCGGCCTGCGGAAGGCGGTGGGGGCGACGTCGCGGACGATTCTCACGATGATCCTGCACGAAGCGCTGGTGATCACGACGGTATCGGGATACGTGGGCCTCGTCCTTGGTGTCGGCTGCGTCGAGCTGCTGCGGCGCTCCGGCCTCCGGGCCGAGTACTTCCGCGATCCCGAGGTCGACCTCGCGGGAGCGGGGCTCGCCCTCGGGGCGCTGATCGCAGGTGGCGTCGTCGCGGGGCTGATCCCGGCGCGCCAGGCCGCGCGGGTCGATCCGGCCGAGGCGCTGCGCCATGAGTGACGAGCTGCCGGGCCGCCACGAGGGACGGGCGCGCCGCGCGGCCGTCGCGGTGCTCCTCGCCGTCTTCGCGCTCGGGCTCCTCGGCGCGTCCGCGTACCTCATCTACCCCAAGGCCCGGCGCTCGGAGGCGGAGTACCGGACGATCGAGGCGGCTCCCGCCACGATCCGGCGCGCCGTCATCGCCAACGGCACGATCGCTCCGCGCAAGGAGGTCAACGTCAAGCCGCAGATCTCCGGGGTCATCGAGAAAGTCCTGGTGGCGCGCGGCGACGTCGTGCGGACCGGCGACCTGCTCGCGGTGATCCGTCCGCTCCCCAACCCGGCCGACGTGAGCGCGGCGGAGGCCGAGCTGGACAGCGCGCGGATCAGTCAGCAGCACGCCGAGCAGGACTTCCGGCGCATCGAGCGCCTCTTCCGGCGAGATCTGGTGGCGCGCGCCGACTACGAGAAGCTCGAGCGGGACCTGCAGCTGGCCGAGCAGCGCCTCGCCGCGGCGCGCCGCCGGCTCGAGATCGTGATGACCGGCGCCTCGACCGCGCTGGGGCGGAGCGCCTCGGAGGTGCGGGCCACCGCCCCCGGGACCATCCTGGAGCGCCCGATCGAGATCGGGGCCTTCGTCATCGAGAGCAACACCTTCAACGAAGGCACGACGATCGTGTCGATCGCCGACATGTCCGATCTCGTCTTCCGCGGCAAGGTGGACGAGCCCGACGCGGGAAGCCTGCGCCTCGGGATGCCCGCGGCGGTGGCGATCGGCGCGCTGCCCGGGGAGCGCTACGACGCGCGGCTGGACTTCATCGCCCCCAAGGCGGTCGAGAAGGATGGTGTCACCACGTTCGAGATCCGCGCCGCCCTGACGCTCAAACCCGGGCGCGTGGTGCGCGCCGGGTACAGTGCGACCGCCGAGGTGGTGGTGGCGCACCGGGAGCGCGCGCTCGCGCTGCCCGAGCGGGCCCTGCAGTTCCGCGCGGGCCGACCCTACGTGACCGTCGAGACCGCGCCGGGGATCTGGGAGCCGCGGTCGGTCGAGCTGGGCGTCTCGGACGGCCTCACCACCGAGATCGTGAGCGGCCTCCGACCGGGCGAGCGCGTCCGCCTCGACTGAGCGGCCGCCGGGGCCGCCGCGTCAGCGCTGCGCCGACGGCACCCAGGCGGTGGTCCGCCCGCCGACCGTCTCGTGGCGGATGTGCTCGCCGCGCACGGTGGTGGCCGGCGGTCCGCCGCGCCGATGACCCCAGCGGCGGTGGAACAGCCACCAGCGGGGGAAGCGGTCGCTGTCGGAGCCCGCGCCCACCGCGCGGCCGATCACCGCGCGGATCTTGCTGCGCAGCCGCCGAGCCTCCGCAAGAGACAGCGTCCTGGCCCGGCGCTTCGGCGCGATCCCCGCCTGGTACAGGACCTCGTCGGCGATCCAGTTGCCGATGCCCGCCGCGAACGACTGGTCGAGCAGCACCGCCTTGATCGGCGCGTTGCGCTCCCGGAGCATCGCGTGGAAGCGCGCGGGGGTCGGCAGGGCGCGCCAGGCGTCGAAGCCCAGCGCGCCGATCGGCGGCTCGGCGGGCGGGTCCTGACGCAGCCGGATGCGGCCGAGCCGACGGCCGTCGGCCAGCGCCAGCTCGCCCCCGTCGGCGAAGCGCAGGTGCAGCTTGGTGAAGCGCGGTGGCCAGTCCGGCCGGCTCACGCGCCCGTCCGACACCAGCCGCACCGCCCGGCCCGTGGGGCCGCCCCGGTGCGGGCCGGACACATGAATGCCGCCGGTCATGCCGAAGTGGAGGCACGGCCACGGTCGCCGGTCCAGCTCGAGCCAGAGGTGCTTGCCGTGACGCCGCACCGCCCGCACGCGACGGCCGACCAGCGCGCGGCGAAAGCGAGCCGGGGTGACGCCTTCGAAGACGATCGGGTCGTCGGCGACGTGCGCCTCGACGATGCGACGTCCCGCCGCGATGTTCTGGGCCGCGCGCCGCGCGGCCTCGACCTCGGGCAGCTCGGGCACGGGAGGACCCGGACGATCAGCCCTCGCCGAGCTGGGGCGGCGCGCCGCCGTCGATCACGATGGTCTCGCCGTTCATGAACGAGGCCGCCGCGGAGGCGAGGAAGATGCAGGGATAGGCGATCTCCTCCACCGTGCCCCAGCGTCCCATGCCGACGCGGGCGGCCACCGTGTCGTAGGCCTTCTTGGCCGCGGCGGGGTCCTGCTTGGTGAGCACGCCCATGTAGCCCTCGGTCTCGATCGGCCCGGGCGCGATGCAGTTCACCCGGACGCCCCGGCGGCCCCACGCCATGCCCAGCTCGCGGGTGAAGGTGATCACCGCGGCCTTGGCGGCGCCGTAGTGCGACATCATGGTCGAGCCGTAGACGCCAGCGATCGACGAGATGTTGATGATGGAGCCGCCGCCCGGCTGTTCCATCATCTGCTTGCCCGCCCACTTGCAGCCGAAGAAGGTCCCGTTGAGGTTGATGCCGATCACCGTGTTCCAGCCGTTGGCCGAGATGTCCTCGACCTTGGCCCGGAACGAGGCCCCCGCGTTGTTGACCATGACGTCGAGGCGGCCCATCTCCTTGACGGTGCGCTCGACCAGGCCCTTGACCTGGTCTTCCTGTCGCACGTCGAGCGCCACGCAGAAGGAGCGGCGGCCCAGCTTCTGGATCTCGGCGGTGACCGGCTCCAGGTTCTCGATCTTGCGGCTTGCGATCACCACGTCGGCGCCGGCGCGGGCGAACTCGATCGCGATCGACTTGCCGATGCCGACGCCGCCACCGGTGACGATGGCGACCTTGTTCTCGATCGAAAAGGGCGACGCGGCCATGGCGCGAGTCTCCTCCGGCTCTCCCTCGGGGGCCTTCTCCCTCTCCCCTCCGGGGAGAGGGCAGGGTGAGGGGCGGCGCGCGGCCGCGCGCGCGAACGCGCGGATTATACCCAGTCGCCGGGCGGCGCGCTCTCGAAGGCGACGGGTCGCCGCGTGACCGGGTGCTCGAAGGCCAGCCGCATCGCGTGCAGGCAGAGCCGTCCCGCCGCGCTCCGGGGCCCGCCGTGAGCGAGGTCGCCCACGATCGGGCAGCCGGACTCGGCCAGCTGCACGCGGATCTGGTGACGGCGTCCCGTGCCCAGGCGCAGCTCGAGGAGCGTGCCCTCGCGGCGCCGGCCGATCACGCGATAGCGGGTGATCGCGAGCCGGCCGCGCGCCGCCGATCGCACCCGCAGCATCCGATCCTCGGCCAGCCGGCTCTCGAGCGTGCCCTCCGCGCGCGGCGGCCGGCCGTCGACCAGCGCCCGGTACACGCGCTCCACGCTCCGCGCCTCGAACTGCGCCTGGAGCGCGCGCTTCACCGGCTCGCTCTTGGCGAGCACCAGCAGCCCCGACGTCTCGCGATCCAGCCGGTGGACGATGAACGGCCGCTGCCGCTTGGCCGCGAGGTAGTCCCGGAGCAGGCGATAGACGGTGCGCGCGCGCTCCCGCTCGGTGGCGATGGTGAGCAGGCCGGACGGCTTGACCACCACCAGCAGCGCGTCGTCCTCGTGGACGAGGGTCAGCTCGCGCGGGAAGACCGCGCGCCGGCGCGCGCCGAGCCCGATCACCGCGTCCGGGCCGACCGGCAGCCGCCCGTCGCGGCACGCGCGGCCGTCGACGGTCACGCGCCCGCTCTCGAGCCACTGCCGGAGGCTCCGGCTCGACGCCTCCGGATAGAGCGTGCGCAGCCGCTCCGCGAGGGTCACTCGCCGCGCAGCACGCCGAGCGGCCGCCGCCCCAGGAGCCGCCGCGTGCCGAGGAGCCCGACCAGCAGCGCGAGCCCGGTCGCCGAGAGCACCCCGGCGAGCAGGGCGCCGGGCGCCCATCGTCCCGGCAGGTCGAAGGCCCAGCGCATCACCGCCCAGGCCAGCGCGGCGGCGAGCGCGCTGCCCGTGACCCCGGCGGCCGCGCCGAGGAGGACGTACTCGACCGCGAAGACGCGGGCGACGAAGCCGCGCGTGGCCCCGACGACCTTCAGGATCACCGACTGGTAGAGGCGCTGCTGCCGGGTGATCGCCAGCGCCCCCGCCATCACCACGAGGCCGGCCACGATGCTGAACGCGGCGACCAGCCGGACCGCGAGGGCGATCTGGTCGAGCACGCCGCGCACGCGCTCCAGGACTTCGCGGACCGGGATCGCGGTGACGTTGGGCAGCTCGGCCACCACCGCCGATTGCATGGGGCCTTCCCGGTCGGGGCGCGTCTGCACGGTGGCGATGAAGGTGCTCGGGGCGCCCTCGAGCGCGCCGGGCGAGAAGATCACGAAGAAGTTGGACGTGAGGCTGCGCCAGTCCACGTGGCGGAGATTGGAGACGCGCGCGGCGACGGGTACGCCCTGCACGTCGAAGGTCAGTCGATCGCCCGGACGCACCCCGAGCTGGCCGGCGATCTCCTCCTCCACCGAGATCAGCGGCTCCCCCGCCGCCTCGGCGGCCGTCCACCAGCGCCCCGCCACCACCGTGTTGTGGCGCGGTGGCTCCTTCGCCCACGTGAGCACGTACTCGCGCGTGAGGGCCCAGGTCTCCTCGCGACGCGTCCGCTCGGGCGGGGAGATCGGCGCGCCGTTGATCGCGGCCAGCCGGGCGCGCACTACCGGGGTCAGCTCGGCGGGCGCGATCGCGCCGTGCTCGGCCACGAGACGCGCGAACGGCTCGGCCTGATCGGGCTGGATGTCGATGAAGAAGAACGCGGGAGTCTCGTCGGGGCCGCGGTCGGTCATCTGCGAGCGCAGGCCGCTCTCGAGCACCGCGATGGCGACCACGAGCATCACCGCCAGCCCCAGCGAGACCAGCACCGGTCCCGCGTGGCTGCCCGGCCGGTGCAGGTTGGCCGCGCCCTGACGCCAGGCCGCCCCGCGCCAGGGCACCCGCCGCGCGAGGGCGACGACCCCGCGGGCGCCCAGGGCCAGCAGCCCGAGCGCGACCGCGAGGCCGCCCGCGAACAGCGCGCCGATCTTCCACGAGCCGGCCTGCCAGAGGGCGAGCGCAGCCAGCCCGAGCGCGATCGGCACCATCGCGAGCCACGGCCGGCGGCCGGGCCGGCGGGCCTCCGCCTCGCGGCGCAGGATCAGCGCGGGCGGCACATGCCGGATGCGGAGCAGGGGCCAGAGCGCGTAGAGCAGCGTCACGCCCACGCCCATCGCGAGCCCCCGCAGCACCGCGCGCGTCGAGAACGTCAAAGTCAGGTCGATGGGCAGCAGGCGCGTCAGCGCCGGCGCGAGCAGCGGCTGGATCAGGCTGCCGAGCGCGGCGCCGAGGAGGCTGCCGCCCAGCCCGAGCGCCGCGATCTGGAGCAGGTACGCGATCAGCAGCGGCCGCCAGCCCGCCCCGAGGGCCTTCATGATCGCGATCGAGGCCTGCTTGTCCGCCATGAAGGCGCTCACGCTCACCGCCACCCCGATGCCGCCGACCATGAGGGCGACCAGGCCGGTGAGGCCGAGGTACATCGTGAGCTGATCCCAGAACCGGCGGAGGCCGGGCTGGGCCTGGGTGTACGTCGTCACGCGCTGGGCGATCGGCAGCCGGGCGGCGGCGCGATCGCGAAAGGCCTCGGCGTTCCCGCCGTCCGGCAGGCGGAACAGGGTCCGATGGCGCACGCGGCTGCCCGGCTGGATGAGGGCGGTGCGGTCGAGATCCGCGGCCGCGATCAGCACGCGCGGCCCCAGCGAGAAGACGCCGATCGCGCGATCCGGCTCCTTCAGGATCACCCCGGTGATGGTCAGCTCGGCCGCGCCCACGCGGAAGGAGTCGCCCACGCGCAGCCCGAGACGGGACAGCAGCGACTCGTGCACCAGCGCGCGCCCGTCGCCGATGAGCGTGTCGAGCGCGCCGGCCGGCTCGCTCAGCAGCGCCCCGTGGAGCGGATAGCCCGCCTCCACCGCCTTCAGCTCCACCAGCTGGGTCACGTGCGGGCCGGCCTGCGCCATCGCCACCACCTCGCGCACGCGCGTGACCGCGACGGACTCCCGCGAGAGGCCCGCGGCGGCCACGATCTGCTCGGGCGGCACCGGCAGGGGCTGGCTGCTGCGGATCTCCACGTCGCCGCCCATCAGGGATCGCGCCGAGTGCGCCACGGTGCGCTCGAGGCTGTCCGCGAAGCTGCCCACCCCGACGAGCGCGGCGACTCCGAGGGTGACGCAGGCGAAGAAGTAGCCGAAGGCGCGCCAGGCGCCCCGCGTCTCGCGCCAGGCGAGGCGGAGCACGAAGCCGGTCACTCGTCGCTCACGATGCGACCGTCGCGCAGGGTGACCACGCGATCGGCGTGCGCGGCCAGCGCCGCGTCGTGGGTGACCAGCACCAGCGTGCAGCCGAGACGACGATTGACGCCGACGAGCAGGTCGATGATCTGCTTGCCGGTCGCGGAGTCGAGATTGCCGGTGGGCTCGTCGGCCAGGAGCAGCGGCGGCTCGAGTGCGATGGCGCGCGCCACCGCGACCCGCTGCTGCTCGCCGCCGGAGAGCTGCACCGGATAGTGGTGGGCGCGCCCGGCCAGCCCCAGCTCGGCGAGGAGGGCCCGGGCCCGATCGCCCGCGTCGCGGCGCCCGGCCAGCTCGAGCGGCACCGCCACGTTCTCCTGCGCGGTGAGCGTCGGGATCAGATGATAGGACTGGAAGACGTAGCCGACGTGATCGCGTCGGAAGCGGGCGAGGGCATCCTCGTCGAGGGCGGTGACGTCGACACCCGCCACCTCGATGCGCCCGGCGGTCGGCTGATCCAGCCCCGCGACGAGCCCGAGCAGGGTCGACTTGCCGCTGCCCGACGGCCCCGCGATGGCGAGGAACTGACCGGCCGGCACCTCCAGCGACACGTCGGTGAGGATGGTCACGACCCGGCCGCCGCTGGCCAGCCGCATGGAGAGCCCAGACACGGAGATCATGGCGCCGTCCATACTACACAAGCGAGCGGGCGGGGCCCGGCGGCTAGCGGGGCCGCGATCGGAACGGCGCGGCCAGCGGCTCGCCGATGAACAGGCCCTGCCCGGGCCACGCGACGCTCTTCCAGTACGCCTCGATCAACGTCTCGCCGCGCATGTAGCGGGCGATCAGCAGCGCGGGGAACGGGAACTTCATCGGGAAGTTGCACGGCTCCGCCACCGTGCCGTAGCTGCCGGTGGCGCCCGCCTCGAGCCAGCGCAGCGCGCTCATCTGCTCGTGGCCGGTGAGCACGCCGCCGCTCGAGGTCAGGTGATCGGCGACCGCGCCGGGCAGGAAGTGCAGCGTCTCGAGGCCTCCAACCACGCCGACGCCGGTGAAGTAGAAGAGCACGTCCTGGCGGTCGCGCAGCTGGTCGGCGTCGAGGCGCTGGACCCGCAGCGGCAGGCCGAGCTTCTCCACCAGGTCGTAGCGGGCCGCGCGGGTGTTGCGGGCCCGGTCCGAGGTGGACAGCAGATACGCGGTACCGGACGGGAACGTTCCGTCCGAGGCCACGCCGCGGTCGATCAGGGCGCGGACGTCCGCCACCGTCGTCCCGGCCAGCAGCATCGCGGGCCGCATCGTGAGGTCGCGGAACGGCGCCCGGCGGTTGGAGTTGAAGTACGGGCTCGGCTTCGTCGGCCGGCAGCCCTCCGCGCAGAAGGCGGGATCGAAGCCGAAGGCGAAGGCGGTGGTGACCGACAGGCAGTCCACCCGGAACGGAGTCGTCCAGGCCAGCGCCAGAACCTGGACCGCGGCGGGGAGGTGGGCGTCGAGCTCGGCCTTCGCGCTCTCGAACTCCTGACGTGTGATCTGCCCCTGGCCGACCGGCAGCGTGATGGGGACGACGTTCTCCCGGGGAATTTCGCGCCGCCGCGCGTAGTACTCGCCGATCTCCACGCTCTTCGGATCGGCCACGTTGACCACCACCCCGAGCTCGGCGGAGGTCAGCGCGGCGACCCCGGGCGCGGTGGCGAGGCCGCCCGGCGCGAGGAGGCACACCGCGGCCAGCCAGCAGAGCAGCGCAGCGGAGCGCGGGCGGCGGGCGGACACGGCCCATACTACACTGGCGCCATGCGCGCGCTGCTCGGCGGCCTGCTCCTGCTCGTGCAGGTCGTGGCCGCGTGCTCGACTCAGCCGACCGCGTCGGCCGGCGAGGAGCGCGTCGTGCTCGCGTTCGGCGACAGCCTCACCTCCGGCCTCGGCGTGCCCGCCGACCAGACCTACCCGGCGCAGCTCGCCGCGCGCCTCACCCGCGAGGGCTACGACTACCGGGTGGTCAACGCCGGCGTCTCCGGAGACACCACCGCCGGCGGCCTGCGCCGGGTGGACTGGGCGCTGCGGCTGCGGCCCGAGGTCGTGATCGTCGAGCTGGGAGTCAACGACGCGCTGCGGGGCCAGAAGCTCGCCTCGGTGCGCGAGAACCTCGAGCAGATCGTCGCGCGGTTCCAGGCCTCGGGCGCCCGCGTGCTGATCGCGGGGATGCGATTGCCGCCGAACTACGGCGACCCCTACGCGGCCGACTTCTACCGGCTCTACCGCGAGGTCGCTCGAGCGCGAGATGCGCCGCTGATGCCGTTCTTCCTGGACGGTGTCGGGGCCATCCCGCGCCTGAACCAGCCCGACGGCATCCATCCGACCGCGGAAGGCTACGCGATCGTGGTCGACCGGCTGTGGCCGTACCTCGTTCCCCTCTTGCGGAAGTAGCCCGCAGGTTGCCAGAAACGCCTTTCCCGACTACTATATGGCCGTCGTCGCTCACTAACGCGTCATTCCCCCAAGGGGAGCCCATGACCACACAGTCCGGGGAGTTCTCGCTCGAGGCGAAATACACGCAGGAGCGCGGGCGTATCTACCTGTCGGGCATCCAGGCCCTCGTGCGCCTGCCCCTCGATCAGCACCGCGCCGACCTCCGCCGCGGGCTCAACACCGCGACGTTCATCTCCGGGTACCGGGGGTCCCCGCTCGGCGGGCTCGACCAGACGCTCGAGCGCATGTCCACGCTGCTCAAGGCGCACGACGTCGTGTTCTCCTCGGGGCTCAACGAGGATCTGGGTGCCACCGCGGTGTTCGGCAGCCAGATGGCGGGGCTGTTCCCGAAGCCGAAGTACGACGGCGTGCTCGGCGTCTGGTACGGCAAGGCGCCCGGGGTGGACCGCACCGGCGACGTGTTCAAGCACGCCAACTACGCCGGGGTCGGCAAGAACGGCGGCGTGCTCGCGCTGGCCGGCGACGATCCGGTCTCGAAGTCGTCCACGCTGCCCAGTCACTCCGAGGTCGCCCTCTACGACGCGTTCATGCCGACGATCTTCCCGGGCAACGTCCAGGAGATCCTCGACATGGGCCTGCACGGCTTCGCGCTCTCGCGCGCCTCCGGACTCTGGGTCGGCGTGAAGATCGTCACCAACGTGGCCGACGAGGCGGGCACCGCCGAGGTGGATCCGGACCGGGTGAGCCCGGTGATCCCGGTGGTCGAGCTGGACGGCAAGCCGTTCCAGCACCAGATCAACGTGAACCTGATCCCCCCGTACGGGCTCGACATGGAGCGCACGATCCACTTCGCGCGCCTCGAGGTGGCCCGACGCTACGCGTACGAGAACAAGCTGAACCGGATCACGGTGCCGACGCCCAACGCGTGGTTCGGCATCCTCACCACCGGCAAGACGTACTACGACGTCCGCCAGGCCCTCGCCGAGATGGGTCTCGACGACGCGGCCCTGCGCCGCTACGGCATCCGCCTCCTCAAGATGGGCATGCTGTTCCCGATGGAGCCGCGGGTGGTCCGGGAATTCTCGCGCGGCCTGCAGGAGATCCTGGTCGTCGAGGAGAAGCGCTCGTTCCTCGAGCTGTTCGCCAAGGACGTGCTCTACGGCATGACCGATCGGCCGCAGGTGGTCGGCAAGGCGGACGAGGAGGACCGGCTGCTGCTGCCGCCGGTGGGCGAGCTCGACTCCGACGTCATCGCCCGCGCGATCGCCCGGCGCCTCGCGCGCCGCATCCGCATCGACTCGGTGGAGGCGCGCATCCAGCATCTCGACGAGGTGAAGCGCCGGCCCCGGCCCATCACCCTGGCCCGCACCGCCTTCTTCTGCTCGGGCTGCCCGCACAACCGCTCGACGGTGGTGCCGACGGGCAGCGTGGCCGCGGCGGGCATCGGCTGCCACGGCATGGCGATGGGCATGGACCGCGGCATCATCGGGGTGACCCACATGGGGGGCGAGGGCGCGCAGTGGATCGGGGTCGCTCCGTTCACCGAGACGCCGCACCTGTTCCAGAACATCGGCGACGGCACCTTCTTCCACTCGGGCGGGCTCGCCCTGAACTACGCGGTCGCCGCCGGCGTCAACATCACCTACAAGATCCTCTACAACGGCGCGGTGGCCATGACCGGCGGCCAGAACGCGGCGGGCGCGCTCTCGATCCCCGCGCTGAGCCGGCGGCTCGAGGCCGAGGGGGTCAAGCGCATCGTCATCACCAGCGACGACCCGGGCAAGTACGCGGGCATCTCGATCGCGGGCAACGCGGAGGTCTGGCACCGCGACCGCCTGCTCGAGGCCCAGGCCGCGCTGGCCGCGACCCGTGGCGTCACCGTGCTGATCCACGACCAGCACTGCGCGGCCGAGAAGCGGCGGCTGCGGAAGCGGGGCAAGATGGTGGACCCGCAGATGCGGGTGTACATCAACGAGCGGGTGTGCGAGGGCTGCGGCGACTGCGGCAAGAAGTCGAACTGCCTGTCCGTGCAGCCGGTCGACACCGAGTTCGGCCGGAAGACCGCGATCCACCAGTCCTCCTGCAACAAGGACTACTCGTGCCTGCTCGGCGATTGCCCGTCGTTCCTGTCGGTCGAGGTCGTCGGCCCCGCGCCCAAGAAGGAGCGCCGGCTCACCCCGCTCGAGGGCGAGCTGCCCGAGCCGGCGCTGAAGGTGCCGAGCGAGGGCTTCGCGGTGCACATGATGGGCATCGGCGGAACCGGAGTCGTGACCATCAACCAGATCCTGGGCACCGCGGCTTTGCTCGACGGCCGGCAGGTGCGCGGGCTCGACCAGACCGGGCTCAGCCAGAAGGGCGGCCCGGTGGTGTCGGACCTCAAGATCTCGATGGAGCCGATCGAGCGCTCCAACAAGATCTCGGCCGGCTCGGCGGATCTCTACCTCGGGTTCGACCTGCTGGTGGCCACCGATCCGGGCAACCTGGACAAGGCCGAGTCGGGGCGGACCATCGCGGTGGTGTCCACGAGCCAGATCCCCACCGGCCAGATGGTCGTGGACACCGCGGTGCACTTTCCGGAGCTGTCCAGCATGCTGATGAGCATCGACCGGGTGACCCGCAAGGATCCCAACGTCTATCTCGACGCCCAGGCCATCGCGGAGGGGCTGTTCGCGGACCACATGGCGGTCAACCCGATCATGCTGGGCGCGGCCTACCAGGCCGGCGCGCTGCCCATCACCGCCGCGTCGATCGAGAAGGCCATCCGTATCAACGGCGTCGCGGTGGAGATGAACCTGCTCGCCTTCCGCTGGGGTCGCATGGCGGTGGTGGACCGCACCAAGGTGGAGACGGCGGTGGCCGAGGCCGCCGCGGTCGATGCGGTGGAGGAGACGCGCGTCCTGAGCGCGGAGGCGCGCGCCCTCGTGGACTCGGTGGAGGCCACCGGCGAGCTGCGGCGGCTGCTCGAGATTCGCGTGCCGGAGCTGATCGCCTATCAGAACGCGGCCTACGCGCGCGAGTACGTCGACTTCGTGCGCCGGGTCGCCCAGGTGGAAGCGGAGCGCGCCCCCGGCCGCCAGGGCTTCGCGGAAGCGGTCGCGCGGCATCTCTACAAGCTGATGGCTTACAAGGACGAGTACGAGGTGGCGCGGCTGCACCTCGACGCCGCGGTGTCCGCGCGCCTGGCGTCGAAGTTCGGACCGAAGATCCGCACCTACTGGCACCTGCACCCCCCGCTGCTGCGCGCCCTCGGCCTCAAGAGGAAGCTGCGGATCGGGGCGTGGTTCACGCCCGCCTTCCGAATGCTGCGCGCGCTGAAGGCGCTGCGGGGCACCGCGTTCGACCCGTTCGGCCGTGCGGAAGTGCGGCGGCTGGAGCGGGCGCTGATCGGCGAGTACCGGCAGCACATCGAGACCGCGCTGGTGCGGCTCACCCCGATCACCCACGACACCGCGGTGGCCCTCGCCGGGCTGCCCGACGAGATCCGCGGCTACGAGCAGGTCAAGCTCGACAGCGTGGCGCGGTTCCGCGAGAAGGCGAAGCAGCTCACGGCGCAGCTCAACTGAACGGAGGGCTCTCGACGGTGAGATCACTGCTGCTGCTCCTCGGTGTGGCCGCGGGCGTGGCCGGATGCGCGAGCGCGTCGGATCGGGCGCCGCTCTCCGCGGAGGCGACGCTCAAGGACAAGGACGGAAAGCAGGTCGGCGTGGCGACGATCATCGAGACTCCGGAGGGCGTGCGGGTGGCGGTGACCGGCTACCGGCTACCCCCGGGCGGTCACGGACTGCACGTCCACGCGGTCGGGCGGTGCGACCCGCCGGAGTTCACCTCCGCGGGCGCGCACTTCAATCCGGGCAACACGCAGCACGGCAAGCAGAATCCGGCGGGACCGCACGCGGGCGATCTGCCCAACCTGGTGGTGGCCGCCTCGGGTGAAGGCGGCATCGACGTGACGACGCGCGCGTTCACCTTGAGCCCGGGTCCCACCTCGCTGCTGGGCGACAAGGGCACCGCCCTCGTGGTGCACGCCAACCCCGACGACGACAAGACCGATCCCACCGGCAACAGCGGCGCGCGCATCGCGTGCGGCGTGATCACGAAGTAGCGCCCGCGCGCCCGCTCGCCTCTTCGAGGGCCAGGTCCCGCGACCTGGCCCTCGATGTTTGCTCGGCCCGCAAGAGGTGTAAGCACAGGGTTTCGTTGACAGCCGCGACGACCGGCGCCTAGTATCCGACGAGATCGGCCGCGCGCCGCCACGCGCTCCGCGTCACGCGTGCGCGCCGGTACGGAGGGCACATGCGCAGGCGGCTGCTGGTGACCGGGGCGGGAACCGGAGCGAGCGACAACCTCATCCGGAGTCTTCGCGGCGGCGATCCGTCGTTCTGGATCGGGGGCGTCAACAGCGATCGGTTCGTCCTGAAGAAGTCGATCGCCGATCAACGCTATCTGCTGCCCGCAGCGGAGAGCGAGGAGTTCTCCGCCGCGCTCCTGACCCTGGTCGAGCGCGAGCGCATCGCCCTCGTGATCCCGACCACCGACGTCGAGGTGAGCGCGCTCTCCGAGATGCGCGAGGCCCTCGGGCCGCGCAGCTTCCTGCCCGACCGCGCGGCCATCGCGCGCTGCCAGGACAAGCACGCGCTCGGCGCCCACCTCGCCGCCCACGCGATTCCCATCGCGGACACGCGGCCGGTGACCGACGTGGACGCGCTCCCCGACGTCTTCGCGCGCCTCGGCGGGGCGCCGCCCTACTGGTGCCGGGCCCGCACCGGGAGCCGCTCCCTGGGGGCGGCGCCGATGCGGAGCCCCGAGCAGGCCCGCGCCTGGATGCTCTACTGGGAGGAGATGCGCGGGGTGCCCGTCACCTCGTTCATCGTCTCCGAGTATCTGCCGGGCCGCGACTTCCTCTGCCAGAGCCTGTGGAAGGACGGCGTGATGCGGCTCGCCAACAGCTTCGAGCGGCTGTCCTACTTCGGCGGAGAGAGCAATCCGAGCGGGGTGTCGTCGCTGTCGTCGCTGGCCAAGACGGTCGTGGACACGCGCGTCCTCGAGACGAGCCGCGCCGCGGTGCGCTCGCTCGGCGAGCGCGTCTCCGGGGTGTTCAGCGTGGATCTCAAGGAGAACCGGCGCGGGGTGCCGTGCGTGACCGAGATCAACGCGGGCCGCTTCTTCATCGGCATGACCGCGTTCGACCACGTCAGCAAGCACAATCTGCCGCTCACCTTCGTCCGGCTCGCCCTGGGCGAGCCGGTGGGCCTGCGCGAGGAGTACGACGCGGTCGACGACTACTACCTCGTGCGCGACCTCGACACGCGGCCCGGGGTCTTCCACGCCGACGAGCTGTTCGAGGGGATCGAGACGCTTCCGGAGGCGACGGAGTCGGCCCCGGAAGGGCCGGCCGCGTGATCGCACGTGCCACCGCGCGGCGGCTCATCGCTGCCGCGGGGCTCGGACTCGGGCTCGCCGCGTCCGCGGCCGGCGCCCAGTCCATGCCGGGCCCCGACGCCTGCCGCGCCTGGCCGGCCAGCTACTATCCGATCGATGCCGACGAGCGGCGGCCCCGGGCAAGCCGCCCCGACGAGATCGTGGTGCCGGTGGCGATCCATTTCATGAACGCCGACGTGCCGCACGCGGTCCGGGCCGCCGCCACCGACGACGAGGGCGACAAGATCGCCAAGCCGGGCCGGCGCGTCCACGACGTCTGGACGCGGCAGAGCGTGCGCCGGTTCTTCAAGCAGGACGGGCTCGTCAACGAGATCCTCGACGGTCTCGACGTCCGGCTGGCTCTCGTGCGGGTGGAGGAGTGCCGCTACGATCCCGGTCGGCTGCGCGGCGACGGGCAGCAGGTGGACTGGGTCTACACGCCACTGGCCAGCCGGTCGAGAGCCCGCCGCCTGTTCCAGGAGGTCAACGAGCGCTACCGCCACACCGAGACCCCGGCGGTGGACGTGTTCCTCTGGTGGTCGATCGTCGACGGCAAGCCGAGCCTGCGCGGCTACGGCGGCTCGGTGGCCCGCGGTGGCCCCGCGGTGTGGGTGGATCGCATCTGCGCGCTGACCGATCCGCAGACGCGCCTCTTCGACACCCCGGCGCGCTGCGCGTATCTGCTGGCCCACGAGTTCGGCCACGCGCTGACCTTGCGTCACGTCTGTCGGTCGACCGCGAGCGCGCGGGACCCCGACGCGGATCTGAAGGTCGGCGTGTGCGGGGCCGACGACACCAGGTGGCTGATGCACCCGCTGTACCGGGGGAAGCGCGTCTCGTACGAGGAGAAGGGGCAGGTGCGGGACTTCGCGCTTCCGTTCTTCGTTCAACCCTAATCCCAAGGAGACCATCGCATGGGCGGCGGACTGGGTGATTCGCTGGATACCGGTCGGAAGTGGCGGATGACCATCGTGATGAAGGGACCGCTCTCGGAAGCCAACACGAAGAAATTCGACCGAGCCCTCACCGCGCTGGTCAAGAAGTACAAGGGACGGGTCGCCTCGAGCACCCCGAAGCGGAAGCGGGGGAAGTAGCATGACCCGCCTCGCCGGGCCGGAGCGCGAGCCGGCCACCTCGATCGAGCTGACCGGCAGTCTCGGGCGGCGCGAGGCGGAGGCCCTCGCCCTGGAGATCCGCGCGCTCGCCAGACGCGCGGGGGTGGACCTGGAGGGCATCAGCCTGTCCGCGATCGCGGACGGGACGGAGGACGATCCGGCGGACTAGCCCAGGGCGGCGCGCGAGTCCTCCGCGCGCCGCAGCCACACCAGCATGCCAAGCTCACGGAACAGGGCGGCCGCGGCCTCGATCGGGTCGCGCGCCGCCGCACCGAGCCCCCGCCGCTCCGCGAGGCGCCCCATTTCGAGGTCGCAGCGGCCGCGCAGCGGCCGCATGCCGAGCGCGTCGGCCAGGGCGGCCGCTTCGCGGAATCCGACCTCGGCCCGCAGCTGTCCCTCGGCGGCCTCCATCGACGCCTCGGCCGCGATGCACAGCGCGTAGGCCTCCGACCCGCGCTGGCCGTGCCGGCGGGCCAGGTCGAGGGCGTCGGCCGCCCGCTGCCGCGCGTGCTCGAGCCGGCCCGCGACCAGATAGGCCTCGGCCAGCTGCACCATGAGAGGCGCCCGGTTGCTGATCTGCTTGCGCACCATCGCCTCGTCCACCGCGTGCTCGATGAGCGGCAGCCCTTCCGCGGCGCGGCCGGTCATGACGTAGGCGAGGCCCACGCCGGCGGCCACCGCGGGGAGGTAGGCCTCCAGGTCGTTGCTGCGGCAGAGGGCCAGCGCCTTGCCGAAGGCGGGCGCGGCGAGGGTGGCGTCGCCGCAGAGCAGGTGGGCCTGACCGAGCCCGCGGTAGGCCCACACCAGCGTATCGGGATGGGCCACCGCGCCGGCCAGCACCACCGCGCGCTCCGCCTGGGCGAAGGCCTCCGCGAAGCGCCCGACCTCGGCCAGGCAGGTGACCAGAAGCGCGCGCGCGAAGACGGAGGGCAGCACCGGCAGCCCCAGGTGCTCGCGGGCCCGGTCGCCCTGCAGCGACTCGACCACCTCGGTGAGCGCGCCGATGGCCTCGTCGTAGGCCGCGAGGGCGTGATGCGCGCGCCCGATGTACATCGCGCTCGCGGTCCGCAGGGCGAAGTCGTCCAGCTCGGTCGCGATCGCGATCGCGGCGGTGCCCCAGCGGATCGCGCCCGGCTGGTCGCCGTTGAGGTGCAGCGCGTTCGCCGCGAACGAGTACGCGCGGCCGAGCCGGGCGCGGTCGCCGATCCGCTCGGCGCCCGCCTGGGCCAGCCGCAGGTGCTCCAGCGTGGTCTCCACCTCGCCGAGAGGGGTCAGCGCGTTGCGCAGATCGAAGTGGAGGTCGACGGTCAGCTCCTGGTTCTCGCGCGAATCCTCCATCTGGCGCAGGGCCTCGAGCGCCTGCTCGTAGCAGGCCGCCGCCGCGCGGTTCGCCGAGTGCGAGAAGGCGCGGGCGCCCGCCTGGCGCATGTAGCGCACCGCCTTGGGCCAGACCTGGCCGCGGAAGGCGTGCTGGGCCATGCGGTCGGCGTGCTCGCCGTGCCCGCTCGCGTAGAGCGACTCCATCGCCTCCAGGATGCGCGCGTGCAGCGCGCGCTGGCCTCGGGCCACGCTGTCGTAGGCGACCTCGTGGGTCAGCGTGTGCTTGAACGTGAAGCCCGGATCGGGCAGCGACTGGTTCTCGTACAGGAACTCGGCGGCCTGCAGCTGGCGCAGATCCTCGGCGAGGACGTCCTCGGGCCGGTCGGCGATGGCGGCCAGGATCGGGTAGGGCACGTCCTTGCCGATGACCGCGGCGCACTGCAGGAGGCGGCGCTGCTCCTCGGCCAGCCGGGTGATGCGGGTGGCCAGCACCTCCTCGACGGTGGCCGGGACCTGGATGCCGGTGACCGGCCGGGTGAGGCGATAGTCCCCGCGGTCACCACCCAGCGCGCCGGTCTCCCGGAGCGCCCGCACGCTCTCCTCGAGGAAGAACGGGTTGCCCTCGGTCCACTCGAAGAGCCGGGGCAGCACCGGCGCGACCGATGGGTGCTCGCCGAGCAGGCCGCGCAGCAGGCTCTCCGCGTCGCCGCTCGACAGGGGATCGACGCGGATCTGCGTGAAGAACGTCTTGCTTCCCCAGGCGTGGGAATACTCCGGACGATAGGTGAGAAGCAGGAGCAGGTCCGCGGTCGGCAGTCCCCCGTCCACCAGCGCGTCGAGCACCGCCTGGGTCTCGGTGTCCACCCAATGCGCGTCCTCCAGCACGAGCAGCACGGGCTGGCGCCGACTCTCCCGTAGGATCAGCCGCTTCAGCGCGTCCAGCGTGCGCCGCCGTCGCTGGGGCGGGTCGAGGCCCACCCACTGGCTGTCGGTCACCGGGACGTCCAGCAGCGTGAGCAGGGGCGGCAGGCTCGGCAGCAGATTTTCGTCGAGCTCGCGCACGCGATCCGAGACGCGGTCGCGCACCTGCGCGGGCGGCTCGGCGCCCTCGAGCTGGAAGTACCGCCGGAGCATCTCCACGATCGGCAGGTACGCTCGGGGAGGCCCGGCCGTGCCCGCCGCCGCGTCGAGCAGCAGCCAGGGCCGGCCCAGCTCGGAGTGGGTGAACTCCCAGAGCAGGCGCGACTTGCCGACCCCGGGCTCGCCGACCAGCCCCACCACCTGGCCGTGCCCTCGCTGGGCCAGCGCGAAGCGGGCGCGCAGCAGGTCCAGCTCGTGGCCGCGGCCGACGAAGCGCGTGAGATGGCCCCAGAGGCCGAGGCCGCTGCCTTCGCGGCCGGCGAGCCGGTACGGCTGGCCGGCCCCCGGGCTCGCGCTGCCGATCGGGGCCAGCGCGAAGCGCCGCTCGAGGAACGGGGCGGTATCGGCGCTCACCACCGCGGAGTAGGGATCGCTGCCGCGCAGCAGCGCCTCGAGCACCGCCGCCGCGGCCTGCCGGCCCGCCTGGTCGAGATGCGGCTCCCCGCTGATCTGGCCCAGCATGTACGAGCCGGTGTGCAGCGCGATCTTCAGCGGAGGGAGCCCCGGCCGCTCCTCGCGCGCGTGCTCCGCCGCTTTCAGCATCGCGAGCGCGGCGTTCGCGGCGCGACGGGGTGCGTCCTCGACCGCGTCGGTGCCGAAGGAGGCGTCGAGCCCGATCTGGCTCAGGCCCTCGACGTGACCGCTGAACGCCTGCACCTTGCTCACCAGCATCTCGAGCCCGCGGCTCGTGTCGAGCAGCTCCTCGTCCGCCTCGGGCGAGACCACCAGCTGGGCCCGCAGCATGGTCACGCGGCGCCGCTCCCAGCGCACGACGCCCAGCGCAGCCGCCGGCGAGGTCGTCGGCACCGGCTCTACCGCCGCGGCCGGCGGCGGGGCGGGCCGGCTCGCGCTCGGGGTGACCGGGGCCCGGCGGACGGGCGGATCCGCGGGCGCGCCCTCGCGCAGGCCCAGCCGGTCGATCCGCGCACGCAGGGTGTTGCGCGAGATGCCGAGCGCGGCCGCCGTCCGCGAGATGTTCCAGCCGGTGGTCTGCAGCGCGGCGCGCAGGTGTTCCCGCATCGCATCGTCCAGGGACACCGGTGCGGCCGGGGTCGGGCCGGCGGCGCCGGGTGCCGCGTCGGCCGTCGCGCGGCGCTCCGGCTCGGTGCCCAGGGCGAGGTCGTCGGCGGTGACCGTCGTGCCCTCGGCGAGGAGGGCGGCGCGCTCGATCACGTTGGAGAGCTCACGAACGTTGCCCGGCCACCGGTAGGCCATCAACCGGTCGCGCGCGTCGGCGGCCAGCGTCTTGGGCCCGAGCGAGTAGTCCGCGCACATGCGGGTGAGGAAGTGCTCGGCGAGCAGCAGCACGTCGGTGCCGCGCTCGTGCAGCGACGGCATGCGCAGGGTGAGGACCGCGAGCCGGTGGTAGAGGTCCTCGCGGAACCGCCGTTCCCGGATGGCCTCCTGGAGATCCGAGTTCGTCGCGCTGATGACCCAGGCGTCGGCCGGCTCCGCGTGTGTGCCGCCCAGCCGGCGCACCGTGCGCTCCTCGAGGACGGTCAGCAGCTTGGCCTGCAGGGCCTCGGGCAGAAGCCCGACCTCGTCCAGGAAGATCGTGCCCAGGTGCGCGGTCTGGAAGAGACCCGCCTTCGCCCGACGTGCATCCGTGAACGCGCCCCGCTCGTAGCCGAACAGCTCGGACTCCAGCAGGGTCTCCGGGATGGCCGCGCAGTTGACGTCGACGAAGGGCCCGCGGGCGCGGGGGCCGTGACGATGGAGGAACCGGGAGACCAGGTTCTTGCCGGTGCCGGTCTCGCCGTGGATCAGGACGGCCGGCAATCGCCGCGTGGTCTGCTGCCGCCGCAGGAAGCGGCGGATCGTCTCGCGGGTCGCCTCGATCGCCTCGCTCTGGCCGAGCAGCTCGACCGTCGGATCCATCGCCAGACAGATTACTCTCCCCGGCCCGCTGGTCAAGTTGCTGCTCAGCTTCTTACCACCCACTGGTCAGTAAACGTTTGCCCTGCTCTTAACGCTTTGGATTACTTGACCTTTGATCTGGCATTTTGCTTGCGAACAGTAGGGGCATGCGCGTGGTCCTCCACATGGTGGTCGCAGTTGCCCTCTTCGTCGCAGCGGTGATCATTGCCGGCTGCGACGCCGCCCGGGTGGGTCAGTGGTGATCTGCGTGACCGAGCCCGAAGCCAGGCCGCTCCGCAGGCCCGACGAAGCCGCGATCGTCCTGGCCCGGGTGTTCGCGGGGCAGAGCCTCGGGGATGGGGCCGAGACGCTTCGCGTGCACATCGCCCATATCGTGGAGGAGGACACTCCGGCCGCGCTCGAGGTCGAGGTGATCTGGGACGCCCGGCTTCCCTCGCGGGGCGCCCGCCTGTACGTCATCGCGGACGAGAACCGCGTGCCGCTTCTCGCGCAGGTCGACCTGCGAGCCGACGTCGTTTCCCGACAGATATCCCTGAGCGTGCGCCTCGATGCCTCGACGCATCTGCGGATCGTCCTGGCCTTCGACGACGGCACGTTGCTGCAAACCGTGCGCTGGGTCTGGGTGTTGCCGCGTGATCCCGACGTGCCTGGACCGGAGAGGAGACCCCGATGACGTCGAACTCGTCAGGCTCGACCGCCGGTGCGTTGTCGCCCGTTCTTCCGCGCAGCGAGGAGTG
>Ga0209998_10000082_pt1 | contig 37343 bp, 41 predicted proteins | sample EndophyteCoNSPM_FD_187576 | JGI IMG/M metagenome (GOLD analysis project Ga0209998, IMG submission 187576) | Arabidopsis thaliana rhizosphere microbial communities from the Joint Genome Institute, USA, that affect carbon cycling - Endophyte Co-N... | ecosystem: Host-associated > Plants > Roots >... | reverse complement strand
GAGCCTCTCCGGGACGCCGATCCCCAGCGAAAGCCCAACGCCCGTTCCGACGGCCACGCCGACGCCCACGCCCACGCCGACGCCGGTCCCGACACCCGTGCCTGCCGCATGCGCGGACGGGATCGACAACGACGGCGACACGTTCATCGACTTCCCGTTGGACTTGGGCTGCACCGACGCGAACGACACCGACGAGACGGGACCCTGACGGAGCGCCTGGGCTACTTGTCGCGGACCTCGGCGGAGGCGAGTGCGGCCTGCGCGGCCGCCAGCCGGGCGACCGGGACGCGGAAGGGCGAGCAGGAGACGTAGTCCAGCCCGATCTCGTGGCAGAAGGCGATGCTCGCCGGATCGCCGCCATGCTCGCCGCAGATTCCGACCTTGAGGCCGGGACGCGTGGCGCGGCCCTTCTCCGTGGCCATCCGCACGAGCTGGCCGACCCCCTCGCGATCGAGGACCTGGAACGGGTTCTCCGGCAGGATCTTGCGCTCGACGTACTGCAGCAGGAACTTCCCCTCCGCATCGTCGCGTGAGTAGCCGTAGGTCATCTGGGTCAGGTCGTTCGTGCCAAAGCTGAAGAACTCCGCGTGCGCGGCGATCTGGTCTGCTGTCAGGGCGCCGCGGGGCACCTCGATCATGGTCCCGAACTTGTAATCGACCTGCTGCCCGCTCGCCTCGACGATGCTCTTCACCTCGGCCTCGAGCACGCGACGCGTCTCCTCCAGCTCGTTCACGTGCCCAACCAGCGGGATCATGATCTCCGGCAGCGGGGTCTTTCCCTCGGCTGCCACGCGCGCCGCGGCGGCCAGGATGGCGCGGGTCTGCATCCGGACCACGTCGGGGATCATCAGCCCGAGTCGCACGCCTCGCATGCCGAGCATCGGGTTCTGCTCGCGCATCGCCTCGACCGCATGGAGCAGCTCATCGGCCTCGGCGAGCTCCGCGGCGACGCCAGGCCCGCCGAGGTTGTTCTCCTGCAGGGTGCGCAGGCGCGTCGTCTTCTCGATCAGCTCGTCGGCAGACGGCAGGAACTCATGGAGCGGGGGGTCGATCAGCCGGATGACGACCGGCAGCCCGTTCATCGCCCGGAAGAGGCCGGCGAAGTCATCGGTCTGGAGGGTCTCGAGCTCGGCGAGCGCGGCGTCGAAGGTCGCCACCGTCTCGGCGTCGTCTGCTGAGATCTCGTGCCCGTCGGCAAGCCGCTGCTTGGCGCTGGTGGCGCGCGTCGCGGCCAGGATCATGTTGCGAACGGTCGGCAGCCGCTCCTCCTCGAAGAACATGTGCTCGGTCCGGCAGAGGCCGATCCCCTGCGCACCGAACGCTCGTGCGCGCTCCGCGTCGCGCGGGTAGTCGGCGTTGGCCCAGACCTGCAGGCGGCGGACCGCATCGGCCCAGCCAAGGAGCGTCGCCAGGTCGTGCTCGTCCTCGTAGCGGGCCTCGATCGTCGGCAGCTCGCCGGCGAAGATCTCGCCGGTGGTGCCGTCGATGCTGATCATCTCCCCCTCGCGGACGGTCGAGCCGCCCGCCTGCATCGTCCGGGCGGCGTAGTCGATCTGGAGGGACTCGGCGCCGGCGACGCAGGGGAGGCCCATGCTGCGCGCGACCACCGCCGCATGGCTGGTCGCCCCACCCCGGGCGGTCAGCACGCCGCGCGCCGCCAGCATGCCGTGCACGTCATCGGGGCTCGTCTCGATGCGCACCAGGATCACCGGATTGCCCGCCGCCTTGACCTCCTCGGCACGATCCGGGTCGAAGACGGCCTGGCCCGTCGCGGCGCCGGGCGAGGCGTTGAGCCCCTTGGCGAGGAATCGACTAGCGGCCCTCGCCTTTGCCGCCTCGTCGAAGCGCGGCAGCAGGAGCTGGACGATCTGCGCCGGCTCGACCCGTCCGAGCGCCTCCTCGCGCGTGAGGATCCCCTCGCCCACCATGTCGACGGCGATCTTCACCGCGGCGGGTGCGGTGCGCTTCGCCGAGCGTGTCTGGAGCATGTACAGCTTGCCGCGCTCGATCGTGAACTCCAGGTCCTGGACGTCGCGGTAGTGCTTCTCCAGCCGCTCGCCGATCTCGGTGAACTGCTGGTACACCTCCGGCAGCTCATCGCGCATCTGGCTGATCTTGGCCGGGGTGCGCACGCCGGCCACCACGTCCTCGCCCTGGGCGTTGGTCAGGTACTCGCCGTAGAGGACGCGCTCCCCGGTGTTCGGGTCACGCGTGAAGGCGACCCCGGTCCCAGAGTCGGCGCCCATGTTGCCGAAGACCATCGTCACGATGTTCACCGCGGTCCCGAGGTCGTGGGGGATCCTGTTGAACTCGCGGTAGTCGTGCGCCCGCTTGCCGAACCACGAGTCGAAGACGGCACGCACCGCCAGCTCGAGCTGCCGGTATGGATCGGTCGGGAAGTCCTCGCCGGTGGCTTCGCGGACGATGGCCCGATACGCATCGGCCGCTTCGCGCAGGTCGTCGGCGGTGAGGTCCGTATCGAGCTTCACACCGCGGCGCTCCTTGAGCGCGTCGAACGGCTGGTCGAACTCGGTCGCCGGGATGTCGAGCACGATCCGCCCGAACATCGCCACGAATCGTCGCCAGGCGTCGTACCCGAACCGCTCGTTCCCGGTCAGGGCGATGAGGCCGGCGACGGTGTCGGGATTCAGGCCGAGGTTCAGGACGGTGTCCATCATCCCCGGCATGCTGAACGCCGCCCCTGAGCGCACGCTGACGAGGAGCGGATTGGCCGGATCGCCGAAGCGCTTCCCGGACTCCGCCTCGAGCGCGGTCATGTGCGCCAGCACGTCATCCCACAGCCCGTCGGGCAGCTGCTTGCCGGCCGCGTAGTACGCGTTGCAGGCCTCGGTCGTGATCGTGAAGCCCGGAGGCACCGGCAGCCCCGCATTCGTCATCTCGGCGAGGCCCGCGCCCTTGCCGCCGAGGAGGGCTCGCATGCCCGCGTTCCCCTCCTGGAAGGTGTAGATCAGCTTCGCGGCGGTCGTGGCCATGCGGCGGTCGAGGCTCCTTCATCTCGGGTTCGCGGGGACATGATTCTACGCGCCGGGATGCCTGGACCGGTCGCCGCCGTCCTCAGCCCGGCCGGCGGCTGGGGAGGCGGCGGCGACCCGGCTGGCGGTAGCGCACCTCGAGCAGCGGCCACAGGTCGTTGAGCAGGACGCGGTAGTCGCCGCCGATGAGCGACGCCCGCAGCCGGCCGGTCCGGATGAGGCGTCGTACGTGCTCGGGGTGAAAGCCCAGGATGATCGCGACCTGCCGGGTGCCGACCACCAGCGCCTCGGGATCGACCTCGGCCGATGCGTCCATCCCGGCCATCGCCACCGCCATCGCCTTGGCGCGATCCGCGGTCAGCGCAACCGCCTCCGGCTCCTGCCGTCGCATGGCGCTCGCCATGGCTGCCGCCAGCCGCTCTCGCAGGTCGCCGACCTTCATCGAACCTGGAGCCAGCCGCGTCGCAGGGCGAGCTCGAAGAGAGCCGGCATCGACGCCAACCGGCGACCGAGCCAGCCGGCCCGTTCCCGGTAGAGGGCCCTGGCCTTGGCAAGCACCCGCGCGCGGTCGGGGCCGGACAGCTCCGCCGCGAGGCCCCTCAGTTCGTCGAAGGCAGCCGGCTGGCGTTCCGCGAGCCAGAGCGCGTCTGCCGTCGCCTCGCGGGCGGCGGGATCGCCGGGACGGAGGTCGGATGCCCGCCTCGCCACGGTGAGTGCGCCCGCGTCGCCGATGCGGATCAGGCCACGCGCCAGCGCCAGCTGCGCGTCGAAGCTGCCCGGGTCGAGCCGGACCGCGCGTCGGGCCGCATCGACGCCCTTCTCGGCATCTGCTGCCTCGATCCGCTCGGCGGCTTCCCCGACCGTCCACGCCACCTGGCGCGGGTCGAGGCGAGCGAGGCGCGCGTACTCCGCCGCCGCGTCGGCGTGCTCTCCCCGTCGCGACTGGATCTCGGCCAGCAGCTCGCGGTAGCGCACCTCCTCGGGGTCGAGGCGCACCGCGTCCATGGCATCGGCCTCGGCCTCCGCGAGGCGACCGAGGGCCAGGTACGCCCTGGATCGCGCCTCGTGTGCGGCGTCGTCGCCCGGCCGCTCGGCCAGGACGGCGTCGTAGCGACGGACGATCTCCCGCTGGTCCGCGACGTCGTCCATCGGCTCAGGCCTCGGCGGTGGGCTCGCGCTGGGCGCCCTGCCATGCGGCGCCGGCCACCAGGTCGGCGAGGCGCGCCGGCAGCGACGCCATCGCCACGCGCTCCTGGGTCATCGAGTCGCGCTCGCGGATGGTCGCCGCGCCGTCCTCCAGCGACTCGACGTCGATCGTCACGCAGAACGGGGTCCCGATCTCGTCCTGGCGGCGGTAGAGCTTCCCGATGCTGGCGGTGTCGTCGTAGGTGGCGGGCATGCGTGCCTTCAGGTCGCCGGTCAGGCGCCGCCCCATCTCGACCAGCTCGGGTCGGTTGCGGAGGAGCGGCATGACGGCAACCTTGATCGGGGCGAGAGACGGGCGCAGGTGGAGGACGACGCGCTTCTCGCCCTCGACCTGCTGCTCCTCGTAGGCGTCCAGCAGCACCGTGAGCACCGCCCGGTCGACGCCCATCGCCGGCTCGATGGCGAACGGCAGGAGATGCTCGCCGCTTGCATCGTCGAAGACGGTGAGCGACTTCCCCGAGCCCGCGGCGTGCGCCTTCAGGTCGTAGTCGGTCCTATCGGCGACCCCTTCGAGCTCTGACCACCCCATCGGGAAGGCGTACTCGATATCGGTCGTCTGGCGGCTGTAGTGCGACAGCTCGTCAGGATCGTGCGGTCGCAGCCGAAGGCGTTCGGCGCCGATGCCGATCTCATCGGTCCACCAGCGCAGGCGCTCGGCGACCCAGTAGGCGAACCACTCCTCCTCCTGCGAGGGGTGGACGAAGAACTCCATCTCCATCTGCTCGAACTCGCGGTCGCGGAAGATGAAGTTGCCCGGGGTGATCTCGTTGCGGAAGCTCTTGCCGACCTGGGCGATCCCGAACGGCAGCTTCCTGCGCGTCGTGGTCGCCACGTTCGCGAAGTTCACGAAGATTCCCTGCGCGGTCTCCGGACGCAGGTAGGCAACCGATGCCGACTCCTCCAGCGGGCCGACGTGCGTGCTGAACATGAGGTTGAACTGCCTCGCCTCGGTGAGGGTCCCGCGGTTGCCGCAGTTCGGGCAGGCGATCTCGGCGGGCGGGCCCTTCAGGTCGTCGGCGCGGAAGCGGAGCTTGCAGTTGCGGCAGTCAACCATCGGGTCGCTGAAGCCGGCGACGTGCCCGGAGACCTCCCACACCCGCGGGTTCATGACGATCGCCGCGTCGAGACCAACGATGTCGTCGCGCAGCTGGACCATGTGGCGCCACCAGGCGGCCTTGACGTTGTTCTTGAGCTCCACGCCCAGTGGCCCGTAGTCCCAGAAGCCGGCCATGCCGCCATAGATCTCGCTCGACGGAAAGACGAACCCGCGGCGCTTGGCGAGGCTGACGATGAGGTCCATGTTCGGTGCCGGCATGCCCGCCGAGTCTAGCGCAGCAGGATCGCGCGTCCGCCCGCGTCGGGGCTGCTCGGAAACCGGCTCCGCGAAGACGCGCCGCAGCCCAAGTTCCCCGCTACCCTATGCCGGCGATGAACGATATCGGAGCCACGGCCCTCACTGAACGCGACGCCGCCGCGGCTGCCGACCTGCGCTCGACCTTCGGATTCCTGCGCGACGTGGTGGCAGAGATGGAGCGCTCGGTCCCGTATGCCGCAGCCCTGATGCGGTCGAGCGAGGGCCTGCGCCTGGACCTGCGTGACGGGGGGCAGACCGCGAACCGCCTCGATCCGCTGGCGGGCGTCGTGCTGACCGCCTCGAATGGCCATGCGCTCGAGGAGACGGCGACCGATCACACCGACCCGGATGCGGTCCGTGCAGCTGCGGCCGAGCTCGTCGCGCGCGTCTCCGCCCGGACGACGAATGGCAGCGCCCCTCCGCTCGAGATCGTCCCGGAGGCGCCCCACGACGCCGACTATGCGACACCGATGCGGATCGACCCTGCCAGCCTGAGCCTGGCCGACAAGCTGGCGCGCTACGAGGCGGTCCGTCGCCAGCTCCGCGAGTCCGACGCCCGAGCCGTGCAGGCCTCGGCAGGCTACGGCGAGACGCTGCAGCAGACGGTCTTCGTCAATCGGGTTGGGATGGTGACCCAGCAGGTGCGCCGCACCACGCTGGCGCTGATCCTCTTCGTCTCCGATGGCCAGCAGCAGCGCTACGACTACTTCGGGCGTGGCGGCACCGGCGGCCTCGAGGTGATCGAGGTCCCTCCCGAGGACCTGGCGGAGATGGCGGAAACCGCCGTCGGCCTCCTGGCGGCGCGGCCCGTTCCGGCCGGCGTCTACGACATCGTGGCCGACCCATCGGTCAGCGGAACGATCGCCCACGAGGCGTTCGGGCACGGCGTCGAGACGGACATGTTCCTGAAGGAGCGGGCGAGGGCAGCGCACTACGTCGGGCAGAAGGTCGGCTCCGAGCTCGTCAACATCGTCGACGACGCGACGGTGCCAGGCGGCTACGGTGGCTACTTCATCGACGACGAGGGCCAGCCGGCCTCGCCCACCGTGATCATCCGCGACGGCGTCTTCCAGCGCGGCCTGACCGACCTCTACTCGGCAACCCGGCTCGGGATCCCCCGCTCCGCCAATGGGCGCCGAGAGAGCGTCCACCGCAAGGCCTATGCGCGCATGTCGAACACGTTCTTCGCTCGGGGGACGAACACCCCGGAGGAGCTGCTCGCCAGCCTGGACGACGGCCTGCTGGTCTGTCGCGCGCTCAACGGGATGGAGGACCCGAAGGGCTGGGGGATCCAGATCTGGACCAACTTCGCCCGGGAGTACAAGGGTGGGAAACCAACCGGCGTGCTGTACGCGCCGGTGGCCATGACCGGGTACGTCCCCGACGTGCTGGCCGACGTCTCGATGGTCGCCAACGACTTCATGATCACCCCCGGCACCTGCGGCAAGGGTTGGAAGGAGCTCGTCCCGAATGGCTCGGGCGGGCCGCACATCAAGACGCGGCTGAGGCTCGCCTGAGGCCGATGGACCAGCGGATCGTCGACGCGCTGCGCAGCCACCCCGGGATCGATGACTGGATCCTGCGCCTGGAGCGGACCCGCGGCGTCCAGGTCTACCTGGCCGGCAGCGACATCGAGAGCGTGCGACAGGTATCGCGGGAGGCGTACGAGGTCGAGGTCTTCAACGACCACCCGGCGCCGGCGGGCACCGATGGGCCCGAGACGGCACGCGGCGGCGCGACCATCCCCCTGGCCCGGGTCGACCTCGACCACCTGCCGAGGATCCTGGACGACGCCGTCACGATGGCGAGCCTCATCAACAACCCGCCGTGGTCGCTCGCCGGCGCGGCTGCGATGCCCGACGTCGACCTCGCCGATCCGCGCCTGGTGGACGCCGCCAGCGCCACGGCGGCGGGACTCGAAGCGGCGGACCAGATCAAGGAACTTGCGGAGCGTGAGCGCGCCTCCGGCGTCCGGTTGAGCGGTGCAGAGCTGTTCCTGACCTACTACGACGCCGAGATCGTCAACAGCCAGGGCGCCGAGGCGTCGTCCACCTCCACTCGGATCCTGATGGAGGTGACGCTCCTGGCGCGCGGCGCCGAGGACGAGACCGAGTACTTCCGCCAGGCGGAATCACGCCAGCTCGCCGACCTCGAGCTGGAGGAGACAATCCGCGTGGGGGCGCAGCTCGCCCGGGACAAGCTCGGCGCCTCCGCGCCGCGGACCCGACAGGGTCCGGTTGTCATCTCGGGAGAGGCGCTCAACGAGATGATGTCCGGCCAGGTGACCGGCCTCCCCGGCGCGCTCGTCTTCCAGGCCCTGGCCCGGACCGCCTACGAGAACCTGTCGCGCTTCGAGCTCGGTGCGTCGATCTACGGCGAGAGCCAGCCGTCCGGGGACCTCCTCACCCTGCGCGCGAATGCCCGCCGGCCGTTTGGCGTCGGAAGCTATCGCTGGGATTCGGACGGGATCCCCGCCCACGACCTCCTGGTCATCGAGGACGGCATCCTCCGGGCGCGGCCGGCGACGCTGCGCTACGCCCAGTACCTGGGGATTCCGGCCACCGGTCGCCCGGGAGTGGCGGAGATCGGTCTCGGCACGACCGCGCGGGCCGACCTGCTGGTGGACGACGAGCCGATGCTCGAGGTGCTCGACTTCTCGGCGCCGAACGTCGAGCCGCTCAGCGGCGACTTCGGCATGGAGATCCGGGTGGGCTATGAGACCGGCAAGGGCGGCCGGCGCGCCATCAGCGGCGGGTCGGTGACGGGGAACCTGTTCGAGGCGATGGCGAACGCCCGCTTCTCGGCGGAGTCGGCGGCCTTTGCCCAGTACGCAGGCCCGGCCTCGATTCGCTTCGAGTCGCTGCAGGTCGCCGGCGAGGGCTAGGCCGGCGCGGGCACTCCCCGCAGCGCCACCTCGTCCAGGAAGTCGCGGCTCCGCAGCTCCCGTTCCAGGACGACCGAGACGCTCGCGTGCAGGAGATGCTCGACCTCCCGCTGCGTCGCGGTCGGCAGGTGGAGGCGGAGGACATCGGTCAGGGATGAGCGCTGGAGGTGCCGCATCACCTTGAGCGCCGATGCGGAGACCTGCCGCGTCCCGAGCGCGTCGTGCGAGCACTCGGGGCCGACCACGCCACCCGCCACCGGGGAGTAGGCGTTCCCCTCCGGCTCGATCTCGATGCCGCAATCCAGGCACCGCGCCAGCTCGGGGCGGAAGCCCATCGCCTCGAGCAGGTGGAGCTCGAACCAGCGCGCCACGATCTCACGCGAGACTTGAGCGGGCGCCGCGTCGAGCGCGGCGAGCGCCTGAGCCAGCAGCTCGAAGGCCTGGTGCGATTCCGCCGTGCCCTCGCAGAAGCGATCGGCCAGCTCGACCACGTACCACGCAGCCGCGGTCGAGTGGAGGTCGTCCCGCAGGCCGAGGTGGGGGTCTTCCAGCGCAGCCTGGGTCACCACGTCGAAGGTCCGGCCCACGGCCAGCACCAGGTGCACGTCGCTGAACGGCTCCAGTCCCCCGCCGAGCCGGGAGCGCGGGCGGCGGATCCCCTTCGCGATCACGCGCAGCTTGCCGAGGCGCGGCGTCAGGACGGTGAGCACCCGGTCGGCCTCGCCGAGGTCCATGCTGCGCAGCACGATCCCCTCCGTCTTGTAGAGGCGGGCTCGGCTCACGGGCGGTTCGCCCTCGGGTACCCTTGCGGGGTGGCGGACATGATGGGCCAGTTTAACGACCTGCTGGTCGAGATCGAGGACGAGATGCGGTCCGTCCTCGACGAGCACGACGGCACCGCCCGCCCCCTGTACGAGATGGTCGCCTACCACCTCGGCCTCGACCAGATGGAGGGCCCGCGCGGCAAGCGCCTCCGGCCGCTGCTGGGCCTCCTCGCCTTCAAGTCGCTCGGGGGCGAATACCGCAAGGCGCTCCCGGCCGCGGCGGCGGTCGAGCTCGGCCACAACTTCAGCCTCGTTCACGACGACATCGAGGACTCCGACCGGGAGCGGCGCCATCGGCCAACCCTGTGGGCCCTGTGGGGCGTGCCGCTGGCGATCAACGCCGGTGACGCGTTGTTCGCCCTGTCACGGCTCGCGCTGTATCGGCTCATGAAGGAGGAGGAGTACGAGCCGCAGAAGCTCCTCGACGTGATGAAGGTCTACGACGAGACGTGCCTGGCCCTGTGCGAGGGGCAGTACCTGGACATCAGCTTCGAGCGCCGGACCAATGTGACGGTCGATGAATACCTCGAGATGATCTCGAAGAAGACCGCCGCGCTGATCGGCGCCTCGATCGAGACGAGCGCGATGATGATCAGCGACGAGCAGGAGGTGATCGACGCCTACCACCGTCTCGGCCGCGACCTCGGGATGGCGTTCCAGATCGCCGACGACCTGAAAGGAAGCTTCTGGGCAAGCGCCGACTCGGGGAAGGCGGCCGCCGGGGACATCCGGAAGCGGAAGAAGACCTTCCCCGTGGTGTGGGCGATGCAGAACGCCAGCCCGCCCGAGATCGAGCGGCTGATCGCCATCTACCAGCCCTCGATTCGAGCCACGGACGGCTCAGGCCCGCCCGACGCCGAGGTGCTCATGTCCGATGAGCTGGTCGATGAGGTGCTCGACATCCTGGATCGCTGCGGCGCGCGCGAGGCGACCGAGCAGGAGGCGCGTCGCTACCGGGATCTGGCTCTCGGCGAGGCGCGCTCGCTGCCGGTCCCCATGGAGCGCGTGGATGACCTGAGGACGCTCGTCGAGAGCATGATCAGCGCCTAGTCGGCGTCGCTGGTCGCCAGCTCCTCGAGCGCCGACTCCGCCTGGCGCGAGCGCGTGGCGATCACCTTGCCGATGCGACGCGGCTCGGCGGTCTCGACGGTCAGGGTGACATCCCGGAAGGGCACGACCGCACCGGGCAGCGGGATGCGCCCGACGCGGTGGACGATGAACCCTCCGACCGTGTCGTACTCGTCCTCGTCGTCCTCTTCGGTGTCATCGAGCTCGAAGAGATCGCGGAGGTCATCCATGCTGACCCGCCCATCGACCCGGAACGCGATCCGGTCCTCGTCCTCGTCGATGGCCTCGACCAGCGACTCCTCCTTGTCGTACTCGTCCTGGATCTCGCCGACGATCTCCTCGACCACGTCCTCCATCGTGATGAGGCCGGCGGTCCCGCCGTACTCGTCGACCACGATCGCAATGTGGCGCTTGTCGACCCGCATCTCGTGCAACAGCTCATCGACCGGCTTCGTCTCCGGCACGTAGGCGGCGGGACGCGCGAGGGCGCGGATGTCGATCTCGGACGCGGGCGCCGCCCCGGGGCGCAGGAACGGCAGGAGGTCCTTGGCGTAGAGGATCCCGACGATGTTGTCGAGGCTCTCCTCGTAGACCGGGACCCGCGAATGCCCGGCTCGCACGATCATGTCCAGCACCTCGTCGACCGGGTCGTGGACCTCGACCGCCCGGATGCCGATGCGCGGGACCATCACCTGGTGGACCTTGGTCTCGGCCAGCTCGATGACCCCGTGGATCATCTCCTTCTCATCCTCTTCGATGCCGCCCTGCTCGCTGCCGGTCTCGACCAGCATCTTCAGCTCCTCGGTCGAGAGGTAGCCCGCCTGCGGCCGATCCTTGCCGCCGAGGGCGCGGACGAAGACGTTCGACACGCTCGAGACGAGCCAGACGATCGGTCGCAGGATCCGATCGAACCAGCCGATCGGACGCGCCACGAAGAGGGCGAAGCGATCGGGGGAGCTGAGCGCGAGCGTCTTGGGGATGAGCTCGCCAAAGATGATCGACGCGAGCGCGATCAGGAGCGTGACCAGGACAAAGCTGATCTCTCCGGCAGCGTCCTGGATGAATCGCAGCGGAATGAGCCCCACCACCTCCGCCAGGTTCCCCGACAGCGCCACGGCGCCGACGGCCGACGCGAGGAAGCCGAGGAAGGTCAGGGCGATCTGGATCGTCGCCAGGAACCGGCTCGGATCCTCGGTCAGCCGCTGTGCCACCCGCGCCGCGCGGCTCCCCTCGCCGACCAGCTGGCTGAGGCGGTGGCGCCTCACGGTGATCAGCGCGATCTCGCTGGCGGCGAAGAAGCCGCCCACGATGATCAGCGCCGTGACGATCGCGATGTCCATGAGCGGGTTCCCGGTGGAACCGGTGCTGGCGGCATCAGGCATCGGTGGTCGGATTCCTGCGGCGGATTCCGATGCGCCGAGCGGGCATGCCGACCACCGTTTCGCCGGCAGGCACGTCGCGCGTCACGACCGCACCGGCGCCGGTGCGGGCGCCCGGCCCGATGCTGACCGGGGCGCGGAGCATGGTGTCGACGCCGATGAAGGCCCCGTCGCCAATCGTGGTGCGATGCTTGGTGGTTCCGTCGAAGTTGGCGGTGATTGCCCCGGCCCCGATGTTCACGCCATCGCCGAGATCGGCGTCGCCAAGGTAGCTGAAGTGATGGATCTGGGTGTCCGCGCCGACGCGGGTCATCTTCAGCTCGGCGAAGTTGCCGATCCGGCAGCGCGGCCCGATGTCGCAGCCCGGCCGGATGTGGCTGTAGGGTCCGATCTGCACGTCCTCGGCAACCGTTGACGACTCGATCACGCTGGACCACACCACCGTCCGCGCCCCGACCTGGGAGTCGATCACCTGCGCGCCCGGCCCGATGACGGCGCCCCTGGCGATCGTGGTCGTGCCTGACAGGACCGACCACGGCTCGATCCGGGCGTCCTCGCCGATCTCCACCCCGGCATCGATATACGTGTTCGCCGGGTCGACGATCGTGACGCCGTTCCGCAGGTGCCGCTCGGCGATCTCGTCGCGCATGAGCCGCTCGGCCGCAGCCAGCCCGGAGCGGTCGTTGATCCCCATCGCCAGCTCGGCCCGCGGAGCGCTGACGACCACCACCTTGCCGCCGTTGGCGGTGGCCATCGCCACCAGGTCCGTGAGGTAGTGCTCGCCTGAGCGCGAGGCCGGCACGGCACCGATGTTCGCCCGCAGCCACGCCGCGTCGAAGCAGTACGCGCCGGCGTTGACCTCGCCCAGCCGCATCGTCTCCGCATCGGCGTCCTGCTCCTCGACGATGCCCCGCACCGAGCCATCGGCGTCGCGCACGATTCGGCCATAGCCGCTCGGATCGCTCGGCTGCGAGGCGAGGAGCGCGAGGCAGGCATCGCCAGCCGCCTGTGCGTCGAGGAGCTCGGTGAACAGCGCGGACGGCACGAGCGGTGCATCCCCCATCGCGACCAGGACCTGCTTCGCGCCGTCGCCGATCTGCTCGAGGCCGCAGCGCACGGCGTCGGCGGTCCCGTTCTGGGAATCCTGCCGCACGGTCGTCGCTCGACCCTCGACAGAGGCCTCGACCTGTTCGGCCCCATGCCCGACCACCACGACCGGCTGCTCGATGCCGGCCTCGGCCACGGCGGCAAGGACGTGGTCGAGCATCGAGCGCCCGGCCAGCAGATGGAGCACCTTCGGCACGCGGGAACGCATGCGCGTCCCCTGTCCAGCGGCCAGGACGACCGCCGTGGTGGCCGTCACGATCGCGCTGGCTCCTCGTCGGGGAGAAGCGCCACCATCTCGATCTCGACCAGCGCGTTCTTTGGGAGGGCCGCCACCGCGACCGTCGATCGCGCCGGGAAGGGTGGCGACAGATAGCCGGCGTAGACCTCGTTGACCGCCGAGAAGTCGCCGATGTCGGTCAGGAAGATCGTCGTCTTCACGACCCGGTCGAAGCCGGACCCAGCCTCCTCCAGGACCGCGCCGATGTTCCGCAGGGCGCGATCGGCCTGGGCGGCGACGCCATCGGCCAGGACGCCGTCGGAAGGCTCCGCGCCGACCTGGCCGGACAGGAACAGGAAACCGCCGGCACGAATCGCCTGGCTGTACGGACCGATCGCGGCGGGCGCGGCGCTGGTATGGACCACGTCGCGGGTCATGACTCCTCCTTCGAGCATCGGCCTTCGATCATCCCATGCCCTGCGCCGAGGCGCCAGCATCCAGCGCCACGGCCTCGAGATCGACGATCTCCGCGGGCGTGCGCCTCAGGCGGGTCAGCGTGACCGGAACGCCGACCCCGCGGAGCATGGCGCCGATCGCGGCCGCCCGGTCGGGGTCGTCGGTGAGGGCGAAGATCGTCGATCCGGACCCCGTCATGCGTGGCTCGCCGCCGGCAGCTGCGACCTGGCGGAGCAGCTCGCCGAGCTCGGGGCGGAGGCGGAGAGCCGGCGCCAGCAGGTCGTTGCCAGCCGCCCGGTCGGTCGCCAGGTCGCTGTCGCGCAGCTCGCCGAAGACCGCGGCCGTCGAGAGCCGGAAGGCGGGCAGCACCAGGATGGCGTGGTCGGCGGACGGGGGCTCCATCGGCGTGACCACCTCGCCGATCCCGGTCATCGCCGCCGCGACCACGCCGGCGGCAAAGAACGGCACGTCGGCGCCCAGGCGCGCCAGTGACGCGAGCTCCTCCGGCGTTGCCGCCTCCGAAGCGCCCGAGGCACGCCGACCGAGGCGCCATGCGGCAGCCGCGTCCGACGAGCCGCCGCCGAGCCCGGCTTCCACCGGGATCCGCTTCTCGAGAGCGAGGCAGGCGAGCTCGGGCTGCCCGCCGAACCCCGCCACGAGGCCGCGCCAGGCGAGGTTGCTCTGGTCGACGGGTAGCTCGTCCTCCGGCGGGGCTTCGACGCGCAGGCCGGTGGCGCCCGGCAGCAGCAGGAGCCGATCGGCGAGCTCGAGGAGCACCATCTCGGTCTCCAGGAGGTGGAACCCGTCCGGCCGCCGCCCGACGACCCGCAGCGAGAGGTTGAGCTTGGCCGGCGCTTCGAGGCTCAGCGGCGTCATGCGGGCTCTGGCGCCGGTTCGGCGAGTGCTGCGCCGAGCTGGTCGTTGAGGCATTCCCACTCCGCGAGCGAGAGCGTCTGCGCGCGGCGTTCTGAGTCGATTTCGCAGGTCGCGAATGCCTCGGCGAGCTCGGCCCGTTGCACCGGCAGCTCTCGGCCGAGGGCGTTGTGCAGCTGCTTCCGCCGCTGCCGGAAGCCGGCCTGCACCAGCCGATAGAACGGCTCGCGGCCCGGCCCGGCCGCGATCTGGGGAGCGAATCGGCGCCGGAGGCGGAGGATGGCCGAGTCGACGTCCGGCGCAGGCTCGAAGGCTGCCGCCTCGACCCGACCGACGATCTCCGCCTCCGCGACGTTCTGCACGAAGACCGACAGGTAGCTCATCTGGCCCGGCGGCGCGGCGACCCGGGCGGCAACCTCTGCCTGGACGAGAAGGACGGTGAGGAGCGGCGGCCGCTCCCCCTCCAGGAAGGCGTGCAGGAGGGGGCTGGTGATGTGGTACGGGATGTTGGCGATCAGCTTGAAGTCCTCGCCGGGGAAGAAGTCGCGGGGGTGGAGCGACAGGGCATCGGCCTCGATCAGCTCGAAGCGCTCCGCCGCGCTCAACTCGCGCCGCAGGTACGCCGCCAGGCGCGGGTCGAGCTCAACCGCGATCACGGTGGCACCGGCGGCCAGGAGGCGCCGGGTGAGCACGCCCAGGCCCGGGCCGACCTCGACCACGCGGTCGCCCGGCGCGAGCTCGGCCGCTTCCACGATCGCGTCAAGGGCCGCGGCATCGGTGAGGAAGTTCTGGCTGAGCGCCTTGCTCGGCCGCAGCCGCTCGGCGGCCAGCAGGCGCCGCAGCTGCCCCGGCGTCGGGGGAACGAGTCGCTCGGGCGCGAGCGGTCCCGTCAAGCGTCGGCCCAGGCCAGCGAGAGGTTCGGGACCGCCTCGAGCGCCGGGCCGGCACGGTCGCCGCTTGCGTAGCGGAAGCCGGCAGCGGCCCCGATCATCGCCCCGTTGTCGGTGCACCAGGCAGGCGGCGGCACGAGCAGCGGAATCCCCAGCGCGTCCAGCCGATCGCGCAGCACCCGGCGCAGCGACCGGTTGGCGGCCACGCCGCCCCCCATGGCGACGGCGGCCACGGCGTGCTCCTCGGCCGCGGCCGCGGTCTTGGTGGCGAGCGCATCGACGACCGCCTCCTCGAAGGCGGCCGCCAGGCCATCGACCGGGATCGCCGCGCCGCGCTCCCGGTAGCCGGCGACCTCGCGCAGGACCGCGGTCTTGAGGCCGGAGAAGCTGAAGTCATACGGTCCGGCGGTGCGGGCTCGCGGGAAGCGAGTCGCTGCCGATGCGCCCTCGGCGGCGGCGCTGATGGCCGGGCCTCCCGGATACGGCAGGCCGAGGAGGCGTCCGACCTTGTCGAAGGCCTCCCCCGCCGCGTCATCGACGGTCTGCCCCAGGAGCCGGTATCGCCCGTGGTCGGCCATCAGCACCAGCTGGGTGTGCCCACCGCTCACCACCAGGCAGAGCAGGGGGAACGGCGGTTCGTCCGGAAGTGGATCCTCCATTGGCACATCGGTCAGCCAGTTGGCGTAGATGTGGCCCTCGATATGGTTGATCCCCATCAGGGGCAGGTCATGGACCACCGCCAGTGCCTTGGCCACGTTGACCCCCACCAGCAGCGAGCCGATCAGTCCCGGCCCGCTGGTCACCGCCACGGCGTCGAGCTCGTCCCAGCCGACGCCGGCCTCCGCCATGGCGGCCTCCACGCTCGGCACGATCCAGCGCAGCTGCTGGCGTGCCGCCACCTCGGGCACGATCCCGCCGGTCGCGGCATGGAGGGCGATCTGCGTGGCGACCTGGTTCGAGACGATCCGCCGGCCGCCGCGCACCACTGCCACGCCGGTCTCGTCGCAGCTCGTCTCGATGGCGAGCACCAGCGGCCCGCTCAACCCAGATCGCCCTCGGCCGCGCGCGCCCGCTCGGCGGCAAGCAGTCCCCGCATGACGGGACCGTTGAGCTCGGGGGTGGTCATGACCAGCGCATCCTCGCCGTCGTCGCTGTAGTACGCGACGCGACGGCCGGTCACCACGAAGCCGAACGAGCGGTAGAGCTGCTGCGCTGGCTCGTTGCTGACCCGTACCTCGAGTGTCATCCGCGCCGAGCCGAGCTCGAGCGCCACCTCGGCCAGCTGCAGAAGCAGCCGCCGCCCAATCCCGCGGCGGCGGTGTTCCGGGTGCACGCCGAAGGTGGTGATGTGCGCCTCGTCGACCATCAGCCAGATGCCGCCGAAGGCGACGACGCGGTCCGCCAGGCGCGCGACGCGGTAATGGGCGAGCCGGTTCGCGGTCAGCTCCTGCTCGAAGGCGAACGCCGGCCACGGCGCGCTGAAGCTGAGCCGCTCGATCTCGAGGACCGCCGCCACGTCGGCCATGCGCATCGGGCCGACCACGAGCGGCGCGCTCACGGCCATCGACTCACCGTCTCCTGCGATGCGACGCCGCGCGGCGGCCGGAGGTACCACGGCTCGAGCCCCGCCAGGTCGTCGCCCCGTGGCTCGGTCCGGAGGCGCAGCGCAGCCAGGCGCGCGATGGCTGCCGCGGCTGCATGCGGCGGGAGCACCCCGGACAGTCCGAAGGCGGCGGCCATCTCGGACGGCGCCGCCACTGGCGAGCCCTCGACCAATCCCGACAGATCCGATGCGGCCACGATGCGCGGCTCCGACTCGCCTCGCGTCAGCAGATACGCATCCTGCGCACCGGCCCGGGCGATCGCCGCGGCGGCACGCGGCTCGGCCTCGAGCCATGCTCCCAGGCTGGGCACGCCGACCACCGGCAGGCGCAGGGCGAGCGCGATCCCCTTGGCCAGGCTCATGGAGACCCGCAGGCCGGTGAAGGAGCCCGGGCCCACGCCGACCGCGAGCGCGGTCGCTTCCCTGAGCTCGCGACCGGCCCGTGCCAGCAGCACGAGCAGCCGTGGCAGCAGCTCGCTCGCCTGACGACCCTCGCCGGCCCAGCCATCGGAGGCGAAGGCAACCCCGTCCGCTGCGGCCAGCGCGAGCGACGGTTCGCTCGATGCGCTTTCGATGGCGACGATCATCGGGGCACCAGGGCCTCGTTGGCGAGGCGCAGGTGCGTGGACCCGACGGCGCGCCAGCTGATCTGCCGCCGATCGCTGCCGTCGGGCTCCGGGACCATGGTGAGCTCGAGCCGCTCGGCCGGAAGGCGATCGGCAAGACGATCGGCCCACTCCACGACCGCGACGCCGGCTGCCTGCCGTTCGTCGAAGAGCCCCGCCGCGACCGACTCGTCGGGGTCCTCGAGCCGATACGCATCGATGTGGAAGAGCCGCAGGCGCCCGGCGTGCTCGTTCATGAGGACGAACGTCGGGCTGTTGACCACGCTCGTGACACCCAGCCCCTCCGCGACGCCCTTCGCCAGCTCGGTCTTGCCCGCGCCCAGCGGGCCGATGAGCGCCACCAACGTCCCCGAATGGGCGTGCGAGCCGAGCGCATGGCCGATCGCCCGCGTCTCCTGGGGCGCGTCGCTGCGCAGCGTTCCGGCGGATTCCATGGTTCGAAGAATACGGGAGCCGCCGATCACCGGCCTTCGGGGGCGAGGGTCGCCTCGATGTTGGCAAGCGGCACGGGGGCCAGCCGGCCATCCTCGAATCGCACGAGCGCCATGCGCGTCGGAATCCCCGACTGGGCCGCGTGGAGGTCCTCCATCAGCCCCACCAGCACGCCACCCCGACCTTGGAACGGCCTCCGATGGGCGATCACCCGATCGCCGACCTTGGCGAGCGCACGCCGCGACGGGAGCGGAGCGGCGTCGTACACGTAGAGGAGCCCGTCGGCGCCGAAGAGACTGGCGACCCGTCCGGCGTGCGCGCGGAACCAGCTGAAGAGCTGCGGATCGATCCCGACCTTGCCGAACCCTTCCACCAGCAGGATCCCGAATGCGCCGGTCATCCCACCCGCCTCGCGCCGGCGTCGCTGGATCGCCTCGAAGTCGCGCAGCTCCTTGTCGAGGACGCCGCCGAGCACGATCCCGGCCACGCCCATCGCCCGCGCGCGAGTCAGGGTCTCTGCCGAGGCGCGCGAGCCACCGACCAGGATCTTGCCGGTCGCGCCCGCGTCGATCGCCGCGGCGCGAAGCTCGTCACCGGGATTCGGCACCCCCACCACCAGCTCGCCGTGCACCGCCTCGCCGCTCCCGCCCACGCCGTGAAGCCGGGCCGCGGGCACCTCGATCACGAGCGACCCCTCCTCGACCGCGCGAACGCGGCCGCGAACGTGCCCGATCACCGTCTCCTCGGCGCCGAGCGGAGCGAGCAGCAGCGTCCCATCACGTCCCGATGCCGCCAGCACGAGTCCGGCGACCGGGGCGAGCACGACCCCGGCGCCCTCGATCAGCGCAAGCGGCTGCTCGGCATCGACCCGCTCGCCGGGGCGGACCACGAGCAACTCCTCGATCTCGGCCGGCTGCCGGTGCAACGGCCGCGTGATCGGCACGCGGACCGGCGCCATCGCGCCGCGACGGAGGCCGATCACCTCGTCGGGCTTGATCTCGGCACCGACCCGCGCGCTGACGACCGTGCCTCGCGGAAGGTGGATCCGATGCAATGAGGCCTCGATCATGCCGCCCCCTCCGCCGGTGGCCGGACCTCGCGCAGGAAGGTGTCGCGCCACGCGCCAAGGACGGCGCGCCGATCGTCGCTCCGCCGCGGGAGGAGAAGCGGGGCGTCGCGGGCGTCCAGGACCACGCCCACCGCCCCGCCGGTCACCGACGCGCGGATGCGGCGGGCGCGCCGCGGCGCTCCGAGGCTCACCGCCGGGTCGAGCTCGATCTCGAGCTCGGCGACCTGGCCGCGCGGCAGCGGCACCACCTCGAGCTGGCCGGGTCGCACCTCGATCGGGCCCAGCGAGCGCCAGCCGACGCGATGGACGGTGACGCGCATCGAGAGGTGGCCGGGTCGGCCGCCGCGGCAGACGACCGCCGCGCCGAGGGGGGTCAGCAGGTCGTCGCGCAGCGTCCCGAGGCCCTCGACGATCTCGTCGTCGCGCAGCGCGCCGAGCGGTCCCAGCGCCCCGGCCGGGTCGATCGCGACCTGGACGATCCCGATCGGCCGGATCCCGTCCAGGAGCAGCTGCATGGCCTGGGCTGGAAGGGGTGCGCTGCCGATCGTGCGCCCGGACCCGATCAGCAGGTCGATCCCTTCCGGCTGCGGGCCGTTCGCCGTGAGGTCGGTCAGCAGGTCGCGCACGGCGCCGTGGACCACCGCCAGCTCCTCGTCGGTCTGTGGGATGGAGCCCGGTCGGGCGCGCAGGTTCTGGAGGGCATCGGCCACCGCCAGCTCGTCGATCGCCAGCGGGAGGCTGCGGGCGATTCGCGCCGGCCCGCCCGGCGCGGTGAGCGTCGGCGATGCGAGGCCACCCAGCGCGACCACCCGGCTCTCGGCCATCCCGTTCTCGTCGGCGCTCGCCCAGGTCGCGTAGCGTGCGCCGAGGTCAACGCCCACCACCCGCAGGCGCGACGCGCGGGCCAGCTCCGCCACGGCCCGGCCGAAACCGATCGGGGCCAGCTGGCGGGCCGCTCCGCGCTCGACGAGGCGCTCGATCAGGCCGTCCAGGTAGCGCCGCAGGGGAAGGAGGTTCTCGCGATCTGCCGAGGGGCGCGGATTCGCCACTGGACGCAGCACGCCGGGCTCGAAGAAGGCGCCCACCCGCTCGGTCAGCCCGGCTGAGCCGGCCCACACGACCGGCGATCGGCCACCGCCACGAGCCGCCGCCACGAGACCCGCCACCTCGAGCGCGCCCTCGCCGCCCTCCTCGTCGAACCCGCCGGCGATCAGCCAGGCATCCACCTCGGCCGACTGCAGGGCGGCGAGGCGGTCCACGACCGGCCGCCCATCGTCCACCGTGACCGCCTCGACGACCACCCATCCGGCGGCTTCGGCCGCCCGCCGCGCCGCCTGCCCGGAGAGCTCTGACGAGACGGCCGCCAGCGCGATGCGGCCGGGCCGCGCCGGGGTATGGACAGCGATCCGTGGCGCGTCGGCGAGGAGCGACGCGATTCGCGCGGAGACACGCGGGTCCGCCCGTCCGGCCAGGCGCGCCGCCAGGGTGGCGATCAGCTCGGCCTCGTCCCACGCCGAGGGCTGGGCGGCGTGCGCCGCGATCCTCCATCGGCCAAGCGCGCGTCCGACGACCGCCGCCTTGGTCCAGGCGGAGCCGATATCGACGAGGAGCGACAGCTCGGAGGTGGCCCGGCCGACCTCGCGGGATCGGGTGTCGGTCATCATCGGAGCACGGTAAGCCAATCGCCGAGCAGAAAGCCGATCCTGTCGACGAGGAGCGACAGGCGACTGACCACCAGGAACCCGATCCACCCGCCGATCCCTCCGACCAGCAGCCAGCGACCGACGTTGGCTGCCCGGGTCGTGACCGTGCCGCGTGGCGCGCCGTGCAGGAACGCGAGGAGCACGAGCGAGGTGATGGCCAGCGAGATCACCTCACCTGCCAGGTCCCCGGACGGTGCCCGGCCTGCCGGCAGCGCGGCGGCGATCTGGGGGAGGATCGTGCCCACCACAGCGCCACCCAGCGCGAAGGCCGCGATCCCGCCGACCAGGATCGCGCTGACGGGAGCCATCGCGCGACGAGGAAGCCACGTCGCGGCGATCAGCATCCCCACCGGCACGAGCACCAGCAGGAGCAGCCCGTTGTCGCGCGGCTGCTGGATCAGGGGGAGGACGAGCCTCGGCATCATCACGTCGCGGATTGCGAGGAGCACGAGGTACCCCGTGGCCAGGCCGGCGAGCAGGTGCTGCATCAGGACGAAGATGCGACGTGCACCGACCAGGTACGACCAGACCGCAATGGTGGCGATGGCCGCGACCCAGGTCGCAATCGTCCCGGCCAGGTCCGTGCCGGCGAAGCCGTTCATGGTGCCCGACCGCTCCGAAGGTGCCGTCCGCGCCGGCGGACGAGGCGGCGGAAGGCTGCCTCGGCGAGCGCGCCGATCGCCGCCAGCATGCCAATCAGCATCGGCAGCGGGCCGGGGGTCGGGCCAGGGCTCGTCGCCGACCCCGCCGAGACGGCCTCGGTGTAGGCGATCCCATCTCGCAGCGTGCCGAGGAGCCCGGCCAGCTGTCCGGAGCGCAGGTACGGCTCGAGCTCAGGGTCCAGGAAGGTGGGGGCGATGCCGATCAGCGGCAGGTCCGGCAGGCGGCTCCCGACCTGCTCGACCCAGCTGCGGGCCGAGATGTCGCTTCCCGACACGATCACGACCATGTCGAATGCGCCGATGCCGCCACCGCGCTCCCGGATGGCCTCGGCAACGGCGCCCTCGGCCCCCGCCGGCACGATCGAGGCGATGCTGCGTACCAGCCCCGCCTCCGCCCCCGCCACGTAGCCCAGGTCGGCGGGCGGCTCGATCCTCCCGCCGCGCGAGATCCGGTCCCGCTCGGCGGCGGCGATGGCACGGCCCTCGGGCGTGAAGCTGACGATGGCCAGGCGGGCACCGTGGGCCGCCAGGTCGTCGATGGCGACGCGAGTGGCGGCCCGGATCTCCGGGTAGGTTCCGAGATCCGCGTCGCAGGCGATCAGGACCAGGGCGTTATCCGGGAGATTTCCGATCGCCTGTCGCACCTGGTCGACGCGAGACCGATCGGGGCTTGCGAGGCGGAGGCCGGCGGTGCTGGCGGTGCCGGCGGAGAGGAGCGACGCGACCACCAACGCGAGCAGCAGGAGGAGCACCGGCGCCGCGCGGCGCAGGCCGGCGAGGCGCTCCTCGGTCGTGACGGGTGGCTGGCTAGTCGTCATCGCCGTCCAGGGCGAGCAGCGAGCGCGCGGCGCTGACGGCGACGAGGATTCCGATCCCGATCAGGAGGCCGCGAAACACGCCCGCCAGCGGCACGTCGCGCAGCCACCCGGCACCGGTCGTCAGCCACTCGCCTGCCTGGCCGCCGATGGGCAGCAGCGTGACGAGCACCAGCGCCGCGGCACCGGCCATCAGCGACGTCTCGCGGACTCGCAGGGCGAAGCCGCGGCGGAAGGCGCCGAGCAGGAAGACGAAGAGGAGGGCGAAGACCGACGCCGCGATCGGCGCGAGCAGCGCCGCCACGAGCCAGAGGACGGCAGGATCGGAGCTCCCGCTCGAACCGGGTCGCAGCCCGGCCACCAGGATCGCCGCCATGCCGACGAGGAGCACGATCGAGCCGGTGGAGTCGCCGTCTCCCGATGCCAGGTTGCGAGCGTGGAATGCCACCAGCGTCGCCCCGCCGCCAACCGCGGCCGCGGCGGCCAGGAGGACGAGCACCTCGTTCACGGCCTGGGCGGCATCGTCCAGGGACGGGTTGACGACCATGAGGTCCAGCAGGACCACGAGGCCGGTCGCGAGGACAATGCCGGTGAGGATCGAGCGGCGCATCGCCTCAGCGCCCCGTCAGGAAGGCAGCAACCTCGGTCCCGCCGGCCCACGTGATCAGCGATCCGGCCAGGAGGAGCCCGATCGCGCCCCAGATCAGCCGATTGGCGGCCAGCACGGCAGTTCGCGCGTGCCCGCGCGCGCTGATCTCGGCAGCTGCCTGGAAGAGCTCCGGTCCGATCAGGCTGCCGTCGCCGTCCAGCAGCGGCCCGGCGGCCTGCGAGGCGCTCGCCGTGGCGCCGACGCTCCATTCCGCGTCGCCCAGCACGCCGTCGAGCACGAGCATTGCGTCTTCGGCGAGACCGCCGGCGACCATGGCCACCCCGTGGGGCCGCGCCGTGGCAAGCGCGAAGGCGGCCGCTGCTGCCCGGCCATCACCCACGTACTCGATGGCCGCCGCGGACGCACGCTCGGGGGTCGCCGTCCGCCGGTGCGCCCCGGCCAGGGTTGCCTGGGCGAGGACCGCCGCCACGGGATCGTTGGTCGTCACCCGCAGCGGGACTCCCGCGCGTGCCGCGGCGTCGGCGACGTAGCCGACGAGCGGCAATGCCGCCAGCGTCTGGAACCGCTCGGTCGCCGAGGCGCCCCGGCTGATCCCCGCGCTGCCGAGCGAGATCGTGGCGTCGGCCCCGGACTCCGCGGCGAGCGCCATCACGCGGCCGACCCGCCCCAGCCCGCCGAGGCCCTTCCCGCTCCAGCGTGCCTCCGGACGCGCGATGAGCGACAGGAGCACGAGCAGCACGATCAGGATCGCGACCGTCGGCACGGCGCCGAGGCGCATCTCCGAAGAGCCGATCGCATCGGTCACCAGGCCGACAAGGTACGAGGCCAGCTCGCCGAGGTTGGGCATCTAGGGAGGGGCGTCCCGGCGTTCGGCGCCCAGCCTGGCGGCGACGCGGTCGTAGGTCGCAGGATCCTCCAGGGCCTCGCGCAGCGCGCCGACGCGACGCGGACCCAGGAGCGGGTTCAGGAGCGGACCGAGGAAGATCGCGCCCTGGCGCAGGAGGGGCAGCAGGGGGCGGTGGGCGTCCATCAGGATCGCGGCCGGGCCGCCGATTCCCCGGCGTTCGAGCTCGTCGGCGAGGGCGTCGGCGCGCTTCACCCTGGACTCTCCCTGCGAGACACCTGATTCGGTCCGAACACGCATGGTCGCTCGCTCGACGACCTCACCCGGCGTTCGCGGCGACCTCCGGCAGATGCACGCGCGGGAGGCGGTCGCGAAGGGCGGTCGTCACTTCGTAGTTGATGGTGCGTCGCTGGGCGGCGACCTCATCGGCGTCGATGCGGGCACCCATCTGCTCGCCGATCAGGACGAACTCGTCGGCGTAGGTTACATCATCAAGATCGCCCAGATCGACGGTGATGCCGTCCATGCTCACGGCGCCGACGACGGGTCGACGAACGCCGCGGACCAGGACCCAGCCGTTGTTGGCGTGGGCGCGAGGCCATCCGTCGCCGTAGCCGATGCCGAGCGTCGCGATCCGGGTCGCACGCTCCGCGCGAAAGCGGAGCCCGTAGCCGATCGCGTCCCCGGCCGCCAGCGAAAAGATGCGGAGCGGCAGCGCGCGCAGCGAGAGGACCGGCCTGAGGCCGGAATCGCGGTCCGTGGCCCAGCCCGGGACCATCCCGTACAGGCCGAGCCCGGGGCGAATCGCATCGCCGAAGGTGCCGCTGCCGGCCAGCACGCCCCCGGTGGCCGCCAGGTGCACGAGCCCTGGATCGGCCCCGGCCGATCGCATCGCGTCGAGCGCCTGTGCCAGGCGGAGCACCTGGACGTCGCTGTACGCCTCGTCCTCGCCCGGGACCGCCAGGTGGCTGAAGGTCCCCGCCAGGCGCAGGTGGCGGCTGCGCACGATCCGCAGCGCCAGCTCGACCGCCAGAGCGGGCTCGCTCCCCTGGCGGCCGAGTCCGGAGTCGATCTTGAGCTGCACCCCGGCCCGCCGGCCCAGGGCAGCGGCGGCACCCTCGATCAGCTCGATCCCCGCCGCGTCGTAGACGACCGGCTCCAGGTCTGCGGCGACTGCCCGCTCCGCCTCGGAGGCGCCCAGCGCCCACAGCACCAGGATCGGCGCGCCGATCCCCGCCTCCCGCAGCTGAAGCCCCTCCCCCAGCGTCGCGACGGCGAGGCGTTCGGCGCCGTGGTCGAGCAGTGTCCGGGACACCTCGATCGCGCCGTGGCCGTAGGCGTTGGCCTTGACCACGGCGATCACGCTGCACTCCTCTCCGGCGAGGCGCCGCAGGACGGCCAGGTTATTGGCCAGCGCCTCGTGGTCGACCTCGATCCACGCCCGGTGCGGGCTCCGCCCCGCCGCGAGGCTCATCCCCGCGTCTCGCCGCGCAGCTGCTGGATGGCGGTGGGGAGCAGGTTGGCGATGTCGCGCGCCACGACCCCTGTCTGGCCGATCCGATCCTCCGCCAGCAGCCCCGCCGCGCCGTGGACCGCCACGCCACAGCCGGCGGCGTCGAAGGGCTCGAGGCCGGCGGCCAGGAACGCCCCGATCGTGCCGGCCAGGACGTCGCCGCTCCCCGCCGTCGCGAGCGCCGGGGTCGCGATGTCCGATCGGACCAGGTCGCCGGCCGGTGAGGCGATGACCGTGTGCGCGCCCTTCAGGACCACGACCTGGCCCCAGCGTGCCGCCGCATCGCGCGCCGCCTCGGCCCGCTGCGTGTCGTCGTCGGCAATCGTCTGCCCCTCCGGCAGCCGCAGCAGCCGCGCGAACTCGCCGGCGTGTGGGGTCAGGACGAGTGGAGCGCGAAGCGGCTGCCACCAGCGCTGCACCTCGGCCAGGGCGCTGAGCCCGTCGGCGTCGACGACCGCTGGCAGCTGGAGCTCGCCGATGAAGGTGCGAGCGCGCCGCAGGGTGGCCGGCTGCCTGCCGAGCCCGGGACCGACCACGAAGGCGTGATAGCCGGCCGCCTCGGCCGCGAGACGGCGCCAGCCGGCAGGAGCGGTGAGGCCGGGCGCCTCCTCGACGAGGAGCATCGAGGTCAGCTCCGGGACGAGGCCGATGAGCCGCGTGGCGACCGCCTCCGGTGCGGCGAGGCACGCCAACCCAACCCCCGCCCGGATGGCGCCCAGCCCGGTCAGCAGCGCCGCGCCGGCGTACTCGAGCGACCCGGCCACGATGAGCAGCCGGCCGAATGTGCCCTTGTGGGCGCGCGCTGGCCGCGCCGGCAGGCGTTTCGCGACCCAGCCCTGGGTCAGGGCGACCACCGCCATCGGACTAGGCTTCCGGCGCGACGTGAGCGACCGCCACCGCCACCGCCATGTGTCGCTCATGCGAGATGCTCACGGTCACGTCCTCGAGCCCGAGCGCCGCTGCTCGGGCCGCCGCGCGCGCGTGGAGGCGAACCTGCGGCGCACCGGCCCAGTTGGGAAGGATCTCGATCTCGCGCCAGCCGACCCCGCGAACGCCCAGGCCGAGCACCTTGCTGATGGCCTCCTTGGCGGCCCATCGCCCGGCGATCCGCTCGGCCTTCGCCCCGCAGTAGCGAGCTTCGCCCTCGGTCAGCACGCGCTCGCGGAAGCGATCCGGGAAGCGACCGAGGGTGGCGATGATGCGGTCGATGTCGATCAGGTCGACGCCGATCTCGTGGCGGCTCATCGCGGCGGGCCGGCGGTGGCTATTCGACCGTGACCGACTTCGCCAGGTTCCGCGGCTGGTCGACGTCCGTGCCGCGGGCCACCGCCACCTCGTAGGCGAGCAGCTGGAGCGGCACGATCGCGATCACCGGTGACATCTCCTCGGGCGTCTCGGGGACGTAGAGAACGTCCTGCGCATACCGATCGATCGTCTCGTCGCCCACCGTCGCGATCGCGACCACCGGCGCCTGCCGGGCGTGGACCTCGGCGACGTTGCTCACCACCTTGTCGTAGGTGGCGCTCCTGGTGGCGATCGCCACCAGCGGGGTGTGGGGGTCGAGCAGCGCGATCGGTCCGTGCTTCAGCTCGCCGGCGGCGTACCCCTCGGCATGGACGTACGAGAGCTCCTTGAGCTTCAGCGCGCCCTCCATGGCGACCGGGAAGCCGAGGGCGCGACCGACGAACATCACGTCGCGGACGCCGCCCCAGCGCTGGGCCAGCTTCTTGACCTGCGGGGCGAGCTTGAGGACCTCGGCCGCCTGCCCGGGGAGGTCGCGAAGGGCGAGCCCGAACGACCGGCGCCGTCGGTCGCTCAGCGTCCCACGCAGCTTGGCGAGGTGCAGGGCGATCATCTGCAGCACGACCACCTGGGTGACGAACGCCTTCGTGGACGCCACCGCCACCTCCGGCCCGGCCTGGAGGTAGCAGACCGCATCCGCCTCGCGCGTCAGGGCGCTGCCGACGACGTTGGTGACGACCACGATCACCGCCCCGCGCTCGGAGGCGAGCTTCTGCGGTGCCAGGGTGTCGGCCGTCTCGCCCGACTGGCTCACGCTGATCACGAGCGTGCGATCGTCGATCGGCGGCGGGGAATAGCGCATCTCGGAGCCGATCTGGCCGTTCGCCGGCAGCCCCGCCCAGCTCTGGATGAGGTGGGCGCCAACCTCGCCGGCATATCGGGCGGTGCCGCAACCGACCACGTAGACCCGCTCGACCTTGCGCAGCTTCTCCTCGATCGCGTCGAGCTCGGGCAGCGTGACGTTGCCCGCCTCGTCGACGCGACCTCGCAGCGCCTCGCCGATGGCGTGGGGCTGCTCGTAGATCTCCTTGAGGGTGAAGTGCGGGAAGCCGTCCTTCTCCGCCGCGGCGATGTTCCATCGGATCTTCGTGACCGCGCGGTCGACCCGCACGCCGTCCATGCCGATGATCGTGACCCCCTCGGGCGTCACGTCGGCGATGTCACCCTCCTGGAGGATGACCATGTTCTTGGTGTGCTCCAGGATGGCCGGCACGTCACTGGCCAGGAACCCCTCCCCGTTTCCTAGCCCCACGATCAGCGGCACGTTCATGCGTGCCCCGACGATCCGGTTGGGGTGGTCGAGGTGCATGACGCCGATGGCGTACGCGCCTCGCACCTCGTTGAGGGCATCGCGCACGGCCTCGACGAGGTCGCCGCTGTAGCGCTCCTCGATCAGGTGCGCCAGGACCTCGGTGTCGGTCTCGGAGGTGAACTTGTGCCCGCCGGCCTGGAGGCGTTCCTTGATCTCCGCGTAGTTCTCGATGATCCCGTTGTGGATCAGCGCGAGCCGACCGCTGCAGTCGCGGTGCGGATGCGCGTTCGCGTCGTTGGGGCGGCCGTGGGTCGCCCAGCGCGTGTGCGCGATCCCGGGGTGTCCGGCCGGGGCGCCGCCGTTGAGGTGGTCGGTCAGGTTGGAGAGCTTGCCGGCCTTCTTCTCGACGAACACCTCGCCCGCCTCGGTGAGGACCGCCAGCCCGGCTGAGTCGTAGCCACGGTATTCGAGGCGACGGAGCCCCTCGAGCAAGATCGGCGCCGCGTCACGCGGGCCGACGTACCCCACGATGCCGCACATGTCTTGCGCTGGCTCCTAGTTCAATCGCGCGCGGGCGAGCTCGGAGAGCTCCCGCGCAATCTGGTTGATCTCGTCAGCGTCCTCGCCCTCGACCATGATGCGGATCTTTGGCTCGGTCCCGGAGGGCCGCACCAGGATCCGTCCTCGCGCGCCCAGGCGGGCGTCGGCCTCTGCCACCGCGACGGCGAACTCCGGATCGACCTCCCACTGGTCCCGGTGGCGGACGGCCGAGTTTATCACCACCTGCGGCAAGAGCCGGATCTGGGAGGCTGCCGCGGCGAGCGTGGCGCCGGTTGTGTGCAGCGTTCGGACCAGCTGGATGGCGGTCAGGATCCCGTCCCCCGTGTTCGAGACGTCACGGAAGATGATGTGGCCGGATTGCTCCCCGCCGAGCGTTGCGTCGGCGCGCTCCATGGCCTCGAACACGTGACGATCCCCAACCGGCGTCCGGATGACCCGCCCTCCGGCGGCGCCGACGGCGCGGTCGAGGCCGCCGTTGCTCATCACGGTGGTCACCAGGATCCGGTTCCTAAGCGTCCCCTCGCCCAGCCGCGCCAGGGCGCAGATCCCCATCACCCCGTCACCGTCCACGATGGCCCCGCGCTCGTCGATGGCGATCAGCCGATCCGCGTCGCCGTCGAAGGCCATCCCGATCTCGAGGCCGCCGGCGAGGACCGCGGCCGCCAACGCCTGCGGGTGCGTGGAACCGCAATCCAGGTTGATGTTCGTCCCGTCCGGCGCCCCGGCAAGGACCGTCACCTCCGCTCCCAGCTCTCGGAACAGGTCCGGCGCGATCGCGGCGGCCGAGCCATTGGCACAATCGATCCCGATCCGCATCCCGCGCAGGTGATCACCGGCCTCGGCAACCAGCTGGGCGCGGTACGCCTCGATCGGCCCCGGGTCATGGGTGATGCGGCCGATCTGCGCGTTCGACACACCGGGCAGCGACTCCGCCTGGAAGATGAGCCGCTCGAGCTCCTCCTCCGCCTCGTCGTCGATCTTCCGCCCGCCGGAGAGCACCTTCAGCCCGTTGTCATCGGCCGGGTTATGGGACGCGGAGACCATGATCCCGGCGGCGAACTCGCCGCTGGCGGCCGCGTGCGCGAGGCACGGCGTGGTCACGACGCCGAGCTGAATGGCATCCGCTCCGACCGAGGCCAGACCGGCCGAGACGGCGGCGACCAGCATGTCGCCCGATCGTCGGGTGTCCTGGCCGATCACGACCCGCCGCCCGAATGCCTCGAGCAGGTGGCCGACGGCGCGCCCCAGGTCGTAGGCGAGGGTCGGCGTCAGGTCGACATTGGCGACGCCGCGGATGCCGTCCGTTCCGAAGAGTCGACCCATCAGGGCGCCGGCGTCGCCGGCGGGACGATCGTCACCGTGACGGAGATCGGCGACAGCGTGACGAGGGTCACGCCGTTCGGCAGCGCGACGGTCGGCTGGACCAGGTGGTCGCCGGGGCCCAGGCCGGAGACGTCGAGCGACGCGGTCAGGTCCGCGGGGTCAAGTGCGTCGAGGTCCGAGACGGTGCCACCGACCGTGGCCGCCACCTGTCCCACCCGTGGCAGGCAGGCACTCCCCGATGGGGCGCCGCTGCAGACGAGCCCGAGCACGAGGGTGCGGGTGCCGACCGCCTCTCGGATCTGGATCACGATCGTCGGCTCCGATGCCCCTGGATCGGCGAGGCGAGCGCCGTCGGGGAGGACGAGGGTGCCGGTCGCGCGCAGGGTGGCGTTGCTGCCGGCCAGGCTGATCGGCTCGGTCAGGATCTCGCCGATCGCGGCCAGCACCTCTGGGGAGCCGCGGAGCGTGACGACCGATGGTTCGGCGGTCACCGTGCCGACCTCGAAGCCTGCCGCCGGCGCCCCGGTCACCAGCGGCCGGATCGGGACGGTGCGGCTCGTCTCGACGGTGCTGACGTCGATCTGGACGCGCACGGTCGATGGATCGAGCTCCACCGACTCGACCCTGCGACCGTCGATGTCGACCGGGACGAGGTCGACCTGGCCGCAGCAGTCGATCCCCGAAGGATCGATGCGCACCGTCGCGAGCGCCCGGTCGACCCGGTCGAGGAGGCTCCGCGGGCCACTGGCGGTGACCCGCTGGGCGCTGAGCTGTGGCGTGCCGATCTCGAGACCGTTCGGCACGACGCCGGAGTCGATGGCGACGCGGACCTGCGCCTGGTCGAGCCGATCGAGCGCGACCGAGACGGCGGTCGGGGTGAACGAGAGGACCTCGATGCCGTCGCTCAGCGGCCGAACGGTGACCTCGAGCGACTGGACCTGGGGGGCCTGCGACATGTCGTACGTAGCCAGGTCGATCGTGACGGCGAAGGAGTCGGTGGTGACGCTCACCGGCGGATCGGTGGCGCTGCGGTACTTGATGTCGACCGTCCCGAGCTGCTGGGTGAGGAGGTAGGTGCCCTCCGGCTGGGCGATGGCCGTCACCGACACGCCCGGGAATGTCGTGTCGCTGAAGGAGCCCGAGAAGACGAGCCCGGTGTACAGGACGGTCGCCAGCGCGACGGCGCCCAGCTTCAGTGCCCAGTTGCGGAAGAGCCAGGCCATCTATGGACGCTTCGAGACGGGTGCTGCGGCGACAGGCTCGGGCGGCTCGACGGTCGCGCCGGCGATCATTGGCTTCTCGTCACCGGGAACCTTCACCACCCGAGCGTCCGGATCGATGGGCGGCTCGGCTTCGGGCCCCTCGACACCCCAGCGGCCCTCGAGCGAGCGGCGCAAGAGCGGCGCCTGGCGGCGGGGGGCCTGCGGTCGAATGAGGTTGAGGATCCGCCTCCGCAGCTGCTCCTCGGTGAGGTTCCGCTCGATCCGGCCGCGCATCACCAGCGAGATCGATCCCGTCTCCTCGGAGACGACGACCACGATCGCGTCCGACTGCTCGCTGATGCCGATGGCGGCCCGATGCCGGGTCCCGTAGCGCTCCGAGTCGAGCACGTTCTGCGAGAGGGGCAGGAGCACCCCAGCCGCCAGGACGCGGTCGCCGGAGACGATCACCGCGCCGTCATGCAGCGCGGTCCCGTGGTAGAAGAGGGTCGCCAGCAGCTCCGCGCGCAGGTCCGCGTGCAGGAGCACCCCGGACTCGGCGGCGAGGTCGGCGAGGCCGGTCTCGCGCTCGAGCACGATCAGTGCCCCGTGCCGTGAGCCCGCCAGGAGGCGCGCAGCGCGGCTGATCTCGCGTGCCACTCGCTCGGCCTCGGCGTTGTCGCTGCTCACGAAGAACCGGTTGAAGGACCCGAAGCGCCCGATCTGCTCGAGGGCGCGGCGCAGCTCCGGCTGAAAGACGACCACGACCGCGAAGAGGCCCACCACGGCCCCGGTCTGGAGGAGGCGCGAGAGGAGCCGCAGGTCGGTGGCTTCCGCCACCAGGTAGACGACGTACAGGATCGAGAGGCCGATGACGATCCGCACCGCGCGCGTGCCCCGGATCAGGATGAAGATCCAGTAGATGACGAACGCCACCAGCAGGATGTCGACGACCGACGTCCAGCTCGTGAAATAGACCCCGAAGAAGTCAGAAATGGCGTCGAACAAGGGAGCCGATGATACCAAAGGGCCCCGGACCCCCCTCCGCGGCCACCTGGCTGGCCCCTGCTAGCGCTTGGTGTACTGGGGCGCCTTGCGAGCTCGCTTCAGCCCGTACTTCTTGCGCTCCTTGGCCCGCGGATCGCGGGTCAGCAGCCCCGCCCCGCGGAGCGCGCTGCGAGCGTCGGGGTGCGCGCTGAGCAGCGCCCGGGCGATCCCGTGCCGGATCGCTCCGGCCTGGCCGGAGAAGCCTCCACCCGCAACCAGCACGCTGGCCGAGTAGCGCCCCTCGGTCTCGGTGACGCGGAACGGCAGGCGCAGCGTTGCCAGGCCGGGCGTGCCACCGAAGTAGTCGGCGGCGTCCTTGCCGTTGACGATGATGCTGCCGTCGCCGGGCAGGAGCCGCACGCGTGCGACGGCCTCCTTGCGGCGGCCGGTTCCGTAGACGTAGGTCGTGCTCACCGGTGCGTTCCTCCTACAGCTCGGCAGCCGTGGGCTGCTGGGCCTGATGGCGGTGCTCCGGCCCGCGATAGACATGGAGCTTCTTGAACATCGCTCGACCGAGACGGTTCTGCGGCAGCATCCCCTTCACGGCCCGCTCGATGACGATTTCCGGCTTGCGCGCCATGAGCGCCTCGAGGCTCTCCTCGCGCAGGCCGCCGGGATAGCCGGAGTGGCGGTAGTACGACTTCTGGAGCAGCTTGTTGCCGGTCACCTTGATCTTGGCGGCGTTGATGACCACGACGTGGTCGCCGGTGTCGAGGTGCGGCGAGTAGATCGGCTTGTGCTTCCCCTCGAGCAGCGTGGCGATGCGCGTGGCGAGGCGACCCAGCGTCTGGTCGGTGGCATCCACCACGAACCAGCTCCGCTCGATCTCGCTCGCCTTGACTGCGTACGTTGTCACGTTGCCTTCTTCCTCGATCCGGTTGCCACTGCCGTCGTATTCGAATAGATGACCCGCTCGAGGGTCAGCCCCCGCGCCGGCGCCGCGCGTCCATGGAGGACCCGCTCACCCGCGTCGAGAAGCCCGGCGACCGATCCCGGTGCCAGCCTCCCGCGCCCCGCCTCCAGGAGGAGGGCGACGATGCTGCGCACCATTCTCCGCAGGAACGCATTGGCCATGACCCGGACCTCGACCGAGGTTCCGCGCTGCACGACCGACACCTCCCGCAGGTGGCGGATGGTTCGACCCTCTGCGTTGCTCCCCAGGGCCGCGAAGTCCCGCTCCCCGATGAGCTCCGCCGCCACGGCCCGCATGGCCGCGACGTCGAGCCGATCGCCGATCTCGAGCGTCCGATGCCGGTCCACCGGCCGCTTGTCCCCCGCCATCCTGATGCGATAGCGGTAGACGCGCGACCGAGCGTCGCGCCGCGGGTCGAAACCCGCGGACGCTGGGCGGAGCGACCGCAGTGCCAGGTCCGGCGGCAGCGTGGCATTCAGCCGTCGCCGCAGCTCCGGCCAACCGATCCCCTCGCCGCGTGGGCGGCGAGCGAGGCAGAAGGCCGCGACCTGGCCGGTGGCATGCACCCCGGCATCGGTTCGCCCGGCGAACCGGACTCTCGTCCGCTCGCCGGTCAGTCTGTTAAGCGCCTCCTCCAGCTCCCCCTGCACCGTCCGCACGTGCGGCTGGTACTGGGAGCCGGCGAAGTCGGTTCCGTCGTACTCGATCACCGCCCGTGCACAGCGTCGTCCAGTGGGTGGCATCGGTCCGTCTTCCATTGTCCGCCCGGATGTCCGCGGGTCTGAGCTAGACCAGCTCGATCTGGACGATGGCTGCCGCGTCTCCGAGGCGGGGCCCGATCTTGACGATGCGGGTGTAGCCCGAGTCGCGGTCAGCGTATTTGGTGGCCAGCTCGCCCATCAGCTTGTCGATGATGAGGGGCTCGTCCGGCATGGCCGAGACCAGGAGGCGGCGCGCCGAGAGGTCCCCGCGCTTCGCCAGCGTGATCATGTGGTCGACCCGGCCGCGGACCTCCTTGGCCTTGGCCTCGGTGGTCCGGACCTTCTCGTAGCGGAGCACCGACACCGCCAGGTTGTCCAGCATGTGCAGGCGGTGGTCGCTTGCGCGGCCGAGCCTGCGGCCGGCCAACCGATGTGGCATCGATCAGCCCTCCCGGTCGAGCTCTGCGGCGACGGCCTCGTCCAGCTCGGCGGCGGCCGGCAGGTCGGACTCGTCGGCGCTCCCGGCGGGACTCTCCGGCACGATGAAGCCGCGGAGCGCGAGGCGCTCCTTCATCTCGTCGAGGCTCTTCTTGCCGAAGTTGCGCATCCGGAGCAGCTCGTCGTCACCGAGCGCCAGCAGCTGGCCGATCTTGGTGATGTTGTTCCGCTTCAGGCTGTTGTAGGCGCGCATCGGCAGGTCGAGCTCTTCGATGGGAGCGTCCAGCAGGTTTGCGCTCACCAGGGCGGGGGCGTCCTCCGAGCCGGGCAGCGGCCGCCGCCCGATCTCGGCGAAGCGGCTGAACTCCTGGACCAGGATCTCGGCGGCGCTCGAGAGGGCGGCCTTGGGGGTCGTGGTCCCATCGGTCTCGATCTCGAGGGTCAGCCGGTCGAAGTTGGTCATCTGCCCGACGCGGGTGTCGCTGACGATGAAGTTCACGCGGCGGACCGGCGTGAAGATCGCGTCGACCGGGATGATGCCGATCGGCAGGTCCTCGGCGTGCTCCGCCGGGCGGTAGCCGACGCCGGTCTCGACGGTCAGGTCCATCTCGATCGACCCGGCATCGGAGTCGAGGGTCAGCAGGAGCAGCTCCGGGTTGACGATCTCGACATCGGCCGACTCGGTGATGTCGGCCGCGGTGACCGGTCCCGCGCCGTGCTTCATCAGCTTGAGGGTGACGGCGTGGCGCGCAAACGAGCGCAGGCGGAGCTTCTTGATGTTGAGGACGATCTGGGTGACGTCCTCCTTCACGTTGTCGATGGTGCTGAATTCGTGGAAGACGCCCGCCACCTGGACGGACGTGACGGCAGCCCCCTCGAGCGAGTTCAGCAGGACGCGGCGCAGGGCGTTGCCGAGGGTCACCCCGTAGCCATCGGCCAGGGGGTTGACCTCGAAGATGGACAGGTCGCCGCGCGTTTCGACCTCCTCGATGCGGGTGGTCGGCGTGGACTCAAGTTCGATCATGAAGGCGTCTGACTCCTGCTGCTATCGCGAGTAGTACTCGACGACGAGCTGCTCGTTGAATTCGAGCGGCATCTGCTCCCGGGCGGGCTCGGCCATCACCGATCCGGCCAGCTTGGCCGCATCGATGCTCACCCACTCGGGAATCGCTGCCGACTTCATCGTCTCGGCGGCGGTCTTGAAGATCTCACGACCGCGTCGACTCTCCCGGACCTCGATCTTGTCGCCGACCTTGGTCCCGAAGCTTGGAATGTTGGTGGGCCGGCCGTTCACGGCGAAGTGCCGGTGGTTGACGAGCTGTCGCGCCTCGGCCCGAGACCGCGCGAAGCCCATGCGATAGACGACGTTGTCCAGGCGCATCTCGAGCATGCGGAGGAGGTTCTCGCCGGTCATCCCCTTCTGCTGCTCAGCCTTGCTGAAGTAGTTGCTGAACTGCTTCTCGAGGACGGAGTAGCTGCGGCGGACCTTCTGCTTCTCGCGCAACTGCATGCCGTACTCGCTCACCTTGCGGCGGCGCTGCGTGTTCATGCCTGGCGGCGAGCTGCGTCGCTCGAAGGCGCACTTCTTGCTGAAGCAGCGGCTCCCCTTCAGGAAGAGCTTGAGCCCCTCCCGACGGCAGATTCGGCAGACCGGATCGGTATAGCGTGCCATCGCCTCAGACCCTCCGACGCTTGGGTGGGCGGCAGCCGTTGTGCGGGATCGGCGTGACGTCGGTGATGGCGGTGACCTCCAGGCCGGCGGTCTGGAGCGAGCGGATGGCCTGCTCACGACCCGCGCCCGGACCCTTCACGAAGACCTCGATCTGGCGCATCCCGTGCTCCATCGCGCGCTTCGCGGCGCCGTCGGCGGTCTGTGCCGCGGCGTACGGGGTGCTCTTGCGCGAGCCCTTGAAGCCAACCAGCCCGGCGCTTCCCCAGCTGATGACGTTCCCGGTCATGTCCGTGATGGTCACGATCGTGTTGTTGAAGGTCGACTGGATGTGGGCGTGCCCGGTCGGCACGTTCTTCTTCTCGCGCTTCTTGGTGCGGGTCGCCTTCTTTCGCTCAGCCATGGAACTCCTGTGTCGCTACTTCTTGCGCCGAACGCCGACGGTCTTGCGCGGACCGCGTCGCTGGCGTGCGTTCGTCTTGGTGCGCTGACCCCGCACCGGCAGGTTGCGCCGATGCCGGAGGCCGCGATACGACCCGATCTCCATCAGCCGCTTGATGTTCATGCTCACTTCGCGGCGGAGGTCGCCCTCCACCTTGAAGCGCTTGTCGATCACCTCGCGGAGTCGGTTGACCTCCTCCTCGGTGAGATCGCGGACGCGCGTCGCCTGCGGCACGTTGGCCGCGGTGAGGATCTGCTGCGACGAGCTCGGCCCGATGCCGTGGATATAGGTCAGCGAGATGACGACCCGCTTCTCGCGGGGAATGTCGACACCGGCGATGCGTGCCATCGGCGCTCTATCCCTGTCGCTGCTTGTGCTTGGGGATGACGCAGATGACCATCACCACGCCGGAGCGCTTGATGACCTTGCACCGCTCACAGCGCGGCTTCACGGACGCAGAAACCTTCATCTCATCCTGTAGGTGATGCGACCCCGGGTGAGGTCGTACGGACTCAGCTCGACGCGGACGGTGTCGCCAGGCAGGATGCGGATGAAGTTCTGGCGCAGCTTGCCGGAGATGTGGGCGAGTACCTCGTGACCATTCTCCAGTCGCACCTTGAACATCGCGTTCGGCAAGGGGAGCACTACCTCGCCCTCGACCTCGATCGCATCCTTCTTCGCCAAGCGCTACGCACCCTCGAACTGCTGAACAGCTGCTGATTGGTTGGGAACACACGGAAAGGCCGCCGCTCGGGGCGACCACGGATTGATGAGTATACACGAGGCGGCGGGAGGAGCACAACGCCGATCAAAGCGGAATTCAGGCACGCGTGAGCACCTCCGGGCCCGATGCGGTGACCGCGATCGTGTCCTCGAAATGGGCCGAGATGCTGCCGTCCGCGGTGACCACCGTCCACCCGTCGTCGAGGAGCGCCACGTCGTCCCCGCCGAGGTTGAACATCGGCTCGATCGCGAAGCACATCCCCGCCTCGATCCGCATCCCCGTCCCCGGCCGACCGTAGTTGGGGACCTGCGGATCCTCGTGCATGGCGGCGCCGATGCCGTGGCCGACGAGGTGCCGCACGAGGCCGTAGCCGTGCTCATCGGCCACCGCCTGGACCGCGGCCCCGACGTCGCCGAGGCGGTTGCCGGGGACCGCGGCGGCGATCCCGGCCTCCATCGCCCGCCGGGTGGCCTCGATCAGCCGCGTGAGGCGCTCCGGCACGGGGCCGACCGCGAAGGTGCGGGCGGTATCGGCGTGCCAGCCCTGCCAGATGCAGCCGATATCGAGTCCCACCACGTCCGCGTCGTAGAACACATCGATACCGAGACGCGCGGCGGCGGCGTAGTAGCTGTTCATCATCGCTT
>Ga0209998_10000076_pt1 | contig 39447 bp, 31 predicted proteins | sample EndophyteCoNSPM_FD_187576 | JGI IMG/M metagenome (GOLD analysis project Ga0209998, IMG submission 187576) | Arabidopsis thaliana rhizosphere microbial communities from the Joint Genome Institute, USA, that affect carbon cycling - Endophyte Co-N... | ecosystem: Host-associated > Plants > Roots >... | reverse complement strand
GCGCGCAGCGCCTCGGCGGCGAGCGCCAGGTCTCCGGGGCGGTCTTCCTGCAGGACCTCGATCAGTTCCGCCGCCTGCTGGCGGTCCTTGCCGGGTCTCTCTCCGCGCCAACCAGCACGCTGGGCGGCGGCCCCATAACACCGGAGCGACCGCAGTTCGTGATTCCGCCGCTCCTTCCTGACGGCCCGATCACACTGCCCGACGGACGCGTGCTCCCGACGAAACCCACATCGGTCCATGAGTCATCGGTCCAGGCTGAGATGCTTGCCGCGCACGGTCACGACAAGATCACCTTCACCCCTGGCGCGCAGCCCCAGCCTCTCGGCGCAGCGACCGCTACCCTGGGCCTCGCCACCAGCGACTCAGGTCATGTCAGCCAGCTCGGCCTTGGACCCGGATCCGGCGCGACCGCCACCCTGGCCGCAACGCCCTCGCTGCCGAACGGCCTGCGGAAGGCCGTCCTTGGGTTCTTGCCATACTGGATGCTGGACGCGGGCTCGCTGCAATGGATGCAATACCAGCTCGTTTCCACGATCGCCTATTTCGGCGTGGCGGCCAGGTCTGATGGCACGCTCGCCACGACGAGTGGCGGAACTCCGACTGCTGGCTGGAGCGGTTGGAACTCGTCTGCCATGACAAACGTGATCAACTCGGCGCACGCCCGCGGTGTGCGGGTGGTGCTCACGGTGACGATGATGGCCTGGGATGGGGGGGCAGAACAGGCAGCGCTGCTTGGCAATGCCACGGCACGCGCCCAGCTGATCGCTGCGATCGTCGCCGCCGTCCGAAACCGGGCCGCGGATGGAGTCAACCTCGACTTCGAACCGGTCAACACGACGCTGCGCAATCAGTACACCAGCTTCGTGCGCGAGCTCAAGGCCGGTTTGGTCGCGGCCGGCGTCGGCTCCTATCTGACCGTCTGCACGATGGCCAGCGCCGCCACCTGGGCCAGCGGGTACGACCTAGCCGGCCTGACCGCGGCTGGTGCCGCAGATCAGGTCTTCGTGATGGGGTACGACTACAGCTGGTCCGGGTCGTCTCGCGCCGGTGGAGTCGCCCCGATGGACTCGGCGTACGTCCTCGACGTGGGCGACACGGTCGATGACTACCTTCAGATCATCCCCGGCGGCAAGATCATCTGGGGTGTTCCCTACTACGGCCGCACCTGGCTGACCACGAGCGACGCCCTCAACGCCACGACCGTGGCCGGAGCCTCAGGGTCGTCGAAGGCGTACGGCTACAACGGTGCCCGCAACCTGGCGACGATCTACGGACGCCGTTGGGATGACGTCGGCAAGGTGCCGTGGTTCGCGTACTACGACTCAGCGAAGGTCTCGTGGGTTCAGGGCTACTACGACGACGCGGTCTCGCTGGCCGAGAAATACAACATGGTCAATGCGCGGGGACTGGCCGGGACGGGCATGTGGACCCTGCTGATGGACCAGGGCGAGCATGCGCTGTGGGACCTGCTCGCGGCCAAGTTCGTCACACCATCCGCCCTGGCCGCCAGCTACAGTTCCACCCCGCCCACGGCTTGGAGCTCGGGTCAGACCCAGACCTATCCGCTGACGATCACCAACATCGGCAGCCAGACCTGGAGCGCGGGCGGCAGCAACCCGGTGCGACTCGGCATCCACTTTGGCGCGGCCAGTGATGGTTGGGGCGTGGGTTGGGCCACCGATCAGCGCTTTGCCCTGCCGGCCGACCTGGCCCCCGGCGCCAGCGTGACCCTCAACGTCAGCGTCACTGCCCCGCTGGGTAGTGGCAACTACGTGCTGCGCCAGCGGATGGTCAAGGAGGGCGTCACCTGGTTCGACCAGATCCAGAAGACCAACGTGACGGTCGTCCAGCCGGCCCTGGGCGCCAGCTACAGCTCCAACCCGCCAACCAGCTGGATCTCGGGCCAGACCAGGAGCTACACCATCACCCTCACCAACATCGGTACCCAGACCTGGAGCGCCGGCGGCAGCAACCCGGTCCGGCTCGGCATCCAGTTCGGCGGTGCCAGTGACGGCTGGGGAGACAGCTGGGCCACCAACCAGCGCTTCAGCCTGCCGGCCGACCTGGCGCCGGGTGCCTCGGTGACTCTCAGCGTCAATGTCACCGCCCCTATCGGCACCGGCAGTTATGTGCTGCGCCATCGCATGGTCAAGGAGGGCGTCACCTGGTTCGACCAGATCCAGAAGACCAACGTGACCGTCTCGTCCTAGCCCTTATCTCGCGGTGATGCCTCGACGCTCGAGGACTCCAGTCCAGATCTCCGCCATGCGCCGGCGATGCTCGTCAATCGAGAAACGGCCCGCGGTCGCCGCCACCGTCGCGGGGTCGTAGTCCGGCACGCCGTCCAGGGCACCGGCAAAGTCACCATCGGTGACCAGCGTCCCGTTCACGCCCTCGCTGACGATATCGATGAGGCCGCCGACTGCGCTTGCAACCACCCAGCGCCCGCTGGCGATGGCCTCTGCCGCCACCAGCCCGAACGGTTCGGCCAACGATGGAATAAGGACGACGGTATGGGCGTTGATCAAGGCCGGAATCTCGCCTGGATCCATCTCACGAATGCCCGGCCCGACGAGGGTGTCAGCCAGCCGACGGGCGACGTCGACGCCCTTGTGTGGCACGTCCCCGCCGAGGTACAGAACCCGTCTCTCGGCAGGGCGTTCCTGAGGATCGAATCGCTCGAGATCGATGCCAGGGGAAACGATAACGGCCGCTCCACCGAGCCGCGCGACCAGGGCTGCCGTCTCCCGCGAGTTGGCCACGACCACGTCGGCTCCGTGCACAACATGGTGGGCTGCCCACCGCATGAGCCGGTTGCGGTGTGCCATCTCGCGCACGTCGCCTCCATGAGCGTACACGACCAGCGGAACGCGCCTGATGCGTGCGACGACGAACGCAATGAAGCCTGAGGGCACGACGAAATGACCCTCAACTCCATCGAAGCGGCCACGCGCCGTGAGGCCCCGCCAGAGGAGTGCGGCATAGCGAACCCAGGTCGATCCGCCGTAGCGGTCTGGCGCTATCACGCGCGCCTCCAACTGCGGGTCGGCCAGGCGGTCGCGAACAAAGGCTCCCGCGGCGGGCCGGTCGGGCGTGGGATATCGGGCGGTGACGACCAGCAGGCGCATCGAGGGCGACGGTAGCGTATCGCCAGAGGTGCCGCCAAGAACGTTGAAGCCGCGCCCGCGTAGAATCGGCGGCAATGTCCACCGCCGCCCCGGCGCGCCGCATCGACGGCCGTGCGCCCAACCAGCTCCGCCCGGTGAAGATCGTGCACGACTACCTGAAGTTCGCCGAGGGATCGGTCCTGATCCGCGTCGGCGACACGCGGGTGATCTGCGCCGCCACCATCGAGGATCGCGTCCCGGGCTGGATGCGGGGCAAGGGAGGCGGCTGGATCACCGCCGAGTACTCGATGCTGCCGCGCGCCGGCACGGAACGCAGCCAGCGCGAGGCGAGCACCGGGCGGGTCGGCGGGCGTACGCACGAGATCCAGCGCCTGATCGGGCGATCCCTCCGCGCCTGCATCGACCTGCCGCGGCTCGGGGAACGGACCATCACCCTCGACTGCGACGTGGTCCAGGCCGATGGCGGGACGCGGACAGCCAGCATCACGGGTGCCTACGTGGCGCTCGCCCGGGCCCTCAACAAGTTCGGGATGGCCCACCTCCTGATCGGGAAGGTGGCGGCAGTCAGCGTCGGCATCGTGGGCGGGCAGACGCTGCTCGACCTGAATTACGCGGAGGACTCGACCGCCGAGGTCGACATGAACATCGTGATGACCGATGACGACCGCCTGATCGAGGTCCAGGGCACCGGTGAGCAGCGATCGTTCTCGCGCGACCAGATGAACCAGATGCTCGACCTCGGCGCGGCCGGGATCCGCCAGCTCTTCGAAGTCCAGAGCCTGGCGATCGAGGCTCCCGCGGCCGAGTGAGCGACCTGCTCCTGGCGACCGCCAACCCGGGCAAGCAGCGCGAGTTCGGCCGCCTGCTGGAAGGGCTGGAAGGGCTGCCAGGGCGCGTGGTGCTGCCGCAGGAGATCGGCCTCGACCTGGACGTTCCCGAGCCCCATCTCACCTACGCCGAGAACGCGTCGGCCAAGGCCGTCGCCTACAGCCGGGCGTCCGGGCTTCCGGCGCTGGCCGATGACTCCGGGATCGAGGTCGCGGCGCTGGACTGGGGTCCGGGGCCCCGCTCGGCCCGCTATGGCGGCTCGGACGTCGGCGACCGGGCCAGCCTCATCCTGGAGCTGCTCGGCGACGGCACTGACCGGCGAGCGCGAATGGTCTGCTGGCTGGCGCTGGCGATTCCCGGGCACGCGCCCGACGGCACCCCTCGCTCGCCGCGGGTCGAGCTCTTCAGCGGGGTGATCGAGGGAACCATTGCCGAGGAGCGGCGCGGCGAAAGGGGATTCGGCTACGACCCGATCTTCCTCCTTCCCAACGGCCGCACCACCGCCGAGCTGCCGGAGCGCGACAAGGACCTGGTCTCGCACCGAGGCCGCGCGGTCGCTGCCGCGCTGCCTCGCCTCCGCGAGCTGGTGGGCGAGCGTGGCGCCGATACAATGCAGTCCCCCGAGGAGCCTGCGTGAACGAGCAAGCGGCGCGCATCCATCCGACCGCGGACGTGGCCGCGAGCGCGGTGATCGGCCGCGGCACGAGCATCTGGAACCAGGCCCAGGTGCGCGAGGAGGCACGCATCGGCGCCGACTGCGTGATCGGGAAGAACGCGTACGTCGATTCCGGAGTGGTCATCGGCGACCGGGTCAAGGTGCAGAACAACGTGAGCCTGTACCACGGCGTGACGGTGGAGGACGGCGTCTTCATCGGCCCGCACGTGTGCTTCACCAATGACAAGGTGCCCCGGGCGATCAACCGTGACGGCAGCCTGAAGACCGATGCCGACTGGGTGGTGAGCCCGACCCTGGTCCGATCGGGCGCGGCCCTTGGCGCGAACAGCACCATCCTGCCCGGCGTCAGCATCGGTCGCTGGGCGATGGTCGGCTCGGGGAGCGTGGTCACCCACGACGTGGCGGACTACGAGCTGGTGGTCGGGAACCCCGCCCGACGGGTCGGGAGCGCATGCCCATGCGGCGAGCCGTTGCGCGACGACCCCGACGGGACCCCGTTCAACGGGCCGTGCCCCGGCTGCGGCGACCAGATGCCGCCGCGATCAGGCGGGGAGGGCGCGTGAAGATCCTGACCGTGGTCGGTGCCCGCCCGCAGTTCGTCAAGGCCGCGCCGGTGAGCCGCGTGTTGGCAACCCGCCACGAGGAGCTGCTCGTCCACACCGGGCAGCACTACGACGACGCGATGAGCGCCTCCTTCTTTCGCGACCTGGAGATGTCACCGCCGGCGCTGAACCTGGAGGTCGGCAGCGGCCCGCACGGAGCCCAGACCGCCGAGATCATGCGACGCCTTGAGCCGGTCGTCCTCGCGGAGGAGCCGGACGGCGTCCTCGTCTACGGCGACACGAACTCGACCCTCGCCGGCGCCCTCGTCGCGAGCAAGGTGCACTATCCCGACGGCCGCCGCCCGTGGCTCGCGCACGTCGAGGCGGGGCTGCGCTCGTTCAACCCCGCGATGCCGGAGGAGCGTAATCGCATCGTCGCCGACCACCTCTCCGACCTCCTCCTCGCGCCGACCCCGACGGCGGTCGACCACCTCACCCACGAGGGGCTTGGCCCTGCGAGCGAGCTGGTCGGGGACGTGATGGTCGATTCGTTCCGTTGGGCGCAGCCCCGCGCCGAGTCGCACCTGCCGGAGGTGGCGCGCGATCTGGGCGACTACCTGCTCGTCACGCTGCACCGGGCGGAGAACGTCGACGACCCCGCCCGGCTTGGTGCGCTCCTCAGCACGCTGGACCTGGACCGTCCGGTGGTGTTCCCCGTCCACCCGCGAACCAGCGAGGCGATCTCGCGCGCCGCGGCCGGGCTGCCACCGAACGTGCGGGCCATCGACCCGGTCGGCTACCTGGCGATGGTCGCCCTCGAATACCACGCCGCGGCCATCGCGACGGACTCGGGTGGCGTGCAGAAGGAGGCGTACCTGGCCGGCGTCCCGTGCATCACGCTCCGCGGCGAGACCGAGTGGGTCGAGACCGTCGCGGCCGGCTGGAACCGGGTCATCGGCCTCGAGGCCGGCGCCCTGCGGTCCGCGCTGGACGACGCCGCCTTCATGGACCGTGCGCGCCCGCGGCCGGACCTCTTCGGGGATGGCATGGCGGCCGGCAGGATCGTCGCCGCCCTCGAGGGCCTCGAGCGACGGCACCGGTCCGCATCGACCCAGCCGCTGGCGGAGGCATCACGGGCATGATCCCGATCGCGCGCCCGCAGATGGGGGACGAGGAGAAGGAGCTGGTCTGGAGCGCGATGAGCTCCGGCGCGCTGGCGCAGGGCGCCAGGGTGCGCGAGCTCGAAGAGCAGTTCGCCGACTTCATCGGCGTCTCCCACGCGGTGGCGACCAGCTCCGGCACGACCGCACTCCACCTCGCCCTCCTCGCCTCCGATGTCGGTGCCGACGACGAGGTGATCACGGTTCCGTTCACCTTCTTCGCGAGCGCGAGCACCATCCTCTTCACCGGCGCGCGGCCCGTCTTCGTGGACGTGGACGAGGCGAGCTTCAACATCGACGTGGCGCAGATCGAGGCCGCCATCACGCCTCGCACGCGGGCGATCATGCCGGTGAGCCTCTACGGACAGCCGGCAGACCTGCCCGCGATCGCGGAGATCGCGGAGCGCCGGGGCCTCGCGCTGATCGAGGACGCCGCCCAGAGCCACGGGGCCGCAATCGGCGACCGCCGCTCCGGGTCGTGGGGGGCGGGCTGCTTCAGCTTCTACCCGACCAAGAACATGACCACCGGCGAGGGCGGGATGGTGACCACCGCGGATGCCGCCCTCGCGGATCGCGCGCGCCTCCTGCGCGAGCACGGAATGAGGGTCCGCTACCAGCACGAGATGGTCGGCTTCAACTTCCGGATGACCGATATCCACGCCAGCATCGGCCTCGCCCAGCTGCCGAAGCTGCCCGGCTACAACGCCCGCCGGCGCGCCATCGCGGCCCGCTACGACCGGGAGCTGCGCGGCGTCATCACGCCGCAGGTCGGCAGGGCCGTGACCCACGTCTACCACCAGTACACCATCCGGGCGAACCGACGTGACGAGTTCGTCGAGCGGCTCAAGGAGCGGGGCGTCGGGAGCGGCATCTACTACCCGATCCCGGTCCATCGGCAGAAGCCGTTCATCGAGCTCGGCTACGGGGACCAGCGCTTCCCCGTCTCCGAGCGCCTCTCGGGCGAGGTGCTCTCCATCCCGGTCCACCCGTCGCTGACCGATGACGAGGTCGACTCGGTCATCGCGGCCGTCAACGCGGTGGCCGCCGAGCTCGGCCCGATGCCGGCCGTCGTCACCGCATGACCGATCCTGCCCGACCGCTGCGCGCCGGTGTCATCGGCCTCGGGATGATGGGTCGCGCCCACGTCCGCGTCTGGGACGAGATGGTCGAGGGCGTCGAGCTCGTGGCCGTGGCCGACACCGACGCCGGCGCGCTGCTGGAGGCGACCCAGGGGCGCGAGGCACGACCCTACGCCGACGCCGGGGCGATGCTTGCGGCCGAGGAGCTCGACCTGGTCAGCGTGGTGGTGCCCACCTCGCTCCACCTGCCGACGACGCTGGCGGCGCTCGGCGCCGGGTCGCATGTGCTCGTGGAGAAGCCGATCGCCGCGACCCGCGGCGAGGCGGAGGAGATGATCGGCGCCGCGCGGCGGGCGGGTCGGATGCTGACGGTGGGGCACATCGAGCGCTTCAACCCAGCCATCCGCGAGCTGCGACGCCGGCTGGCCGCCGGCGAGCTGGGACGCATCTTCGAGATCCGGGCCACGCGGCTCGGCCCGTTCCCGGCCAGGATCCGCGACGTGGGCGTGGTGGTCGACCTCGCGCCGCACGACCTCGACGTGATGCGCTACCTCCTCGGCTCCGATCCCATCCGGCTCTACGCCGAGACCGAGCAGCGAATCCACACCGACCACGAGGACCTCTTCGTCGGGCTCCTGAAGTTCGCCAACGGGGCCGTCGGCGTGCTGGACATCAACTGGCTGACCCCCACCAAGCAGCGGACGCTGACGGTGACCGGCGAGCGCGGCATGTACACCGCCGACTACCTGGCCCAGCAGCTCGTCTTCTACCCCAACCCGGCAGCCGATGGCTCCGTCGAGGAGGGGAAGCGGATCGAGCGCGAGATCGAGCGACGCGAGCCGCTCGCAATCGAGCTCGACGAGTTCGCGCGCGCGGCGCGCGATGGGGGCGTCCCGCCGGTGGATCCGCACGAGGCGATGGTGGCGCTCCTGCTGGCCCGCGCCATGGTCGAGTCGGCAACCACCGGGTCGGTGATCGCCGGCGAGGCGCTCGAGAGCGTGCTGCGGTGAGGATCTCGGTGGTCGGGCTGGGCCATATCGGCCTCCCACTGGCGGTGCAGTACGCATCCCGCGGGCACGACGTCGTCGGCTGCGACGTCGACGAGCGGATCGTCGCCTCCGTCAACGCCGGCAAATCGCCGCATGACGACGAGCCGGCGCTCGTCGAGCGCGTGCCCGAGCTCGTGCGCACCGGGCGCCTCCGGGCGACCACGGACGACGCGGCGGGCGTGCGCGAGGCCGATGTCGTGGTGGTGATCGTCCCGGTGGCCGTCGACGAGCGTCGCGAGATCGACTTCGGCCCGATCGACGCGGCGACGCGCGAGATCGCCCGCGGCCTCCGGCCGGAGACGCTCGTGGTGTACGAGACCACGCTCCCTGTCGGGACAACGCGCGATCGGTTCGGCCCGATGCTTCAGGAGGGGAGCGAATTGAAGCTGGATCGCGACCTCTTCCTCGCCTTCTCGCCGGAACGCGTCCTGGTCGGCCGCGTCCTGCTCGACCTGCGCCGATATCCGAAGGTGGTGGGCGGCGTGAGCGACGAGAGCACCCGTCGCGCGGTCTCGTTCTACGAGGCCGTGCTGGACGAGGGAACCGAGATCCGGGCGGTGGCCAATGCCGAGACGGCGGAGATGACGAAGCTGGCGGAGACCACCTACCGGGACGTCAACATCGCCCTGGCCAACGAATATGCGCGCTACGCCGCGAAGCGCGGCATCGATGTCAGCGAGGTGATCGCGGCCGCCAACTCGCAGCCGTACAGCCACATCCACGCCCCCGGCGTCGGCGTGGGCGGACACTGCATCCCGGTCTACCCCCATTTCCTCTTCAACGCGGAGCCGGACCTGCGCCTGCCGCCGCTGGCCCGCGCGATCAATGACGAGATGGCGGCGTTCGCCGTGGGCGAGCTGGAACGGCACCTCGGCCCGCTGTCGGGGGTCGACGTGCTGGTGCTCGGGATCGCCTACCGCGCGGACGTGCGCGAGGACGCATTCAGTGCCGCATTCCGCCTGCGCGACGAGCTGGTTGCGGCCGGCGCGACGGTGCACGGCCACGACCCGTACTTCGCTCCGGAGCATCTCGCCGCCCTCGGCTTCGCGCCGTACGACCTGGCCGCCCCGACCCCGGTCCGCGCCGCCGTGATCCAGGCCCCCCATGCGGCGTACCAGGCACTCGACCTCGCGACGATCCCCGGGCTCGAGCTGCTCCTCGACGGGCGGAACGCGCTCGACCCTGCGACGGTGGCCGCCGCCGGCATCGCCTACGCCGGAATCGGTCGCTGAGAGCGATGGACGCGACGGAGACGCCCCGGGTCGGGCTGGCCGCCGGGAAGGGCGTCGTGGTGGTCCTGCCGACCTATAACGAGCGTGAGAACCTGGAGGCGATGGCAGCGGCGATCCTCGCCGCGCTGCCGCAGGCGAATCTTCTCGTCGTGGACGACAGCTCGCCGGATGGCACGGGAGACATGGCCGAGGCGATGGCCGCCGGCGAACCTCGGCTCCACGTGCTGCATCGTCCGGCCAAGGAGGGGCTCGGGGTCGCGTATCGCGACGGGTTTCGCTGGGCGCTGGCTCGAGGCGAGACCCGGGCGGTTGTGCAGATGGATGCCGACTTCAGCCACGATCCGGGCGACCTGCCCCGGCTCCTGGCTCCCCTCATGACCGGCTCCGACCTCGTGCTCGGGACCCGCTACATGCCGGGTGGCGGCACGGTGGGATGGCCGCTCCATCGGCAGCTGATCAGCCGCGCCGGTACGACGTTCGCCCGGGTCATGCTGTTCCTCCCGTACCGGGACCTGACCGGCGGCTTCAAGGCCTGGCGTCGGGAGCTGCTCGAGGCGATCCGTCTCCGCGAGGCGAACACGAGCGGCTATGGCTTCCAGATCGAGACGACCTGGTGGGCGCATCGCCGCCGGGCGGTGGTCACCCAGGTGCCGATCGTCTTCAAGGAGCGGGTGGCGGGCAACTCCAAGATGAGCGGCGGGATCATCGGGGAGGCGCTCGGGCTCGTCCTGCGCCTGCGCATGGAGGCGATCCGCGACGCGTTCCGGCGCGGGTCGTGAGCCCGGGTCGTCGTGCTGGCGCAGGCAGGGCCCATCGGCTAGCATGGCGCCTCGCCCACCGTCGGAGTCCCTCTACCGCCCTGCGGAGAACCAAGCGCTAGATGTCGTTTCGCAACCGCCCGGTCCTCGACCGGAAGCATCGCCCTCGCTGGCAGGACGAGCTGCGGACCCAGCAGCTGATCGTGGCCAGCTTCGCCATCGCCATCGCGGTGGCGATCGGGATCTTCGCCGCCACCGCCTGGAGCGATCACTACGACGGCCACCTCCGACCGGTCGCCGCCGTCGGCAACACCACCTACTCCGTCGACGACCTGACCGACCGGATGGACGCCATCGGCTCCGAGCTGCAGGCGCGATATCTCGACCTGACCGACCGCATGGGTGGCGTGCGCGACTCGCTCATCCAGCAGGGGCTGCAGGCGATCGAGCAGGCGCTCCAGACCCTCGCCCCCACCGCCACCGATTCGCTCGTCCTCGGCCGGGTGCTGACGACGAGTGCGGGAGGCTACGGGATCACCGTCAGCGATGACGCGGTGAGCGCGGAGGTGACCAAGCGCCAGACGCTCCTCGAGCGGATGAAGATCTCGCTCATCTCGATCGCCGCCCTGCCGGACGACGCCAAGCCGGGTGCCAAGCCGACCGATGCCGACTTCGCCCGCGCAGAGGGAGAAGCCAACGAGATCGACGAGGCGCTCAAGGGCGGCGCGGACTTCGGCGCCACGGCGAAGGAGAAGAGCGACGACGGCTCCAAGGCCGCGAATGGCTCGCTCGGCTGGGTCGAGGCGGACGACCCTCTGTACGCCGCCTACTTCACCGAACTGAAGGACGCAGCCAAGGGCGACCTGGTCGGCCCGATCAAGGACGAGTTCGGCTATCACCTCCTCCGCCTCGACGACCAGAAGGCGGAGGGCCCGAACCAGCACCTCCTCGACCTGCTGTCGTCGACCGGGGTGAGCGACGCGGAGTACCGGGCCTACGTCCACAGCGACCTGCTCAAGACGGCCTTCAACGACTACTTCACCAATACGGTGATGAAGCCCTACCAGTCACAGCGCGAAGTGGGGCAGATATTCATTTCCGCCCAGCAGGGCATCCCCGTGCCGCAGCAGCGGCTGCGCCACTTCCTGGCACAGCCACTCCCCAGTGAGTCCGACCAGTCGAAGGCGACCGATGCCCAGTGGGCTGCCGCCCTGGAGCGCGCGAACGAGTTCCGCGCCGAGGCGATGGAGCCGGACGCCGACTGGTTCACGATCGCCAAGGAGAGCGATGACACCGGCAGCGGCAGCCGCGGCGGCGACCTGGGCTGGTACGACCCCGCAACCTCGTCCTTCGTCCCGGAGTTCAAGGCCGCCGTCGCGACACTCACCGTGGGCGAGGTGAGCGAGCCGGTCAGGACGCAGTTCGGCTACCACATCATCGAGATCACCGGCTCCCGCACCACCGCCGGCGACCAGGCGAACCAGCTGGTGACGACGCTGCGCGAGGATCCAGACCGGTTCGCCCAGCTCGCGAGGGAACAGAGCGAGGATGCCAGCAGCGCGCCGAACGGTGGCGACCTGGGCTGGGTGATCCCGTACCAGTTCGAGAAGGAGCGGATGGATGCGATCTTCGCCCTGACCAAGGTCGGCGAGATCAGCGACCCGGTCGAGACGGACAGCGGGTTCTACATCTTCAAGCTGCTGGACACCGCAGAGCTGCGCTGGGTGCCGGGCAAGCTGCTCGCCTCGGTGCGACAGGGCGGCTTCGACCGGTGGCTGACCGAGATCCGGGACCGGGCGGCGATCTGGACCGATCCCCAGTTCGTCGCGGCTCCGCCCACGCAGTGACATCGCGAGGCGTGGCGACGTCCCGCGGCGTCGACCGCCTCCTCGCCGCAGCCGGCCTCGACCCGGCCATGGGGGTCCAGGTCGTCTCCGGGCGGCGGCTGACCTCGATCGCGTTCGACCCCTCGCTGCCGCTCGTGCTCCTCGCGGAGCCCCCGTTGGTCGAGCCGGCCGGCGTCCTGCCGGGGCGGCATGCCCGCGCCGGCGCACGCGCGCTGCTCGCCTCGCTCTACCCCGCGGATCATCCGGTCCAGCCGCTCCCCGAAGGGACGCCGCGGCCGCTCGCCGGCCTGAGCGACGACGAGCTGGCTGGCGGGGACTGGCTGGTTCCGGCGCTGGCCCCACTCGATAACCTCGCCTCGCCGCACGGCATGGCCGCCATCTCCGCCCGGTTGCGGGCCCCTGACGGCTGCCCCTGGGATCGCAAGCAGACGCACGCCAGCCTCCGTCCGTTCGTGCTCGAGGAGGCGTACGAGACCGTCGATGCGATCGAAAGCGGAGCGCCGGAGGATCTCGCCGAGGAGCTCGGCGACCTCTTCCTCCAGATCATCCTGCACGCGCAGCTTGCCGCCGAGGAGGGCGCCTTCGACCTCACCGATGTCTACCGCACCCTCGGCGCCAAGATCATTCGTCGCCACCCGCACGTCTTCGGCGACACCGAGGTCAGCGGGGCGGAGGAGGTGCTGCGTAACTGGGAGTCGATCAAGGCGGCCGAGCGACACGAGGCCGGCGGTTCGCAATCGGCCTTCAGCGGCATCGCCCGGGCCCTGCCGGCGCTCGCCGCGAGCCGCGAGATCCAGGAGCGTGCCTCGTCCCTCGGCTGGGATTGGGAAGCGATCGACGGCGTCTGGGAGAAGGTGGGCGAGGAGCTCGCCGAGCTGCACGAGGCGGGGCCGATGGAGGGTGACGCCGGACGCGATGCGCGGCTTCACGAGCTCGGCGACGTCCTCTTCGCGGCCGTCAACCTGGCGCGCTGGCTGAAGCTCGACCCCGAGGAGGCGCTGCGCCGCGCCAACCGTCGCTGGATCGACCGCTACGAGCGCGTCGAGTCGCTCGCCACGGAGCGCGGGCTCGTGCTGGTCGACCTCCCGGCGGACGCCAAGGACGCGCTCTGGAACGAGGTCAAGTCGTCGTGAGCCGCGTCGCGATCGTCGCGCACGCGGTCTTCCCGGGCGACCCTCGCCTGCGGCGCCAGACCGATGCCCTGGTCGCGGCTGGGCACCAGGTCGACCTCTTCTGCCTGCGCGCCCCTGGCGAGGTCCCCGAAGAGCGGATCCGGAGCGTCCGCGTCTTCCGGCTGCCGGTGCACCGGGCCTTCAGCGGGTTCGCCGGCCACATGGCCGAGTACCTGGCCTTCGCCGGCATCGCGGCTATCCGCCTGGCTCGCGAGCACGGCCGGCGGCGCTACCGCCTCGTCCAGGTGGCGACCCTGCCGGACTTCCTCGCGTTTGCCGCGGCGCCCCTCAAGCTGAGCGGCGTCCCGCTGCTGCTCGACCTGCACGAGGATATGCCGGAGTTCTTCCGGGACCGCTTCGCCCATCCCGCGCTCCAGCCGCTCCTCCCGGCGGTCACCGGGGCGGCAAGGGCGTCGGCGTGGGTCGCCGACGAGCTGATCACGGTCCACGAGCCGCTCCGCCAGCTGTCGATCGCCCGCGGCGTCCCGCCCGACAAGATCTCGGTCGTCATGAACAGCGCCGATACGGACCTCTTCGACGTCGCCCGGCACCCGCGGCGGCCCTTCATGGAGGACGGGGAGCTGCGCCTGATCCACCACTCCAACCTCCAGCGGATCTACGGGCTGGAGGTCCTCATCGAGGCGGTGGCGCGCATCGGAGGCGAGCTGCCGGTCCGGGCCGATATCTACGGCGACGGGCCGTATCGCCCGCACCTGGAGGCCGCCGTCGCACGGACCGGCACGGCCGGCCGGGTCCACCTCAACGGCCCGGTCCCGATCGACGAGCTGCCGGCCCTCATCGCGGCGGCCGACGTGGGGGTCATCCCGTCGCTCCCCGAGCCGTACATGCAGTACTCGCTCTCGACCAAGCTGCTCGAGTACGCCGCCATGGGGGTGCCGATCGTCGCCAGCGACCTGCGCACGATCCGCGCCCACTTCACCGGCGATGCGATCCATTACGTCCCCGGCGGCGATCCCGACGCGCTCGCGGCCGGGCTCCGGGCCGTCGCCGCCGACCCGGTCGCGACCGCCCGCCTCGGCGCCGAGGCGCATCGCCAGGAGGCGCAGTACGAGTGGGCGGACCAGGCGCGACGCTACGTCGCGATCGTCGACGGGCTGCTGGCGCGCTAGCATCTGGACCGTCGGGGCGTAGCGCAGCCTGGTAGCGCACCTGCTTTGGGAGCAGGAGGTCGCTGGTTCGAATCCAGTCGCCCCGACCATTCACCCATCGAGGAGTCGACCGAGCCGATGTCGCGAGCCCCGTCGCTGGTCGTCCCGATCGCGCGGACCCCGTTCGGCTATCGGCTGGCCAAGCGCAGTCTCGATCTCGCCGCGTCCCTGCTCGGCCTCGTCCTCGTCTCACCGATCCTGGCGCTCGTGGCCATCTCGGTGAAGCTCGAATCGCGCGGGCCGATTCTCTTTCGACAGGAGCGGTTGGGGCTCGGCGGCCGGCCCTTCACTCTCTACAAGTTCCGCAGCATGTTCAGCAGCGCCGAGCAGGCCCGCCACCGCGACCACGCCCGCGAGCTGATCCGCGGTGACGCGCCCCCGACCCAGCCTGGCGAGAAGGTCTGGGTCCCGATCGCGGCTGACCCGCGCGTCACCAGGCTCGGGGCGTTCCTGCGTCGCTCGCACCTTGATGAGCTGCCGCAGCTCATCAACATCGTCCGGGGCGAGATGAGCCTGGTCGGCCCGCGTCCGCCGATCCCGTACGAGGTGGAGGTCTACGAGCCCTGGCACCTCCGCCGGCTGTCGGTTATTCCGGGCCTCACCGGGCTCTGGCAGGCGACGGCGTGGGGACGGATCAGCTTCGACGAGGGAGTCGCCCTCGACCTGGAGTACGTGGATCGCCGGTCGTTCGGCGTCGACCTGCGGCTGCTCGGACGTACCCTCTGGCAGATCGCCACCGGGCGCCAGTTCTAGGCAGCCCCCTCGATCATTGGAACGGCGCTCGCCTCGACGTTGGGCGCCTGGGCCAGCTGGGAGCCGACCCCGAGCAGGAACCAGAAGAGGAACGCGACGCTGTTCGCCTCGAGCAGCATCGTGGTCAAGGCGTTGATGCCCAGACCGATGACGGCTCCGCCGATCCCTGCCAGTGCCACCTTGCGACCCCAGGTTGCAGTCCGCGCTCCGCGAATGATCGGTGTCAGCGCCGATCCGACCATCGCCAGGTAGGCCGCCAGGCCCAGCAGGCCCGATTCGACCACGAGATGCAGCCAGAAGTCGTCTACCGTGCGCTGGGTCGGGTTGGCGAAGAGCTCATCGGTTCCGTAGCGGGCGTAGATCGGGGTGTCGTAGACGTCCGATGCGGCGCCCCCGTACCTTCCCGGTCCGACGCCCAGGACCGGGTGGTCCTTCACGATCGGCAGGCCGTTGAGGATGAACAGCACCCGCAGGTCCTCGCCCCCGCCCACCGTTCCGAGACGCCCGACGGTCGATCCCACGGGGTCCCCCTCCTTCTGACAGCTCGGACACAGCAGGTTGCGTGGCATTACCAGGGCGACCACCAGGGCGACGCCGACGACCAGCGCCGCGATGCGGATCGGCCGCCGGTCGACGAGCAGCGCGGCCACGGCAAAGCCGCCGACCGCTCCCAGCCACCCGCCACGGGAGAACGAGAGCCACAGGGCGAGGACGAGGAGGAATGATGTGGCCACTGCGACGCGTCGGCCGCGCTTCGTGCGCAGTCCGGTGATGCCGAACAGCGCGAACGGCACCGAGGCCGAGAGGAACGCGGCGAAGACGTTCGGGTCACCGAAGAATGCCGCCAGTCGGTACAGCTCGCCGAACCGGCCGCGCAGCGCCGACAGGCCGAACAGATGCGGCGTGAGGAGTGCCTGGGCGATGGCGATCAGGGCCCCTGCCAGGACGAGGCCAAGCAGCACCACGATGGCGATCAGCGCTTGCCGTGAGTCGAAGCCCACCAGCCGCGCCAGCACGAAGAGGGCGACCGCGTCGACCGTGAACGCGATCCCCGCCACCGCCTGGCCGATGGGGACCGCATTCACCAGCGCGGAGACGGCCGCCAGCACCGCGAAGGCGAGCGTGAACCGCACCGTGCGATGGTCGAAGGCCTCTCGGAGCGATGCCTGTCGGACGGCCTGCGAAATGAGTGCCGTCCCGACCGCAAGCAGCAGCGCCTCGGAGAGGAGGTGGGCGAGCGCTTCGGCGTCGGGCGCCAACAGGCCGGGGACGACATACCGATCGAGGATCGGGCTCAGGACGACTCCGACCAGGACGGCACGTGGCCAACGGAGGCTGGCGACGGCGGCCATCGCGACCACGAGGCCAGCCGCCACGATGAAGATCCAGATCTGGACGTGCGATCCGACGATCCCCATCAGGGCCGTGGCGATCATGCCCGCCACGACGGCGAGTGCACCCACGGGGAGGTGCTCGCGCGTGCCCGGCATGGCGCTCACCCGGCCACCCCGAGGAGCTCCAGGATCCTGGCTGCGCGGGCATCCCACGAGTTAACGACTGCTGCCGCGCGGGCCGCCTCGCTCCAGCGGACCAGCTGGTCGACCGGAGCATCGGCCACGGCCGCGATGCCATCCGCCAGCCCTTCGACGGTGTCCGGAACGACGACACCGCAGTCTGCCTCACGCACGATCGCGGCGGTCTCCATCGTGTCAGTGACGATCAAGGGACGCCCGTAGCCCAGGTACTCCATCACCTTGATCGGCACCGCGAGGTCGTTGTACGGGGTCTTCCGGCGTGGCGTGATGCTCGCCAGCACCTCGGGGAGCAGCTCGTCGATCTCTCGGCCCTCGGCGCGCACGACGCGCAGCCAGGCTGGCTGGGGACCGGGCGCCTCCTCGCCCGGCCGCGAGACGCAGATGAGCTGGAGGTCTCTCGAGCGGACCTGGGCCTGCTTCATTGCGTCGAGCAGGATCGCGCCGCCGTGAGCCGGATAGCGCAGGCCGCCCACGAAGAGCAGCGAGCGCGCAGCCGGATTGATCGGACCGGTTTCCGCCAATCTCGACCCAGGGGGCAGCAGGGGAGCCATCTCCGCCCGCCGCCCCTCGCCGAACACCGCGGCCGCGAGACCGCGCGACGGGAAGGCCACAGTCGTCGACACCCGGATCAACGCGCGGGTGGCGGGGAGGAAGAGCGCTCGCGAGGCGCGCCGCTTCACGGAATTGGCAACGTAGTACTCGGGAAAGAGCTGCTGGGCATCGCGGACGTACGACAGGACCGGGATCCGCCGCGCGCGCGCAACTGCCAGAAAGGCGAGGTCGAGCGGACCAGGCAGGGTCGTCGCGTTCTCAACGTAGATGCCGGCCAGGCCACGCAACCTTCCGGCGGCAAGGTAGCGGGCCAGCCCCACGCCTCGAGCGGAGCGCGTCCCTGCGATGACATCAAGCTCGACTCTCGGGGACAGTGCATCGCGCAGCTGGGTGATGCGGGTGGTCGCTCCCCAGAGGCCGCGGTCGAGCGGGTACATGGAGAGCAGGAGTATCCGCCGCCCGGTCACCGGCGCGGCCGAGTCCGTCCTCATGGCTCCCTCTCCGGCGGGCCATCTGCGGTCGAGCCCAGGTACCAGCCCTCCAGCTCCGGGCCGAAGAGTCGCTGCATCTCGGCCCGCAGGTCGTCCCGCCGGGGGATGAGGAGGTAATTGACCAGCGGCTGGGTGGGGAGGTCCACGAAGCCTGGCCAGGAGAGCACCACCCGCTCGATGTTCGGCCCGGCCACGAGGGGGAGGAGGCTGGCCAGGTCCCCGGCGAGCGAGCGCGGGAAGTCGGTCTCGACGGTGCGACCGATCGCGGCCAGGATCGCGGGGAGCTCGAAGATCAGGTCAGCCTGCGCGAATTGCCGCCGCAGCTCCAGCAGCAGCGTCTGCTGGCGCTCGGACCGCTTGAAGTCGTTCTGCTGCTCGCGCGTGCCATCGGGAAGCTCGATCCAGCCCTTCCGGATGCGCGCGTAGGCCAGCGCGTGGACGCCGTCGTAATGCTGGCAGCCGGCCGGGAGCTCGATGCCGACCCCCTGCCAAGTCGGGCCGCCGTACTCGGGGTCCACCATCCTGCCGTCGAGGCAGAGGGTCACCCCGCCAACCGCGTCGATGAGGTCTACGAATCCCTGCAGGTCGACCGTCGCGTAGTACTGGATCGGCACGCCCAGGTAGAGGCTGATCGCCCGCTCCAGCGTGCGCAGCCCGCAGGCGGCCGCGACGCCGGACGGCAGGTCGGGGCACCAGCGGGATGGCGATTCGCTGGCCTCGGTCGACAGCTCGTTGACCTTCTCCGGGTAGACCCCGTCGGGATACACGCTCCGGTCCGGGAGCGGCACGAAGCCGGTGTCGCGCGGCACCGAAACCATCACCGCGGTCCCTGCGACGGGATCGACGCTGACCACCAGGATCGTGTCCGTCAGGGCCTCGTCGCGCCCCACGCCGGAGTCGACCCCGAGCAGCAGGAAGCTGATCCGCTCGGTCCCGTCCCATCGGTACTCCGGCTGGTTGAGCGGGCCGGGGCCGGCACCACCTGAGGCGCCGGGCACCTCGCCACCAAAGACATCGCCGAGGGTCGTGTTCAAGCTGCCGAGCAGGGAGCCAGCCATCGCGTGCATCCCGACCGTCGTCGCCAGCAGGACGCCGATGAGCAGGCTCGACATCCCGCGGTGCGAGGTGGCGCGATCGAGCATCGACGGTCGCGCGGCCAGGCCGGCGTGGGCGATTGCCACCAGGCGCCAGCCCATCAGGGCGATGTTCACGATCAGGGCGGCGGTCAGGAAGCCGGCGGAGAAGAGGTCGTTGCGCAGGTGGTCGATGAGCAGGAGGCGCGCGGTCAGCAGGCCGAGGACCAGCAGCAGCACCGGCGCCGCGAACGCGACGGCCGCGCGGCGCGCGCCCGCGTATGCCTGTCCAAGCCCCGGGAAGAGGAACGAGAGGAGGGCTGCCAGGCCGGCGTTGCGTGGCTGGGGATGCGTCGTGGACACCTCGAAACGAGCTGAGCGTCCCGTTGGGGGCGTCATCGTAGCAAGAACGCTCCGGTACCTTGCGCCCACGTGGTGCGCTCGCGCGACAGAAGGTCGTTCTGGTGTGGTTAGTACCTTTGCGCGCATCTCGGGCGAGCCCCTAGACTAGGCCGAGGCGGGTCAGCGGCATTTTGCAGGCGCCATCCAGCACCCGAAGCGCCTGAGTGAGGAATGTGACAACCGAACTGATCTTCATCCTCGTCACCGGCGGGCTGGCTGCGCTCGTTGGCTTGGGGGCGCTCGTCGCGGTCCTTCGAGGCTGGGGCGATCGAACTGCAGATCCCGTCTCCGCATTCGACGCGAAGGCCGCTGAGCCACCGAAGGACGCACTTCCGCTGACCCCCTCCCATGAGGCCGTGGTGCGCGTGGTGTGGTGGGTCGCCATCGCCGGCGTCCTGGTCGGCATCGGTATCTCGAACGCCTTCGCCGCGAACCGCTCCGCCATCTACGCCCTCGGCGGCGCCGCCGTCCTCATCGTGGTCGTCCTGCACGAGATGCTGCCGCGGCGCTGGCGCGGACGCACCACGACGGCCATCGAGGTCGTCGCAGCGCTCGCGCTTGCCACCGGCCTGGTCTCGCTGACCGACGGGCCCACCTCGCCCTTCGTCTTCACGTATCACCTGCTGGTCGTGGCCGCCGCCCTCACCATGGGGAGCCGCCTGGCCCTGCTGGTGACCGCCGCTGCCTCGCTCGCCTACGTCGGGCAGCTGCTCGTCGATGGGGGATTCACCACCACCGGCGACCCCCTGTTGCGAGTGGCCATCAACCTCGGCTCGATCTGGCTGCTCGCCTACCTGGCGGGCGTCTACGCCGGATCGGAGCGACGCGTGCGGGCCAAGGTCCTCGAGCTGTCGCAGACCGATCCGCTCACCGGCCTCTTCAACCGGGGCGCGCTCTTCCCGACCCTCGAGCAGGAGGTCCAGCGAACGCGGCGCAGCAGCCGCGGCTTCTGCGTGCTGATGATCGACCTCGACGGGCTGAAGGCGATCAACGACTCGCTCGGCCACCTGCGCGGCGACGAAGTGCTGCGTGCGGTGGGGCGCGCCATCACCGGGTCGATCCGGACCGTCGACTCGGCCTACCGCTATGGCGGCGACGAGTTCCTCGTCCTCCTCCCCGAGACCGAGTTCATCGGGGCGTACGTTGTTGCCGAGAAGATCCGTGAGGGGGTCGAGCAGATCGGCGACTCGCTCGGGACCGATAGCGCAGCGACGAGCGTGAGCATCGGCCTGGTATCACATCCGGAGGATGGGTTGTCCACCGAGGAGCTGATGGTCGCGGCCGACCGGGCCATGTACCAGGCGAAGTCCCTCGGCAAGAACCAGATCAGCGGCAATCCGCGCCCGCGCCGGGTGGCCGCCAAGCTGCTGGCCGCGCCGGACGAGCTCGTCGTCGATGAGGTGGCTGCCGAGGATGCCGCACCGCCTGCCGCTTCGGCGGCTGAGAAGGTCCTCGAGCCGACTCCAGCGCCGTCCGAGCCGACTGCCACCGCGTTCACGGTCGAGGCGGTCACCACCAACGGCTTGAAGCACGACGCGCACCACGAAGCGCACGGCGAGGACGAGCCGGATCCTGCCGACGTCCGCCGACACATCGCCGCCGCGCGCCGCAACATGGATCCGGACCACCAGATCCGTCGCGCGATGGATGCCTTCCTGTCGAGCCCGACCACCACGCGCGCCGATCGTGATCGCGCCTCCTAGGACTCCGTCACGGAGGCGGTGACCGGCACGATCTCCCACCAGACCACGCCCGGGGGAAGGACGACCGCCTCGCCGCCATCCGCGTAGGTCCAACGCGTGCCGTCCGCGACCGTCGGCCGCGACCAGTGCAGTGCGATTGCCTGGCCGCCGACGTACAGCACACCGTTCCCCTCCCCGACGAGGTGTTGCAGCCGGCGGGAGTTGCCACCGGGATCCGGGTCGCCGAGCACGACTTCCTGGGTCACGCGCTGGACGATGATGCTGACGGCCGTAAGTGGCTGGCCGGTCACCTCGTCGATGATCGTCTCGCCCGCGTCCTGGCGCGTCCAGCTGCCGTCCTCGTTGACCTTCCAGCCGAAGCGCCAGTAGCTGTTCGTGCGGATCTCGAGGGCGCTGACGGGCCGTCCAGGTGGCAGGACGACGTCCTCGTCGAAGGTGAACCACGGCCGCAGCGGGTGGACCAGCGCCACCAGCTTGTCGATCGCGCCGCCCTGGCCGATCGCGGCCCGCAGCGCCTCCATGTCGCCGTAGAGGTTGTGCGGGGCCGGATGCGTCCCGTACCGCCGGAACCACGGCCAGGACCCCGTGATCCCGTTCACATAGGGCATCCCCGCCGCGGCGAACCGCGACAGCGCGCCGTTGCTCGCCCCGAAGCCGACCGGCAGGATGCCGAGGTCCTGCCAGAGGTCGATCTCGTAGTAGCGCGCGCTGCGGATCGGACCGGTCATCCCTTCCGTCGAGCGACACAGGAAGATGCCGCTGAAGCGGGTCGTGTCGCCCTCGACCGGGGCCTCGACCACCATGTCCGCGTTCGACAGGTTGCGTGCCGGGCGCGCCAGCGGATGGTTCTCGATCTGGACCGCGATCGCCACCCGGTCCAGCACCAAAGGGTCGTCGAGCGGGAGGCCGTTGAGCGGGCAGACGGCAACTTCTTCCGGGGCCGAGGGCGATGGGCTGGGGGTCGGGCTCGGACTGGGCGAAGGGGTGGCGGTCGGTGTCGGCGTCGGCGAAGGCGTCGGGAGCGGCTCGGGCGACAGCGCGCCACCGATCACCAGCCAGATCGCCAGGACCACGATCAGGAGCGCTACCGTCGCTCCAGCCGCGATCTGGACACGGCTGAAGCGACGCAGGATGTGCATCGCCAGATCCTACCCGGTCCGGCCGGCCCGCCCCGACCGCAGGCGTGGCACCATTGCGCCGTGCACCAGGCCCCCGCTGAACGCTACGGCCCGCCGCCATCCAGGCCCCGAGCGTGGCTCGCCGCATTCCTGTCGTTCCTCTTCCCCGGGCTCGGCCAGGCGTACAACGGGGAGGCGGCGCTGGCATGGCTGCTGGCGGTCCCGATCGTGGTCCTGGTCGCGGCGATCGCCGGCATCATGGTCATCGACTCGTCGCAGGTGCTCGCCAAGCTCTTCGACATCCGATTCCTGATCGGCCTGATCGTCCTGGACGCGGTCGTGCTCGCCTGGCGAATCGTCGCGGTGCTGCAGGCATTTGGCCATCTGGCCCGACCAGTGGCGCGCAGCCGTGCGACGTGGGCCGTGGCGCTGCTGGTGACCGTCACCGTGGCGATGCATGCCGTCCCGGCCTACTACGCCGTCAAGGCGATCGACACCCTCGGTGCGGTCGCGCTCGGCGGCAGCCAGGGCGTGGATGGCGGGTTTGGGATCGGGTCGCTGTCGGAGCCCTCGAGCCAGCCGGACGTGGTCGGAGGAGAGCGCGTCAACATCCTCCTGGTCGGCGTCGACAGCGCCCCGGGCCGCACCACGGCGCTCACGGACACGATGCTCGTGGTGAGCCTTGACACCAGCGGCACCGCCACGGCCATGATCTCCGTGCCGCGCGACCTGTACGGCGTGCCGCTGCCGGATGGCACCCCCTTCAATCGCAAGCTGAACACCCTGATGGTGTACGCCGGGTCACATCCCGACCAGTTCGCGGCGGGTGGGGTCGCCACGCTGAAGGCCACCATCGGCAAGCTGCTTGGGATGCCCATCCACTACTTCGCGGCGATCAACATGCTTGGCTTCAAGCAGATGGTCGACTCGATCGGCGGTGTCGACATCACGGTCCAGAGGGCCATCAACGATCCGACCTACTGGAACGAGTACGACGTGCAGACGGGCTTCTATCTCAAGGCCGGGACGTATCACATGGACGGGCACACCGCGCTGGCGTTCGTCCGGTCGCGAAAGGGTGCCGGTGACAACGATTTCACGCGATCCGATCGCCAGCAGCAGCTGCTGACCGCGATCCGGAACAAGCTGACCGCGGGGAATCTCCTGCTCTCGCTGCCCGGGCTGCTCGACGCGGTCAAGCGCACGATCTCGACCGATGTGCCATCCGCTCGCATTGCCGAGCTGGCAAGCGCAATCCAGCGAGCGGACATGTCGCGGCTGCAGCGGGTCGTCCTTCAGCCCCCGGACTACATGCGGGCGGACCCGTTCTCAGCGGCCGGCTACGTCCTGATCCCGGACCTGGATGCGATCCACGCCCTCGGGCAGATGGTCCTGACCGGCGAGACGATTCCCACGCCGCAACCGACGCCCAGCCCGTAGACGGCCGCTAGACTCCGTTCGGTCATGCCGGGCTTCGCCACTCGTGCCATCAAGGCGGCCAGCCGCGTCCCGGCCGCGCCCCAGGCGCCGGTCAACGTCCCGATCTACCAGACCAGCACCTTCGAGGTGGGCAGCGCGCTGGAGCTCGCGGAGCTGCTTGAGTTCGCCCGACCCGGACACTCGTACAGCCGGTATTCGAACCCGACCCACGCCGCGCTCGAGGACGCCCTGGCCGAGCTGGAGGGAGCCGAGGCATGCCACGTCGCCGCATCCGGGATGGCGGCCATCCACGGAGTCGTCCTGTCTTTCCTGCGCACCGGCGACGACCTCGTCGTCCCCCGTGCGGTCTACGGCGGCGTGATCGGCCTGGCACGGTCGGTGCTGGCGCGGGCGGGGATCACCGCCACCCCGGTCGACACCACTGACCCCGAGGCCGTCGGCGCCGCGATTGGCGAGCGGACCCGGCTGGTCTGGCTGGAGACGATCAGCAACCCGACCACCGCCATGGCCGATATCGCGGCCATCGCCGAGCTCGCCCACGAGCGTGGCGTTGCGGTCGCGGTCGACAACACCTTCGCGTCGCCGTTCCTCTGCAACCCACTTGCCCTTGGCGCGGATGCGGTGGTGCACTCCACCACGAAGTACGTCGGCGGTCATTCCGACCTCACCGGCGGCGCGATCCTCGGCAGCTCCGAGGTCGTGAACGGGGCGCGCGAGATCGTCATCAATGCCGGTGGCAATGCGGCTCCCCTCGAAGCGTTCCTCGCCCTGCGCGGCCTGAAGACCCTGGCCCTGCGGATGGTGCGGCACAGCTCGAACGCGCTGGCGGTCGGCCAGGCGCTCGAAACAGCTCCGGGCGTCTCCGCGGTCCTCTATCCGGGGCTGGCGTCGCATCCCCAGCACGCGCTTGCCGTCCGCACGCTGCGCGACGGGATGGCCGGCGGCATGCTGGCGCTCGAGGTCTCCGGTGGCCGAGCTGCCGGGGAGCGGTTCCTCGACCTGTTGCGGGTCGCCGTCCACGCCACCAGCCTGGGGAGCGTCGAAACCCTGTGCAGCCATCCCGCGTCCTCCTCGCACCGCCAGATGAGCGACGACGACCTGGCCAGCGCGGGGCTGAGCCCCGGGATGATCCGCATCTCGATCGGCCTCGAGGACCCGGATGACCTCGTCGCCGACCTGGCCAACGCTGCCGCGGGCGCAGCCACCTAGCACACGGAGGACCCATGAGCCGATCGACCGCTCTGGCCGCCAGCGGCGGCAGGCGAGCCGATCGGCTGGCGCGGGCCGCCCAGCGGCTCCTGCGCCTCGCCGGCGACGCGCGGCTCGCGCTCGGACTGCTGCTGCTCGCCGGCGCCTGGAACGCAGTGGCGGCCACGATCCCGTCGGGGGCGTGGCTGCTCGCCACGCCGCCCTATCTCGTGCTGCTCGGGCTGATCCTGTGCGCGGGAATGGCCAGCGTCGCCGTGCGGCTGCCGGCCGCGTGGCAGGAGTGGCGCCGTCCCGCCCCGATCCCCGAGGGAACGGACGTCCTGGCCGAGACGATCGCGTTCGAGGGAACGCCGGACGAGGAGACCCGCGCCGCGCTGGCCGCCACGGCGCGGAGGGCCGGGTACCGGGTCACCGAACATGGCTCCGGCAATCGATGGGCGCTCGCCGGAACGCGGCGCGGCTGGTCGCGGCTGGTCGGCCAGTTCAGCCATTTGGCGCTCGTGCTCATGCTGCTCGGTGCGGCCGGCGGGCATGCCTTCAGCAGCGAGACGACATTCAGCCTCCTGCCTGGCGAGCAGGCGCTGCTGGACGCCCCTCGGTCCAGCTTCACCGATGCGGTCCGTCTCGACAGGTTCGACGCGGAGTTCGGCGCCGACGGGCGCCCGCTCAAGCTCGACGCCACGGTCACCTTCCTCCGCGGTGGCGAGCCTGCCGGCACGCAGCTCCTGCAGGTGAATCGTCCGGGCGAGTTCGGCGGCTACCTGCTCCATGGCTGGACCTACGGACCGGCCGTGCGGCTCCGGGTCGTCACGCTCGGTGGCCAGCCGCTGCTCGATGCGCCGGTGCCGCTCGACGCGATGATCAACGGCAGGCCATCCGCCTTTGCCGAGCTGCCCACGGCCGGCCTGACCCTGGGCCTGACGCTCGTCGATGCCGATGAGAACCAGCTCGCGGTGACCGCCTCGGATGGCAACGGCGTGGTCGACAGCATTCGCCTTCAGCCCGGCGACGAGCAGCGGATCGGGCCGGTCATCGTGCGCCTGACAGGCTTCGACGCGTACCTGACGTTCCTTTCGCGCCGCGATCCCGGCATGGGGATCCTCTTCGGCGGAGCCGCGCTGCTGGTCGGGTGCCTCGCCGTCGCCCTCTGGCTGCCGCGCCGCCGCATGACGCTCCGCGTCGCCGAGGGTGGCCTCCTGCTCACCATTCGCGGCGAGCGCTTCGACCGCCCCGAGGGCGAGACCTCCAGGCTCGCAGGCAGGTTTGCAGGCGTCGTGCACGGAGAAGCGCCGTGAGCAGCCTCCTCGACCTGTGGCGGGCCGTCGACCCGGAAGCGCGGCTCATCTCCGGGAGCGTGGCACGACTCGGCGCCCCTGCCCGAGGCGTGCTCCGCACGAGGGCGGCGGCGCCGCACCTTCCGCCGGCGGTCGATGGCGAGCTGCTCGTGGTGGACGCATCCCTCATCCGCGGGCGACCGCTCGACGCCCTCCTCGCCACGTTCGAGGCCGCGGGCTTGCTGCCGGTTGGCGTGGTAGTGGCCGGCCTCGCCGGGCCGCCGCGGCCGGAAGCGGCCGAGAGCCCCCTCCCGATCCTCGCCAGCGTGCGGGGCGGGGCGCAGCTGGCGGATGCCTTCGCGACCTACCTGCGCGATGAACCGGGCCACCTGCAGCGCCTGAGCGGCGAGCTGCGCCTGGCTGCTGCCGAGGCCGCCCTCGCGGACCCGGATCCCGCCGCTCCCGCCGGGCTCGTGGCTGCCCGCATGCGTCGCGGAGTCGCGGTCGTCGCGGACGGCGAGCTGCGCGCCCTCCACCCTCGTCCGGCGGGGAGGGCGCTGGCAGCCCGGTTCGCGGCCACCCATGCCCGCCTCCTCGCGGGAGGGACGAGAAGCGAGAGCTCTCGCCGGACGCGCGACGGCCTCTGGCTGCTCGAGCGACGCGTGCGTGCGGGGGCGTCCGCCTGGCTCTTCGACGATCTCCCCTTCGCGCGGGTGGACGAGGTCGCGGCCGATGCGCTCGGCGTCACGCTGCGTGCCCTGCTGCGCCGCAGCCCCGCGCAGCGGCCGACGTCGCGCCCGACCCACCGAGCCGCTGAGGCAGCCGCCACCGACCGGTTCGCGGCGACCCTCCTGGCGGTGGCTCGCAGCAACGGGCGGATCGCGCCAGCGGCGCGCGCGCTCGGTGTCCACCGCAATACCGTCCTCTACCGCCTCCGGGCGGCAAGCGCGGAACGGGGGATCGATCCCCGTCGGCCGGAGGACGCGCTCCGCATCCTGGCCGAGGCCCAGCGCCGCGGGGCGTGACCCGTCGATTGTGCAGAGTGCACAATCATTCGCGACGCCTGGCAGGGTCACGCCCCTCCCGTTCTGAAGGCAACGCGACTAGCCTCGGCGCATCACCTTCCCCCCACCGCAAGGAGACCCGTGGATGGCCACCAAGCAGCTCGCCGCCGCCCTGAAGCTCGCCGAGGACCGCAACCTGCGGTTCGTCAGCCTGCAGTTCACCGACATCGTGGGCCAGGTCAAATCGGTCCAGGTGCCGATGCACCAGCTGGAAGAGGCGGTCGAGCACGGAAAGTGGTTCGACGGCAGCAGCATCGAGGGCTTTGCGCGGATCGCCGAGTCCGACATGTTCCTCGTCCCCGACCTCGACACCTTTGCGGAGATCCCGTGGGAGCCGGGGATCGACGCCGATGGCAAGCAGGTGCCGACCGGAGCGGCGCGGGTCATCTGCGACGTCTTCACGCCGCATGGCGAGCCGTTCCCCGGCGACCCGCGCTGGGTCCTGCGGCGCCAGCTCGAGAAGGCGAAGAAGCTCGGCTACGTGCTCAACACCGGGCCGGAGCTGGAGTTCTTCCTCCTGAAGCGCAGCGACGATGCGGTCGAGGCGCTGCCGCATGACGCGGCCGGCTACTTCGACCTCTCCAGCGATCTCGGCACCGAGGTCCGCAAGGAGATGATGAACGACCTCGAGGCCTTCGGGATCAAGGTCGAGACGGCCCACCACGAGGTGGCGACCGGCCAGCACGAGATTGACTTCGAGTACGCCGATGCGCTCCGCACCGCCGACAACGCGGTGACCTTCAAGACCACCCTGAAGGCGGTGGCCGCGCGCCAGGGCCTCTACGCCACCTTCATGCCGAAGCCGTTCTTCGGCATCAACGGCTCGGGGATGCACTGCCACCAGAGCCTGTGGGACATCAAGAAGGGGAAGAACGCCTTCGCCGATGCCTCCGACAGCTACGGCCTCTCGTCGATCGCGCGCAGCTACATCGCCGGCACCCTCGAGCATGCGCGCGGCATGATCGCGGTCCTCGCCCCGCTGGTGAACAGCTACAAGCGGCTCGTCCCGGGCTACGAGGCACCGGTCTACATCGGCTGGGCGCGGATCAACCGATCCGCGCTGATCCGGATCCCGCAGATCAGCAAGGGCCAGCTCAACAGCACGCGGATCGAGCTGCGCTGCCCCGATCCGTCCTCGAACCCGTACCTCGCGTTCGCCTGCATGGTGGCCGCCGGCCTGGACGGCGTGGCCCGCAAGCTGACGCCGCCGGACCCGGTCGAGGAGAACCTCTATCACTTCGACGCCGCCAAGCTGGAGAGCCGCAAGATCAAGCAGCTGCCCGGCACGCTGCGCGAGGCGCTCGACGAGCTGTCGAAGGACAGCGTCATCGCCGATGCGCTCGGGGAGCACGTCTTCGAGCGGTTCGTCGAGGCCAAGACCGAGGAGTGGGACGAGTACCGGATGCAGGTCAGCAGCTGGGAGGTCGATCGCTACCTCGAGGCGTTCTAGCCCGGGGCCGGCGCCGGCCCAGGGCCCCGTCGAAGGGCCTCGCTAGACTAGCTCCGCCCTGGGTTGCAGCAACGGAGTGCCAGCCGAATTGCCTCAAATGGATCAGCCGCCGCCATGAGTGTGATCCCACGGCGGGTGCTCGTGCCCGGCGGCGCCGGCTTCATCGGCTCGCACTTCGTCCGGCGGATGCTGGCCAGGCACCGGGACGTCCGGGTGACGGTCCTCGACAAGCTCACCTACGCGGGCAATCTCGCGAATCTCGCCGAGGTCGCCGGCGATCCCCGCTATCGGTTCGTTCGGGGGGATATCAGCGATCCCGCAGCCGTCGAGGGCGTGGCCGCAGACGCTGACCTCATCGTGAACTTCGCTGCCGAATCCCACGTGGATCGCAGCCTCGACCAGCCCGACGCCTTCATCCAGACCAACCTCTACGGGACCTTCGTCCTGCTCGAGGCGGCACGCCGCCATGGCTGCTCGCGCTTTCTCCAGGTCAGCACCGACGAGGTCTACGGGGACGTATCGTCAGGCTCGTCGAGCGAGGCCTCGCCGCTGCGCCCGAGCAGTCCGTACTCCGCCAGCAAGGCGGGCGGAGACCTCCTCGTGCGCGCGTACCACACCACCTACGGACTCCCAACCGTGATCAGCAGGGCGACCAACACCTTCGGTCCGTACCAGTACCCGGAGAAGGTGATCCCGCTGTTCGTGACGCACGCCCTTGGGGGCCTGCCGCTCCCGGTGTATGGGGATGGACAGCAGACCCGTGAATGGCTGCACGTTGACGACCATTGCGAGGCACTCGAGATCTTGCTGGAGCGCGGGGAGCCCGGCGAGATCTACAACGTGGGCAGCGGCGACGAGCTCTCCAACCTGGACCTGGCATGCCAGATCCTGGAGCTGACCGGTCAGCCGATGTCCCTGGTTGAGCACGTCGAAGACCGCCTCGGGCACGACCGGCGTTACTCAGTCGACTCGTCCCGGGTGCGCGGCCTTGGCTGGCAGCCCAGGCGTCGCTGGGCCGAGGCGCTGGCCGAGACTGTCGCGTGGTATCGAGAGCATGCGGAATGGTGGCGGCCGATGAAGAGTCGCTCGGCTCACCCGATATCGGCGTCAGGTCCCAGCCCCTGAGCGACGTGCCATCCGCCATCGCCAGAAGCGCGTCCGGAGACGAGCCTCCGCGCGGCGAATGGAGGCCCCACGAGCCAGGGCGCGATCAACTTCCGTTGGCCGTGAGGCGCCATCGGCCATCAAGCCAGCCCGTTCCAGCTCGTCGTCGAAGCCTCGCACGAACTCACGGTAGCTGTAGCGCTCCGACTCGATCAGGTCTCGCCTGGCATTTGCCACGATTTGAGCGCGCTCGCCGCGGTCGAGGAAGGCTCGCATGACGTCGTCGAAGTTCGCGAAGTCCTTCCGCAGCGGGATGTAATGCGTCCCCGCCTGCATGATCCCCGAGTACGAACCCTTGAACAGGATCTGGCAAGTGTCGAAGGCAGCGGCCTCGAAGTGCCGGGGGCTGATGGTCCGGTACGGGATGTTGTCCTCCAGACCGGACAGGACCCGACGCGACACGTCTTCGAACGACAGGTCGGGTTCGCGCGATCGCAACGTCTCGACGGCGATCTTGGCTTGGCCGTCGAGATCGAAGATCGAGACGCCCGCCTCCACCCCAAGGACCGCCTTGCACGACCCAAGGAAGCGATACCACGCCTCCCCGTACAGCCGGCTCCCTTCGTCGCTGGCGATGTCCAGCGCCAGCCCGAGGCCCTGGGCCCTGGCGGCAAACTGCCGGCCGATATCAGCCTTCTCCTGCGCCCCCCGTCCCATGTAGAAGGGGAGAGACCGCCCCCGGTATCCGATGTCCACCGGGCGGTCCGATTCGGCCGGCGCCAAGCGCCTCGCCTTCTCCCGCAGACCGTCACTGACGAACCCGGGGATGGTCGAGAAGAGCCGCGCCGGATGCGCCCTGCGCCCATAGACCAGCTCGGCCTCCCGCGGGGCCAGCAGGGTGTAGATCCAGTCCACGCCAAACTCGTCGATGAAGGCGAACCGCTCGCTGACGTGGTCGTACTCGTCCTGGAAGAAGGCGACCTGCAGGCTGGCGCGGTTCTCGCGCAGGTACTCTCGGAACGCTCGGCTCAATCGGAACGGGGCAGTTCCGAAGAGCGAGTAATGAAGCACGACCACCCGAAACCGCAGCCGGTTGAGCGCGGCGGGAAATCGCTCGCTCGTGTTCAGGCTCCAGACCGGAAAGCGAGAGAACTGTTCCAGCGCCCCCGCGTGGTCCATCACCGTCTCGGCATAGGGGGCGACGAAGTGGTACAGGAGCAGGATGCCGTCGACCTCTCGCGCGCCGCTCCGACTCATTCCACCCTGCGCGTCTCGGTATGCCAATCGAGCATCGGTCTGACCACCCCCGCCCATTCGTTCGTCGAGTCGCCGCGCACCCCATCGCCCTGGCTTCGATCCACGACCTGGAAGGCGACGGCGTCGCGCTCCAGGGCATGCGCCGTGGCCGGGTTGAAGGTGCTCACCGCGGCCGTGACGATCACCCGTCCCTCGGCCAGGAAGTTGCCGGGGATCCGGCAGGTCGATCGAATGACCCCTGGCTTGCCGCCGGCGTCGTGCACGGCTCTTCCCTGCCAGTCGTTTGAGATGAAGAGGCAGACCCCTTCGTCGTTGTAGAACGCGAGGTTCACCGACGGCCGCAGCGAACCGATCTCCCCGCGCCAGTACTCGACCTCGATGTCGATCGGCTGACGGATCTCGATCTCCTCCGCCGATCCGCCTCCGACGGGCAGGACCCGCACGCTCTTGAGCTTCGCGACCTCGTCGCCGGGTGCGAGGGCCGGGTCGGTCCAACGTCGTTCGCTGCTCCGTCCCAGGTCCGATTCGAGGTACATGCGGACGGCGTCATGCGTGGGGCCGTCGGTGACGACCCGTCCATGCTCCAGGAGGATGGCGCGGGAGCAGAGCCGCAGGATGGCGGGCATGTTGTGAGACACGAAGAGCACGGTGCGCCCGGTCTCGCCGATCTCTTCGATCTTGCCGAGGCACTTGGCCTGGAACTTCGCGTCGCCCACCGCCAGGACCTCATCGATCAGGAGGATCTCCGGCTCGAGGTGCGCAGCCACGGCGAAGCCCAGGCGGACCTGCATCCCGCTCGAGTACCGCTTGACGGGCGTGTCGAGGAACTGCGACTCGATCCCCGAGAACTCGACGATCTCGTCGAACTTGCGCCGGATCTCGTCACGCCGCATCCCGAGCACCGCACCGCTCAGATAGATGTTCTCCTCACCGCTCAGCTCCGGATGGAAGCCGGTCCCCACCTCGAGCAACGATGCCACTCGCCCGTGGAGCGTCGCCGTTCCCGCGGTCGGTTCCGTGATCCGGGAGAGAACCTTCAGCAGGGTCGACTTTCCCGCGCCGTTGCGGCCGATGACGCCGACCGCGGACCCGGCGGGGACTTCGAACGAAACGTCCTGCAGCGCCCAGAAATCGGCCTGGCCGGCGGACGCCGCTCGACGGCGAAACGGCCGGCGGAAGGCGTTGCCGAGCATCTCGGAGAGCAGCACGTTGGATCCGCGCTGCTGTCCAAGGCGATAGCGCTTGCTGAGGCCCTCGGCCCTGATTGCGACATCGCCCATCAGATCACGTCGGCGAAGGTCCGCTCCACCCGCCGGAAATAGGCGATTCCGGTCACGAGGATGACAGCGGTTGCCGCGGCCGAGAGGAGGATCGTCGCCTGGGGGAGGGACCCGCCCAGCAGGGCCCACCGGAAGCCTTCGACGGCGCCGGTCATCGGATTCAATGCGTAGACGCCGCGCAGCTCCCTGGGGATCAGGTCCGCGGAATACGCGACCGGCGTCGCGAACAACCAGACCTGGATCAGGAACGGGATGGCATAGCGGAGGTCCCGATAGCGAACGTAGATGGCCGCGAGCCAGGTCCCGACCGCCAGGGCGGCCACGACCGCAAACAGAGCGAAGAGTGGCAGCCACAGGATCGTCAGCTTCGGCAGCACGCCGAAGACTGGCGTCATGACCAGCAGCACGACGAGGGCGATGAAGAAGTCGACGATATGCGACCCCACCGCCGCCAGGGGCAGGAGCAGTCGCGGGAAATAGACCTTTGCGATCAGATTCTGGCTGTTGACCAGGCTGTTGGCGGCGCTGTTGAGGCTCTGCGAGAAGAGCGTCCAGGGCACGAGGCCGGCGAAGGCGAAGAGGGGGTAGGGCACCCCGGCGGGCCCGATGCCTTCGATTCGACCCAGGAACGCCGAGAAGACGAGGACCAGGAGGACCGGCTGCAGGACAGCCCACGCCGCCCCGAAGAGGGTCTGCTTGTACCTGACCTTAAGATCGCGCCAGACAAGGAAATACCCGAGATCTCGGTATTGCCACAGCTCGCGGGCGCCAAGGCCGATCCAGCCTCGGCTCGGGCGGATTACGATCGATGTGGTTGTGGCCGGTTGCATGAGAGCGGATGATAGCGCCGCCGCGGCCTCGGACCTGAACCTGGAGAAATGGAGCCCGATGCATCGCGGTGTTCGCTGGACCAGTGATCGGGTGGCTGGCCGTTCCCCGGACGGATCCGATCGGCGCGCGCGGCTGCTCCTCGTTTGTGACTTTCGGCCGCATGAGGCGGCCACCGTCATCGACCACATCGACGCCATCCGCAAGTGGTCGCGCTACGACGTCTTCGTCCTGCCGATGTTCGGAGACCTGCCCGGCGACCTGGACCTTGATGCGTTCGACGGCCTCGCCATCCACTACAACCTGGTCATGGCAAACCCGGCCTACCTGTCACCGTTGGCACGGTGGCGGATCAGCCAGTTCCGCGGGATCAAGGCCGCGTTCATCCAGGATGAGTATCGGTTCGTCAACCGCTCGACGGCCGTCATGCGCATGCTCGGCATCCAGGTGCTCTTCACCTGCGTCCCGCAGGACCAGGTCGATCTCGTGTATCCGCACGACGTCCTCCCCCAGTTGCGGCGCGCGGTCACCGTCCTGACGGGCTACGTTCCCCAGGAGCTCCTCGCGCTTCCCATCGTCCCGTATGAGGAGCGGACGACGGATGTGGCATATCGGGGCCGCCGGCTGCCCCCATGGCTGGGCAGGCTCGGCCAGGAGAAAGCTGCGATCGGCGACCGCTTCGCCCTCGATGCGCCGAGGTACGGCCTCGCCGTGGATATCTCGTCCAAGGAGGAGGACCGGCTCTACGGAACGGCGTGGGCCGACTTTCTGCGCCATTCCAAGGCGATGCTCGGCGTGGAGAGCGGAGCCAGCGTCTTCGATTTCGATGGGTCGATCGAGCGCGAGGTCCGCGCGGCCCTGGCCGCCCAAGCCGACATGCCATTCGCGGAGCTGCATCGCAGGTTTTTCGCGGACGTTGACGGAACGATTCGCCTGAACCAGATCTCGCCACGCTGCTTTGAGGCGGCCGCCCTGGGCACGCTGATGGTCCTCTATCCCGGCCACTATTCCGGCGTCCTCGAGCCCTGGCGCCATTACGTGCCGCTGGAGAAGGACCACTCGAACATGGACGAGGTGGTCAAGACGATTCGCGACCAGGGGACCTGGGAGCGCATCACTGGGGCGGCGCGAGAGGAGGTGGCGCTCAATCCCCGATACTCCTTCCAGGCCATGGTCGAGACGGTCGACGACGGGCTGGACCTGAGGGTCACCGCCCCAGGCGCAGTCTCCGCGGAAGAATTCGAGCGGGTCGCCTCACGCAGCCTGGCCCAGATGCCATCCGCGAGGATGCGCGCCAACGGGCTCCCTCCTGCCATCAACCGCCTGCGCTACCTGGCGACTCGCGCCGTCCAGGTGCCCATCCCCAGCCCCCTCGCGATTCCGCCAGTCTCGCACGCGGCCGGGGGCAGGCTGCCGCGGCTGCGGGCGGCTGTCCGCTACTCTCGGGCGCTGATCTACTGGGCGATCAGGCCGAACGTGATCCCGTCGGGATTGTTGATGGCCAACCGGCACACGCTTCCCGGGGATCTGAGCGAGGTCGGGCGGCTGCAGGTCTTTGGCGCACAGGCGGTGGCGGCTGGAGCGGGCAGCCCGTTCGTCATGGTGCTCGACCGCGACCGCTGCGAGGTACGCATCACGGCTCGCAGCGAGCTCCCGGCAGCCGCCACCATCTCCCCTGATGTGTCGGGCGATCTGTCCTGGGCATCCAGCGTCTCCCTCCACCTCACCGATCCGTGGCTGGTGCCCGCCGGCTGGGAAGGCAGTCAGCCACGCACGCTCGAGGGGTTATCCGCGGTGCTGCAGGCTCGCCCAGTCGTTGGCCGCGGTCTGCTCAGGGGTCCGGCGCGCTGGTGTGAAGTGGCGACCATTGGAGAGGGGGAGGTCAGGCCGCCTCGAGCCGCCGACGATGGCGCCTGATCGACGCCTCGATCATCGGCAGGTTCTCCTGGGTCCAGGCCACCGTGCGGCGAATTCCTTCGGAGAGCTCGATCTCAACCGTGAACCCGAGCTGTTTCCTGGCCTTCACATTGCTCCCCAGCCGATTGCCGGAGTGATCCCAGCTGCGCCGCGGCGCCAGCTCGACCGGTGCGGCCCGCGGTAGGCAGGCGTTGATGAGGGTCGCCAGGTCACGGATGCTGGTTTCGACGCCGCTCGCCAGGTTGTAGACCTCTCCCGCGGTACCTCGGGCGGCGCACAGGAGGAGGCCGTGGACGATGTCGTCCACGTACACGAAGTCGCGGGAGGATTCGCCGGCGTTCTCAAGCACGAGCGGGAGACCGCGAATCGCCCGATAGACGAAGGTAGGGACCACGTTTCGCCAGACCGTCGCCGTGGTGCCGCGCCATCTGCCCGCGCCCAGGATCTCACCGGGGCCGTACACGTTCTGGAACCGAGCGTTGACGACGGGGAGTTCGTGGCGGGCGTGGTAGTAGTTGCCGTACATCTCGCCCACCACCTTCGAGATCTGGTACGGCGAATCCAGGTCGAGCGAGATCGGGTCGTCCTCGAGGGTCGGCTCGGCCGGCCCGTATACCTTGCGCGCCACGGTGCAGCCGGCTGAGGCGTACACCACCCGCCGCAGCCGGTCGAAGCCCGCCAAACGGTCGTACAGGCTCAGCGTGGTGAGCAGGTTGTTCCGATGATCCGCCAGCGGGTCATGCATCGAGTTCTGGTTTCCATGGAAGGTCGCGAGGTGAAACGCGTAGTCGAGGTCGTTGGCCAAGCGATCCAGCACCGACGGATCGGCGATGGACCCTCGGATGAATTCCACCCCGGGCAGGTCGAGCAGGGCTGTCCGGTTCGATGACAACAGGTTGTCGACGATGAGCACGCTGGCGCCGCCATCGACCAGTGCACGAACCAGGTTCCCGCCGACGAAGCCCGCCCCGCCGACGACCAGGACGCGCCCTCCCCGGAAGTCCTCCAGCCCCGTCATGCGCGAAGCTGCTCGAGCTTGAGATGCGTGTACGTGTCGGTGATCCCGAAGGAGCGGTAATACTCGATCGCCGCTCGCACGCCGTCCCCCAGCGGGACCGTGGCCCGCCATGCAAAGTCGCCCTCGGTTCGGCTTGGGTCCAGCAGGATCGTGTACGCGTCGTCCGCCCCTCGCGGGCGAACCTCGACCGGTTCGTCGAGCGTGATCCCCAGCGCGTCCACCGTCGCCTCGAAGAGCTCGCTGATCGCGTAGTCCCCGCCGGACGACACGTGGTAGGCACCGCTTCCGCCGGCGCCATCGAGCGCCTTTTCGAGCAAGTCGATCAGGTCGGTGACGAAGACGAAATCGCGACGGGTGTCCATGACGAAGCACGGCTTGCCCGAGGTCAGGCGCGAATAGAAGGTGGGCAATGGCCCGCTGAGATTGCGCGGCCCGTAGGCATTGGCGAGGCGGAAGGAGAGCCAGCTCAAGGGGCTGAGGGCGACGTAACGCTCGCCGGCCGTCTTGCTGATGGCATAGCTGCTGGCGCCGGGCAGGAGGGGATGGTCGAGCGTGATCGGCTGCTCCAGCGGGTGGAGGCCGTAGCAGAGGGCCGTCTGCAGGTAGATGAATCGACCCACCCCGGCGGTGACTGATGCCTGGACGACGTTCGCCGTGCCAACCACGTTGGTCGCCGCATCGGTGGCCCAGTCGTCGGGATCCTTGTACGAGGCCGCGGCGTGGACGACCGCGTCGGGCCGGAACTGTCCGAACGTTTCGGTGACCAGGCCGGCGTCCGCCACATCACCCTCGACGACCGTCAAGCCACCTGCCGTCTTGGGGAGGTTGTCGCGCCGGCCCGTGGCGTAGTTGTCGATCACCAGGACCTCGTCTGACCTCGCCAGGAGTCGATCGACGAGGTGGGAACCGATGAATCCGGCTCCGCCAGTCACCAGGACACGCACCTTAGACAGCCCTCCGCAATTCCGCTTTGAGTGCCTGGAACTCATGGGTGCGATCGTGGTACGCCTGCTGCCACAGCTCCAGCGAGAAGAGGCCCCAGAAGCCACGCCCGAAGGACGTTTCCGAATCGAGCGACGCCAGGACGCGCCGATTGTCGACGAATTCCCGACCGAGCGCGGCTTGGGACGACAGGACGTCGCTGACGAACTCGCGAGCTGGCCCCTTCGCCCACTCGTTGAGCGGGGTTGGGAAGCCCATCTTGTCCGTCCGGTGGACGATCCGGCTCGGCAGCACATCCTTGAAGGCGGCCACCAGGACGCGCTTCAGGCGTCCGCCCTCGAACTTGATGTCGGCCGGGATGGTGGCTGCCAGCTCGACGATGGGATGGTCGAGGAATGGAAGTCGCGACTCCAGGCCGTGCGCCATGCTCATCCGATCCTCGACCTGCAGCAGGGCAGGCAGCAGGGTCTTGAAGTCGAAATGGGTCATGCGGTCAAAGTACGACTCCCCCTCGATGTTGTCGGCGTAGTAGATCGCCCGGAACGTCTCGAAGGGCGAGTAGGCGCCGAGCAGATCCCAGCGGACCGCGCTTTGCCGATCTTCCCCTCGGCTGACGAGCCGGAAGTAGCGGCGGTCCATCGTGTCGAAGAGGCCGTCACGCCAGAAGTCCTGCAGCATCGGCTTGTAGCGCTGGAGCGTCGGCAGGTTGGGGAGGATCGACTCGTAGCTCACCACGAAGTTGCCGTTGTTCAAGGTCCCGTCGATGGCCGCCATGAGGCACTGCTCGAGATAGGCGATCAGGTACCGGGCGTAGCCTCCGAAGAGCTCGTCGCCACCCTGTCCACCCAGCACGACCTTGCGGTGTTGTCGCGCAGCCTGCGAGACCATGAACTGGGGGAAGGCGCCGGGGCCTGCGACCGGATAGTCAAGGTGGTAGATCACCTTGTTGATCTCCCGGATGAAGTCGTCGACGGTGATGTCCGAGATGTGAAGGTCGAGCCCACGATCGTCGGCGAGCTCCCGCGCGTAGCTGCTCTCGTCGTATGCCGCACCGATCGGGAAGCGCCCGTTGAATGCCATCAGGCCGGCCTGACCGTTATCCGCCGCCAGCGCCGCGACGAGACTTGAGTCGAGGCCGCCGCTCAGGTATGCGCCGACCGGAACATCAGCCCGCAGGTGGACACGGACCGAGTCGGACACCCGGCTGCGCAGCTCCGCCTCGAAGAACTCCGAGGTATGTGAGAAGTCGGGGGCGAATTGGACATCCCAATACCGCTTGATGCGCACCGTTCCAGCCGCGACTTCCAACGAGTGACCGGCTGGCAGCTCACGAATCCCCTTGAACAGGGTCTTGCCGTCCAGGCAGAACTGAAACGTGAGGTAGTCGCGTAGCCCCTCAAGGTCGGTCTCGATGCCGGGCAGGAAGGGAAGGAGCGCCTTCGCCTCGGATGCGAACAGGAACGCGTCATCAACGACGGCGTAATAGAACGGCTTCATCCCGAATCGATCCCTTGCGCAGAAGAGCGTGCCGCGCCGCTCGTCCCAGAGCGCGAACGCGAACATCCCCCGGAGGTGGGTCAGGGCGCCGGTGCCCCATTTCTGATAGGCACGGAGGATGACCTCGGTATCCGAGGTGGTGTGAAAGGACGAGGCGCCCAGCTCCTCGCGGAGCTCGATGTAGTTGTAGATCTCGCCGTTGTACGTGATCCATTCACCGGCCTCACCCTGCATCGGCTGGGCCCCAGTGTGCAGATCGATGATCTCGAGTCGTCGATGGGTGAGTCCCACCCGTCCCGATTCGTGACGCCAGGTGCCGGAGCCATCGGGTCCGCGGTGGCTGATGAGCGAGTTCATGGCGTCCAGGCCCGCATCGAGGCCCTGAACGGGCCGTTCTGCGAGGGACAGCATCCCGGCGATTCCGCACACGTTCGGATCAGTCCTCTCGCAGCCGGCGCTCTCGACGCGCCGACCGGGCTTTCATGATGGCCGGCAGGAGACCCACGCGCCGAAGCATCTCACGAATCACCGGCCGGGCCCGCTGGCGAACCCAGACCCATCCCCATGACGGCCCGTCGCTGGCGCGCTCCCAGGCCATGATCCCACGGCCGATCATGCCGCGTGACCGTAGCTGGGCTCCGCCCATTGGCACCGTGGCCAGGACGCTGCTCACGAACGCGGGGTATCCAAACGTCCCTGACGCCACGATCTCCACGTAGGCCTGCTCCGCCATTTCCCGATGGTCACCTCGAACGACCTCATCCACGACCTCGGAGAGGTTAGCGAAGTCCGCCCGCACCGGGATGTAGTGCCGCCCTGCCTCGAGGATGCCGTTGTACGACCCTTCGACCAGGATCTGCGGCGTCCGGGTGATGCAGGCCTCGAAGTGGCGTGGTGCGA
>Ga0209998_10000073_pt1 | contig 40367 bp, 40 predicted proteins | sample EndophyteCoNSPM_FD_187576 | JGI IMG/M metagenome (GOLD analysis project Ga0209998, IMG submission 187576) | Arabidopsis thaliana rhizosphere microbial communities from the Joint Genome Institute, USA, that affect carbon cycling - Endophyte Co-N... | ecosystem: Host-associated > Plants > Roots >... | reverse complement strand
GGTGATCCGGCGCAGGAGGGTGTTGCGCTTGTAGCTCGAGAAATCGACCCCGGTGGCCACCCGCAGCTGATCCAGCACCCGGCTCAGGCTCGGCTCGCTGCCCGGCGAGCTCAGGATCTCCTCGGCGCCCCGGGTCACGTAGGGGTGCCGGCTGATGCGCGCGATCTCCTGCGCGATCTCGGCGGGCGGCAGGACGAAATCGACGCACCCGGCCGCGATCGCGCTGTTCGGCATGCTGGTGTGCTGCGCGCTCTCGTCCTGCGCGAAGGTGATGCCGCCCTCGGCCTTGATCGCCTCCAGCCCGAGCGTGCCGTCGGTGGCACTACCCGAGAGGATGACACCGATCGCGCGGTGCCCCTGATCCTCGGCCAGCGCGCGCAGGAAGTGGTCGATCGGGCGATGCTGGCCCTTGACCTCCCGCCGGGGCGTGAGCTGGAGCGTGCCTCGCGTGATCGCCATCGTCACGCCGGGAGGGATGACGTACACGTGGTTCGGCTTCACCACCATCTGGTCGGCGACCTCGGTCACCGGCATGGACGTGGCCCGACCGAGGATCTCGGGGAGCATGCTGGCGTGGGTGGGGTCGAGGTGCTGGATCACCACGAAGGCCATGCCGGTGTCCGGCGGCAGCGCTCGCAGGATCTCCGTGAAGGCGTCGAGGCCTCCGGCGGAGGCGCCGATGCCGACGGTGGGGAACGGAGCGCTCGGTGGCCGCGGACTCGCGTCCTCCACGAACGATTCGGGAGGACGCTCCGCCGGGCCTCGGCGCGGGCCGGACGTCCTGGGCCCCTTGGACTTGCGCGGTGGCATCGTTGGATATCCCGCTCGGCAGGCAAGCGGCCGAGACACGAAGTCTGTACCCGCTCGCCGCTCAAGGCAAGAGCGGCACCAGGCTTCCGGATCTCGCGCGCGTCAGTCGGCTGGTGCGTTCCCGCCTCGGCGAGGCCGACCGGCCCCCGCTAGGTCGCCAGCCCCCGCTAGGTTGAAAGCACGCAGGCCGGCTGCCGCAGGTAGTCGTCGAAACGGCGGCCGGTGATCTGCTCGAACGCTTCCACGTAGCGCCTGCGCGTACCGGCCACCACGTCCTCGGGCAGCTCGGGCCCGGGGTAGGTCTTGCCCCAGCCGATCTTCTCGCAGTAGTCGCGCACGTACTGCTTGTCGTACGAGGGTTGGGGTCCGCCAGGCGAGTACTGGTCGGCGGGCCAGAAGCGCGAGGAGTCCGGGGTCAGCGCCTCGTCGCCCACGACGAGCCGGCCGTCGCGGTCGACGCCGAACTCGAACTTGGTGTCGGCGATGATGATACCGCGCTCGAGCGCGAAGGCCGCCGCGAAGCGGTAGAGCGCGATCGAGAGCCGCTCGGCCTCGGCGAAGCGCTCGGCGCCGACCAGCGCGGCCGCCTGCGCGCCGGTGATGTTCTCGTCGTGGCCGCTGGTGGCCTTGGTGGCCGGCGTGAAGATCGGCTCGGGCAGGCGGTCCGACTCGCGGAGACCGGTCGGGAGCCGATGGCCACAGACCTCGCCGGTCTTGCCGTAGTCCTTCCAGCCGGAGCCGGAGAGGTAGCCGCGCACGACGCACTCGATGGGCAACATCCGGAGCTGCCGGCACTCGGTGGAGCGGCCGTCCGGTCGTAGCGCGAGCAGGTGATTCGGGCAGATTTCGGCGGTGCGCGCGAACCAGAAACCGGACAGGCCGGTGAGCACCCGGCCCTTGTCCGGGATGGCGGTGGGCAGCACGACGTCGAAGGTCGAGATGCGATCCGAGGCGACCAGCAGCAGCCGCTCGTCGTCGAGAGCGTACAGCTCACGGACCTTGCCGCTTCCGAGATGGACTGCGTCCGACATGGAGCCTCCTTTTTCGCCGCACTGTACCATAGGATGTGTCATGTCTTCCGGCTCATCATCCAGTACGCCGGTCCAAGTACGGCTCCGCACGCCCGGTGATAAAAGCCTACCGGCCCGACCCAGCCGATCTGGCACTCCTTTCTCCTCTTCTTCTGCAAATCGTCTAGGCAACTCCACAGCAACCTTGCCCCCAGACCATGTCCTCGGTGCGCCGGCGCCACGCCGGTAGGTCCGAAACTCCCCACGCACTGATCCACTTCATACGCCGAAAAGCCGACCAGCTCGCCTTCCTTCTCCGCCACGAACACCCCCACCGGCTCATGACCGAGGCCGAGCGTAGCCGCGTCACGCCACGTGACGGTCCACTCCCGCTCGATCAGTTCGCGTAGCGCCTCCCCTTCGCCAAGATGGCCCCGCCGCACCCGATATCCATCCACGTCTCCAAAAATTGCCGCCTCGCCCGGACTCGACCACGAGTCCAAGTCGCACGTCATGTTGAAGTATGTCGCCGAGTGCCCCCATCCCATTTCCTGCAAGGTGGCGATCAAGCGCGTCTCCCGAGTATCGACCCCCGGTCTGAGATAGTGCGGCGGCGTTGCGAACAGATGAATCTCCCGCGCCCCCCTGGCGGTCAGCCGCAAGCTCAATTCATCCGACAATCGGCGCAACACCGTCTCCCAATCGGGACCCGGGAGTGCGCCCAGCCATCGGACGTCGCCAACGCCCCCCTTGCGGCAGGGGTCGACGCCCGCCGCCAGTCCAACCAGCTCGTCTCCCGCCCCGCGGGCTGCCAGCAGCAAGTCCGGGTCGGCCGGTGGCGGACCGAACAATCGCTCCTTCAACATCCACAATTCGAGTGGATGCAACGGATGCGCCCGCCGCCAGTAGTGCAAGACCTCCTCGGCCTGGTCCGGTCTCAGCGGTTCCAGTCCGACTCTTCCGATCGCCACTGCCATTCTCCCTGAGCGTTTCCGACCGGGAACCTACGTGAGCCGCGTGAGCACGACTTCTTGAACAGTCTACCCGGCTCGATCCGATCTACGGCCGCGGATGGTCAAGCCTCGTAGCATAATGCGCGCATGCCTGGCGGGACCACGCCCCCCACTCCGCCGATCGTGCTCGAGGCGATCGGCAAGCGCTACGAGACCACGAGCGGCGCGGTGCAGGCGGTGGACTCGGTGAGCCTCACGGTACGGGCCGAGGAGTTCGTCACCCTCCTGGGGCCGAGCGGCTGCGGCAAGTCCACCGTGCTCGGCATGATCGCGGGCCTCGTGCGGCCCGACGCCGGCCGCGTGCTCGTCGACGGGACGCCGTGCGACGGGCCGAACCCGGACAAGGTCGCGCTCGTCTTCCAGGACGGTGGCCTGTTTCCCTGGCGGACCGCGCTCGACAACGTCACCTTCGGCCTCGAGCTGCGCGGCGTGCCCGCCGCGAAGCGCCGCGAGATCGCCCGCGGGCTGCTCGAGCCGATGGGCCTGCGCGGCTTCGAGACGAAGTACCCGCGCGAGCTGTCGGGCGGCATGCGGCAGCGGGTGGCCATCGCCCGGGCGCTGGCGCTCGACACCCCGATCCTCCTGATGGACGAGCCCTTCGGCGCGCTCGACGAGCAGACGCGGCTCCTGATGGGCGAGTGGCTGGTGGGCATCCGGCGGCGGGCGCGCAAGGCGGTGGTGTTCGTCACCCACAGCCTGCACGAGGCCATCGCGCTGTCGGACCGCATCGTGGTCATGACCGCGCGCCCGGGGCGCATCAAGGACGTGATCGACGTGACGCTGCCGTTCCCGCGCGATCTCAACGCCCCCGAGGTCACCGACCTGCGCGCCAAGCTGTGGGAGCAGGTGCGCGAGGAGTCGCTGAAGGCGATGGGCAATCCGCCGTGACGGTGCTGGCCTGGCGGCTCGGCATCCTCGTCGCCATCCTGGCGGTCTGGGAGGTGGCGGTGCGGCCGCTCAACCCCATCTTCTATGTTCCGCCGTCGGCCCTGCCCGGCGCGCTCGTGCGGATGTGGCGCGTTCCCGAGCTGCCCGCGCTGGGCGAGCACGTGTGGCTCACGTTCACGGAGATCGCGGGCGCCTACGCGCTGGCGGTGGCGGCCGGGCTCTGGCTCGGGTTCCTGCTCGGCCTGCGCCGCACGGTCGGCCGCATCTACGAACCGCTGCTGGCCGCCCTCTACGCGGTGCCGAGCGTGATCTGGTACCCGTCGCTGATGCTGTTCTTCGGGCTGGGCCCGGCGTCGAAGATCGCCTTCGGCGTGCTGCTCGGCTTCTTCCCGATCGTGCTCTCGGTGCTCGCGGGCATCCGCCAGGTGCCGGCCACCCTGGTGACGGTGGCGCGGTCCATGGGCGCGCGCCCCTGGACCGTGTTCCGCAAGGTCATGTTGCCCGCGATGGCGTCCACCATGGTGGGTGGCCTGCGCGCCGGCCTGGCGCTCTCGGTGGTGGGCGTGCTGGTGGGCGAGATCCTGGGCTCGCGGGCCGGAGTGGGCTACGTCATCAACTACGCCTACGGGCTCATGATGACGCGCGAGTACGCGGTGCTGGCACTGATCGCGGCCGCGGCCATCCTGGCGGTGGACACGGTGGGCGCGCTGGTCGAGGCGCGGGTGAAGCGATGGGCCGGCTAATCAACCCGGAGGGGGGCTCGCGCCCCCCTTCCGGACCTCCCCCCGAAGACAAGGTTGCGCCGGCGAAGCCGGCGCTCGAAGCGGCCAGTCCGTCGCGCTACGGCCGCTTCTTCGATAGTCGGGTCGGCGTGCTGGGCGCGCAGGCCGCGTCGATCGCGGCGGTGGTGGTGGCCTGGCACGTGGCGGTGCGCACCGGCGTGGCCGACCCGCTGTTCGTCCCGGCGCCGGGCGCGGTCGCCGGCGCGCTCGGGACGACCGCGAGCGAGGCGCTGCCCCGCCTCGGCGACACGCTCGCCAAGGCCTTCCTCGGCTACGCGCTCGCGGTGAGCCTGGGGGTGGCGGGCGGGCTCCTGATCGGCTCGCGCCGGCTCGTGCACGCGGTGGCCATGCCCTATGTCGTCGCGGCCTACGGCGTGCCGAAGATCCTGGTGCTGCCGTGGATCGCGCTGATCTTCGGGCTCGGCACCGGCACCGCCGTCATCACCGCCACCCTCTTTGCGGTCTTCCCGATCCTGCTCATGGTGGCCGCTGGCACCCGCGACGTGGACCCGACGCTGATCACCGCCGCCGTCTCGATGGGCGCCACGCGCGGGCAGGTGAGCCGAAAGGTCCTCTTGCCGGCGGTGCTGCCCTCGGTGCTGGCCGGCATGCGTATCGGGGTGGTCTTCGCGATGCTCGGGGTGCTGCTGGCCGAGATGTTCGCGGGCACCCGCGGGATGGGCTTCCTCATGCAGCGCATGGCCATGGCGTTCAAGGCGTCGGAGCTCTTCGCGGCCACCGCGGTCGTGTCGATCCTGTCCATCGTCGTGGTACTGTCTCTCGAGCATCTCAACCAGCGCCTCTCTCGCTGGCGCTGACTCCAGGAGGCCCGTCAATGACGACGACCCGTCGCAGCTTCCTCAAGACGATCGCGGGCACCACCGCGGCGGCCGGGATCGGGACGTGGCGGCCGCGCTCGGCCCGGGCCGCAACCGCCGTGAAGGTCGGCTGCGTGGTCCTCGGCGACATGGGCATCAACGCGCCGACGATGATCGCCCTCGAGAAGGGGTACTTCAAGCACAACGACCTCGACGCCGAGATGATCCCGTTCAAGGGCGGGCCCGACCTGCTCAAGGGCGTGCTGGCCGGCGGCGCCGACATCGGGCTCACCGGCGCCACCGACCCGCTGGTATTCCGCGAGCGCGGCACCGGGATCCGCGCCATCGCCACCATCCTCGAGAAGAACCACTTCACGCTGACCGTCTCGCCGAAGATCAAGAAGGTCGAGGATCTCAAGGGCGGCTCCATCGGCGTGACCGTGGTGGGCTCCACCACCTGGGTGTTCGCGCGCATGCTCGCCAAGAAGATGGGCTGGGAGCCCGAGAAGGACATCAAGATCGTGGGCGTGGGCGGCATCGACGCGCAGGCCGCCGCGCTCAAGCGCGGGGAGACCCAGGGCTGCATCTTCGGCGACGCGGGCTCGGTGCTGGAGTACCAGGGCGTGGGGCACATCATCATGCGCCTGGACGAGGTGACCCCGAAGTGGATCAGCCTGATCGCCTATTCGACGGACGAGCTGATCAGGACCAAGAAGGACACGCTGCAGCGGACGTTGAAGTCGATCTTCCAGGGCCAGAAGTTCTTCCGCGAGAACCCCGAGGAGACCATCCGCATCGCGTCCAAGGGCATCGGCTGGCCCGAGCCCGCCACCCGCCGTGCCTACGACCTGGTCAAGCCACTCCTGTCGGTCGACGGCCGCATGGATCTCGAGGCGATGAAGGTCATGCAGGACACCCTGCTGGAGCTGAACGTGCTCAAGCAGCGCCTGCCGCTCGATCAGCACTACACGACCGAGTTCGTGCCGGTAAAGATCTAGAGCAGGCGGCTGAAAAGGACCCATCTGCGGGAGTGCGCCGCCCTCGGTCGGAGCGCTCGACGTACAGAGAGTACGCCTCGCGCCCGACCTTCGGGCGGCGCCTCGCATCTGGGCCCTTTTGAGCCGCTTGCAGGGGTTGGGCGCCTGCCGGCTTCCTGGGCGGGTGGGAGATAATGGCGGCATGAGTCGCCATCAGGTCGTGTTGATTCCGGGTGATGGGATCGGTCCCGAGGTGACCCTCGCCGTGCAGCGCGTGCTGAAGGCGGTCGAGGCGCCGATCGAGTGGGTGGCGCACGTTGCAGGGCTGTCCGCCATCGAGCGCGGCCGGGACGCGCTGCCGACCGAGACGCTCGATGCCATCCGCACCCACGCGGTCGCGCTGAAGGGGCCGTGCACCACCCCGATCGGCGAGGGGTTCGTCTCCATCAACGTGCGGCTGCGCAAGGAGCTGGACCTCTACGCGGCGGTGCGGCCGGTGCGCAACCTGGACGGGGTGCCGACTCGCTACCAGGGGGTCGATCTGGTGATCGTGCGCGAGAACACGGAAGGCCTCTACTCGGGCATCGAGGCCACCCTGGCCCCCGGCGTGGTGACCACCACCAAGGTGGCCACCGAGCACGCGTGCTCCCGCATCGCGCGCTGGGCCTTTCGCTACGCGAAGCAGCGGGGCCGGAAGAAGGTGACGGTCTTCCACAAGGCCAACATCATGAAGCTCACCGACGGGATGTTCATCCGCTGTGCCCGGGTGGTGCACGAGGCGGAGTTCGCCGAGATCGGCTACCAGGAGATGATCATCGATGCCGGCTGCATGGCCCTGGTGCAGGATCCCACGCGCTTCGACCTGCTGCTGCTGGAGAACCTCTACGGCGACGTGCTGAGCGACCTCACCGCCGGGCTGGTCGGCGGCCTGGGGGTGGTGCCGGGGGCCAACATCGGCGATCGGGCCGCGGTCTTCGAAGCGGTGCATGGCTCGGCCCCGGACATCGCGGGCCGGAACCTCGCCAACCCGCTCGCCCTGCTCATGTCCGCGGTGATGATGCTGAATCACCTCGCCGAGACACGCGACGACGAGGCGTGCGCGACGGCGGCCCGGCGTATCCGGGACGGCTACAACCGCGCGCTCGCCGAAGGGGCCAAGACGCGCGACCTGGGCGGAACTCTCGGCACGTCCGAGTTCGCCGAGGCGATCGTCCGCCACCTTTCCGACTGAGCCACGCCGTCTAAATTTCTTGGGCCCGAGAGGGTCCGGCCTCATCATGAGGCCTCGATGCTGCTGTTCTCGAAGATGCTAAGGGTGGGAGTCGTGACCGTTGAGATCCCTCCCCCCGCGCCGGACGAGCCCAACGTCCTCCATCTGATGCGCGAGGTGGACGCCGAGTCGCGGCGCCTCTTCGGCCGAGCGCTCGCGGTGCGCGAGGTGGACGCGGGCTCCTGCAACGGCTGCGAGATCGAGATCACCGGGCTCATGGGCCCGGTCTACGACAGCGAGCGCTTCGGCATCCACTTCGTGGCCTCGCCCCGCCACGCCGATCTGCTCCTCGTCACCGGGCCGGTGACGCGCAACATGGAGGTGCCGCTGCGCAAGACCTACGAGGCGACGCCGGCGCCCAAGCTGGTGGTCGCGGTCGGCGATTGCGCGCGCACCTGCGGAGTGTTCCGGGGCAGCTACGCGATCGCGGGAAGCGTGGATCGCGTGGTGCCGGTCGACGCCTTCGTCGACGGCTGCCCGCCGGATCCGGCCGACATCCTGCGCGGCATCCTGACCGTGCTGCGGCAGCCCCTGCGCCGGTAGCTCGTGACCGGGACACTGCTCGGCGTCATGGTGACCGCCTATGCGGCGGGCGCCGTCGCCGGGCTCGCGGGTGGAAGCGGACGGATCGGCCGCGGTCTCTCCACCGCGGGCGCGGTGGTGGGCGCGGTCGCCGGGCTGCTGCTCGGCCTGCAGGGTCTCGTCAGCCGTGCCACCTGGACCTTCGAGGCGCCGGGCCTCCTCGCGGTCGCGGGCGGCGTGGTCCTGCGCGTGGACGCCCTCGGCGCCTTCTTCCTCATCCTGACCGGAGCGGTGGCCGCGCCGTCGGCCCTGTATGGCGCCGGCTATTCAGCGGCATACGCGGGGCGCTACTCGCTCCGCTGGCTCGGCGCGATGCTGAACCTCTTCCTGCTCAGCATGAGCTTCGTGCCGCTCGCGGACAACGTGGTGACCTTCCTGCTGGTGTGGGAGGCCATGTCGCTGACCTCGTATTTCCTCGTGATGACCGAGCACGACCAGCCGGAGACGGTGAGGGCCGGCATCTGGTATCTCGGCATGACCCAGGTGGGGCTCGCCTGCCTGCTCGGCGCCTTCCTGCTGCTCAGCGCGCGGGCGCCGTGGCTCGATTTCGCCACGCTCCGCGAGGCGGCCTCCTCGCTGCCCCTCGGGTCACGCAGTGTCGTCTTCGCCCTGGCCCTGATCGGCTTCGGCTCCAAGGCGGGTCTCATCCCGCTCCACGTCTGGCTGCCTCGCGCGCATCCGGCGGCGCCGAGCCACGTCTCGGCGCTCATGTCGGGCGTCATGGTCAAGCTCGGCGTCTACGGACTGCTGCGCGTCGGCCTCGATCTCCTGGGCGGCGGCCCGGCCTGGTGGGGCGTCGTCCTGATCGGGCTCGGCGTCGGCTCCGCCCTGCTCGGCGTGCTCTACGCCCTCATGGAGGACGACGTCAAGCGGCTGCTCGCCTACTCCACCGTGGAGAACATCGGGATCATCACCCTGGGCGTGGGCGCGGGCTTCCTGTTCCAGGCCCTGGCGATGCCGCGCGCGGCCGCGGTGGCCCTCGCGGCCGCGCTCTATCACGCCCTCAACCACGCCGCCTTCAAGGGCCTGCTCTTCCTCGGCGCCGGCTCGGTGCTGCACGCCACCGGCACGCGCAACATGAACCGACACGGCGGGCTCGTGCGGCGCCTGCCATGGACCGCCCCCTGCTTCCTGGTCGGCGCGCTGGCGATCTCGGGCCTGCCGCCGCTCAACGGCTTCTTCAGCGAGTGGCTGCTGTTCCAGTCGCTGCTCCCGGGTATCGGCTATCCGCTGCCCCTGGTCGCGATCCTCGCGGTGCTGGCGCTCGGGATCCTCGCGCTGACCGCCGGTCTCGCCGCCACCGCGTTCGTGAAGGCCTTCGGCATCATGTTCCTGGCGCTCCCGCGCTCGCCCGAGGCCGCGGACGCGCACGAGGCCCCCGCGTCGATGTGCATCGGCATGGCCGCGCTGGCCGCGGCCTGCGGGGCCCTGGCGCTGGCCGCGCTGCCCGTGCTCGCGGGCGCGGGCACGGTCGCCGGCGGCCTGGTCGGGCTCGCGGTCGAGCCGCTCACCTTCCGCCTCTGGCATTCGGTGCAGACGCCAGCCGGGCTCGCCCGGATGTCACCTCCGATCGTGATCGCGGGGCTGCTCGGGCTCGTGGCCCTGGTGTGGCTCGCCGTGCGGATCGGCGCCTCCCGGCGGCCGGCGCGCCTCGTCGATACGTGGGGCTGCGGGCGGGTGGGGCAGACCGCGCGCATGGAGTACACCGCGACCGCCTTCGCGGAGCCGCTCCGCCGCGTTTTCTCCGCGATCTACCGGCCGACCGAGGACGTCACCGTCGACTACCATCCCGGCTCGCGCTACTTCGTGCAGGCCATCGTCTACCGGGCCAGCATCCTGCCGTGGTTCGAGCGCTACCTCTACGAACCGCTGATGGGCTGGGTGCGGCGATTGGGGCGGCGCGTCCTCCGGCTGCAGTCCGGCTCTCTGCACGCCTACCTCGCCTACGCGATGGCGGCCCTGGTGATACTGCTGGGCGTGCTGCTGGCCACGGGCTCGCCGTGAACGCCACCGCCGGCTACCTGCTGGCGCTGGCCCAGGTGGTGCTGGACCTCGCCCTGGCTCCCGGGCTCGTCGGCCTGATCCGGTGGCTGAAGGCGCGGCTGCAGAATCGCCGCGGCGCGCCGATCTGGCAGCCGTACCTGGAGCTGCGGAAGCTCTTCGCCAAGGAGGTGCTGATCTCCACCAACGCCTCGTGGCTCTTCCGGCTGGCGCCCTACGTGATCTTTGCCAGCACCGTCGGGGTCGTCGCGCTGCTCCCGATCCTGGCGGTGCCGCTTCCGCTCGACACGGTCGGCGATCTGCTGGTGGTCGTGTACCTGCTGCTCCTCGGCACCGTGTTCCTGGCCCTGGCCGGGCTCGACACCGGCTCGCCGTTCGGCGGCATGGGCTCGAGCCGGGAGATGACGGTGGCCTCCCTCGCCGAGCCAAGCATCGCGGTGGCGATGTTCGCCCTCGCGCTGGGAGCAGGCTCCACCAATCTCGGGCAGATCGTGGCGCGCGCGATGGCGCGGCCGGCCGAGGCGGTGAGCCCGGGCTACCTGCTGGCCTTCACCGCGCTGTTCATCGTCACGCTGGCCGAGACCGGGCGGCTGCCGATCGACAACCCGGCGACCCATCTCGAGCTGACGATGATTCACGAGGCCATGGTGCTCGAGTACTCCGGCCGCTATCTGGCCCTGATCGAGTGGGCGGCGGCGCTCAAGCTGCTCGTCTTCTTCTCCCTGCTCGCCAACCTCTTCGTGCCGTGGGGCGTCGCGGTGCACCCCACCCCCGGGGCCCTGACCCTCGCGGTCACGAGCTACGTGGCGAAGCTGGCGATCCTGGCCGCGGTGGTGGCGGTCTTCGAGACGCGGGTGGCGAAGCTGCGGCTTTTCCGCGTGCCCGAGCTGCTGAGCGTCTCGTTCGTGCTCGCCCTGCTCGCCATCACCGCCTCATTCCTGTCGAGGTAGCGCGATGGACGACCTGTTCGCCCGGCTCTCCATGCTCGGCTCGAGCCTCGTGCTCATCGCCGGCTTCATGCTGCTGTGGCGTCGGGGGCTCTCGGCCTACGTCGACGCCTTCGCGCTGCAGTCGGCCGCGCTCGGCGCCACCACCGCGCTGGTGGCCTACTTCGGGGGCCACCCGGAGCTGTACTGGGTCGCGGCCCTGCTGATCGCGATCAAGGCGGTCGGGATCCCGATCCTGCTGCGCCGCATGGCGCGCCGGTTCGGCTCGGAGCGGGAGCTGGCGCCGTACGTGAACACCGCCACCTCGCTCCTGGTCGGCGGGCTCCTGGTGCTGCTCGCCTACGCGGTCATGCGGCCGGTGGTGCTGCTCAGCCGGCTGCCGACGCGGGCCGGCATGCCGCTGGCGATGGGCCTCGTGTTCGTGAGCCTGTTCGTGATCGTCAGCCGCAAGAAGGCCCTCACCCAGGTGATCGGCTTTCTCATGCTCGAGAACGGCATCGCCCTCCTCGCGGTGCTCGGCACGTACGGCATTCCCCTGATCGTCGAGATCGGGGTCTTCCTCGACGCGCTGATGGGCTTCCTGGTCATGCAGATCTTCGTATACCAGATCCACGAGACGTTCGAGAGCCTCGACGTCGAGCAGCTCAACCGGCTGAGGCGCTGACCGTGCCGGCTCCCGTCCTCTTCGTCGCCCTGCTGGGCTCGCCGCTGGTGGCCGCCGGGCTTGCCCTCCTGATCCCTCCGCGGTCGCGGGTCGGATCCGGCCTCGGCCGACTCCTGGCCCTCGTCCCGCTGGCCGCCGCGGGGGCCCTGGCCGCCCGGGTCGTGGCGGGGACGGTGCCCACCGGCGGTCCCGGCGAGCTGTTCCGCGTCGACGCGCTGTCGGCGCTGCTGGCCCTCTGCGTGGCCTTCGTCTCCGCGCTGGCCCTCGGGATCGGGCCGGGCGCCGGGGAGCCACCGCCACGGGCCCGGCGGTTCCGGATCTTCGCGAGCCTCTTCGCCTTCACGATGCTGGTGGCGGTGACCGCCAACAACGTCGCGCTGATGTGGGTCGCCGTCGAGGCCACCACGATCACCTCAGCGGTGCTGGTGCCGCTGCACCCGAGCGCGGCCTCGGTGGAGGCGTCGTGGAAGTACGTGCTCATCGGCTCGGTGGGCATCGCGCTCGCGTTCGTGGGGACGGTGCTGGCGTACTTCGACTTCGTCGCCCTCGCCGGGCAGAGCGAATCGGCGCTCAACTGGACGTCGCTCATCGCGGCGGCCCCCGCCATGCACCCCGCCGCGATGCAGCTCGCCTTCGTCTTCCTCCTGGTCGGCTACGGCACCAAGGCCGGCATCGCCCCGATGCACACGTGGCTGCCCGACGCACACGCCGAGGCGCCGGCCCCGCTGTCGGCGATGATGTCGGGGGTGCTCCTGGCGGTGGCCCTGTACGCGATCGTGCGCTGGAAGACGGTGGTCGACATCGCGGTTGAGCCCGACTTCGCCAACGGCCTGCTCATGGCCCTGGGTCTGCTGTCCCTGACCATCGCGGCGCTGTCGCTGCTGGGCCAGCGCCACTACAAGCGGCTCCTCGCCTACTCGAGCATCGAGCACACCGGGCTCATGTGCCTGGGCCTGGCTCTCGGACCGCTCGGGATCTTCGCGGCGATGCTCCACCTCGTCAACCACACCGCGGCCAAGTCGATGATGTTCCTCCTCTCGGGGCGGATCCTGGAGCGCTACCGCACCGGCGAGCTGCGTCAGGTCTCCGGCCTGCTTCGGGTCATGCCGGTCACCGGGAGCATGTTCGCGCTGGGCATGGTGGCGCTGGTGGGACTGCCCCCGTTCGGGATCTTTCTCTCCAAGCTGGCCATGCTGCGCGCCGGCTTCGCGGCCGGGCACGCCTGGCTCATGGCCGCGGTCCTGGCCCTGCTGGCGGTGGCCTTCATCGCCCTGATCGTCCATCTCAACCGGATGCTCTACGGCGTGCCCCCGGCGGGGCTGACCATGGGCGAGAGCGCCCGCTGGGCGCTGCTGCCCATGGGAGCCTGCGCGGTCGTGCTCCTGGTGCTGGGAGTAGCGATCCCGCCGCCGTTGCGGGCGCTGCTCGATCGCATCGTGGAGATCACGTCGGGATGACGGCAGCGGCGCGAGGCGAGAGCACGACGGACCTGGGCGCGGTCGCGGCGAGCCTGGAGCGCCGCCTGGGCGGCCGGCTGGCCGAGGCCCGTGTGGTTCGCGCGCGCGAGCTCCATTGCCGCGTGGAGCCGGGCCAGGTCCGGCGCCTGGCCGAAGCGCTGCGGGACGACCACGGCGCGGAGCTGCGGCTGATGGTCGGGCACGACCGGCGGGCCGTCGCCGGCCGCTTCGAGGTGGCGTACCTCTTCGCCCACTCCGCCGCGAACTGGTTCGTCCACGCGGTGCTGTGGGTGCCCGCGGAGCACCCGAGCCTGCCGTCGCTCGCCACCTTCCACCATCCGGCCTCGCTCTTCGAGCGCGAGATCCACGACCTGTTCGGCATCGCGGCCGCGGGCCATCCGGATCCTCGCCCGTTGGTGCGCCACGCCTTCTGGCCGGCCGACTACTTTCCGCTCCGGAAGGACGCGGAGAGCCGCGAGTTCCACGACGACGGCCGCGCCTTTCCATTCACCGAGGTGGGCGGCGAAGGCGTGTACGAGATCCCGGTGGGGCCGGTGCACGCCGGCGTGATCGAGCCCGGCCACTTCCGGTTCAGCGTGGTGGGCGAGACCATCATCGACATGAAGTCGCGCCTCTACTTCACCCACAAGGGCACCGAGAAGCTCTTCGAGGGCCGCGCGCCGGCCGACGGCCTCGAGCTGGCCGAGCGCGTCTCGGGCGACACCACCGTCGGGCACGCGCTGGCGTTCTGCCAGGCCCTGGAGGCGGGGGCGGGGACGGCGGTGCCAGAGCGCGCGCGCTGGCTGCGGGTGATCCTGCTGGAGATGGAGCGGCTCTACAATCACGTGGCCGACTTCGGCATGATCGCCAACGACACCGGCTACGCGGTGGCGCACTCGCACTGCTTCCGGATCCGCGAGCGCTTGCTCCGTCTCAACCGGCGGCTGACCGGCAACCGCCTGCTTCGAGGGGGGATTCGACCCGGCGGGGTCGGATTCGATCTGCCCTCCGATCTCGACCTGGCCGCGGAGGTGGACTCGGCCCTGCGCGATTTCGAGGAGATCGCCGCGCTCTCCCTGCGCAACACGATGGTGATGGACCGGCTGGAGGGCACGGGGGCGCTGGCCACATCGATCGCGCGCGACCACGGCGTGCTGGGCTACGTGGCGCGAGCCTCCGGCATCGACGCGGACGCGCGGCGGGACCATCCGTTCGCGGCCTACCGTGACCTGGAGGTCCGCGTGCCCGTCCACCAGGCGGGCGACGTCAAGGCCCGCACGCTGGTGCGTCTCGAGGAGGCGCGTGAGTCGGCGCGGCTGATCCGCGAGGCGGTGCCCCGGCTCCCCGCCGGTCCGCGGGTGGCCCCGCTCGGCCCGCTCCCGGCCTTCGAGCCCGCCTTCGCGCTGGTGGAAGGCTGGCGCGGCGGCATCCTCCACTGGGTGATGGCGGACGAGGCCGGCCGCCTGCACCGGGTCAAGATCATGGACCCGTCGTTCCTGAACTGGCGGCCGCTGTCCCACGCGCTCCTGCGCAACATCGTTCCGGACTTCCCGCTCTGCAACAAGTCGTTCAACCAGTCCTACTCGGGCAACGACTTGTGAGAGGCGTATACTGGCCGACATGAAAACAGGACTGATCGTGCTCGGGGTCGTCATCCTGATCGTCATCGGCGCCATCGGCTGGGCCGTCGGCATCAACAACCAGCTCGTGGGGCAGGAGCAGCTGGTCAACGAGAAGTGGGCGCAGGTGCAGAACGTCTATCAGCGCCGCGCCGACCTCATCCCGAACCTGGTGGAGACCGTGAAGGGCTACGCGGCCCAGGAGCGCACCGTCCTCGAAGAGGTGACCAAGGCACGCGCCAGCGTGGCCGGCATCAAGGCCACCCCCGAGCTGGTCAACGACCCGGCCGCCTTCCAGAAGTTCCAGCAGGCCCAGGCCGAGCTGGGCGGCGCGCTGAGCCGGCTGCTCGTCACCGTCGAGAAGTATCCCGACCTCAAGTCCAACCAGAACTTCCTGGCCCTGCAGAGCCAGCTCGAGGGCACCGAGAACCGCATCGCGGTGGAGCGCATGCGCTACAGCGAGGCGGTGCGCGACTACAACACGCGGATCCGCCTCTTCCCGGGGAGCCTGGTGGCCTCGCTGCGCGGGTTCAAGGAGAAGGCCTACTTCGAGGCCACGCCGGGGAGCCAGGAGCCCCCGAAGGTGAAGTTCTAACGGGCGACCGGCCGGGAGGCGCCGTGCTCCGTCGCATCGCGCCCGCCTTGCTGCTGCTCGTCCTGCTGGCGGGTCCGGGGATGGCGGCCCTCCGCATCCCGCCGCCGCCCGATCGGCGGGTGAACGACTACGCGGGGGTGCTCTCCGCCGCCGACCGCGACCGCCTCGAGCAGAAGCTGATCGCGGGCGAGGCGGGCAGCCGCAACCAGATCGTGGTGGCGATCTTCCGCTCGCTGCAGGGCGAGAGCCTGGAGGACTACTCCATCCGCCTCGCCCAGGCCTGGCGCATCGGGCAGAAGGGCCTCGACAACGGAGTGATCTTCCTCGTCTTCCTCGACGACCGGAAGACGCGCATCGAGGTCGGCTACGGGCTCGAGGGCAACCTGACCGATGCCATCTCGTCTTCCATCCTGCGCGACGTCGTCGCGCCCCGCTTCCGCGAGGGGCGCATCGCCGACGGCATCGGCGCCGGGCTCGACGCCATCGAGCGCGCCATCGCCGGCACCTACGTGCGGCCGCCCGCGGCCGACCGCGGCAAGCGTGCGGGAGAGATCGGCGCGCGCGAGCTGCTCGCGCTGGCCTTCGTGCTGTTCCTGATCTTCGCGATCGTGCAGAGCCGGATGCAGACCAACGCCGTGCGACGGCGTGGCTGGACCGGTAGCTCGCGCGGCTGGGGCGGGCCGTTCATCGGCGGCGGCTTCGGCGGGGGCGGGTTCGGCGGAGGCAGCAGCAGCGGCGGCGGCTTCAGCGGGGGCGGCGGCAGCTTCGGCGGCGGCGGCTCGAGCGGGAGCTGGTGATGGCCCGTCATCCGCGCTGGGTGCGCGCGTTCCTGAGCGACGCCGACCTGGAGGCGGTGGGAGCGGCGATCGCCTCCGCGGAGGCCGCCACCTCGGCGGAGGTCCGCGTGCATCTCGACGCGAGCTGCCCCGGGGATGCGATGACGCGCGCGGTCGAGGTCTTCGAGCGGCTCGGCATGCAGCGCACGGCCGAGCGTCACGGCGTACTGATCTACGTGAGCATCGAGGATCACAAGCTCGCGGTGATCGGCGACCGCGGCATCGACGAGCGGGTGGGGCAGGCCTACTGGGAGCGGCTGGTGGAGACCGCGCTGGGCCACTTCCGCCAGGCGCGGGCGCGCGAGGGGCTCGTCCACGCCGTCGGCGAGGTGGGGTCCGCCCTGCGGCGCCACTTCCCGCGCCGGCCGGACGACGTCAACGAACTGCCCGACCAGGTGAGCATCGAGCCCTCGTAGCGGCGCGGCCGACCGGCCGCTCCCCGGCAGGCATTCTGCCGTGTTCGGGCGTCATACCCGGCTCCACGGCGACGTCGTACCCTCTGCTTCTCCGAATTTTCAGTGACTTGGCCGGTGGCATGCCTGGTGCTACGCGTCATGGCCGGATGCACGACCATCGCGAGGAGTCGCATATGCCACGACAGATCCAGATCGCACCGCTCGTCCTGCTCACGCTGATCGTCGCCATGGGGCTGTCCATCGTGTCCACGGTTTCGGCCGAGCCGGATCGGCTGGACTGGGCCGCCCGGATCGCCGACATGGACCAGGCGCTCAAGCGCGGTGACGCCTTCACGGCCCAAGCGGCCTGGCGCGAGGCGTACGTGGCCGCTCACGTGAGCCGCGGCTGGCCGGCCATGATCGCGGTCGGCGATGCGGCGATGCGGGCGAGCGGTCTCGTGGGGACGCAGGTCTCGGAGGCCCACGCCCGGCGCGCGTATCTCACCGCGCTCCTGCGCGCGCGGCGCCAGGGGTCACTCGATGGGGTGCTCACGGCCGGCGACGCCTTCGGGCGCCTCGGTGACCAGGCGGTGGTGAAGCAGGCGCTGGCCGTGGCCACCGACCTCGCGGAGCGCTCGGGCGACGGGGCGGCGCGCCGCCGCGTGCAGTCGTTCCAGACGCAGTGGGCGCCGCGCACGTAGCCGCTCGCACCGTCCCGGACGCGCTCGAAGACCGCGGCGCGAAGACGCCCTCGGCGGGCTCGTCGCGCCGCGTGCTATGCTCCCCCCGCCATGACTCGCGCCGAGATCCCCACCCCCGCACTGTTGCTGGATCTGGACCGCTTCGAGCGTAATGTCGCCAAGATGGCTGCCCACGTGAAGGCAGCCGGCAAGAAGATCCGCCCGCACGCCAAGACGCACAAGTGTCCGGAGATCGCCCGTCGCCAGGTGGCGGCCGGCGCGGTGGGCGTCTGCGTGGCGAAGGTGGGCGAGGCCGAGGTGATGGCCGCGGCCGGCGTGCGCAATCTCCTCATCACCACCGAGGTGGTCGGGCCCGAGAAGATCGGCCGGCTCCTCGGGGTGCTGCGGCGGCAGCCGGAGACCCTCGTGGTGGTGGACAACCCCGACAACGTGCGCGAGCTGGGCGACGCGGTGGCCCGGGCCGGCCTCGTGCTGAACGTGCTGGTGGACGTGGACGTGGGGGGCCGCCGCACCGGCATCCAGCCCGGCGAGTCCGCGCGCGACCTGGGCCGCCAGGTGATGGCGCACCCGGCGCTGCACCTGCGGGGGCTGCAGGGCTACGCGGGCCACTGCGCGCACGTGATGGGCTTCGAGGAGCGGCGCCGCACATCGCGGCGCTGGATGGGCCGGCTCATGAAGACGCGCGAGCTCTTCGAGAAGCACGGCATGCCGGTGGACATCGTGACCGGCGGCTCGAGCGGCACGTTCAACATCGACGTCGAGCTCCCAGGCCTCACCGAGCTGCAGTCCGGCTCGTACTGCGTGATGGACCTGGATTACCGGCGCATCGGCAGCCCGCGCGGGGCGGCCTACGACGACTTCGAGATGGCGCTGACCGTGCTGACCACCGTGGTGAGCGTGCCGACCGCCGAGATGGCGATGGTGGACGGCGGCTTCAAGGCCTTCTCCACCGATCGCCCGTTCGTGCCGGAGGCCGTCGAGTGGCCCGGCGTCGAGTACTCCTGGGCGGGCGACGAGCACGGCCGGCTCATGACCACCGAGCCGGGACGGCTGCCCAGGCTCGGCCAGCTGATCGAGTTCTTCCCGCCGCACTGCGACCCGACCATCAACCTCTACGACCGGATCTACGCCATGCGGGGCGACAAGGTCGAGGCGGTCTGGGAGGTCTCCGGGCGCGGGCGCTCCCAGTAGGACTGGAACAGGTCCCACACCTCTTCGGGCGACCGCGTCTGGAAGATGCGGGCGCGGCACTCGGTGGCGTGGCCGAGGCCTTCCGTGTACCACGCCAGGTGCTTCTTCATCTGCACCAGCGCGTACTTCTCGTTGAACTGAGCGCGGATCAGCCCCACGTGCCGCGCGATCACCCGGGCCTTGGAGGCGCGCTGGCTCTCGGGCGAGAGCGCGTCGAAGCATTCGTCGAAGACCCAGGGGCGGCCGAGCGCGCCGCGCCCGATCATCACCGAGCCGCAGCCGGTCTCGACGGCCATGCGCCGCGCCTCCGCCATCGAGTGCACGTCGCCGTTGCCGGTGACCGGGATCGAGACGGCGCGCACCACCTCGCCGATGATCGTCCAGGGGGCCTTGCCGGTGAAGCGCTGCGAGCGCGAGCGCGGGTGCACCGTGATGGCGTCGACCCCTTCCGACTCCGCCATCTGGGCGACCTCGACCGCGTTCAGGTGCTCGTCGTCCCAGCCGCCGCGGATCTTCACGGTGAGCGGCACGCTCACCGCCTTGCGCAGGGCGCGGAGGATCAACGCGGTCGCGCCGACGTTGCGCATGAGCGCCGCGCCTTTTCCCTTGCCGGTGATCTTGGGCATGGGGCAGCCCATGTTCAGGTCCACGATGTCGGCGCCCAGTGTCTGGCAGCGCTCGGCCGCGCGGGCGAGCAGGTCGGCATCCTTGCCGAGCAGCTGCATGGCGAGCGGCCGCTCCTCGGGATAGTAGGCCGCGATGGCGTCGGCGTGCGGATGGCCGGTGAGCAGCGCGGCCGCGTCCATCTCCTCGGACGTGGTGAGCGCGCTGCCGCACTCGCGCGCGATCAGGCGGAACGGGGCGTTGGTGATGCCGGCCATCGGGGCCAGCCGGGCCAGCGCGGTGAGCTCGACGGGGCCGATCTTCATGGAGCGCTCAGTATACCCGCTCAGGGCGCCCAGAGGCCGCGGTGCTGCTCGCGCGCCTCGGCGGCGAGCTTGCGGAACAGCTCGGCGTGGCGCACGTTCGGCGGCACCGTGAGCACCGCCGCGTACCCGAGCCGCACCAGCTCCGCGTTCACCATGATCTCGGCGCCGTCGGGCCCGGTCACCCACACGTAGGCCAGCAGCCGGCCGTAGCGGTCGCGCGCCTGCACGTCCGGCTCGAGACGCACCGCCCGGTTCCCGACGAGCCGTCGATTGACCTCGGTGGCCGCGCGCCCGCCCGGCTCCTCTCCGCGCGTCGGGTGATGTACCTCGGGCGTATCGATGCCGATATACCGCACCTTCTCCACCCCGCTCGCCAACCGCACCTGGATGGTGTCCCCATCCACCGTCCGCACCACCCGCCCCCTAAGCGGTTCCTTCTCCCCTCTGGGGAGAGGGTAAGGTGAGGGGCCAAAGGGTGAGGGGCCAGGAGCGGCAGGCGTCGCGGTAGACACCGCTGGCGGAGGCGCATACGACGGCGAGGCGAGCGCGAGCAGGGAGGCCAGCGCCAAGGCCAGGAGGACGACGAGCGCCCGCGCACGCATGATGTATCAACCACGATACACGAGGGCTGGATTTCTGAAACCGGGTTGGCCCACTGCCACGAGTGCGCAACTGATCCCGTCTGGCCATCGGCAGTGTGTTCACCGCGTCTTCCGGGCCTCCATAAGACACGGGCCGCCTAAGGGGACGGTCCTGAGATTGGGCAGTGTAAAGAGTTCTTGACTCATCAGGTGAACCGGCCTATTTTCCGTCAGCTTCATCGACCCGTCCGAGTCTCTGGGGAGGCGTTCATGTTCCGGGATCGGATGCCCACAGTCACTTCCCGCTTCGCATACGCAGCGCGGGGATCCCGCCTCGACTACCACCGCGCCCTCGGCGCCGTCGGGATGATACTAGCGAGCCTGAGCGCGTCACCGGGTTACGTATCGGCTCTGCCGCTGAACACGGTGAACCCGGATAACAGTCACAACTTCCGAGATACGAGAAGTCTGAATGACGTTGGTCTCGGACAGGGCACCGTCAATCAGTTCGGAGTCGATATCAATCCGCCAGGCTCGCAAGGCACGAACCTCCTCACTGCGGTCCAGGGATCAATCACGGTAGGGCCGCGCCTATGCGTGGGCCTCGCGGTGGATGCGAACTTTTGCGGACAAACCATTCCCTTCAACCCGTCGCTCGGCGGAGCGTGGACGCTCACGTTTGCCAACGGTGCCGACAGACTCGCCACGACGACACCGGCGCTCGGCACGCCGCCCGGATCTCCCGAGGTTCCCTTTCCAGAGCGCGTGACGATCTCGGGCAGCGGCAGCAACCCGACCTTCAACTGGATCGTACCGGCGAGCTTTACCCCCGACGCCATACGCGTCGCCGTGTTCGACAAGACCGCCGCTCCGCTCGCAAACGGGATGAGAGATGTCGTCCACGTCCAGGCTTTGAGCGGAGACGCAAGGCAGTTCACGGTCCCGACGCTCCTGAGCTCCGGTCAAAGCCTGAAGCAGGGCAACAACTATTCCATGATGATTCAGCTGGTTCAGACGCGAGGACACGGACCACTGGTCGGTACGTCGCTGGGCGCCATTGCGGCGCGCTCGTCCTCGTTTTTCGAATTCACGGTCTTGGAGCGCGGTGCGCCTCCACAGGTGCTGCTTCCGACCGTGGGTCCCGCCCCCGATCCCCGCACGGGGTTCGGGCCTACCTATCACTTCACCGCGCCCGTCGTGCCCAATGAGCTGGTATTCATCGACCCGTTTGTCGCCATCGGCTACAAATATGCGACGGGCGTCGGGGATCCGAATTTTGCCTCGGTCATGCTTCCGGAAGTCGGTGACAATCTCTTCAATGTGTCGTTCTCGACCGGTCAGAATCTGATGCAGCTCGTCCTGGGTGCCAAGACGCAGTTCTTCTTTCCCGACGGCGGGGTGAATGCTTTCGACGTCACCGGGATCGAGCGATCGGCCATGCTCGATCCGCAGAACGTCACCGCGTTCATAACCGGACTGACTTTCGTGAGTCAGGGCAACTTCACGGGAACGATGACCCCTCTCTTGGCACCGACCCCCGAACCGACCACGATGCTGTTGTTTGGCATGACGGCCGGCGGCCTGGGTTGGCTGCGCCTGAGAACACGCCGGCCGTCGGAAGAGCCCACCGGCGAATAGCGCACGGCCCCTGGCCGAGGCGCGTGCCAGTCGCGTAGATCCGTACCGCCCCCAATCGGGAGGGCCGGTAAACGCTACCTGGCCGTGGCGCCCCGCGCCGCTACTCTGCTGGTTCGAAGCGGCGCTCGTGCGTGGGAATCGCGGCGGTGCTTCCAGGGCATGTCGGTTGCAGCCCACTCGGGTCGGACTCGACGACAAGGAGACGACCGATGACCTGGAGAAGCGCTATCGCGATCGCGATGACGACGCTGTTTCTGGCTTCCCCGCTCGCTGCGCAGACGAAGGGCAACTCGCCGGCCGAGCCGACGCCTCCCAAAGGCGATACGGGAAGCGGCAACCGGCCGCCCGGCACCCCGTCGGCGGGCGACAAGGGCACCCCGACGACTCAGAACCCGACGGCGCCGTGCCCGGCCGGCACGGCTCGTCAGAACCTCGGCCAGGATTGCCGGCCCTTGAGCCAGCAAGGCAAGGAGCCGAAGAAGTAGGGCGGAAGCCGTTCATTCCCAGGCCGGCGTGATCCCGCCCGCCGGATCGCGCCAGGCGGGCGCCCACGCCAGCGTGACCAGCCGGACGGAGATGTTCTGGCGCGTGGGCTTGAGCGAGATGCTCTCCAGCCGCTCGGTGAGCGGGTCGGTGCTCGCGGTCAGCGCGTCGGCCTCGGCCTTGAACTGCGCGTCGAGGTCGGCGATGGCCTGATCGACCGCTCCGACCGACTCCTTGGCCCGCCCGACGTCCTGCGTCTCCTTCAGCACGCGGCCGGCGCCGCGGGCCGCGGTGGTGGCGCGCCCGATCGTGCTGACGTTGACCGCCTTGCGGCCGAGGAAGGCGCCCAGGATGGTGGCGCCCACCGAGATCGCGGTCTGGATGCCCTGCTGGGTGGCCTGCTCGCTCTCGCGCGCCACTGCCTGCTCGGCGCGGCGACGCCGCTCCTGGAGCGCGGCCTGCTTGGGCGCGTACTTCTGGCGCAGGGCTTCGATGGCACGATCGCGGTCCTGACGGGTGGATTGCTGCAGGCGAACCCGGAAGTCGCGCTCGGATTCGTCGGGATTCGAGACGGCCTTCAGCGACGGGCTGCGCAGCAGGTCGACCTTCTGCGTTCGCAGCAGCCAGGCCGCGAACTCCTTGCTCCACGCGTCGTAGCTCTTCTTCTTGCCGGCGGGCGCGGGCAGATCGGCGAACTCGCCACCCTCGTCGGGCCCATCCGCGAGATCGGCCGAGGTGAAGCCGGCGACGGCCGCCTGATCCCAGTCGACCGGCACCGCCTCGCCGGTGATCGGCGTGAGCACGGTCACGTCGCGGGTGACGTCGATCTTGCTCTTGGTGTCGGCCACGCGCACCTGCGCGAAGCCGGCGAGCATCGGCTGGTAGAGCAGGCTCGACCCGGCGGGCGCCGCGCCGTGAGCCGGCACGAAATGCTGGGGCACGTCGGGCGGCAGGAGCGGGCGTTGACCGCCTCCGGTGGACAGCGCGCTCTCGGCCGCGAGTGCCGCCGCCCGCGCCGCCTTGCTCTTCCCGGGCCGAGCGACCGGCGCCGACGCGGGTGGCGACGCGGGCGCGGACGCGGCCGCCGCAGCGCCCTTGGCGCTCCCGGTCGCCTCGGCCGCCGGCTCCGCGATGTCCGCGCCGCGCCGCCCGTCCATCAGCGATTTGATCTGCGCGCGCGTCAGCGGTCCGCGCAAGTAGGACATCACCCAGCGGCTCTCGAACACCACCGGATGGTCCTCGTGCACGTTGTTCATCAAGAAGATGCGGCTCGAGAGCCCGGACAGGATGCGCTCGAGCCCCGGGCGGTCGAAGCCCTGACCCGCGCTGCCCGCCGCGCCCTCGAGGCCGTCGAGCACCCGCGCCTTGTCGCGCTCGGTCTGCAGCCGTCCGATGAACCACGTGCCGGTGTTGGACAGGCCCTTGTAGTCGAGATCGACGGGGTTCTGGGTGGCCAGCACGACGCCGACGCCGAAGGCCCGCGCCTGCTTGAGCAGGGTGAGCAGCGGCGTCTTCGACGGCGGATTGGCCACCGGCGGGAAGAAGCCGAAGATCTCGTCCATGTAGAGCAGCGCGCGCAGGCTGGTGGTGCCCGACTGCGTGCGCATCCACCCCACGACCTGGTTGAGCAGGAGGGAGACGAAGAACATCCGCTCCGCGTCGGTCAGGTGCGCGATCGACACGATGGCGATGCGCGGCTTGCCCGTCGCGGTGTGCAGCAGGTGGTCGACCTCGAGCGCCTCGCCTTCCATCCAGGCCTCGAAGCCGGGGGCCGCGAGCAGGTTGTTGAGCGACATGGCCAGCGCGAAGCGATCCTTGGAGGGGAAGAACGCCTCGAGGTCCAGCACGCCCACCCGCTTCACCGGCGGCGTCTGGATCTGCTGGATCATGGCCGCGAGATCGAGCGCCTGTCCCTGCTTCCACGCGGTGTCCAGGATGGTGGAGATCAGGATGTGCTCGCGGCTCTTGATCGGATCGGCATCGATGCCGAGCAGCCCGAGGAGGCTGGTGGCGGTGGTGCCGATGCGCTCGCGCAGCAGCTCGGCGTCGTCACGAATCGCCTCGGGCGGCGCCGCGAACGACCTGAGGATCGACAGCGGGATGCCCGCGTTGCTCCCCGGGGTGTAGATCGCGAAGTCGGCCGCGTCGCGCAGGCGCTGGATCCGCGGGCCGTCCTCGCCCCAGGACGCGAGGCCCTTCTGCCAGGCCTCGGCCTGCTGGCCCGCATAGTCGTCGGGAGAGACGTTCTTGCGCCGCGCGTCGTCCTCGTTGATCCACGCGCGGAAGTCCTCGGGCCGCAACGCCGGGAAGGTCAGCAGCAGGTTGGCCAGGTCGCCCTTGGGGTCGATCAGGATGGCCGGGATGCCGTCGATGGCGGCTTCCTCGATGAGGGCCAGGCAGAGGCCGGTCTTGCCGCTCCCGGTCATGCCCACGCACACCGCGTGCGTCACCAGGTCCTTCGAGTCGTAGAGGAGCAGGCCGTCCTGCGCCTTCTTCGCCTGCGGGTCGTAGGGCCGCCCCAGGTAGAAGACGCCCAGCTTCTCGAAGTCGGCGGGGCTCGGCATGGTGGCCTCTCTACAGACTCTCTATGAGAGTCCGATCTGATCGTTCGTTCAGCGATCTCGCACTCGTGAGCGACCGCAAATCTTCCTCGAACGCCGTCACCCAGCGCAAGTCCGCCACCCCCGGGCTATTGTTCCACAAGGCCTTACGCCCAGCGCGGCTTAGCAAGCGCAGCCTCGCAAGCCGGGATTCGGATGGAAGCTCCCGTTTCGATGGCAGGGAGCCCTCCAGGAGATGCTATCTTAGTGAGCCGATGACACGCGGCAACCTGTCGGAGCTGATCTTCTTGGTGGAGGAGGCCCCGGAGGGCGGCTTCACGGCCCGGGCGCTCGGGGAGTCGATCTTCACGGAGGCCGACAGCGTCGCAAGCCTGCACGAGAGGGTCCGCGACGCAGTCCGCTGCCATTTCGAGGAAGGTCAGGCTCCCAAGGTTATCCGCCTCCACTTCGTCCGCGAGGAAATCATCAGCGCTTGAGGCTGCCGCGGGACGTCTCCGGCGACGATCTCGCGAAGGCCCTGGCCAGCGTGGGCTACCGGGCGACCCGTCAGGACCGGTAGCCATCTTTGGCTGACCACGCTTGAGCACGGCGAACACCACATCACAGTTCCGCGGCATGGAAGCTTCCGCGTTGGGACTCTCGCCGGCGTCTTGGGCGACGTCGCTCAGCACTTCGGGCTGACTCGAGAGACTCTGATCGAGCGCTTGTTCCCGCGATAGCCTGCGGTTCGGCGACCCTGGGCGACGCCGTTGGCCCCGACCGCGCGGCATCCAATCCGGAACTGCTCAGGTGTCGAACGGCTGCGGCCAAGGCTACAAGGCGCGCTTGACGAACGCGCCGCCCTTCACGATCGCCTGGATGTGCGCGGAGCTCTGGAAGACGCGCAGGTTGGTCAGCGGGTTGCCGTCGACCACGAGCAGGTCGGCGTACTTGCCGGGCTCGACGGAACCGATTCGATCAGCCATTCTGAAAATTTCCGCGTTGACCATGGTGGCGGACCGCAGGACCTCCATCGGCTTCATCACCTGCCCCTTCAGCTCGAACTCCATCGTGCGCTGGGCCTGCATGTCGCCGAGGAGATCGGAGCCCGAGCCGATCTTGCAGCCCGCGCGATAGGCGTGGGTGAGACCCTCCAGGCTCTTCTCGAGCGCGAGGTTGATCTTCTGGATCTGGTGCTCGCCGATCCCGTAGTTCTTGCCCTCGCGCGAGATGGCCTCGTACGTCACCATGGTGGGCACCAGGTAGGCGCCCGCGGCCTTGATGGCCTGGGCGCCCGCCTCGTCGAGCAGGTTGCCGTGCTCGATGCACCGCACCCCGGCCTGGATCGCGTTGCGGATGGCCGAGCCGGAGTAGGCGTGGGCCAGCACGTACTTGCCGACCGCGCGCGCCTCCTCCACCGCGGCCCGCATCTCCTCCACCGTGTACTGCGTGGTGTCGAGCTCGTCCCCCGGCGACATCGCCCCGCCCGACGCCATGATCTTGATCTGGTCCACGTCGTGACGGAGGTTCTCGCGGGTGGCCTTGCGGACCTCGTCGGCTCCGTCCGCGATGATGCCGCCCATGCCGATGCAGCACTCCACCGGCTCGATCCACTCCGAGCGCCGGCGCTTGTCGGCGTGGCCGCCGGTCTGCGAGAGCGGCCGCCCGGAGACGAGCATGCGGGGGCCCGGATAGAGCCCCGATTCCGCCGCCTCGCGGAAGCCGTAGTCGGCGCCGCCCGCATCCCGCACGGTGGTGAAGCCCTGCATCAGGCACTGCTCCATGCGGCGGAGCGCCTTGGCCGCGATGAGACTCGGCGGATTGTAGCGATGCTGCTCGGGGATGTTGCCCTCCACCGCGCACATGTGCACGTGCGCGTCGGTGAGCCCGGGCATCAGAGTGCGGCCCCGCAGGTCCACCGTATCGACCTTACCCGGCAGGGCTCCGACCCGGCCCGAGCCGATCACGTCCTTGATACGCTCGCCTTCGACCACGACGGCGGCGCCGTCGATGGGATCCGCGCCGGTGCAGTCGATCAGGAATGCGCTGGTGAACACGGTGATCGCCATGGGGCGTCCTCCGACCTCCGAGATGGTCAGCGCGGGGATTCTAGCAGGAAATCATCGGGGGGAGGCGGGAGGGAGGAAGCGGCCGCAGGGCCGGCACGCCGGGGCTCGGGCTCCGGCGCGCCGGCGCCGGCGCTCAGGAGCGCATCATTCCGGTCAGCTTCTGCACGATGCCGGCCTTGGCCGACTCCTTGGCGCGGGCCAGCTCCTCGCCCAGCTCCATCAGCCGCTCCCGGTTCATGAGCTTGCGCACCCGCGGGAACATCTCGGATTCCTCCTCCTCGGCGTGGTGCTCGACCAGGTCCTTCAGCACCTTGGCCTTGGCCGCGAACTCGTTGGTCGAGGGGTCCGTGTTCTTGACCTCGGGCATCACGAGGTCGACCACGTGGTGCTCCTCGATCGCCTCGTAGTACATCTCCTTGTCGTCGTTGGTCTTGGCCACGTCGAAGAAGGCGGGATAGAAGATGTCCTCCTCGATCTTGGTGTGAATGGTCAGCTCTTCCTCGATCGTGGCGAGGAGCGTCTGCCGCTTGCCCTCGGCGCGGTCGCTGGTCTCCTCCAGCTCTCCTAGCAGCTCGCGGACCCGTTCGTGGTCCTCCTTGAGCAGGGCGATCGCGTCCTTCTGAGTCTCCTTGCCGTTCCGGGCCGGCTTCTTCCGTGCCATCGACTTGCGTGCGGGCATGGCCTTCTCCTTTTGCCGCCACCCGGCGGCGGTTGACTGCTGCTCGGGTCAGCAAGGAGAGTGCCACGCCGACGCGACATCAACGGCGCGACTCTTCGCCCGAATCGCGGCACTGCGGTTCAACCGGAGTTTCCGGAGAGGCACGACTACCGGGAAGAGATGCCGCGGTTGCGCTCGGATCAGCGGCGCGGATGCGGCAGTTCGAGACCGGGAGCGACGACCGACGCCCTGGCATGGGCGATGCTGCCCTCGGTTCGCCAAGGGAGGATCCACCCGATGATCATCAAGTCAATGACGGCGGGCCTCATCGCGCTGGCCCTGGTGAGTGCCCCGGCGTTCGCCCAGCAGGCCAAGAGCAGCCTCACCTCCTCGGACAAGAAGTTCGTGACCGAGGCCGCCGAGGGCGGACAGATGGAGGTCGATCTGGGCGAGCTGGCGCAGCAGAAGGCCGCGAGCGACGCGGTCCGGGAGTTCGGCCGCCGCATGGCCGACGACCATGGAAAGGCCAACCGCGAGCTGGCCCAGCTGGCGGCGAGCAAGCAGGTGCAGCTGTCCGACAAGCCGTCGCGGAAGGCGCAGCGCGAGAAGGACCGCCTGGCGAAGCTGTCCGGCGCCGCCTTCGACCGCGAGTACGTGAAGCTGATGGTGAGCGACCACGAGACGGATGTGGCGGCGTTCCGGCGCGAGAGCCAGGCCGCGAAGGATCCGGAGCTGAAGGCCTGGGCCGGCAAGACCCTGCCGACGCTCGAGGACCATCTGCGGATGATCCGCCAGGTCCAGGGCCAGCTCGCGAAGAAGTGAGCCCGGCCGTGCCGGCCCAGCACGTGGTCCCGATCGAGGAAGCCGCCTGTCAGGTCGCGGTCGATCCCGACCGCCTGGCGGGGGTCACCCTGTCGCCGGACGCCCGGGCGGCGATCGAGAACGCCGAGGCCGACACCGAGACGGTGGAGCGCCGGTGCGTCCGATGCTCCACCGAGCAGGCGCGCGATCTGCTCGAGTACTTCGACCGCGCCGCGGCGACCCTGCAGCTCGATGGTGACTACGAGCGCTCGACCTCGTGCGCACAGGCGGCCGAGCAGCTTCGGCGGACCCTCGAGGGCCCGGTGCTCACCACCTGATTGCGTTCTCGACCGAGCGCGCGCACGACCGACGAAGGAGCCCACGATGGCGTCGACCGCGGCGGACATCCTGATCGAGACCCTGCTGGACTGGGGCGTGGAGGTCGTCTTCGGCCTCCCCGGCGACGGCATCAACGGCATCATGGAGGCGCTGCGGACCCGCCAGGACCGGATCCGGTTCGTGCAGGTTCGCCACGAGGAGGCGGCCGCGTTCATGGCCTGCGGCTACGCGAAGTTCACGGGTCGCCTCGGGGTCTGCCTGGCCACCTCGGGCCCGGGCGGGATCCATCTGCTCAACGGCCTCTACGACGCCGCACTCGACGGGCAGCCGGTGCTGGCCATCACCGGGCTCACATATCACGACCTCATCGGCACGCACACCCAGCAGGACGTCGCGCTCGACCGCCTCTTCATCGACGTGGCCAAGTTCAACGAGCGGATCATGGGACCGACGCACGTCGAGAACCTCACCCACCTGGCGTGTCGGACCGCGCTGGCCTACCGCGGGGTGGCCCATCTCGCGTTCCCGGTGGACATCCAGGAGCAGAAGGCGGGTCCGCGCTCGCCGCGCAACGTCGATCACCACGCCTCCGACGCGCTCGGTCGCAGCGCGGGACTCCCGGCCCAGGACCTGCTGAGTCGAGCCGCGGACCTGCTCAACGCCGGCCAGAAGACCGTCATCCTCGCCGGCCGCGGGGCGCTCCATGCCGGCGATGAGCTGGAGGCGGTCGCCGAGCGGCTCGGGGCGCCGATCGTGAAGGCCCTTCTCGGCAAGGCCGCGGTGGACGACGAGAGCCCGTACACCACCGGCGGCATCGGGCTGCTCGGTACCCGCCCGTCCCAGGAGGCGATCGAGGAGTGCGACACGCTCCTGATGGTCGGCACGTCGTTCCCGTACATCGAGTTCATGCCGGAGCCCGGCCAGGCCCGCGCGGTCCAGATCGAGCTGGACCCGATGCGCCTGGGGCTGCGCTATCCGGTCGAGGTCGGTCTGGTCGGCGACAGCCGGGCCACTCTCGGCGCGTTGCTGCCGCTCCTGACCGCGCGCACGGACCAGGCGTTCCTGGCAAAGGCCCAGGGGTCGATGGCCGACTGGCGGCGGCTCATGGACGAGCGGGGCAGCCGGCAGGACAAGCCGATGAAGCCGCAGCTCCTGGCCCGCGAGCTGGGGCTGCGCCTGGCCCATGACGCGATCGTGTGTTGCGACAGCGGGACCATCACCACCTGGTGGGCCCGCCACATCCCGGCCCGCCGCGGGCAGATGCACGCGGTGTCGGGCAACCTGGCGAGCATGGCGTGCGGCCTGCCCTACGCGATCGCGGCCCAGATCGCCTACCCGGGTCGCCAGGTGGTGGCCTTCGTGGGAGACGGCGGCTTCTCGATGCTGATGGCCGAGCTGGCCACGTGCGTGAAGTATCAGCTGCCGGTGAAGATCGTGGTCGTCAAGAACGGCACGCTCGGGCAGATCAAGTGGGAGCAGATGGTGTTCCTGGGCAACCCCGAGTACGGCTGCGATTTGCACCCGATCGACTTCGCGCTGTTCGCCGAGGCCTGCGGCGCCGCCGGCGTGACCATCGAGAACCCGGTCGAGTGCGGCGACGCCCTCGACGCGGCGCTGGCCGCGCCGGGACCGGTGCTGGTGCAGGCGGTGGTGGATCCGCTGGAGCCGCCCATGCCCGCGAAGGTCACGCTCAAGCAGATGGCCCATTTCGCCGAGTCGCTCCTGCGCGGCGAGCCCAACCGGCAGAAGATCGCGCTGACCGTGCTGGGCGATCGGGTGCGCGAGCTGATCTGACGGGCGCGCCGCCTAGCGCGGCGGCTTGTTCACACCCATCTGGTGGACGTAGACGAGCTCTCCACCGAGCCAGCCCGAGATCAGGATGGCCACGATGCCGAGGGCGGAGAGGACCACCGGCAGCGCGTCCAGGGGATGCGGAATGCGGAGGCCGAACGAGACCGCAAAGAGCGCGACCGCGATGAGATTCAGTACCATGTGGACCAGCGCGATCCGGCCGACCCGCCGATCCCGGATGGACAGGAAATCGATGAATCCGGGCACCGCCGACAGCAGCGCGCCGACGACGCCCCCCGCGATCGTGTACCACGCCACCACCTTCCAGGTCGGCCCGCCCCATCCGGCGTGGAACACGATGTCGCACACGATGGAGAACACCCAGAGGCCGATGGGCAGGGCCACCAGCATCGGATGGATGGGATGGCCCTTCACGCTGGCTGGTGTCGACATGACGTCTCCGGACGCCTCACGGCGTCTGCCCTGATATTTGATTGGCCCGCTCGGCCGCGCGGTCGCCGAGGGTCGTGAGCAGCGAAGGCGACAGCGACGACGTGCTCGCCTCGCCCTTGACCGCGCCGGCGGCCAACGCCGACGGCCGCCCCGGTCCCCGCGAGCCCGGCAGCAGCCGATTCACGAGCCCCAGCAGCTCGGCGGTCAGCCCGGGAAAGACCCCGTGCAGGGTGGCCCCGATCCGCGCGGGCAGCGACAGCACGCGGTCCGCGTCGCCGAAGCGAAGCGCATCCACGATCTGCCGCGCGGCGCGCTCGGCGCTCATGGACACCAGGGGCAGCGAGTCGGCCACGCTGAACCAGGCGTACTCGGCGCGATGCCGGCCCTTGAACCAGGCGTGCCGCGGGCTGCCGGTCCGCATCAGGCCTGGGCAGATGGTGCTGACCTGGATGCTCTCGCCGGCCAGCTCGGCCCGCAGGCCCTCGGACAGGCCGACGAGCGCGAACTTGCTCACGCTGTAGGGCAGCAGATGCGGCACGCTGAGGCGGCCGCCGATCGAGGCCACGTTGACGATGCGGCCGGCGCGCCGGGCCCGCATGGCGGGCAGCACCGCCGCGATCGTGTAGAGCGCGCCCCAGAAGTTCGTGGCGAGCGCGGCCTCGTAATCCTCGATCGCCATCTCGTCGACCGGTCCGACTGTGATGGTGCCCGCGTTGTTGACCACCGCGTCGATCGGCCCCAGCCGCCGGGTCGTCTCCTGCACCAGACGCTCGACCGCGGCGCGATCGGTGACATCGCAGGGCAGCGCGAGCACCGCCGCCCCGTGGCCGGACAGATCCTCGCGCGCCCGGGCGAGGGTGGCCGCGTCCCGCGCGGCGATGGCGACGCGCGCGCCCTCGCGGGCCAGCTCTCGGGCGACGAGGAGGCCCAGCCCGCGCGAGCCGCCGGTGATCAGCACGGTCCGGTTGGCGAGATCCCAGCGGGCCCGCTCGCGGCGGATCATGCGGAGCGCGAGCAGCGCGCCGGCGACGGCCAGCGCGGTCCCGGCCCGCCTCATCGGGTGGGATCGAGGACGACCTTCGTGCAGTCCTCGCGCTTGTCGTTGAACATGCCGTACGCGTCGGCGGCGCGGCTCAGCGGCCACCGCCGGTGGCTGATGACGAAGCTCGGATCGATATGGCCGGCATCGATCCGCTCGAGCAGCGGACGCATGTAGCGATGCACGTGCGTCTGGCCCATCCGGAAGGTCAAGGCCTTCGCGAACGCGGCGCCGAAGGGGATCTTGTCGAGGTATCCGCCGTACACGCCCGGGATCGAGACCGTCCCCCCCTTGCGGCAGGCCTGGATGGCCTGGCGAAGGGCGACCGGCCGATCGGTGCCGAGGCGCACCGCCGTCTTCACCCGATCGTAGAGCGCGTCCAGCGTGGTGCCATGCGCCTCGGTGCCCACCGCGTCGATGCACGCGTCGGGACCGCGTCCGCCCGTCCGCTGCTTCAGCTCCTCGACCACGTCGTCGTCGATGTCCTCGTAGTTGATCGTCTCCGCCTTGGCTTCCGACTCGGCGAGCCGCAGCCGCGCCGGCCAGCGATCGATCGCGATGACGCGGTCGGCGCCGAGCAGGTAGGCGCTCTTGATCGCGAGCAGGCCGACCGGGCCGCAGCCCCAGACCGCGATGGTGTCGCCGGGGCGGATCCCGCAGTTCTCCGCCGCCATGTAGGCGGTGGGGAAGATGTCCGACAGGAACAGGACCTGCTCGTCGGTGAGCCGCGCCGGCACCGGGCAGGCGCCGACGTCGGCGAACGGCACCCGGACGTATTCGGCCTGGCCGCCCGCATAGCCGCCGTAGAGGTGGGAGTAGCCGAACAGGCCGGAGGCGGAGAAGCCGTAGAGCGCCTCCGCCATGGCCGCGTTCGGGTTGGTGTTGTCGCAGAGCGAGGTCAGCTGCTCGCGGCAGAAGAAGCACGCGCCGCACGCGATGGTGAAGGGGATCACCACGCGGTCGCCCACCTTCACGGTCCGGCTCGAGGGGCCGGTCTCCACCACCTCGCCCATGAACTCGTGCCCGAGGATGTCGCCCGGCCGCATGGTCGGGATGACCCCATTGTAGAGGTGCAGGTCGGAGCCGCAGATCGCGGTGGACGTGACCCGGACGATCGCGTCGTGCGGATTGACGATCTCGGGATCGGGCACGGTGTCGACGCGCACGTCGCGTGCGCCGTGCCAGCACACCGCGCGCATCACCAGGCCTCCGCGTGGCGCCGTGCGCCGGTGGCGACCTCGTGGGCTTCCATGCGCTGCTTGAACCGGCGCAGGTCCTCGCGCACCTCCTGGTCGCCGCTGCGGCCGAGCACCGTCGCGACCGCAGCTCCGAGACGGCCGGCGGGCGGCGCGTAGCTGAGCAGCACCTTCACCTCGGTACCGCGGCCGCCGGGAGCCGGCGTGAAGCGCACCGACCCGGCGTTGTCCACCTCGGCGCCCTCGACCGAGCGCCACGCGATGAGGCGCCCCGGCTCGTCCGCCACGATCTCGGCGTCCCAGGAGAGGGGGATGTCGCCCGGGCCGCGAACGGTCCACCGGGTGCGCCCACCGTCCAGCGCCGTCACCGATTCGAGATGCGTCATCACTTCCGGCAGGCGCGTCAGGTCCCGCCAGCGCCGGTATAGCTCCTCGGGTGGGCGAAGTACCGTGACGGTGCGCTCCACCCGCTCGCCTCGACCGCCGGCCAGCGTTGGCATGTCCGAGCGGCGCTTCTCCACGCCGCGCGGCGCGCGGCGGGCCGCCATCGCGACGGCCCAGGCGCCGGCCGTCACCGCGACGGCCCCGACCGCGGCAGCCGCCCACAGCGTCATCCGGTCATTCGATGAGAGCCGCTGTCTCATGTCGTGCCTCTCCGGTTGGAGTCGAGGAGATACGTCGTCGCACGAGACGGAGCAAGGGCCGTGCCGCTGCCAGGAACGCCATTGCGTCGCGGATGCGGTCTCGCCGTCACGTAGGAACTACCGGGTGAACCTTTCTGGGAGCGCCATCCGCGCCGCCCCGTTCGAGCCTCCAGAGCGGTCTTCGACGCTCTCCGGTGTCTGGTACACCCATTGCTGCCATCGGGTTCGATCAGCGGCTCGCAGCTGCCATCGGCCGCGAGGAGGAATCCATGGTCACCATCGTCACCGAGATCGAGGTGAAACAGGGTCGCGCGGAAGAGTGGGACGCCGCGATGCAGGAGCGGATGTCGGCGGTCCGGGATCAGCCCGGCTGGGTAGGCGGACAGATGCTGCGCCCGGACGGCGATCCGGTAAAGCGGCTGATCGTCGGCACCTGGCAGACGCGGGACGATTGGAAGCGATGGCACGACGATCCGCAGTTCGCAACCACGCGGGAGGAGCTGAACGGCCTCACCGAGGGAGCGGAGCAGCACGAGTGGTACGGCGTCGTGCTGGACGTCCGGCCGACGCAGCAGACGCGCGGCGCGGCCTCGAAGCGCTCCGCCCCCCGATCGGGCGGATCCGGCAAGCAACCCTAGCTCAGCCGGCTCGCGCTGCTTCGGCCGGGCGCCGGGCGGGGGCGGGGGTCGGCTCGATCACGATCAATCGCTCGGTGGTGAGGTCGACGAGCCGCTTCGCGAGCCGCCGCTGCAGCTGTGCGACCGCTTCGCCCACCCCGTCGGCGCTGAGGTGACCGTCGAACGTGACGCCCAGCACGATCAGGACGGCCCGCGGCCCCAGGTGCATCGTGTGCAGCTCTACCAGCCGCGTCACCGCGGTCTCCGATGCCACCACCTCGCGTATCGCGCGCTCGATCCACGCGGGGGCTCGCTCGCCGATCAGGAGTGAGTGGCTCTCCACCGCGAGCACGATCGCCACCGCGATCAGCAGCAGGCCGATGAGGCCGGAGGCGGCCGCGTCCCAGATGCCGTCGCCGGTCGTCTGGGTGAGCCACAAGCCGGCCGCCGCGATCAGCAGGGCCACCAGCGCAGCGCTGTCCTCCATGAGGACGGTGACCAGCGTCGGATCGCGGCTGTCCCGCCAGTACTGCCGCAGGGAGCGTGAGCCCGCGTTGCGCCGGAGTCCGTGCACCGCGAACGTCAGCGAGATGGACTCGAACACGAAGCTCCCCGCGAGCACGCCGTAGGCCCAGATCGTCGGCGTCTTCTCGAACGGATGCAGGTAGTGGCGGACGGCTTCCCAGATGGAGAAGGCGCCGCCCAGCGTGAAGAGCATCATCGAGACCACGAAGGACCAGAAGTAGACGTTCTTGCCGTGGCCGAACGGGTGGGCCTCGTCGGGCGGCCGCCTGGCCAGCCGCATGCCGAGGAAGAGCAGCGTCTGGTTGCCGGTGTCCGCGATGGAATGAAACGTCTCGGCCAGCATGGCCGCGCTGCCGGTGAATACCGCGCTCGTGCCCTTGAGCAGCGCCAGGGCCGCGTTACCCAGGAGCGCCGCGGTGACCGCGGTTCTGGATTCCTCCATGCCTCGCAGTGTACGGGTCGTCTCGCGCGCCGGCCACGACTAGCCCGGCGGCGCGCGCGATGGCGCGCTGCCCGCCGGCGGGCCGAATGCCCGGGCCGCTCTCACCGGGGCGATCGTCAAGTCATTGATCCGGCGGCGATCTCCAGGTGGCACGGCCGATGCCCTTACCGGAGGGGCAAGGAGGACGCCATGCAGTGGGACGTGTGGTACGACCTGATGGTGCTGGAGATGGCGGAGCTCAGCGATCCGGGCAAGGAGAAGCTGATGGAGGCGGCGCAGGCGAGCCTGGTGCCCGACGCGGACGTCGAGGATGATCCGGCCGCCGCGGCCGAGGCGGATGACGGGGACGCGTCATCCGACCAGCCGCCCGGAGACGTGTCCCCGACACCCGCCTGAAGCGGCCGCGCTATCGCGCCAGCTTCGCCTCGTACATCCACACCTTCTCGTCGGCGCGCGGCGTCCACTCGACCCAGTTGGCCACCCCGTAGAGATCGTGTTGCTGCCAGAGGAAGACCCACGGGGCCTCGTCGTGCACCAGCCGCTGCAGCTCCGCCCACGCCTCCAGTCGCTTCTTCGGGTCCACGATCGTGACCGCCTGGGCGATCTTGGCGTCGATGACCTTGTTGTTGCCGTAGGAGGAGTAGGTCTGGTTGGCCTGGAAGAGCTGCTCGATGGTGTTCTGGGCGCTCAGCGCAGGCCCCCAGCCGAGATAGAACATGTCGCCGGTGGTGCGGTTCTTGATCTTGTCGAGGTGCGTGCCCCACTCGTTGACCACCACGTTCACCTTGATGCCGAGGCGCTGCAGCTGGGCCGCGATCGCGAGCGAGACGTCCTTGTCGAGCGGGTAGCGGCCCGACGGAGTGTCGAGGGTGAGCTGGAGCTTGGTCGGGTCGACCCCGGCCTCCTTGAAGAGGGCCTGGGCCCTGGCGGGATCGTACTTCAGGCACTCGATCCCCGGCGTGTAGTCGACGTTGAGCGGGGAGAGCGGCCCGCACATCTTGCTGGCCCGGCCCTTGAGCACCTGCTGGATCAGCTCGTCCACGTTGACCGCGTGGCTGATCGCCTTGCGCACCCGGAGATCCTGCATCGGGCCGGCCTTCAGGTTGACGAGGGCCAGGTAGTTGATGCGCGAGGAGACGGTGGAGCGCACCTTGCCCTTGCCCGACTTGTCCACCATCTCCACCGCGTGGGGCGGCACGTCCTTCATGATGTCGATCTCGCCCGCGAGCAGCGCGGAGAGCCGGGCGCTGAACTCCGGGATGTAACGGAACGTGACGCGGTTCATCTCGGGCGCGCCCTGCCAGTAGTCGGGATTGCGCTCGAGCACGAGCCGCTCGTCGCGCACCCACTGCACGAACTTGAAGGGTCCGGTGCCGATCGGCTTGGCCAGCAGGCCCTGCGGCCCCTGCTCCTTGAGGGCCTTGGGCGGCATCGCGAGGAAGTCGGTCGATTCGGAGATGCGGTCGATGAGTCCCGGCCAGGGCTTGTCGGTGATGAAGCGGACGGTGTAGTCGTTGACGATCTGGACGTCCTTGACCTGCGACCAGCGCGGCGCGTAGTGCGTCTTGTTGGCGGGGTCCTTGATGTAATCCATCGTCGCCTTCACGCTCTGGGCGTTGAAGGGCTCACCGTTGTGGAACTTGACGCCCTGCTTGAGCGTGAACTCCCAGGTGGTGTCGTTGACCACCTTCCAGCTCGTGGCCAGCATGGGCATCGGCTTGTAGGTCTTGGGATCGCGGTCCACGAGCCGGTCGTAGATGTGCTCGAGCTGCACGTTCGTGGTCCAGTCCACGATGGTGTCGGGCAGCAGCGTGCGCGGCTCGGCCGCGAAGGCCACCACGATCTCCTTCGTCCGCGCGCGGTCCTGCGCCTCCGCCGCGGGGGTGAGGGGGCAGGTCACCGCCACGCCGAGCAGTGCGGCGAAGGCGGCCAGCATCCGGGTGAATCGAGTCATGGGTCTCTCCTTGTCGGCTCGATCTTCTTGACGTAGCGGATCAGGCGCGGATCGGGCTCGTACAGCGAGTCCCAGAAGCCCACCGCCCACGGGTGGTCGTGCTCCACGAGGGCCGAGATGCGTCGGGCGCCGCGGTCGGCGAGCTGTCGCTCCACCTCCGCGACCAGCGCCCGCGCGATGCCGCGACGCCGGTACGACGGCAGCACGGCCAGGCGATAGATGTTGCCGCGCCAGCCGTCCCACGCCCCGATGACCGAGCCCACCAGCAGGCCGCGATCGACCGCCACCAGCACGGCGGCCGCCGCGTCGCGGATCACCTCGCTGATCTGCTCGGGGGTGTCGGTGGGGCTGGCGGTGGCGTCGGCGTGATGCCAGAGATCCAGGAGGGCGTCGGCCTCCTGGGGACGGCACGGGCGGATGACGACGCCCATCAGACGCGGAACCGCGGATCGAGCACGTCGCGCAGCCAGTCGCCGACCAGGTTGATGCCGAGCGCGGTGAGGGCCAGGGCGGCGCCGGGAAAGGCGGCCAGCCACCAGGCCACGAATAGATAGTCGCGGCTCTCGGACAGCATGCTGCCCCACGCGGCGGTGGGTGGCTGCACCCCGAAGCCGAGGAACGAGATGGCGGCCTCGGCCACGATGAACTGGGCGAACTGGAGACTGGCCAGGATGACGATGGAGGGAGTCACATTGGGGAGCACGTGCCGGAAGAGCAGGCGCCCGCGTCCGAGACCGAGGGCCTGGGCTGCGTGCACGAAATCGCGCTCCTTCACCGACAGCACCTCCCCCCGGACCACGCGAGCATACACGACCCAGCCGGCGACTGACAAACTGACGATGATGTTGCGCAGCCCGAGGCCGACGATGGCGTTGATGGTGAGCGCGAGCAGGATGAAGGGGAACGACAGCTGCACGTCGGCCACCCGCATCAGCACCGCGCCCGGCCAGCCCTCGAAGTAGCCGGCGAGCAGGCCGAGGAGCCCGCCGACGATCGCGGTGAGCAGCACGCAGCAGACGCCGATGAACAGCGCGATCCGCGCGCCGTAGAGCACGCGGGCCAGCAGGTCGCGTCCCAGCTGATCGGTGCCGAGCGGGTGGCCCGGGGTGCCGGGCGGCTGGAGGCCGGCCGCGAAGTCGCTCTGCAGCGGGTCGTGCGGGACGAGCAGGGGCGCGGCCACCGCGGCCACGATCACCAGGCTTGCGATGGTGACGCCGACGAGGCCGCGGCCGTGCCGGGCCAGGAACCGCGTCATGCGCGCGCGCGCGCCCGCGTGCGCGGATCGAGCCAGCCGTAGAGCACGTCCACCAGCAAGTTCATGAGGGTATAGGTCACCGAGAAGACGAAAACCGCGGCGAGCACTACCGGAAAATCGCGATTGAGCAGGGCCTGGACGGTGAGCCGGCCGAGCCCGGGCCACGCGAAGATGGTCTCGGTGATCACCGCGCCGCCCAGGAGCTGGCCGGTGTCGAGGCCGGCCAGGGTCACGATGGGGATCGCCGAGTTCTTGAGCGTGTGCTTGCCGATGACCACCGGCTCGCCCAGACCCTTGGCCCGCGCGGTGAGCACGTACTCCTCGTTCAGGGTGTCGAGCACCGAGGAGCGGGTGATGCGCGCCAGGCGCGCGGCGTAGAACGAGGCGAGCACCACGCACGGCATCACGAAGTGGAGCGGGCCGCCCATGCCCCCGGTGGGGAGCCAGCCGAGCCGCACCGAGAAGAAGTAGATCATCATGAGGCCGAGCCAGAAGCCGGGCACCGCCTGGCCCAGCACCGCCCCGCCCATGCCGACGAAGTCCACGAGCGAGCCGCGCCGCACCGCCGAGAGCACCCCCACCGGAACCGCCACGCAGAAGGTGAGCAGGAGCGCGCTCCCGGCCAGCGAGAGCGTCGCGGGCAGGCGCTCCAGCACCAGCCCGAGGGCATCGCGCCGGTAGCGCAGCGACTCGCCGAAGTCGCCGTGAACGGCGCGGGTGATGAAGCGGCCGTACTGCACGGCCAGCGGATCGTTGAAGCCCAGTCGCTGGCGGAACTCGTTCAGGTCCTTGGCCTGGATGTCCATGGGCAGGAACAGCAGCACCGGGTCGCCGCCGAGCCGCACCAGGAAGAACACCGCGGTGAGCGAGAGGAAGACGACGAGCACGGTCTGCCCGAGCCGCGACAGGAGGTAGGCCCGCATCCCGGCGAGTGTACCCGATCCCCCGCCGAGGCTGGCGCCGCCAGTTGCTATAGTGGGCGGGGCCTCATGACCTTCTTCCGTGATCTGTCGGTCTCCGCGGTGGCGGCCGGCTTCGTCACCGTGCTCGTCGGATTCGCCAGCTCGGCGGTGATCGTGTTCCAGGCCGCGGGGGCGGTCGGCGCCTCGACCGCGCAGGCCGGCTCGTGGATGCTCGCCCTCGGCGTGGGCATGGGCCTGACCTGCGCGCTGCTGTCGCTGCGCTACCGGGTGCCGGTGGTGACCGCGTGGTCCACGCCGGGCGCGGCGCTGCTGGTCACGAGCGCGGCCGGCCTGTCGATCCAGGAGGCCACCGGGGCGTTCCTGCTCTCGGCGCTGCTCATCACGCTCTGCGGATTCTCGGGCTGGTTCGAGCGGGTGATGGACCGCCTGCCGCTGGCGATCGCGGCCGGGATGCTGGCCGGGGTGCTGCTGCGCTTCGGGCTGGCGCTCTTCACCGCGATGAGCACGCGCCTCGCGCTCAGCCTCGGCATGCTCGCCGCCTATCTGCTGGCGCGGCGGCTCACCCCGCGCTACGCGGTGATCGCGGCCCTGCTGGTCGGCGGCTCGATCGCGCTGGCCCAGGGCCTGCTGCACGTGGACGCTGTCCGCCTCTCGCTGGCCCGGCCGGTGTGGGTCACGCCGCGCTTCACCCCGGGCGCGATCATCGGCGTCGCGATCCCCCTGTTCGCGGTGACCATGGCCTCGCAGAACGTGCCCGGTGTCGCGGTGATCCGCGCCTCGGGGTACCGGGTGCCGATCTCCCCGCTGATCGGCTGGACCGGGCTGGCGAACCTGGCTCTGGCCCCGATCGGCGGCTTCGCCCTCTCCCACGGCCTCGAGAGCGCCGTCGACGCCGGCGCCGTGCGCAGCCTGCCCGACGCCGAGGCGTACCTCG
>Ga0209998_10000072_pt1 | contig 40378 bp, 41 predicted proteins | sample EndophyteCoNSPM_FD_187576 | JGI IMG/M metagenome (GOLD analysis project Ga0209998, IMG submission 187576) | Arabidopsis thaliana rhizosphere microbial communities from the Joint Genome Institute, USA, that affect carbon cycling - Endophyte Co-N... | ecosystem: Host-associated > Plants > Roots >... | reverse complement strand
GGGCCGATCCGATCGGCCTCCGCGCGGGGCGTGACCTGAACCGTCAGCTGGACGGGCGCGCCCACCCTACAGGCGAACGATGACGCGGAGCAGGAGCCCGAGGACCAGCATCGCGATCAGCGGCGCCCAGTCGAGGCCGCCGCTGGGTGGCACCACCCGGCGGATCGGCCCCAGGATCGGCTCGGTCGCCTGGTAGATGAAGGCGACCAGCCCTCCGCCGCCGGAGGGGGCGAGCCAGCTCACCAGGACGCGGGCGATCACCAGCAGCATCAGCACGCTGATGAGGAGCTCGAGGAAGTTGACGATTACGAGCGGCATCTCGGCTTCGAGGATAGCAGCGGCCGCTCAGGCGAGGCGCGGCCCGAAGATGGCGGTGCCGATCCGAACCAGCGTCGCTCCCTCGGCCACCGCGGCGTCCGCATCGGCGGTCATCCCCATCGACAGCCCGGGGAGCGGCCGGCCGGTCAGCTGTGCGAGCTCATCCCGCAGGCGGCGCAGCGTGCCGAAGGCGACCCGCGATTCCTCGACCGTCGCGCCGGCCGGCCCGATCGTCATCAACCCGGCGACCGTGACGGCGCGCAGGTCGGCGATGGCGTCGGCGAGGGGGCCCGGTCGCCGCGCCGCGGCCTCGAACCAGTCGAGCGGGAAGCCCGCCTTCGTCGCCTCGCTCGTCACGTTGACCTGGAGGAAGACGGATGGCGCCCGCTCCTCCTCCGCGGCGATCCGGTCGATCCGGGCGAGCAGCTCGAGCGAGTCAACGGAGTGGATCGCGGCGAACGCACGCACCGCCGGCCGGACCTTGTTGGCCTGGAGATGCCCGACGAGGTGCCACTCCGCGTCCGGCGCGGCCCCCATCTTGGGGATCGCCTCCTGGACCCGGTTCTCGCCGAATCGCGCCAGGCCGGCGCGCGACGCCTCGCGAATGACCTCGCTGCCGAAGCCCTTGGTGACGGCGACCAGGCGGACCTCGCCTGGGTCGCGGCCGGCGGCCAGCGCGGCCTGGCGCAGCCGTGCCAGCACGGCGTCGTGCCGGGAGCGAATCAGCTCCGCGGTGAGCGGGGGCTCGTCGACAGGCTGCATCGGTAGCTGAGCTGCCAGGAATGCGAACGCCCCGGCCGAGTGGCCGGGGCGCATCGGTCCTTCAGACCGCTACTCGCTCTTGCGGCGAAGGAATGACGGGATGTCCAGGTCGGTCTCGCCATAGGTCGGGCGGTCGAGGCCGGCGCCGCGCACCGGGATCGGCTGCCGCTCGCCGCTCCGGCTGGCCGGCGCGGCCGGCTTCTCGGACGCGGCGAAGGGCGAGGTCTCGGGCATCTGGTCCTCGAGCGTCTGGCGCTCGGCGCGGTCGCGCTCGATCTCGGCCAGGATCTCGCGGCTCCGCTCGTCGAGCGAGGTCTCGATCCCGCTGGCGACCTCGCTGGCGGCGCCAGCGGTCACGGCACGAGCCGCCGGTCGCGGCTTCCTCGTTGCGTCGAAGCCGGTGGCGATGACAGTCACCTTGACCTCGTCGCGCATTCGGTCGTCGATCACGGTGCCGAAGATGATGTTGGCCTCCGGATCGGCGGCCTCCTTGATCACCTCGGCCGCCTCGTTGACCTCGAAGAGGCCAAGGTCGCTGCCGCCGGTGACGTTGAAGAGGATGCCGCGGGCGCCGGTGATGTTGACCTCGAGGAGCGGGCTCATGACCGCCGCGCGGGCGGCCTCCACGGCCCGGTTGTCGCCGGTGCCGATCCCGATCCCCATCATGCTGGACCCAGCGTCGCGCATGATCGTCTTGACGTCGGCGAAGTCCAGGTTGATGAGGCCCGGCACGGTGATCAGGTCGCTGATCCCCTGCACGCCCTGGCGCAGGACGTCATCCACCACCCGGAAGGCGTCGAGGATGCTGGTCTTCTTGTCCACCACCTCGCGCAGCCGGTCGTTCGGGATGGTGATGAGGGTGTCGCACTTCTCCTTGAGCAGCTCGCTGTACTGCTCCGCCACCAGCTTGCGGCGGACGCCCTCGAAGCTGAACGGCTTGGTGATGACGCCGACCGTCAGCGCCCCGAGGTCCTTGGCGATCTCGGCGATGACGTGCGCAGCCCCGGAGCCTGTCCCACCGCCCATGCCTGCGGTGATGAAGATCATGTCGGCGTCCTTGAGCGCCTCGTAGATCTTCTCGCTGTCCTCCTCGGCGGCACGCTGTCCCACCTGGGGGTCAGCGCCGGCGCCGAGTCCGCGGGTCAGCTTGTCGCCGATCCGGATCTTGTGCGGCGCGTCGCTCTGCAGGAGTGCCTGGGCGTCCGTGTTCACCGCGATGAACTCGACGCCCATCATCTCGGCGCGAATCATGCGGTTGACGGCATTCGACCCGCCGCCACCGACTCCGATGACCTTGATCAGTGCGAAGTGCTCGGCGTCCGAACGGAGCGGCATGGGGGGTTCTCCTGCACAAGGTGCTGGCTTCTTGCTTGGGCGAACCCGGAGCTCGCGCGGGTTGGAGCGATTCTAACGAGCCCACCGAGGCGGCGTTGCCGATTTGTCCACATACGCCGATGGAGTTGTCCACAGGCGGTGAAATGATGGTGGAGCGATCGGCGAGTGCTCCACATTCCCGCCCGGCCGGATCGCGTCGGATCAGCCCGGGAAGAGGCCCCGCAGCCAGTCCACGAAGCGCCCGCCGACACCGCTCAGCGGCGACGCGGTGGTGAAGCTGATCGGCTCGCTGCCGATGTGGTGGGCGCCCCACAGCAGGAGCCCGATGGAGGTGCTGAAGGCCGGGTTGGAGAGCTGGTCCATCAGCCCGCCGACGCCCTGCGGCGACGCCACCCGAACGGGCATCTGGAGGGTCTCGCGGGCGAGCTCGGCGACCCCGCCAAGCCGTGCGCCGCCACCGGTCAGGACCACGCCCGCCGGGAGCAGGCCGGCGTGCCCGGATCGCTTGATCTCCTCGCCGATCAGCGAGTAGATCTCCCCCATCCGGGCCTCGATGATCTCGCACAGCTTCTTGCGCTGGATCGTCTGGCCGCCGCCCTCGCCGAGCACCGCGACGTTGAGCAGCTCCTCCGGCGCGATCTCGGCCAGGTTCGCGGAGCCGTGCTTGATCTTGATCTCCTCTGCCAGGTCGAGGCTGGTGCGCAGGCCGATCGCCACGTCGTTGGTGACGTTGATGGCGCCCACCGGCAGCACGGCGGAGTGGTAGACCGCGCCATCGGTGAAGATGGCCAGGTCGGTGGTGCCGCCGCCGATGTCGGCGACCATCACCCCCAGCTCCTTCTCGGTGTCGGTCAGGGTCGCCTCGGCCGCCGCCAGCGAGCTGATCACCATCTCGTCGATCTGGACGTTGGCGTTGGCGATGCACTTGGACAGGTTCTGGACCGATGTCGCGGCCCCGGCCACGATGTGGGTCTCGACCTCGAGGCGCACCGCGCTCATGCCGAGCGGGTCCTTGATTCCCTCCTGCCCGTCCACGATGTAGCCGCGCGGGATGACGTGCAGGATCTCGCGGTTGGAGGGCACCTGGATCGCCTTGGCCGCCTCCGTGGCGCGGGCGACATCCTCGCGGCTCACCTCCCGCTTGTGGCCACTCACGGCAACGACGCCGCGGCTGTTCTGGCTGCTGATGTGGCTGCCGCCGACCGCCACGAAAGCGGAGCTGATCTTGTACCCGGAGAGGCGCTCGGCCTTCTCGAGGCTGGCGGCGATCGAGTTCACGGTCTGGTCGATGTTCGCGACCATCCCCTTCTTCATCCCGACCGAAGGGGCGATCCCGTAGCCGATGATGTTGACGTCCCCACCACGGCTGACCTCGCCGATGAGGGTCGTCACCTTGGTCGTCCCGGCGTCGATGCCGACGAGGACCGTCTCCCTGTCCAAGCTACCTCCCGTAGGTCCCGCCGCCCATCCGCGGCACGGGTGCGCCCGAGCCTACAGGAAGTGGCGGCGAATCAATGCCACGTTTTGGAAGATGCGCAGCCCGAAGGCGAAGAGCGCCACCAGGTACAGGTCGATCCCCAGCCGGTCGCCGACGAAGGTCAGCGCCACCGCCACCAGGGCGTTCGCCACAAAGCCGGTGATGAAGACCCGGTTGTCGTAGTGCGCGTCCAGCTCCGCCCGGATGGCGCCGAGCACCGAGTCGAGGCCGGCCAGGATGCCGACCGCGCTGTAGCGCGCCAGGTCCGGGCTGACATTCACGTTCAGCGCCAGGCCGAGCGCCACGCCAAGGACGAGGCCTGCCAGGGCTAGCCACATGGGAGATGCATCCTAGGGTCGCCAATATACCCTCCGAGGGTCGCGGGCATCGACCCAGCCGACGGTCCCCTCCGGCTCGAACGAGAAGAGGGTGCGCACCGCCGCGACCTGCGCCTCGATCAGCTCATCGAGGGTCGCAGCCTGGCCGGCGTCGGCGTCGGGATAGAGGCCGAAATCGGCGAGCCAGGCGGGCGCCAGCGAGACGAGCAGGAAGCCATCGTCATCGGTGAGGCGGAGGTCCAGGTCGGCCGCACTCGAGCCGAGGGCCGCCGGTTCCACCGCCGACAGACGGAGCGCGGCCGCGAGGGTCCCTGCGTCAATCCGGTCGCCGACGATGATGTCCCGGCTCTCGAGGCGGCGGTCGTCGATGAGCGGCAGCGCGGCGATGTCGGCCGGCAGATCGGCCTTGAGCGCGAGCTGTCCGATGAGCGTGCCGTCCTCCACCCCGATCAGGCGCACGGCGCTGGTCTGCCACACGAAGGCCGCCTCCTTCTCGACGATGCGCACGCGGACCAGGTCCGGGAGGACCGCCTCGACCGTGACACGGGAGACCGCCGGCAGCTGCGCCAGCTCGGCGGCCACGGCCGTGGCGTCAACGGTGAGCAGGGCGGTGCCATCGAGGGAGGCGAGCGCCCGCTGCAGCTGGGTTCCCGGCGTGTACCGCTCCCCCGCCCACGACACGCGAGCGACGCGCAGCCACGGCCCGTTGATGAGCGCCAACAGGCCGCCGACCAGGACCGCGGCCAGCAGGCCGGCGGCGATGCGGCCGGGTGCCGGCAGGGCACGCCGGACCCGCTTGCGGAGCGTGGGGCCGGGGCGACGGGCATGCGCCGATGGGCGCCGCCGCGCATTGGTCCCGCGACGCGTCATCGCTCGCCCGGCGGGGCGCCGTTGCCCGGCGTTCGCCCCTCCTGCGCCGACGCCAGTCCCAGCTCGATCAGCCTCGCGATAAGATCGGGGAAGGCCATGCCCGCCAGCTCGGCCTGCTTCGGATACATGCTCGTGGCCGTGAAGCCCGGCAGCGTGTTCATCTCCGAGAGGTAGACCGCTCCGGCGGGGACGAGGAAGTCGACGCGGGCGAGTCCCGCGCCGTCGACCGCTCGATAGGCGGCCAGCGCCAGCTGCCTGACCCGTGCGGCGAGCTCCGCATCGACCTCGGCGGCGGGAACGACGTCCGCCAGCCCCTCGACGTACTTCGCCTCGTAGTCGTACCACTCGTGGTGGCTGATCACCTCGCCCGGCTCGAAGACGAGCGGCTCGTCGTTGCCGAGCACGCCACACTCGAGCTCTCGGGCGCCGGCGACGTAGGCCTCCACGATCACCTTGCTGTCGTAGCGGAACGCCTCGTCCATGGCGTCGGCCAGCTCGCCCGAGCCGTGCACCAGGGTCATCCCGACGCTGCTCCCCAGGCGGGCCGGCTTGACGACGGACCGCTCCCCGACCGCCTCGACGATGTCGCGCATCACCCGTTCCGGCTCCCGCCGCCACGCCGCGCGACGGAACCAGACGTAGTCGACCACCGGCAGGTCGTGGCCGCGCATCAGGTCCTTGAAGACCACCTTGTCCATGGCCACGGCGCTGGCCATCACGCCGGCGCCGGTATACGGAATGCCCGCCATCTCGAGGAAGCCCTGCAGGGTCCCGTCCTCGCCGAAGGGGCCGTGCAGCGCGAGGAAGGCGATGTCGATCGCCTCGGCCAGCGAGCGCAGGACGGCACGCGGCGCCAGGTCGGCCCGCTCGTCGCTGACGGGGACCGGGAGGTCGGAGCGATCTCGCAGCCGGCTCGTCTGCTCCGCCGGAGTGGCGGCGCCGAGCATCTCGGCCAGCGGCGCGGCGCCGAGGAGCGGGGCCGGACCGGCAGGAAGGTGCCAGTGGCCCTCCCGATCGATGTAGACCAGGTACGGCTCGAACCGATCCCGGTCGATCGCGCGCAGGACCGCGTCAGCCGAGCTGATGCTCACCTCGTGCTCGGCGGACCGGCCGCCGGCGAAGATCCCCACGCGAAGGCGTTCGGTCATGCCGGCCAGTCCCCGACGAACTCGATCTCGTACTGGAGCTCGATTCCCAAGCGAGCCAGGACCTCCGCGCGGACCCGGTCGCCGAGGGCGCGGACATCCGCGGCGCGGCCACCGCGGTCGGTCACGATGAAGTTCGCGTGCAGGGTGCTGACGCTGGCGCTGCCGACTCGCAGCCCCTTCAGCCCCGCCTGGTCGATGAGCCGCCCGGCGTGGTCGCCGGTCGGGTTGCGGAAGACGCTCCCCGCGTTCTGATCGGCGAGCGGCTGGGTCGCGACGCGATGGGCCTGGTGCTCCGCCACCCGTGCGGCGATGGCCTCCGGGGCATCCCCGCTGAGCGCGATGGTCGCGGCCACCACGACCTCCCGCGAGTGCTTGAACCGTGACTCGCGGTAGGCGAGCGCGCAGTCAGCCACGTCCAGGGTTGCAATCTCGCGCTTCGACGGATCCCACGCCTCGACCGCTACCAGGACGTCCCGCATCTCGCGGCCGTGTGCGCCGGCGTTGGCCCAGACGGCGCCGCCAAGCGTGCCGGGGATGCTCGTCCCGAACTCCAGTCCGGCGAGGCCCCCCTCGGTGGCGCGACGCACCAAGAGTGCCATCGGGGTGCCGGCATCGGCGTGCAGCTGCTGGCCGTCGATGGCCACGCTCCGCGCCCGGTTGCGAATGACGAGGCCGCGGATCCCGGCGTCGGCGACGACGAGGTCGCTGCCGTTCCCGAGGACGAACCACGGCACCTGCGCGTCGAGAGCAAGGGCCAGCGCGGCGACCAGCTCGTCGCGGCTCTGGACCGCCACCATCCGGTCGGCGGCGCCGCCGACCCGGAGGGTCGTGAGCGGCGCCATCGGTGCGTCGGGAGCCAGCTCGATCCCCCGCTCGGCTGCCAATGCATCGAGGCGTTCCAGGTCGGGGCGGCTCGTCGGCGCCATGAGTGTCAACCTGCGGTCCCGCTGAGCGACGGGAGCGGGCGGCCCTCACCCATCGCCAGCAGCTCTTCGGCCAGCAGTCGCGCGGCTTCCGGCACGGCGAGCCCCCGGGCAGCCTCCCCGATCCGTGCTCGACGCTCGTCGTCTCGCAGCGCCGTTGCCTCCGCCACCAGCCGCTCCCCGTCGAGCTCCGCGTTGAGGACCATCACCGCAGCCCCCTGGTCCGCAAGCCACTCCGCGTTCGCCTGCTGGTGCCCGGCCGCGTGCGGGTACGGAACCAGGATCGACGCCACGCCGACCGCGGCCACCTCGGCGCAGGTCGACGATCCCGCCCGGCCCAGGACCAGGTCGGCGGCGACGAGCGCGTCCGCCATGCGTTCGGTCAGGAAGGCAATCGGCTGGTAGCGGTCGCGCAGCCCCTCCGGCAGCCGGTCGCGCATCGCCAGCGCAGCCGGCATCCCAGCGGCGCCGGCGAGGTGGACGACCGTCCAGTCGGCCAGCAGCCGCTCCAGGCCCGCCTCCAGCGCGGCCGTGATGCGCGCCACCGCCTGCGAGCCTCCGAAGACGAGCAGCATCCTGTCATCGGCCCCGACGTCGAAGGACCTGCGGGATGCGTCGCGATCGATCCCGGCGAAGGATCGGATCGGCGTCCCGGAAACGAAGCTCCGCCCCGGGAAGGCATCGAGGGTCGGCGGGAAGGAGACCGCCACCCGGGTCGCCATGCGTGCCACCGCCGCGGTCGCCCGGCCGGGGATCACGTTCCCCTCCCACAGGAGGCTCGGAATGCCACGGGCCCGCGCGGCGGTGACCAGCGGGAGGGCGAGGTACCCGCCGGTCGTGAAGATGGCCGCTGGACGGAGCCGGCCGAGGAGGCGCCACGCCTGCGGCACCGATGCCGCCAGGCGCAGCGGGTCGAGGACGAGGTGCAGATCGGCTCCCGAGCTGCGCAGCGAACGGACCACCAGCTGGTAGTAGGGCAGCTCGCCATCGGCCACCAGGCTGCGCTCGAGACCGCGCGCGCCGCCGATGTAGCTGACCTCAAGCCCGGGCTGCGCGTCGCGCAGTGCCCTTGCGACGGCCAGCGCGGGGTAGATGTGCCCGCCTGTCCCGCCGCCCGACACCGAACACCGCATCAAGCATTGATCCTGTCTGCGTGGTCTCGCGGGAGATCGACAAGAGGATGCCGACCGCCACGAGGTTGATGATGAGGGCCGAGCCACCGTAGCTGATGAAGGGCAGCGGGATGCCGGTGACCGGCAGGAGCGCGGTGACGACCATCATGTTGATGCAGGCCTGGGCGACCAGCCAGGTCGTGATCCCGGCGGCCAGCAGGCCGGAGAACGTATCAGGCGCCGTGATCGCGATCCGGTAGCCCTGGTAGGCGACCATCACGAACAGGGCGAGCACAGTCAGGGTCCCGATCAGCCCCCACTCCTCCCCGATGATGGCGAAGATGAAGTCGGTGGACGGGGCCGGCAGGTAGAGGTACTTCTGGCGGCTCGCGCCGAGGCCGGCACCGGTGATTCCGCCGAGGGCGAGCGCCATGAGCGACTGGACGGCGTTATAGCCGGTGTGCAGCGGGTCCTTGAACGGGTCGAGGAAGCCTTGCATCCGCTGGAGCTGGTAGGCCGTCTGCGTCACCATCAGGTACGCGGCTCCCAGCACCGCCGCCCCGACCGCGCCGAGATAGAGCATGTTGGCGCCGGCCATGAAGAAGATCGCCAACGATGCCGCAGCGTATACGCCCGCGGTCCCCAGGTCCGGCTCGAGCGCGATCAGCAGGAAGCCGGGCGCGACCAGGATGAAGAACGGGACCAGGCCATTCCAGAGCCCGCGGGCCTCGGTGCCCCGGCGGTCGAGCCAGTGGGCGAGATAGAGGCAGACGGCCAGCTTGGCGAGCTCGGCCGGCTGGAATCCACCCATCCCCGGCAGGTACAGCCATCGACGCGAGCCGAAGGCCGAAGTGCCGATGCCGGGGATCAGCACGATCACGAGCAGCGCCAAGGTCACCCAGAAGACCGGGATGGCGGCGTAGCGAAGGAGGCGGAAGTCGGTGCGGCTGGCGGCGATCATGAGCACCAGCCCGAGAGCGGCCCAGATCCCCTGCTGCAATCCCTGGCTCGCCGGATCGGTCGTGGAGATGTAGGAGCGCACGCTGGACGCGGAATAGACCATCACGACGCCGATGGCGACGAGCGCAATGACCGAAATCAGCAGCGGGTAGGCAGCCTCGTGGCGTTCGCGGCGCACGCCGGCGCGCGCGGTTCGTCGGGTGGCGGTGGCGGCCATCGCGGTCATGCTTCCGACTCCGACTCCGCCTGGTCGAGTGCGCGGACGGCGGCCCGGAAGGCGTCACCCCGCGCCGCGTAGTCGTCGAACATGTCGAATGAGGCGGCCGCGGGCGCCAGCACGACCACGTCGCCCGCCATCGCCCAGGCCGCGGCAGCCGCCACCGCATCGCGCATCGCCACGGCCCGGACGACCGGCACGCGTCCGGCGATCAGCTCCTCGAGCCGCGCGGCCGTCTCGCCGATGAGCACCGCGGCGCGGCACCGCCGGGCGATCGCATCGGCGAGGGCGGCGTAGTCGAGTCCCTTGTCCTTGCCGCCGGCGATCAGCACGGCCTTGGCCGGCGCAAAGGCATCGAGCGCGCCGATGGCAGCCATCGGGATCGTGGCCTGCGAGTCGTTGACCCACGCGACCCCGTTGCGGGTCGCGACCCGCTCGAGCCGGTGCGGGACGCCACCGAAGTCGCGGATGCCGGCTGCGATCGCCTCGGATGGAATCCCGACCAGCGACGCGGCGAGGGCCGCGGCGAGGGCATCGGCCAGGGTGTGACGTCCCGGGACAGGCACCTCTGCGGCCGCCAACACTCGCTCGCCGCGGATCGTGAGCCAGCCGTCGACCAGTCGCGCCGAGATCCAGGAATCCTCCGCAGCCAGCGCGTACCAGGCGATCGACGCGGCGGGGAGCCGCGCCCCCAGGTCGCGGCAGCCTGGGTCGTCCGCGTTGAGGACCACGTGGCCATGTCGCACGCTCAGCTCCGCGAGGCGGGCCTTGACCGCCCGGTAGGCCTCCTCGGTGCCATGGCGGTCGAGATGGTCGGCGCCGATGTTCGTGTAGACGGCCACCTCAGCGCCGCGCGAGATGGTCGGCAGCTGGAGCTCGGAGAGCTCGAGCACCGCCCAGTCCTGCGGGCGGAGGCGCTCGACCTCCTCGATCAGCGGCCGGCCGATGTTGCCCCCCAGCAGGTGCGGGATCCCGGCCGCGTCCATGATCGCGCCGATCAGCGAGGTGGTCGTGGTCTTCCCCTTCGTCCCGGTCACGGCCATCACCCGCGCGCGCGTCAGGCGCAGGAAGAGCTCCACCTCGCTGACGACCTCCACGCCGCGCTCGATCGCGTCGGTGATGGCGGCCCGCAGCCAGGCGTCGGTGGTCGGCATCGTCGGCGAGATGCTCGGGCTGGTGACGAGCAGGTCGGCCCCGGCGATGAGCGTCCGCGCCTCGTCGGCGCCGACCCCCAGTGCCAGCCGGACGGCTCGGCCGCCCAGGGTCTGGACCGCCTCGGCCAGCTCGGCGGGAGGACGGCGGTCGTATGCCGACACGTCGGCGCCGGCATCGGCCAGCAGACGTGCCACCGCGGTGCCCGAGCGGGCGAGGCCGAGCACCAGGGCGCGGCGGCCCCGCAGGTCCTCGAGGGTCGCGATCGGGGCAGTCATGGTGGTCATCTGTCTCGCTACAGCCCGCGCACGGTGGCGAGGTAGAGGCTGAAGCCGAGCAGGCCGGCCAGGGCGCCGACGATCCAGAAGCGCACCGTGATCTTCTCCTCGGCCCAGCCGACGAGCTCGAAGTGGTGCTGCAGCGGCGCCATCCGGAAGATCCGCCGGCCGCGAAGCCGGAACGAGATCACCTGCAGCACGACGCTCATGATCACGGCGAAGAAGACGGCGCCGATCACCGCCAGCAGCGGGAGCTGTGCCGTGATCGTGGCGACCACCGCCAGCGTGGCGCCCATCGAGAGGGACCCGGCGTCGCCGAGGAACAGCTGCGCCGGGTGCACGTTGAACCACAGGAACCCCATCAGCGCGCCGATGATGAGGGCGCAGAAGATGGCGAGATTCGGCTGCTCTGGCTTCCCGCCGGGGACCTCCACCAGCGCGATCAGCAGGTAGGCCACGAAGGTGAAGATGAGGACCCCACCGGCCAGCCCGTCGAGGCCGTCGGTGAGGTTGACGGCGTTGCTGACCCCCACGATCACAAAGGCCACGAAGAGGACGAAGAGGATCCCCCCGATGACGACCTCGCCGGCAAACGGGACCGGCACCGAGATGAACGAGATGTTGACGCCCGGGATCGCGAAGTGGCGCTCGATGTAGAACGCGGCCAGCAGGGCAACCGCCGTCTGCCAGACCAGCTTGAAGCGGCCGCGGACGCCGATCCCGGTGTGGATGTTCACGAAGTCGTCGATCGCGCCGAGGATGGCGACGCCGACCAGCGCCAGCATCGGGGTCAGCGTGTAGGCGTCCTCGATCCGCATCGCCATGGCCAGGAACATGACCACCACGACCAGGAGCATCCCACCCATGGTCGGGGTCCCCGCCTTGCCGAAATGGCTCTCCGGTCCGTCGGAGCGGATCTGCTTGCCGAACCCGAGCCGCTGGAGGAGGCCGATGTAGACAGGGCCGAGCAGCACGACCCCGGCGAAGGCGGCGAGCAGCGCGACGACGATTGGCAGCATCTCAGTCGTGCCCTGCGCGTTCGCCGGTGAGCGCCGCCACCAGCCGGTCGAGCTCGATGCCCCGCGATCCCTTCACCAGCAGGAGGTCGCCGACCCCGGGCGACAGGTCGCGCTCCACGGCGAGGAGCGCCTCGTCTGCGTCGCGGGCCTCGCTGACCCTCCGGAGTCCCGCAGCCCGAGCTCCCTCGGCAATCCAGCGACCACGCTCCCCGACCGCCACGAGGGCGTCGGCGACGACGGCAGCCCGAGCACCGATCTGGCGGTGCAGTCGCTCCTCGTCCGGCCCCAGCTCGAGCATGTCGCCCAGGACCGCGTAGCGCGAGCGACCCGGCGAGAGCGGGCTCTCGCCCAGGAAGTCGAGTGCGGCGTCGACCGAGACCGGCGAGGCGTTGTAGGTGTCGTCGATGACGGTCGCTCCACCGGCGGCCTCGACCACCGCCATGCGGTGGCTGGCCCGGCTCCCCGCCGCCAGCGCGACCTCGACCTCGTCGAGCGGGACGCCGAAGTGGTCGGCGATCGTCGCCGCGGCAAGCGCATGCGGAACCAGGTGGCGGCCCGGTGTGGCCGAGCGCAGCCGGCGGCGTCCCCACGGCGCCTCGAGCGTGAAGCTCGTGCCCTCCACGCCATGCGACTCGACCTCGGTGGCACGCACGTCAGCGTCCGGCCCGAGCCCGAAGGTGCGCACCGTCGCGGCGGTGATGCCGCGCATCGCGACAACGCGAGGGTCATCGGCGTTCAGGACCGCCAGTCCGTCCGACGGCAGCGCGGCCGGGAGCTCGGCCTTGGCCCGGGCGATCGCCTCGAGGCTGCCGGCGCGCTCGAGATGGGTCGGATGGACGGCCAGGACGACCCCCACCTCGGGTCGCGCGATCTCGGCCAGGCGGGCGATCTCGCCCTCGGTGTACATGCTCATCTCGAGCACGGCCGCCTGGTGCGAGGGCTCGAGCCGCAGGAGGGTCATCGGCAGGCCGGTCTCGCTGTTGAGGTTGCCCTCGTTGCGGAGGACGCGGAGGGTGCGCGAGAGGACATCGGCGACGATCTCCTTGGCGATGGTCTTGCCGGTGGAGCCGGTGATGCCGACCACCCGGACGCTCGAGCGCGCCCTCCACCAGGCGGCCATCTCCTGGAGTGCGGCGAGCGCATCGGCGACCTGGACCAGTGCAACGTCCATCCCGGCGGGGATCTCGACCGGACGCTCGACGATCAGGACCGATGCCCCGGCCCGGACTGCGTCGGCGACGAAGCGATGCCCATCGGTCCGCTCACCGGGAAGGGCCACGAAGCAGCAGCCCGGGACGACATGGCGGGAGTCAACCGCGGCGCTGGCGAAGGAGGTGACGCTCGTCGGCCCGAGGAGTCGGGCTCCGGTGGCAGCCAGGAGGTCGTCGAGCCGGATTGACGGTGGCACGCTGCTCCCTGCAGAGGGGTCGGCCGAGTCTACCAGCCTCATTTGGCGGCGACCGGCGTCACGATTCGGTCCGGCGCGATGGCCAGGTAGTCGAAGATCTGCGGCGCCAGGTTGCGGAAGACGCTGACCGGGGTCTGGGCCATCTTGTACAGGCCCCAGGTCACCGGGCGGTGGATGAGGATCAGCGTCACGTACTTGGGATCGCTGGCCGGCATGATCGAGATGAAGGAAGAATCAATCCAGCCGTGCTGGTAGACGAGGTGGGTGCGCAGGGCGTAGATCGGCTTCCCGTCACCATCGGTCCCGACCTGCACCTGCTCGGTCTTCGGCCCCGCCACCTCGGCGGTGCCGGTCTTGCCGGCGATCGAGTAGCCAGGGATCCTGGCCGGCTGGGCACGCCCGTTGTCGACCGCCTCGGTCAGCAGCCGGATCATTGTCTGGGCCGTCTCCTCGCGCATGATCCGCTCGCCCTGCTGCACATCGGTGGCGTGGTAGACCCCGTCCGGCCCCGTCCAGCCGGCAATCACGTGCGGCGTCACCAGCGTCCCGCCGTTGGCGATCGCCGAGTAGGCGGCGACCAGCTGCACGGCGGTCACGCTCAGCCCCTGGCCAAAGGAGTTCTGTGCCGCGGTCAGGTCGCCGGTGGCGTTCGGGCCGTCGGGATTCCAGACGACGCCCGATGCCTCCCCGGCGATATCGACGCCGGTCGGCGCCCCGAAGCCGAAGCGCTTGAACGCCTCGTACAGGCGCTGCCTGCCGAGCAGGAGGCCGATCTTGGCGGCGCCGACGTTGTTCGACAGGTTCAGGACGTCACCCGCCGTGATCGCGCCGTGCCCGTACGGGACGGTGTAGCGGTCGGCGTTCTGGATCCTGTGCCCGCCGATGCGCAGGTTGTTGTCGTCCTCGACGGTGGTCTGCAGGTCGATGGCGCCCGCATCGAGCGCGGCGGCCACGGTGAAGGCCTTCATCACCGACCCAGGCTCGTACTGCCGGCTCACGGCTGGATCGGTGAAGAGGATGGGGTCGGTGCTGCCGTAGGTGTTGGCATCGAACGATGGGAAGGAGGCCATCGCCAGGATCGCGCCGCTGTGCACGTCCATGACCAGCCCGGTCACGCCCTGCGCCTGGTTCATCTCGAACGTGGACCACATCGCCGCTTCCAGGATGTGCTGCAGCCCGGCGTCGAGCGTCAGGCGCAGGTCCGCGCCATTGACCGGCGGGCGCAGCTCGTAGACCGAGTCGGCAATCCTGCGACCGATGACGTCCTCCTGGGCGCTCACCGACCCGGGAAGCCCGGCCAGCAGCTCGTCCTCGGCCCCCTCGACCCCGTACTGCCCCTCGCCATCGACGTTCACGAAGCCGAGCAGCTGCGCACCCAGCGTCGTGGCGGGGGCGACGCCGTTGATCGGGTAGACACGCTGCGTCTCCGGCAGCATCCCGACGCCCGGGATGTCCAGCGCCGCCACTCGTTCGGCCATCTGCGCGTCGACGCGCCGTCGCAGCCAGACCCACGGATCCTTGCCAGTCAGCCGGGCGTGGACCTCATTGGTGTCCATCCCGAGGACCGCGCCGAGCAGCGTGGCGGCTCTCGCGGGGTCGCCCTTCTGGACCGTCGGCGGGATGGCGTACACCGACTGGACCTCGACCGATGTGGCCAGCAGCACGCCATTGATGTCGCGGATCTCGCCGCGCTCGGCGGGAATCTCCTCGTTCTGCGCGAGCTGGTTGAGCGCGATCGCCGCGACCCGATCGCGGTCGATCACCTGCCAGAAGACGAGGCGCCCGCCGACCAGGGTGGCGAGCACGGCCGTGATGATCAGCAGGAACAGGGCGCGGGCACGACTGTCGGTCCTGGCGAGCACGGCTACTCCGACGGCTGGGGCATCTCCCCGGCCGACTACTTCAAGAGGGCTGGGTCAATCGATCTCGTGGCGAAGCGGACGACAGCTGGATCGAGTGGCACCAGCTGCAGGTCGCTCTGCGCCTTCGCTTCGACGGTGCTCGGCGAGCGGGCCTCGCCGATCTGGAACGTGAGCTGCTGCTGCTCGGCGCGCAGGTCGGCGACCCGTGCCTGCAGGGCGTCGATCTGGTAGCCGAGCGCGGCGACATGGGTGGACTGGCTCAGGTAGAAGAGGCAGAGGCCGGCGGCGGCGGCGATCGCGACCAGCACGGTCGAGATGCTGCCGACCGCTCCCCGGCTGCGAGCCACGCGACGCGCGCGGGTGCGTGCTGGAGCTGCGGGGCGCGTGCGAGGCCGGGGTCGGCGTCGAACGATGCCGATCCCGGGCGCCGGGCGTGCTCCAACGATGGCCATCTAGGCGGCGCTGGCTCGCGCGTTGAGCTGGATCGTCCAGCTCGGGGTCTCGATCTCGCGGGTCTCGTCGCTCTCGAACGACGCGTCCTGCTCGATCATCCCGGGCGCGTCCCATTCCTGGTGCGCACGGCGCTCGCGCAGGTCGCGCTGGCGGCCGCTGTACATCCGCCTGCGGCTCGACTGATGACGGGGGCGTCCTCGACTCATGGGTAACCCTCCTCCAACGGTCACGCGCCTGCCGGCGCGAGCTTGATGGCGGCTCGCAGGCGTGCGCTGCGAGCTCGGCGGTTCCGACTCACCTCGGCGGCGGTCGGGGTGATGCCCCTCCTGACGATGGGACGGAGCTGTGCGCGATGGCCGCACAGGCAGACGGGCGGGAGCGGTTCCTCGATGCAGTCGCGGCTCTCGCGAGCCATGAAGCGCTTGACGATCCGATCCTCGCCGGAGTGGTAGCTGATGACCGCCAGGCGACCGCCGGGTCGCAGCGCGGCAAGCGCTCCGGCGAGGGCCGCGGGCAGCACCTCCAGCTCGCGGTTGACGGCGATGCGCAGCGCCTGGAAGGTGCGGGTGGCGGGGTGGATGCGCCCGGCATCGGCGCGGCTGGCCGGGACGGCGGCGGTCACGACGGCGGATAGGTCGGCGGCGGTCACGAGCCGACCCTGCGCACGCGCCGCCAGGATCGCCGTCGCGATGCGGCCTGCACGGCGTTCTTCACCAAACGTCGCGAGGATTCCGGCGAGCTCTCGCTGCGACGATCGGTCGATGAGGTCGAGGGCCGATAGACCACGATCTTCATCGAATCTCATGTCCGGCGGCGCATCGGCCGCAAAGCTGAATCCGCGTTGGGTGTCGGCCAGCTGGTAGCTCGAGAGGCCGAGGTCGAAGAGGACCGCGTCGAGCGGGACGAAGCCGGCCTCGTTCGCGACGTCATAGATCGCTTCGAAGTTGGCCTGGCGCAGCACAACGCGGTCGCCGTACTGCGCCAGCACGAGTTCCGTCTCCAGGATGGCCGCCCGATCGGCGTCGAGGCCGAGCAGGCGGCCATCCGGGGACGAGGCCTCCAAGAGCCGCTCGGCGTGCCCACCGCCGCCGACCGTGCAGTCTGCGATGGAGCTGCCGGGAGCCACCGCCAGCGAGGCAAGAACCTCGTCGACGAGGACCGGCAGGTGCCCTTCTCCCATTCGCGGTCGCACCTTTCTGGTCGGACGACGGGCCGATCGGCCCGGAGACGCATCAATGGAGGGTTCGCGGCGTGCGTCATTCGTCGCGTCCTCAGATCCCGAGATCGGCCAGGTGTTCGGCGAGCGCCTCTGGCTCGTCTTCGATCTTCGAGCGATACGACAGCCAGGCCGCCGGCGCCCAGATCTCGAGCCGATTCAGCGCCCCCACCACCATCACTTCCCCATCGGTGAGGCCGGCGTACTCGCGCAGGTAGCCAGGGACGAGGATCCGACCCTGCTTGTCGAGCTCGACGTCCACCGCGCCCGACGACATGAAGCGAGCGAACTCGCGGGCGCGGGGATTGGTCAGCGGCAGCGCCGAGATCTTTCCGGCCAGCTCATCCCATGCGTCGTGGGGGAAGAGTCCGAGGCAGTTGTCAAGCCAGCGGGCAAGCGTCGCGCCCTGCGCCAGGCGCTGCCGAAAGCGCACGGGGACGGCGACGCGACTGCGGTCGTCGAGCGTGTGCCGGAATTCGCCTGTCAGGAACGATGACTGCATGCGAGCTATCTACCACTACTCCCCATCTGTCCCCACTTTGGGCCACCGGCCGCCATTGTACAGGGCAGCAGGGCGCCGTCAAGGGATTTCTGCACCCGTGGGGAGAGGAATTAGTCCTGGGACTCGGGGCCAGGTGACGGAGCTCGCGGGAAGCTAGATGTCCTCGTCGTTGAGGACGATGTAGCGCTTCTCCCCGTCAGCCCCCTCGTACACGGCGCGGATGAGGAACGCGCCGGACTGACCATGGATATACGAAAGGCCGACGAAGAAGCCATCGGCCGTGCGCCAGTGCAGGAGGCCGTTGGTCGCCACGATGCGGTCGACCGGCGCCTTCGAGAATCGGCTGAAGTGGGCGATCTCGGAACGAACGATCTCGCCTGCGTCGTTGACCTCGAAGAGCGTGTTCTCGCCCTCGAGCACCGTCACCTCGTAGCCCTCGAACGAGTCGCCGGGCTGTGGCGTTGGGTCGGGCTTGGGCGTCTCGGGGAACGGGGTCTGGAGGCTCGCCTCGGGCGTGGGCGACGGCTCGCTGCTCGGCGAGGCGAGCACGCTGGCGCTCGGGGCGACGCTGGCCGAAGGAGAAGGCGTGGGCGTCTGCGTGGCGATTCCTGACCCGTTCAGGAAGATCAGTGCACCCGCCGTTCCGCCGACAGCCAGCAGCAGAACGGCGCCGATGAGCACGGCCAGGCCGCGGCGACGGCGACCGCCAGTCCCCCCGCTGCCAGCGGTCGCGCTTGGCGGAGTGGGTGGCGGGGCGGGCGGCCTGACCGGCGGCAGGGGCCGGCGCAGCGCCTCCAGCTCCTCGGTCGGGATGACCAGCACGCCGCGCAGGTAGCGGGGGCAGTTGCCATAGCCGCGACCCAGGCATACCCGCTCCTGCTGCTCGGCCGACAGCTCGACCGGGTCACCAAACGCGTAGCAGCGATGCTCGCGCGTGAACCCCTCGTGGTATTCGGTCTGGGAGGTGGCGAGGCCCAGGAACGGACAGATGTTCGGCGGTCGCTTGGCAAGCTCCTCGAAGAGGGCGCGGCGGCTCTGCTCCCGATCGGCGGCCTCGCGGTTCTCCCTGTTTCGACGCCCGAACAACGGCTGGCGACCTCGTCTCGTTCCGGGCTGGTGACAGTCCAACCCTCGTTCGAGTGTAACGCGGCCATTGAAGCAGACGCGTTGCAGGCGGCTCGATGGTACCAACGCCCCATTGAGGTCCCGACGCCACCGAACCTAGGCTGGAGCACGACCGGTCCAACGTCACCCCGGTCAACGAGGGGAAGGTCGACCATGGCGGTCGAGAAGCTCGAGTCCAGCGCGCGGATCCCGATCCCCCGTCAGGGGCGCATCCGTCGCTGTCGCGTGCGCCATGTTTCGATTCTGCCTGCCGGCGACGGTCCCCGCGTCCAGGTCGACTGCCTCCTCGGCGGGATGGATCATCCGCTGCCGCTGGGGACCATGGACGAGGCCCGGGCGATCTGCAACGCCTGCACCGCCACGACCATCTGGCGGGCCGACGAGGATTAGACCGATGTCAGGCTCGAGCGGATCCCCGCTCGGCTGGCTAGCGCAACATCCTCGCGGGCTCCCGCTCGCGCCCCACACCGTTCCGTCATGTGGCAGCGGCGCTCACGACGCCACGTGGGCGAATCCCTGGAGAGCGGCCTGTAAGCCGAGTTCTGTGCCGGCACCCTTCGGCGCCGCGACGGCCATCCATCTGAGCGACCTACCCGAGGGCTGAGCGAGCAGCCTGCTGCGGCGCGAACGCCGCCTTGCGCCCTCCTATTCGGTCTTGCTCCGGCTCGAGCTTGCCCCGTTTCACTCCCGCTTGCGCGGGCATCGTCACTGTGGCGCTGGTCCTCGCCTCACGGCGGACGGGCGTTACCCGCGAACCTACTCTATGGAGCTCGGACTTTCCTCGAGCGCCGCCTTTCGACGATCGCGCCCGCGGCCGTCCGGCCGCCTCCAGGGATCGCTCATTCTACCGGCCGAACGCTCGTTCAGAAACTCGCTGCTTCAGACACAGAGCTCCTTGGCCTGGTCGACGGCTCGCCGGCAGTGGTCCCGCCAGGTCACTCGGTCGATGAACCAGCCGCCCGCGTCCCGGGTCATGAGCAGGATGATCTCCTGGCCGGCCACGGAATCGTCCTCGCCGCCGATGAGCTGCAGCCACGCCCGCGCGGTGGTGCTGCTTGCCTCGAGGACGTCGCCCACCAGGCGCACGCCCTCGGGGAGGCCGCCTTCCTCCTGCACGCCAAAGCTCATCAGCGCCCGCAGGGTCGCGAACGCAGAGTCGTACCTGCCGCCCCCCGGCCCGAAGTCCTCGGGCGGATCCTCGGCCGGGCGCCAGGAGGTGGCCGCCACGCTGCCGGGGAACGGTGGTGGCTCGTTCGCCTCCGGCGGCACATCGGCGTCGCAGCCCGCGACCGAGACGATCAGGCACAACGACCAGGCAGCAGCTCGCAGCTCCACCGGATCACCGCAGCTCGTCGATCGCCACGTTGCTCAGCCGGTCCGCGTCCGTGTTCAATTCGCGCGGCACGTGCCCGACGGTGTAGCCGGCGAGCTGGGAGAGCATCGACATCACGCTGGCGTGGATCGGCTTGAGGTCGGGGTGCTTGACCCGATAGCGACCGGTGATCTGGCGCGCCACCAGCTGCGAGTCCATGCGCAGGTCGACATGGCTGGCCCCCAGGCGGAGCGCCTCCTGCAATGCGTCCTCCACGGCCGTCCATTCGGCGTAGTTGTTGGTGCGGACGCCCAGGAAGCGGGCGAGCTCGGCGACCACCGCACCGGTCTCGGCGTCGCGCAGGATCGCGCCAAGGCCGGCCGGACCGGGGTTGCCCCGGGCCGCGCCATCGGTATAGATGAGGATCCGCCGCGGGGACGCGTCAGGGCTCACGGACGGCGCGATTCGATCTGGCGGGTGACTTCCATGATCGCGCGGGTGATGTTGATCCCCCGCGGGCAGGCCTCGACGCAGTTGAAGATCGTGCGACAGCGCCAGACGCCGTCCGCGTCGGCCATGATCTCGAGCCGCTCCTCGGTCGCGTGGTCGCGGCTGTCGAAGATGAACCGATGCGCGTTCACGATCGCCGCCGGACCGACGTAGTCCGGGTTCGCCCAGAACGACGGACAGGCGGTGGTGCAGGCGCCGCACAGGATGCACTTGCTCGTGTCCTCGAACTGCTCGCGCTCCTCGGGTGACTGCCGCCGCTCCTTCCCGTCGTCCGGCACCTCATCGTTCACGAGGTACGGCATCACCGATCGATACTTGTCCCAGAACCCCTCCAGGTCGATCAGCAGGTCCTTGACGACCCGCGACCCTCGGACCGGCTCGACGCTGATCTCCCGGCCCGCGTCCTTGACGAGGTATTCGCAGGCGAGCCGATTCCGGCCGTTGATGAGCATCGCGTCCGAGCCGCAGACCCCGTGCGCGCAGGAGCGGCGGAAGGTCAGCGTGCCGTCCTGGTACCACTTCACCTGGTGCAGGAGGTCGAGCACCCGATCCGAGGGCTCGGCCGGCACGACGTACTCCTCCCAGTGCGGGAGGGTGTCCCGATCGGGATCGAAGCGAAGGATCCGCAGCTGCACGTCCATCGGTCAGTACGTCCGCGGCTTCGGTTCGAAACGGGTGATCGTGGCCGGCCGGTACGCCAGCCGCGGCGGCGCCCCGTCCGACCAGCGGAAGGCGAAGGTGTGCTTCAGCCAGTTCACGTCGTCGCGATCGGGATAGTCCTCGCGCGCGTGCGCGCCACGGCTCTCGGTGCGGGCGATGGCCGATGCCACGGTAGCCTCGGCGCAGTCGAGCAGGAAGCCGAGCTCGAGCGCCTCGCCGAGGTCGGTGTTGTAGTGCGCTCCCTTGTCCTGCACCACCAGCTGGCGGGCACGGATCCGCAGGGCATCGACCTCGTCCCACGCCTCGGCCAGCTTCGACGCCGAGCGATAGACGCTGCACTTGGCGAACATCGTCTCCTGCAGCTCGCCGCGGATCACTGCCGGGCGCTCGCCCTCGGTGCGGGCCAGCAGCTCCTCGAGGTCATCGCTGACGGCCGCCTCCGCGCGCGGGTCGGGCTCGGGATCCGGGGCCCGGCGCACCTCGTCGGCCATGGCGATCCCCGCCCGGCGCCCGAAGACGAGGATGTCCAGGAGCGAGTTTGTTCCGAGCCGGTTAGCGCCGTGGACGCTCACGCAGGCGCACTCCCCCGCCGCGAAGAAGCCCGGCACGCGGCGGCCCGCCTCGTCGGCCAGGACGCGGCCGTCCACGTCGGTCGGGATGCCGCCCATGGCGTAATGGGCGGTCGGCTGGATCGGCACCAGCTCCGTCAGCGGGTCGAGCCCGAAGTAGGTCCGGATGAAGCCGCTCATGTCGGGAAGCTTCTCATTCAGGACCTTGGCGCCCAGGTGGCGCACGTCGAGGTGGACGAAGTCCTTACCGTCGATCCCCCTCCCGGCGGCGATCTCCTGGTAGATGCTCCGGCTCACCACGTCCCGGCTGGCAAGGTCCTTCATGGTCGGCGCGTAGCGTTCCATGAACCGCTCCCCCTTGCCGTTGACCAGGAAGCCGCCCTCACCCCGCATCGCCTCGGAGAGGAGGAAGCCGAGCCTGTACATGCCGGTCGGGTGGAACTGGAAGAACTCCATGTCCTCGAGGGGGAGGCCGCGCCGGTAGGCGATCGCCACCCCGTCGCCGGTGAGGGTGTGCGCGTTGCTCGTGACCTTGAACATCTTGCCGAAGCCACCGGTCGCGAAGAGGACCGCCTTCGCCCGAAACGAGTGGATCTCGCCGCTCGACAGCTGCAGGGCGATGACGCCGCTGACCCGCCCATCGGCCCCTGAGGGCATCGCCAGGTCGAGGACCTGGTACTCGTCGTAGAACGCGACGTCGTGGCGGATGCACTGCTCGTAGAGGGTCTGCAGAATGTGGTGCCCCGTCCGGTCGGCCGCGAAGCAGGCCCGCCGCACAGGGCCCTCACCGTAGTTGCGGGTGTGGCCGCCGAAGCGGCGCTGGTCGATCAGGCCCTCCGGGGTGCGGTTGAACGGCAGCCCGAGGTGCTCGAGGTTGATGACCGTCTCCACGGCGTCCTGGCACATCACCTCGGCCGCGTCCTGGTCGACCAGGTAGTCACCGCCCTTGACGGTGTCGAACCAGTGCCACTCCCAGTTGTCCTCCTCGGTGTTGCCGAGCGCCGCGCAGACCCCGCCCTGGGCCGCACCGGTGTGCGAGCGCGAGGGGTAGAGCTTGCTGATGACGCCGATGCGGGCCTCCGGCCCGAGCTCGCGCTTAAGCTCGAGGGCGGCATACAGGCCGGCGCCGCCGGCCCCGACCACGACCGCGTCCAGGTCGTGGGTGCGCGGCTTCGGCCGGCTGCGCTCGGTCCGGCGGACGAGGCTCACGAGAAGGGGCCAACGGCCGGAGCGCCGTTCGGGTCGAAGGTGACGATCACGAAGATCCCCACCAGCAGGAGGACGAAGGTGAGGGCCATCAGGAGGCCGATGAGGAGGCTGCGCAGGCCTCCCCGCTCCACGTAATCGCCGATGATGATCCGGGCCCCGTTCACCCCGTGGACGAGCGCGAGCACCAGCAGCGCCAGGTCGTAGATCCGCCAGAATGGCGTCCCCCAACGGCTGGTCACGAAGGCGAAGTTGATCTCGTCGCCGGTGAGCTGCACGAGCACGTGCATGATCAGCATGTGCCCCATCGCCAGGACCACCAGCAGCAGGCCGCTGATCCGGGTGAAGTACCACATCCAGCGCTCGAAGCCGGGCTGGCTTGGGCGTGGCGTGGCGGCGCGCGACGGGTTGCGGCGCAGCGGGTCGCCCTGGACCGGCCAGATCTTCCGTCCGATCGCCATCAGCGGCCGTTCCATGGCGCGTACGGGGTGATCATGATCAGGCCGAGCGGGATCATGGCCGCGATCGTCCCGATGATGACTGCGTAGGTCATCGGCCGGTACCAGCGGGTGGTGGAAGGCCAGAAGTCCATGGCGATGACGCGGAGGCCGTTGAGCGAGTGGTACACCAGCGCCGCCATCAGGACGATCTCGCCCAGCCGCACCGGCAGGTTGTGAAACCAGGTCTGGGTGGTGTTGTAGACATCGGGTCCAAACGAGAGCGTGGCGTTCTCGACGATGTGCATGAAGAGGTAGACGAGGACGCCGATCCCCGACAGCCGATGCCCGAACCAGGCCAGCTGGGACCAACTGATCCGGTAGCGGAACAATCGGAGCATGCTGGCGGTCAGGCTCCCCGAACGCGCTCGGCCACGGCTGCCGCAAACTCGCGGGTCCCGGCGCTTCCCCCCAGGTCGTGGGTGATGACGCGAGCCTCGGCGATGACGTCGCGCACCGACGCCTCGACCCGGTCGGCCGCGGCCGTCTCGCCAAGGTGGCGAAGCATCAGCGCCGACGAGAGGATCAGCGCGGTCGGGTTGGCCCGGTTCTGGCCCGCGTACTTGGGCGCCGAGCCGTGCACCGCCTCGAAGACGGCCGCCGTCTCCCCGATGTTGGATCCCGGCGCCACGCCCAACCCGCCGACCAGGCCGGCCGCCAGGTCGCTGACGATGTCGCCGTACAGGTTCGGCAAGACCAGCACGTCGTACAGCTCCGGCTTCTGGACGAGCTGCATGCACATGTTGTCGACGATGCGGTCCTCGAACTCGACCCGGCCGGCGTACTCCGCCGCGACCTGGCCGCAGCTCTCCAGGAAGAGGCCGTCGGAGAGCTTCATGATGTTGGCCTTGTGCACGGCGGTCACCTTGTGCCGGCCGTTGCGGAGCGCGTATTCGAAGGCGTAGCGCGCGATCCGCTGGGACGCCGCGCGCGTGATGATCTTGATGCTCTCCGCGGCATCGGGACCGACCTTGTGCTCGACCCCGGCATACAGGTCCTCGGTGTTCTCGCGCACGATGATCAGGTCGACGTCGGTGTAGCGCGACTCGACGCCGACCATGCTGCGGGCCGGCCGGACATTGGCGTACAGCTCCAGCGCCAGCCGCAGGCCAACGTTCACGCTCCGGAAGCCGGTGCCGACGGGCGTCGTGATCGGCCCCTTGATTGCAACCTTGTTCCGCCGGATGCTCTCGATCACGCGTTCAGGAAGCGGCGTTCCCTCGCTGGCGATGGTGGCCTCACCGGCCTGCTGCACCTCCCAGGCAAAGCCGATCCCCGTCGCCTCGAGGACGCTCACGGTCGCCTCGCTGAGCTCGGGGCCGATCCCATCGCCGGGGATCAGAGTGACGGTGTAGGTCACGGACTCATGTCTCCGGTGCGCGCCGGTCACAGCGCCGGCGGTAGGGATCGCAAGTGTAGGCTGATGGATGACCACCCGTTCTGCCCGCAGGAGGGCGATGTGAAGCTCCAGGAATACCGATCGAAGGAGATCCTCGCGCGCCACGGCGTGCCGGTCGCCGCGGGCGAGACCGCGACGACCCCGGACCAGACGCGAGAAGCGGCCGCGCGGATCGGCGGGCCGGTGGTGGTCAAGGCACAGGTGCTCGTCGGCGGGCGTGGCAAGGCGGGTGGCGTCAAGCTGGCGGCGACTCCCGACGAGGCCGCGGCACGGGCCGCCGAGATCATCGGCCTCGACATCAAGGGGGTGACGGTGCGGACGGTCCTCGTCGCGCCGGCCGCGCAGATCGCCAAGGAGTACTACCTCGGCCTGATCCTGGACCGCGGTGCAGAGGCGGTGACGATCATCGCCAGCGCCGATGGTGGCGTCGAGATCGAGGAGACGGCCCGCACCAACCCGGATGCGATCCTGCGGCTGCCGATCCACCCGCTCATCGGCCTGCAGGAGCACGAGGTGCGGCGGGTCGGTTTCTTCCTTGGCCTGCCTCCCGAGCTCCGCAAGGACTTCGCGACCATCCTGCGCGGGCTGTATGACGCCTTCATCGAGTCGGATGCCGACCTCGCCGAGATCAACCCGCTGGTCGTGACCGATGCGGGACAGCTCGAGGCGCTCGACGCCAAGATCGTGCTCGATGACTCGGCCCTCTTCCGCCATCCAGACCTCGAGGCGCTGCGCGACCTCGGCGAGGAGGAGCCGTCCGAGACGGCTGCCCGCGATGCCGGCATCAACTTCATCAAGCTCGACGGCAGCATCGGCTGCATGGTGAACGGCGCCGGGCTGGCGATGACCACCATGGACCTCGTCAAGCTGGCCGGCGGCGAGCCGGCCAACTTCCTGGACATCGGAGGCGGCGCCAAGGCGGAGCGGGTGGCCGCGGCCTTCCGCATCATCCTCGACGACCCCAACGTCCGGGCGATCCTCATCAACATCTTCGGCGGCATCACCCGCGGTGACGAGGTGGCGCACGGGATTGTCGAAGCTCGCGCCAGCCTTGGTCGGCAAGTCCCGATGGTCGTCCGCATCGTGGGCACGAATGCCGCCGAGGCGGCCGAGATCCTGCGCGCGGCAAACCTGATCACCGCCGACAGCCTGGACGACGCCGCTCGCAAGGCCGTGGCCGCCGCGGGGTCGCCGGCATGAGCATCCTCGTCGGCCCGCAGACGCGCCTCCTGGTGCAGGGCATCACCGGGCGCGAGGGCGACTTCCATTCCCGAGCGATGCTCGAGTACGGGACGCAGATCGTGGCCGGCGTGACGCCCGGCAAGGGCGGCCAGTCGGCGGTCGACGGTCGCGTGCCGGTCTTCGACACTGTGGTCGACGCCGTCGCGGAGACGGGGGCCAACGCGGCCTGCATCTTCGTCCCGGCTCCGTACGCCCCGGACGCCATCCTGGAGGCGGCCGACGCCGGCATCCCGCTCGTGATCTGCATCACGGAGGGGATCCCCGCCCTCGACATGCTGCGGGTGCACCACCTGCTCCGCGCGCAGGGCGTGCGCCTCATCGGGCCGAACTGCCCCGGCGCCACGACGGTGGGCAGCGCCAAGGTGGGGATCATCCCCGGGGACATCCATCGGCCCGGGCCGGTCGGCCTCGTCAGCCGCTCGGGGACCCTCACCTACGAGGTGGTGCAGGCGATGACCGATGCCGGCGTCGGACAGACAACCTGCGTCGGGATCGGCGGCGATCCGATCGTCGGGACAACCTTCATCGACGTCCTCGAGATGTTCAACGCGGATCCGGAGACCGAGGCGATCGTGCTGATCGGCGAGATCGGTGGCGACGATGAGGAGCGCGCCGCCGACTACTGCGCGCGCGAGGTTCGCAAGCCGATGGCCGCCTTCATCGCAGGCCGGACTGCGCCGCCCGGGCGGCGCATGGGGCATGCGGGCGCGATCATCTCGGGCGGCGCCGGCACGGCGGAGTCGAAGCGCCAGGCCCTCCAGGCTGCCGGCATCCGGGTCGCCGACTCACCCTCCCAGATCCCAGCGCTGCTGCGCGAAGCAGGAGTCCGCTAGCCGCCGGACTGCTCGCCCTCCTCCGGGGCCGTTTGAAGCAGCTCCCACAACACCCCGTTCAGGGTCCGCGGATGGATGAACGCCACCTCGCCATGGGCGCCTGGCCGCGGCTCCCGGTCGATGAGCTCGGCCTCTGCCGCCACAAGCACCTCGAGGTCGCCGGAGAGGTCGTCGGTCGTGAGGCAGACGTGGTGCAGCCCCTCCCCGCGGGTGGCCAGAAAGCGCGCCACGCCGCTCTCGTCGTCGGTGGGCTCGACCAGCTCGACCTTGGCGCCTCCCCCGGAGGCCGGGAGCAGGAAGCAGAGGCGCGCGTGCTGCGAGGCGAAGACGCGGGGCGCGTCGATGGCTTCCCAACCGAAGAGGGCCCGATAGCGCGGGAGCGCCTCGTCGATCGAGCGCACCACGATGGCGACGTGGTCGATCGGTCCAACCGTCACGGGCGATACTCCCCCCAGGTCCGCCGCAGCGTGTCGCTGATCTCGCCCAGGGTGACCTGCGCCTCGACGCAGGCGCGGATCCGCGGCACGACGTTCTCCGTCCCGGCCGCCGCCGCCTCCAGCGCCGCCGATGCCTCCGCGACCAGAGCCGGATCGCGGCCCGCCCGCACCGCCTGCGTTCGTGCGACCTGCTCGGCCTCGGCGGCCGGGTCGATCACCTGGGCCTGCGGCCGTTGCTCGTCGCCGCCCTCCGCGAAGGCGTTGACGCCCACCACGATCCGCTCCCCCGCCTCGATCGCGCGCTGGGCGACATATGCCGCCTCCGCAATCGCCGCCTGTTGGTACCCGTCCGCAAGAGCAGCAAGCGTCCCGCCGCGGCGGTCGATCTCGGCCAGCTCGGCATCCACGAGCGCCTCGATCTCCTGGGTGAGCGCCTCCACGTAGTACGAGCCGCCGAGCGGATCCACCGGGGTCCCGACGCCGGACTCCGCATACAACACTTGTTGGGTTCGGAGGGCGAGCCGCGCGGTCGCCGGGGTCGGCAGGCCGAGCGCCTCGTCCGACGCGTTGGTGTGAAGGCTCTGGGCCCCGCCCAGGATCGCCGAGAGCGCCTGCACGGTGGTCCGCACGACATTCGTCTCAGGCTGCTGGGCGGTGAGGGTGCTGCCACCCGTCTGGACGTGGAAGCGCATCGCCATGCTCCGCGGGTCCCTGGCGCCGAACCGGTCGCGCGCCACCCTGGCCCACGCGCCGCGGGCGGCGCGGAACTTGGCCGCCTCCTCGAAGAGGTCGTTGTGGGCCGCGAAGAAGAACGAGAGGCGCGGCGCGAAGTCGTCGAAGGCCATGCCGGCCGCGATGGCGGCCTCCGAGTAGGCAATCGCATCGGCGATGGTGAAGGCAACCTCCTGCACCGCCGTCGCCCCGGCTTCCCGCATGTGGTAGCCGCTGATGCTGATCGTGTTCCAGGCGGGCAGCTCCGCGCGGCAGTAGGCGAAGGTGTCGGTCACCAGCCGCATCGAGGGTCCGGGGGGATAGATATAGGTACCCCGCGCGATGTACTCCTTGAGGATGTCGTTCTGGATCGTGCCGCGCAGGCCGCTGGGATCGATCCCCTGGCGCCGCGCGACCGCCTCGTACAGGACCAGGAGGATGGCGGCGGTGGCGTTGATCGTCATGCTCGTGCTCACCGCGTCGAGCCGGATCCCGTCGAAGAGCGCCTCCATGTCGGCGATCGTGTCGATGGGGACGCCCACGCGACCCACCTCCCCGACCGACATCGGGTCGTCGCTGTCGTAGCCCATCTGGGTCGGCAGGTCGAACGCCACCGAGAGGCCCGTCTGCCCGCTCGCCAACAGGTAGCGGAAGCGGGCGTTGGTCTCCCGCGAGGAGCCGAAGCCGGCGTACTGGCGCATCGTCCACGGCCGGCCAACGTAGCCATCCGGATGGATGCCGCGGGTGAACGGGAAGGCGCCGGGCTTACCGGTCTCGCGTGCCGGATCGCGGTCCGCTGGCCCATAGACCGGTCGGATCTCGATCCCCGAGGTGGACCGATGCGGAGGCCGGCCGGCGCGCTCGGGGTCGCTCATTGCGCCGATTGTACGAGGCGGCAGCGACGGCCCACGCTACTCGAGGCGCAGCAGGGACGTGCCCGCCGCGACGGCCTGGCCGGCGGTGACCGCGACGGCGGCGACGCGTCCCGCCTGGGGCGCGCGCACCTCGTTCTGCATCTTCATCGCCTCGATCGTGAGGAGCGTCGCGCCGGCCGCCACCTCGTCTCCCTCCCGGACGACGATCGCCACCACCAGCCCGGGCAGTGTGGCGCGCACCTCGATCGGGCCGTCATGCCGTCGGGCCGCGGACTCGGCATCGGCGAGCACCCGCTCCCGCCAGCTGCGCACCACCACGGGGATACGGCGCCCTCGCAGGGTGACGATCCAGTCGGTGCCCGACCCCTCGACCAGGCAGAGCTCGGTCCTCGACCCGTTGTCCAGCCGGGCCAGGCCCGCCTCCCGATCGAGCCAGGTGACGGACCAGGCGTCGTCGGGCTCGACCCGGCTGCCGTCGACGCTCAGCTCGTAGTCGGTCATCGGGGTTGCCGCCGTCCCACCGCTTCGCGCCGCGCCGCGCGCTGCCACGCTGACTCGGTCGCTCCCCCGCCGGGAGGCGCCGCCGGGCTGCCCCCCGACCCGTCGCCTCGCCCGGCGAGGGCGGCCACTGCCGCCACGCATCGGTCCTCATCGGTCAGTGGTTGGCCGTCTCCCCAGGCCTCCGCGATGAGCCCGGTGTCGTAGGCGCCCGATGTGAAGCGGGCGTCGTCGACCAGCCAGTGCAGGAACGAGAGGTCGGTCTGGAGGCCGCCCACGATGGTCTCATCGAGGGCACGGCACAGGCGCGCCACGGCCGCGGGCCGATCCTCGGCATGGACCATGAGCTTGGCGAGGAGCGGGTCGTACTCGGTCGGAAGGGTGGTGTCCGCAACCACGCCGGCATCGACCCGAATCCCCGGTCCCTCCGGCATCCGCCAGGCCGTGACCCGTCCCGAGACCGGGGCGAAGCCCTGGTGTGGATCCTCGGCGTACACCCGGACCTCGATGGCGTGGCCCCGTGGCTCGCAGGCCATGACCGCCTCCGGCAGGCGCTCCCCGGCCGCCACGCGGATCTGCCAGGCCACAAGGTCAAGGCCCGTCACCAGCTCGGTCACCCCATGCTCGACCTGGAGCCGGGTGTTCATCTCCAGGAAGTAGTGACCGCCCGCCGCATCGACCAGGAACTCGACCGTGGCGGCGCTGTGGAAGTCGACCGTCCGGGCGACGCGCCGGGCGCCCTCGGCCAGCTCGACCCGAAGCTGGGGAGTCACCGCGGGCGACGGCGACTCCTCGACCAGCTTCTGGTGCCGTCGCTGGACGCTGCACTCCCGCTCGCCCAGTACCGCCAGGTTGCCGTGCCGGTCGCCGAGGAGCTGGACCTCGACGTGCCGCGCCGGCGCGATGAGCTGCTCCAGGTAGAGCGTCCCGTCGCCGAAGGCGGCCATCGCCTCGCGACCGGCGCCGGGCAGCGCCGCCTCGAGCTCACCGCGATCCTCGACTCTTCGCATCCCGCGGCCGCCCCCGCCCGCCGCCGCCTTGAGCAGCGCCGGGAAGGCGATCCCGGTGAGGTCGACCTCCGCGAGGGACCCGCTGCCGTCAGCGACGAGGGGGACCTGCAGGCCCGGGACGATGGGAACGCCGGCCGCCGCGACCGACCGCCTCGCCGCCAGCTTGTCGCCGAGCGACGCCAGGGTCGCGGGCGGCGGCCCCACGAAGACAAGCCCCGCCTCCTCGACGGCGGCAGCGAAGGCCGCGTTCTCGGACAGGAATCCATAGCCGGGGTGAACCGCCTCCGCCCCTGACCGAGCCGCCGCGGCCAGGACGGCGTCGATCGAGAGGTAGGACTCGGCGGCCGCCGCCGGACCAATCCGCTCCGCCCCGTCCGCCACCCGCACGTGGAGCGCATCGGCGTCGGCGTCGCTGTAGGTCGCGACCGATTCGATGCCCAGCTCCCGACATGCGCGAATGATCCGGACGGCGATCTCGCCGCGATTGGCGACCAGGAGCCGCCGGAAGGGCCTCCCGTCTTTGCGCAAAGACGCGTCCGGGTCAGAGGGGGATGTTGCCATGCTTCCTGGCGGGCACCGCTTGGCGCTTTCCCTGCAGCATCGTCAGCGCATCGACCACCCGCGCCCGGGTCTCGGACGGGAGGATGACCTCGTCGACGTAGCCGCGGGCCGCCGCGACATACGGGTTCGCGAATCGAGCCTCGTACTCCCCCACCAGCGTGGCGCGTTCCGCGTCGGGGTCGGACGCGCCGGCGATGCGCTCGCGGAAGATGATGTTGACGGCGCCCTCGACGCCCATCACCGCGATCTCCGCGGTCGGCCATGCAAAGTTCAGGTCGCCGCGCACATGCTTGCTGCTCATGACGTCGTAGGCGCCGCCATACGCCTTGCGGGTGATCACCGTCACCTTCGGCACCGTCGCCTCGCAGTACGCATACAGCAGCTTCGCGCCGTGGCGGATGATGCCGCGATGCTCCTGGTCGACGCCGGGCAGGAACCCCGGCACGTCGACCACTGTCACGAGCGGAACATTGAAGCAGTCGCAGAACCGAACGAAGCGCGCCGCCTTGTCGGACGCATCGATGTCCAGGACTCCGGCCAGCACCTCGGGTTGCTGCGCGACGATCCCGACGCTCCGACCCTCGACCCGTGCGAGCCCGCAGATGACGTTTCGCGCGAAGTGCTCATGCACCTCCGTGAACGACTCCGCGTCGACGATGCCGCCAATCACCTGGCGCATGTCGTAGGAGCGCTGCGCCGAATCGGGGACCAGCGCGTCGAGCGCTTCGCCGCCGACCGCGGGCGGACTCCAGTCCGCGACCAGCGGCGGCGAGTCGACGTTGTTCTGCGGCAGGTACCCGAGGATCCGGCGCGTCAGCGCCATCGCCTGCGGCTCGCCGGCCGCGAGGAAATGCGCGACCCCGCTCGTCTCGTTGTGGACACGCGCGCCACCGAGCCCCTCGAGGTCAACCTCTTCGTGGGTCACCGTCTTCACCACGTTCGGCCCGGTGACGAACATGTAGCTGCTGCCATCCACCATGACGGTGAAGTCGGTGATCGCCGGCGAGTAGACGGCACCGCCGGCACACGGTCCCATCACCACCGAGATCTGCGGCACGACCCCGGAAGCCAGGGTGTTGCGAAGGAAGATCTCCGCGTAGCCGCCCAGCGATGCGACGCCCTCCTGGATCCGCGCCCCTCCCGAATCCGAGAGCCCGACGATCGGCGCACCGGTGCTCATCGCCAGATCCATGACCTTGCAGATCTTTTCGGCATGCGCCTCGGACAGCGAACCGCCGAAGACGGTGAAGTCCTGCGCGTAGATGAAGACCAGCCGTCCGTCGATGCGACCGTGCCCGCTGACGACGCCGTCGCCGAGGTAGCGCTCGTCGTCCAGGCCGAAGTCGGTGGCCCGATGCGTCACGAAGGCGTCCAGCTCGACGAACGATCCCTCGTCGAGCAGCAGGTCGATGCGCTCGCGCGCGGTCAGCTTGTTGCGATCGTGCTGTTGCTGGATACGCTCCTCGCCGCCGCCGAGCCGGGACTCCTCGCGGAGGCGTCGGAGGTTCGCAAGCTTGTCGGCCGTCGACATGGGGCGTCCTTCGCGCTGGTGGTGGGCCCAGCAGGGATCGAACCTGCGACCCGCCGGTTATGAGCCGGATGCTCTGACCACTGAGCTATGGGCCCGACGATGGTGGACAACTTCGAGTATAGAGGCTCGTCTTTGCACAAAGACGTCGACATTCCGGCAGCTTGTGGATAACTCGGATGGTCGCGGGCCGCAGGTGGCGGCTATCATCGACGAGTCGCATCCGCGACATTTCCTTCCCGCCCGAGCCGCTGCAAGGTGATCTTGTGACCAAGGTAATCTCGATCGCGAACCAGAAAGGCGGCGTCGGGAAGACGACCGCATCGATCAACCTCGGCGGCGCGCTCGCCGAGCTGGGGTATCGGGTCCTCTGCATCGACATGGACCCGCAGGCAAACCTGACCGTCGGTCTGGGTATCAGCCTCTCCGACGTCCGCCACTCGATGGCCGATGTCCTCTCGGAGAACCGCGTGCCCCTCGACGAGATCGTCCGGCAGACGGAGATGCCGGGACTGTCGGTCGCTCCCTCCACGCTGGAGCTGGCGTCGACCGAGGTCGAGCTCTTCACGGCAATCGGCCGCGAGATGGTGCTCCGCGATGCTCTCGATGGCTGGGCCGAGCGCCAGTACGACGTGATCATCATCGACTCGCCGCCAACCCTCGGGCTGCTCACCATCAACGCGCTGGTCGCCAGCTCGCGCGTGATCATCCCGGTCCAGACCCAGTACTACGCGATCAAAGGCCTGACGGCGCTGATCAAGGTGATCAACACCATCAAGATCAAGCTGAACCACGACCTCGAGATCCTGGGACTGCTGGCGACCTTCTACGACGGTCGCACGGTCCTGGCCCGCGAGATGCTGCAGAACCTGCGCGAGCTCGGAGATCACCGCGTCTTCTCGACGATGATCAAGCAGACCGTGAAGCTCGGTGAGGCGCCGCTCACCGGCAAGCCGGTGACCGAGTACGCGACCCATTCCGCTGCCGCTCGCGCGTTCCGCGACCTGGCGCAGGAGGTGATCGAACTTGGCTAGCAAGCGACCGGCCTTCAGCGAGAACATTCACCGCCTCTTCGACGAGGCGCAGGCCACGGACCTCGCCCCGGGGATCGTCTCCCTGATCGAGTCGCGGGCGACCCACGCCCAGATTCGGGAGGTGCCCACCAATCGGATCCTCCCGAACCCCGCGCAGCCCCGCCTCTCGTACGAGGAAGAGTCACTCGTCGAGCTGGCGGATTCGATCCGTGAGCACGGCGTCCTGCAGCCGATCCTGGTCCGTCCCGTCGGGAGCCAGTTCGAGCTGATCGCCGGAGAACGTCGCTGGCGCGCGTCACGGATGGCGCAGCGCGACTCCATCCCGGCGATCGTCGTCGAGTTCGACGACGAGACGGCCCTCGAGGTGTCGATCATCGAGAACCTCCAGCGCGAGGACGTCTCCCCGCTCGAGGAGGCCGCCATGTTCCGCAAGATGACGGACCTCGGCTACTCGCTGCGACAGCTTGCCCAGAAGATCGGCAAGGACAAGGGCTACGTCGAGAACCGGATCCGCCTCGCGGAGGCACCTCCCGAGATCCGGGAGCTCGTGTCCCTGCGCAAAGACACGCTCAGCCATGCGTACGAGCTGATGAAGGTCCGCGACGAACGGACCCGCAAGCGCCTTGCCAAGAAGGTCGCCGCCGGGGAGCTGACCCTCGCCCGCCTGCGCGCCATCACCGGTGGCAGCCCGGTCGAGGTGGATCCGGTCGCGAAGCCGAAGCGCCGCGCCCGTACCGTCGCGGGCCGGGTGGCCGCCGCGAAGGATGCGGACGATGCCCTGGTCAACAACCGGACCCGGCTGGCTGGCGCCGTTGACGAGCTGGTCGACATCGTCAGCCAGCGCGAGCTAATCGACGAGATCCCGGACACCAACCGGGACAACCTGGCCCGCTACCTGACGGTCACGAAGCTCAAGCTCGAGAACGCGATCGCCATCATCCGGGCCACGCGCGAGGCAGCGCCCTAAGGCGTGTAGCTCATGACCTCGCGCTGACCGACGAGGAAGGCGACCAGCTTCCGGCGCGCCTCGGGGTCGGTTCGACGCAGTCCGGCGATGGCTCGGGGAAGCTCGAAGATCGGCGCGGCGAGGGCTCCGGCGGTGTCGATACCGACGACATGGTCGGGTCCCCCACCCACCAGGAAGGCGCGCTGGAAGCCCTTCGCGTCCAGGTCGGTCACCGCGCAAAAGGCGGCAATGGCGGTTCCAACGCCCATCCGCTTTGCGAAGTCGATGAACAGGTCGGCCGCCCAGGTATCGATCTGCTGGTCGTTCTGGGCCTCGACCATGGTTCGATAGCCGCGCTCCTCGATCGCGCTCACCCGGTTCCTCCGCTTGTCATTGGCGTGCCGATTCTACCCAAGCGACAGGCGCGCTGACTGCACCGATGCGCCCCCGGCGCCCCGGCGGCATCGGCTATCCTGCGGCCGTGATCGATCCCATCGCTCGGCTGCGGACCGAGGACACGATCGTCTACGAGCTCGTCGAGAGCAGCCGTGACAACGACCAGGGCGCGGTCGTGGGCACCGCCACGTTTCGCGATGGCGCGTCCACGATCGAGGCGCCCGAGAAGGTATCGGTCGCCGTCCAGGAGCTCCTCGCCCGTCCCTTCGTGGATCGCGTCCAGTCCGACGAGCGGCCGCGCGGCTATCGGCGCAGCCGCGCCGGCCAGGTCGACATGCTTGTCCCCGGAATGCCCGAGCACTTCGTGGCGCGCATGCGCGGCCTGTGGCTGGCCTATCCGGATGGCTCGCTGGTCACGGCACGTCCCGCGGTCGGCCGCCCACCCGTCCCGGGTCCGCGAGCGGCGCTCGCCGACGTCGCCGAGGGCGAGGCGCCCGTCACCGACCCAGCAGTTCGACGGGCGACGCTGGCCGACAGCGGCGAGCTGCTGGGAGCCGGCCCGCTGGTGCGCGCGAACGAGCCGGCAACCGGGATCCGAGCCGGCGAGGCTCGCGCGGTGGCCAGGACCGACTGTGGCTGGCTCGTCTGAGTCATAGATATGGATAGATTCGAGCTGGGGGACGGAACCGCTGCCGAGCGAGTCCCTCCGCTATCATCGCGGCCATGCTGATCCGCTACCTGGGCATGCCGATCCTGATCGCCGTGGTCGGCGTCGTCTATTGGTGGACGAGTCAGGAGCCGGCGGGCACGGCAATGCTGCTGATCTTCGCCGCCGCGATGGCCGTCTTCCTGTGGGTTCTGCTTCCCACCGCCGACAACGTAGGCCCAACCGCCCCGGTCGATCCCGACTTCGAGGTCAAGCGCCGCTAGCGGATCCCGGTGTCATAGGAGAGCTGGATCTCGGTCATCGGCTGCCCCGCCTCGACCTGCACGTCGATCGGCGCCGGCGTCCCCATCAGCCCCTCGACCGGCTCGGCGGTCACCCGATAGGCCCCCGGCGCCAGCTCGACGCTGAACGAGCCGTCGGCCGCGGAGGTGACGCGCGCGACCTCGGTCCCGGCTGCGTCGGTGAAGATGAGCACGGCTCCTGCCACCAGACGCTCCGCGCAGGCGGGGTCCGGTGGGTCGCGCTCGACCGGGCAGGTCGGGCCGGCGGTGACGGTGCCTCGCGCCCCGGTGGCGTCGGGCAGAGGATCCCCCGCCTCGGCGGTCAGCTCGACCGATCCGTCGCGTGCCACCGCGTACGTCCAGCGATGCTCGTTGATGCAGCCTGCCGGGCAGTCTCCCCAGCCGATGCGGATCACCACCTGCCAACCGTCATCGGTCTGCGTGACCTCGTACCAGGCGGCCTGGCCGATCAGGTCGTCATCGCGCGGCCCGATCCCGGCAAACCGGTCCTGCTCGGCGAGGACTAGCCGCACGGCTCCGGCGGCATCGGTCGGGCCTGACGCACCCGGCGTTGCGGCGCAGGCGGACAGCGCGAGACCCAGGGCGAGGGCAACCAGGAAGAACGAAGGAATCGGGCGTTTCATGCCGCCGGGACGCGCGCGCGGTGGCCCGAGTTCCATCGGTGAGGTGGCTCCGGCGGTAGGACTCGAACCTACGACCAAGCGGTTAACAGCCGCCCGCTCTACCACTGAGCTACGCCGGAACGCGCGCCGGGGATGATACCCGCCTGCCGCGAAGGGGGTCTACTCGAGGTAGTCCTTGAGCTTCCGGCTGCGGCTCGGGTGGCGCAGCTTGCGCAGCGCCTTGGCCTCGATCTGGCGGATCCGCTCGCGAGTCACGTTGAAGTCGCGGCCTACCTCCTCGAGCGTCCGGCTGCGGCCGTCCTCGAGGCCGAAGCGGAGCTGGAGGACGCGGCGTTCGCGCGGGGTGAGGCTGTCGAGGACTCCCTCCACCTGCTCCTTCAGCAACTGGTGGCTGGCGGCGTCTGCCGGCGCCACGCTGGCGAGGTCCGGGATGAAGTCGCCGAGGTGGCTGTCCTCCTCCTCGCCGATGGGCGTCTCGAGGCTGACCGGCTCCTGGCTGACCTTCATGATCTCGCGCACCTTCTCCGGAGAGACGGTCTGCGGCCCTGCCGCCTCGCGCTCATCGGTCTCGGCCTCGGTCGGCTCGCGCTGGAGCTTGTCCCGCAGCTCGCGGATGATCTCGTCGCGGCTCATGCGTCGCGCGATCTCCTCCACCGTCGGCTCGCGGCCGAGCTCCTGCAGCAGCGTCCGGCTGACGCGGATGAGGCGGTTGATCGTCTCCACCATGTGGACCGGGATGCGGATCGTGCGCGCCTGGTCGGCGATGGCGCGGGTGATCGCCTGCCGGATCCACCAGGTCGCGTAGGTGCTGAACTTGAAGCCCTTCTCGTAGTCGAACTTCTCGACTGCCCGGATCAGGCCGATGTTCCCCTCCTGGATGAGGTCCAGGAAGCTCATGCCGCGCCCGATGTACTTCTTGGCGATGCTGACCACGAGGCGCAGGTTCGCCTCGGTCAGTCGCTTGCGGGCATCGACGCTCTGCTCGACCAGGCGCCCGGCGCGCTTTTCGAGCGGCACCTCCGGGGGGATAGTCGGGTCGTAGCCAAGCTCGTGCAGGTAGGCAGCATCGTTGCCGTCCTCGATGTACGCGCGCACGATGCCCTGCGCCGTCTCGCGCGCCCAGCGCTCGAGCTCCACCAGCTCGGCTGCGCCGGCATGGTCGAGGGCCCGCTGACGGTAGGTGTGGCCGAACAGGATCGCCTGCTTCAGCGTCTCACCGGGGTCCTCGCCGATCATCTTCATGATCGACTCGGCGTGCATGATCCGCTCGCGGGCCTCGTCATCGAGGTCCGGCGCGCGGCGTGCCTTGCTGAACTTCACCGATGGCGGGCTGATCGTCTCCTTGCGCTTGGCGACCCACCAGTCGATCGCGTCCCGCGTCACGCGGGCCGAGTCCTTTGGCAGGTCGAAGGCGCGCATGGCGGCCATGCCTCGAGCCTTCGGTTCCGAGTTGGAGCTGACCCAGGTGTACAGGTTGACGAGGGCGCGGGCCGGGTCCTCGACGGCCAGCTCACCAAGCTCGATGGCCTTGGCCAGCACGACCTCCTCCTCGGCGGTGAGGAGGGCGACCTTGCCGATCTCCTTGAGGTACATCCGGACCGGGTCGTCGATCCCGATCAGGTCGGCCGCCAGCGCTTCGAGATCCTCGTCGATCCCCTCGCGCTTGATGACCGCGGCGGCCTCCTCGGCATCCAGGCCGGCCTCAGCGATCAGGGTGGGGTTGTTATCGGCGTCGAGGACCTCGACCCCAGCCTCCTCGGCCGCGGCGTAGAGCTCCTCGATCTCGCCCGGATGCTGCTCGGGCTGCGGCATTGCCAGGAGGATCTGGTCGTGGGTGATGAACCCCTCGTCGCGCCCCTTGGCGAGCAGGGCCTGGAGGGCAGCCCCCATCGTCTTGCTCTGATCCGCAGCGGCGGTCGATGCGGCGGCCTTGCGCCGCGGGGCCTTGGTCGTGGGCTCAGGCGCCGCGGCCTTGGCCGCGCTGGCGACGGGCTTCTTCGATGTCGGCTTGTCCACCGCTGGCGTCGCCTTGGCGGCGGCCTTCGGGGCGGTGGGCGTCGCCTTGGCGGCGGCCTTCGGGGCGGTGGGCGTCGCCTTGGCGGCGGCCTTCGGGGCGGTGGGCGTCGCCTTGGTCGCCGGCTTCGGGACGACGGCGGTCGCCCTGGTGGATCCCTTCGGCGCGACAGCGACCGCCTTGGTCTGCGGCTTCGACGCCGTGGCAGTCGCCCTGGTGGATGCCTTCGGCGCGGCGGCCACGACGGCCGCCTTCGATGCGCGTGCCGGCTTCACCGGCTCCTTGGTGATGGTCTTGGCCACGATCAGCTCCTCCTCACACCGACCGCCTGGGCCGGAGATTCCATTGCCTTGTTGAGATCGGCCTTTTCGCGGCCGAGCTGGTTGATCTGTTGCTTGAGCGCATCGAGCTGGCCCGGGTCGTCGTCACGCTGGGCCTCCGCCAGGAGCAGCTGCCCGTCGTGGATCGCCTCCTCGATGCGCGCCGCGCGGAGTCGCAGAAGACAGGTACGCAGCTGGGCACGCGCCTCGCTCGAGTCGAGCGTTGCCCCCGACCCGTTCGCGGCGAGGTGAGCCAGCAGATCGCGGGCGAGGTCGGCGGTCACCGGATCGAGGCTCGCCACGAATGCCTCCAGGTCCGCCGCGGTCGAGGCGCCATCGGCGACGCGATCGCGCCACGCACCGACAAGGGCGCTGGTCGCGGCATCGCGGAACGGGAGCGGCTCGTCAACGGGCAGATCAGCGGCGAGCGCCGGGTACCGGAGCAGGAGGCTCACGGCCTCGCGCTCGAGCGGCGCGAGCCCCTGGACAGCCGATGCGGACGTTCCCGGACCGACCGGCAGCGGCGCGAGGCGCGGCGCGCGGCGAACCGGCTCCCGTGCGAGGGCCTCGAGCAGGACCTTCTCCTCGACGTTCACGAGGCGGGCCAGCCGCTGCAGGTAGAGGCTGCGCTCCACTGGGTCGCCGACTCGCTTCAGGAGGGCGAGCGCCCGCCCGGTGAGCTCGCGCTTGCCGGTGATGCTGTCGAGGTCGACCTCAGTCGCGGTCCGTTCCATGAAGTATTCGATGACCGGCTTTGCCTCCGCGACCGCCTTGCGCCAGGCGTCGGGATCGTTGCGGATCAGCTCATCCGGATCCTTGCCGGCAGGAATCCGCACCACGCGCACCTTGCTCACCGACTGATCCGGCCCGAGCTCCTCGAGCAGGCCGCGCTGCGTGGCGGCCTCGCCGGCGAGGTCGACGTCGTAGGCGAGGGCGATCCCATCGGCATAGCGGGTCGCCAACTCGATCTGGCCTCTCGTCAGCGCCGTGCCGAGGCTGGCCACCACGTTGGCGAAGCCGGCCTGGTGCGCCGCCATGACATCGGTGTAGCCCTCGACGATGACGGTCAGCTTCTCCTTGCGGATCGCGGACTTCGCCAGGTCGAGGCCGTACAGGGTGCGGCTCTTGTCGAAGAGCGGGCCGGCCGGCGAGTTGAGGTACTTCGGACCATCGGCCCCCGGCATGATCCGCCCACCGAGGCCGACGGCCCGGCCGGAGGCGTCCCGGATGGGGATGATGATCCGGCCGCGGAACTTGTCGATCACGCCGCCACGGTTCGAGACCGAGGCGAGCCCCGCGGCCGTGAGCTCCTCGTTGCTGAAACCGCGGCCGACGAGCCGCCGGGTGAGGGCATCCCAGGTGGTCGGCGCGTACCCGATACCGAAACGCTCGAGCGTCTCGGCGATCAGCCCGCGCTCGTCGAGGTAGGCGCGCGCCTTCTCGGCCTGGGTGGCCTGCAGCAGGACCTCGCGATACCACGCGATCGCGGCCTCGAGGGCCTCGCGCAGCCGGCGCCGATGACGGTCCTCCTTGGCGGTCTGGGCCGAGAGCTCGACACCGGCCTTCTCGGCGAGTCGCGAGAGAGCCTCGCGGAAGTCGATCCCATCGCGTCGCATGAGGAAGGTGAAGATGTCTCCCCCCTCGCCACAGCCGAAGCAGCGCCAGCTCTCGCGATCGGGAGTCACGATGAAGGAAGGGGTCTTCTCCGTGTGGAAGGGGCAGAGACCCTTGTACGCGGAGCCGGCCCGCTTCA
>Ga0209998_10000071_pt1 | contig 40845 bp, 38 predicted proteins | sample EndophyteCoNSPM_FD_187576 | JGI IMG/M metagenome (GOLD analysis project Ga0209998, IMG submission 187576) | Arabidopsis thaliana rhizosphere microbial communities from the Joint Genome Institute, USA, that affect carbon cycling - Endophyte Co-N... | ecosystem: Host-associated > Plants > Roots >... | reverse complement strand
AGCCGGCCACCGCGCCAACGGTCGCGATGATCAGTACCACCAGCCAGCTCCACGGCGCGTTCGTCAGCGGCTCGAGGATGGACGGATCGGCGGCGGACTGGCTGACCTTCCAGCCGGCCATCGGCACGATCACCTCCGAGGGGATGATCGGCACGAACGTCTCGAGCGCGATCGCAATCGCCACGCCCAGGTAGCCGACCGCGTCGTACAGGCCCAGGAAGAAGGGAATGACCGTCCGATCGATGAAGTCGAGCATCGGCTAGGACGGAACCCGGTAGTCCACCGCCAGCGAGTAAACCGAGACGATCACCGCCAGCAGCGCGCCGCCGGCCATCCAGCCACCCACCAGGTCCAGCGGGTAGTGGGCGCCGAGGTAGAGCCGGATCAGGCTGATCGCCGCGATCAGGCCGATCGCCACCGCGTAGGCGATCATGCCGCGCCGGCGGTCCCTGCTCACCCGCGCCACGCAGAACGCGAGCAGTCCGTAGAAGACGGTCGCGCGAAGGGCGTGCCCGGCGGGGAAGTCGGCGATGTCGTCGAGGCCGATGCCCCTGACGTCGAAGAGCGCATTCCACAGGTCACCCAGCGTGATCGGCGCCTGGTCGGTGCCAGGAATGAACGTGAAGAACTTGAGGGCCCACTCCATCGGGAAGGCCAGCGTCCCGGCTGCCAGGAGCAGGGCCAGGTCTTTGCGTCCGCGCGCCAGCGCGACCAGGCCGGCGACCCCAAAGCCGAGCCCCACGAACCAGCCGGAGCCGAGGCCGCTGATCCCAACCAGCAGCGTGTCAAGGATCGGGGCATTCGTCGTCACCCACGCGTGAATCGGCACCACCACGTTGGCGAGCAGCCAGTCCTCGGGGATGGTGTGGGTGGTCAGCCGCTTGAAGGTGACGAGCCAGAAGAGGCTCGGCAGCGCGATGAGGGTCAGCAGAAAGGCGAAAGCCGGGCTGGGGACGGCGCTGTCGTCATCGGGCGCCTCGGCGGCCGCGACGGAACGGCTCGTGGGGTCCGGGACTCGTCGCACGCTGCGTAGTATAGGGACGGTCCCCCGCCTTCCCGGGGGCTCGAACCGGACGTCAACCCGATGGAAAGGAGCCGCGCCACGCACGCCGCGCCGACCCAGCCGCTCCTCCTGACCGGGCGCGACCTGACCGTGGCGGACGTGGCCGCGGTCGCGCGCGAGGGCCGGGCGGTTGGGCTTGACCCGGCAGCGGCCGACCGGATGCGGGCCTCGCGGGCGGTGATCGAGCGCCTCGTCGTCGATGGCGAGACGGTCTACGGCGTGACCACCGGCTTCGGCGACCTCGCCAACGTGCGGATCGAGCCGGAGCAGGTGGCAGAGCTGCAGATCAACCTCGTGCGGTCACACACCGCCGGGGTCGGCGAGCCACTTCCCGAGGACGTGGTGCGGGCGATGCTCCTGCTGCGCGCCAACGCCCTGGCGATCGGCCTTTCCGGCGTCCGCCCCGAGCTGGCGGAGCTGCTGTGCGGGATGCTCAACGCATCGGTCCACCCGGTCATCCCGTCGCGCGGCAGCGTCGGGGCGAGTGGCGACCTGGCGCCGCTGGCCCACCTGGCGGCGGTGCTGATCGGCGAGGGCGAGGCTGACACCCCCACTGGACCGCTGTCCGGGGCCGATGCCCTCAGCGCAGCCGGCCTGATCCCGCTGACGCTCGGCGCCAAGGAGGGCCTCGCCCTCCTCAACGGCACGCAGCTGATGACCGCCATCGCCGCCCTGGTGCTCCACGACGGACAGCGGCTGGCCGCCTCGGCAGATGTCATCGGCGGCATGAGCCTCGAGGCGATGGAGGGGACCATCGTCGCGTTCGACAAGGAGCTGATCGGGGCCCGGCCGCACCCCGGCCAGATCGCAGTGGCGGCTCACCTCTGCGCCCTGCTCGACGGCAGCGAGATCGGCGCCTCGCACGCCGAGAGCGAGCATCGGCTCCAGGACGCCTATTCGATCCGATGCATGCCACAGGTCCACGGCGCGGTGCGCGACGCCCTGGACCAGCTCGGACGCGTGCTGGCGGTGGAGATGAATGCCGCCACCGACAACCCGCTCGTGTTCGCCGACGGCCGCGTCGTCTCGGGCGGCAACTTCCACGGCGAGCCGATCGCCCTCGCCATCGACTACGCCAAGATCGCCCTCGCCGAGCTGGCCTCGATCTCCGAGCGACGGACCGCCCGCCTGGTCGACGCGCACCTGTCCGGCGGGCTGCCGCCCTTCCTGTCCGAGACACCTGGGGTGAGCAGCGGGCTGATGATCGTGCAGTACACGGCCGCTGCGCTCGTCAACGAGATGCAGACCCTGGCCCATCCCGCGTCGGTCGACACCATCCCGACATCGGCCAACCAGGAGGACCACGTCAGCATGGGCGCCACGGGGGCACTCCACCTGCGCGCCGTGCTCGAGAAGGCGGAGACCGTCCTCGCCATCGAGGCGCTGTGCGCCGCCCAGGGATTGGACTTCCGGGCACCGATGCGTCCGGGCGCCGGCCTTGCGCGCGCGCATGTCGCGCTCCGCGCCCGTGTCCCTCATCTCGTCGAGGACCGATCGCCCGCGCCGGACATCGCCGCAGCCCGTGAGCTGGTCCACTCCGGCGACCTGCTGGCCGCCGCCGACGGTTCCTGACCGATGGCCGAGTCCGGCCTCCATTTCACCCTGGTGGGCGCCGAGTCCTTCGCCTCGATCCCCGCGCCCGCCCAGCCGGGAGCCCGATGCCAGACCTGCGACTACTGGGAGCGCCTCGACGGCCATCGCGAAGCGTCTGAGTCGGAGGCCGCTGCCGACCTCAAGCTCTCTCGCCTGATGGCAGGTGCAAAGCTGGCCGGCGCCTACGGGATGCTTGCCTGGAGCGTGGACGCGGCCGGCGACCGAGTGGCGGTCGGCTGGGCGCAGTTCGGGCCGATCTCCTCCTACCCCCGCGCCCAGGTGATCCGTGAGCGCTACCCCGCGCTCCCCGATTCGCCGGCACCCTGGGTCGTGACCTGCCTCCAGGTCGTGCCCGAGACGGCCGACCGAGAGGGTGCGGCCGCCGAACTGCTGACCGCCGTCTGCGACGAGCTGGACCGTCGCGGGATCATCGCAGTCGAGGCCTACCCCGAGGGTGTTGCCGATCCCTGGTCGCTCTCCCCTGGGCCGGCTTTCATCTACAAGGCCGTCGGTTTCACACGCGCCGCCGGCGAGGATCGTTACCCGGTCTACCGGCGCGAGCTCGAAGGAGCCTCGGCGGACGTCGGCTGGGGCGACCTCCTGTCGCACGCTCGTCCGCCGGACGAAGGGGAGGAGTGGCCGCTGCCGCTTCCCAAGGGTCCGAGCGAGGAGGACCTGTTCCGCCTTCCGCCGAAGACCTCCCGCCCCAACCCCTTCGGCGACGACTGACCGATGCTCGAGGCTGGACTATGGGGACTCGCGGCGGCCTCGGCCCTGGTGGTGGGGGCGCTGATCGGCCTCGCGAGCAAGGTCCCGCGCCAGTTCGTGGCCCTCGCCATGGCGTTCGGCGCCGGAGCGCTGATCAGCGCCCTCGCCTTCGACCTGACCGAGGACGCGTTCGCGCAGGGTGGGACGCTTCCCGTCGCTGCCGGCCTCGCGGCGGGCGCCCTCACCTTCTTTGCCGGTAACCAGGTGCTCCACCGGCGGGGTGGTGCGCGGCGCGGAAAGAAGGTGGGCAAAGCCGCGGACAACGGCTCTGCGATCGTGCTGGGCGCGATGCTCGACGGGATCCCCGAGTCGGTCGTCCTGGGCTCGACGCTCATCGCCGGAGGGGCGATCGGGCTGCCGTTCCTGGCTGCCGTTGCCATCTCGAACGTGCCCGAGGCGCTGTCGGCGGCCGCTGACCTGCGGCGGGAGGGGCATCGGCCGCCGTGGATCATCGGCCTGTGGGTGGCGGTGGCGGTGGTCTCCGGCATCGCCTCCGCCCTCGGCTACGCGCTGCTCGGCGGGATGGGAGAGGGCGCCATCCCGCTCATCCAGGCCTTCGCCGCGGGCGCGATCCTGACCATGCTGAGCGACACGATGATCCCTGAGGCCTTCGCCGATGGCGGCGACCTCACCGGCCTGGCCACGGTCTTCGGCTTCGCGACTGCCTTCCTCCTGACCACGGTGAGTTGACCTGGCCGCTGCAAGGATTTCGACGCCTCGGTTGTTGTACGGGGTGAAGTGGAGAGAACCATCACCTTGAACGCCCAGCCAAGGACGCGTGCCGAAGACTTTGCCGATACCGTCGCGCCGCACTATGCCGGGCTGGTCCGCCGACTCACCCTCGTGGTGGCGGACCGCGAGGCAGGGCGCGACCTGGCACAGGACGCCTACCTGCGGGCCTTCCAGGCCTGGGACCGATTCGACGGGCGCGACGCCCGGGCGTGGCTGCACACGATCGGCCTGCGACTGGCCTTTAACGAGCGCCGTCGACGCGGGCGCTTCACCGCCCTGTTCGGCCGGCGGACTGAGCAGGAGCCCTGGGTCGACCCGATCGACCCCGTCCTCGGTGACGCACTCCAGGCCCTCAGGCCGGAACACCGCGCGGCATTGCTGCTGAGCGCTGTCGACGGCTACACCCAGGAAGAGATCGCCGTGATGCTTGGCGTCCCCGCCGGGACCGTCGCGAGCTGGCTTTCCCGCACCAAGGCGCACCTCCGAAAGGCATTGACCGATGACTGATCACGACGATTTCGAGCGCTCGTTGAGCGAGCGACTGCGCGCCGCCGAAGCCCGAGTGCCCGGAGGGACTGCTCCTGACCTCTCCAGCACCGCAGCAGGTCCTGCGCGGGCGCGGCCATCCTGGGGCTGGGGTGCCCTCGTCGCAGCCGGAGGCGTGGCGGCCGGTCTGCTGCTGGTGATCTTCCTGGGTGGCCGGCTCCAGCCGCCGACCGGTCAGGCGACGGCGACGCCACAGCCAACCTCGTCCGCCACAGAGTCCGTCGCGCCGTCGGCCTCTGTCGCGCCCACGCCGCCAAGCCTCTCGTCCCTGCCCGGCCTCATCGCCTTCAGCCGCGACGGCGATGTCTACACGATGCGGCCGGACGGCAGCGCGGTGACCCGCCTGACCGATGACGCAGCGACGCAGTCCGGACCCCTCGCCTGGCTCGCCGACGGCTCGCGGCTGGTGATCGCCCGCTCCGACAACGTCGGCGACCCCAATGCTCCCTATCCCTTGACCCTGACCCTGGTCCTGCCCGATGGCACGGATCCGATCGAGCTGGGAATCGTGTCGCAGCAGTACGGGGCGCCGAGTTACTCGCCGGACGGCACCAGGATCGCCTTTGGCGGCAATGGCGAGCCTGGCAGTCAGGGGATCGTCGTCCTCGACCTGGTGCGCGGAACGCTCACCCAGCTGAGCGCCGACGGTGGGCATGGTCCGCTCTGGTCGCCGGACGGATTGCGCATCGCATATGTGGCCTACGACGGCACGAGCAACGACCTGCGTGTCGTGGCACTGGATGGCTCACCGCCGGTGACGCTTGCCCCCGACCCGACCGAGGACTTCCCGATTCGCTGGACCGACGTCGACGGGACGCTCAAGCTCGTCTTCGACAGCTGGCGCGGCACCGATCAGTCGAAGTTCGCGGCCCGGCCGTGGGTGGTCAACGCCGACGGCACCGGTGTCCAGCTGCTCGCCGAGTCAGGCTTGAGCCCGCTCTTGGCCAACCACGTCCCCGCCAGCTACCCCTCATCCAATGGCCGGTGGATTCTTTCGACCTGCGAGGGACAGCTGTGCGTGACGTCAACCGATCACAGTGCGGAGCCTGGGGTCATCGAATCGGGCATGACCTCGGACATCGGACTGTCCAGCCAGAGCTTCTCGCCGGACTCTGCGTTCTTCGTGTACACGGCGGCTGTCGGGTTCAACCAGGGGACCCACATCAGCGTCCTGTTCCTGCCCGACGGCGACCCGATCGCCATCACGCCCCCCGAGTCCAACGACACGACACCGATGTGGCAGCCCGTTCGGGACTGAGGCCGAGCGCGCTTCGTCGGGGGCCTATCATCGGTCCATGCCGAAGGGGGCGAACCTCGCGAGCGGCGCGGTGCTCCTGCTTGCGCTGGCCGGATGCGGCTTCTGGCTGGCTTCTCCGACCTACCGGTTCGTCTACTCGCGCGCCATCAGCCTCGGAACGAGAGCCGAGTTGATCCTGAGCTCGTGCGTATGATCGAGCCGTGATAGCGACCATGAAGCTCGCGTCAAGGGCGCGCCGCCAAGCCCTGGCTCTTGCCTTGGCGCTGGCCCTCGCGGGATGTCGACCCGCAGCAGAATCGAGCCCTTCCCTGGGTGCATCGGCATCGCAGCCGGCGGCTGAATCGTTACGGCCGAGCGAGGCGCTGCCCACCGCGACCCCTGGGGGTGCGTCGCTTCGATGGACTAAGGCCGGTTCGTTCGGCGCGGCAGGCGCCTCCGAATACGCGTCAGCCGTCGCGCGGGCCGAGGACGGCTTCGTGGCGGTGGGCACGCATTACGACCGGCCCATCGGGGTGGATGACATCCTGCCGCCCCACGGTGGGCGCGTCTGGAGCTCCACGAATGGGCGCTCATGGGTCGATTCCACCCCGCTAGACACGTTCGCCGATGCGATTCTTGATTACCTGTTCACCGAAGACGGGGGTTCCCTGATCGCCTTCGGCAACGTCACCGATCCCCAGAGGGAGAACGTCGAAGACGTCGGACCCATCACCGGTTGGGAATCAGCTGACGGCAGCAGCTGGCGCCCGTTCGAGGCTGGCCTGCCGGTAGGCCACACGCTTCAGCACCTGGAACATGGGGCCAGCGGATACCTTGCGGCGCTCTGGAACAACATGGAGGGTTCCCCGCAACTATGGCTCTCGGCGGACGGCAGGTATTGGGAGCAGGTCTACGCTGGCAGCAACGGCGAATACGTCAGTGATATCGACGCAGGCGATGAAGGCTTCGTTGTCGTTGGCGGACGCGCCAGCGGCAACGCGTCGACTGCCTTCGTCATCGCCTCTGCCGATGGTCGGGAATGGGTCACGGCGTCCAGCCCGCCAGAAGGCGTCTCGCACGTCGTGGCCGTCGGCCCGGACTGGGTCGCGACTGGTCAAGGCAACCTTGCGGAAGTTTCAAAGGACAGCGACACCCCCGTCTGGTTTTCGAGCAACGGCCTCGATTGGAGCGAGGTCGGCCGCATTCCCCTGAGATCCGTAGATCTCTTCGGCGACGGGTCGTTCTGCAACGAATGGATGAGTGAGTTGCTCGAGGCCAATGGACTGCTGATCGCGAGCCTCACGCTCTCCGGGCCCTGTAGCGAGGGCGCGTTCGTCGCCTATAGCCGAACGCTGATCTCGGATGACCAAGCGTCCTGGCAACCGCTGCCATTCCCCGAGCGGTCCGATACACAACCAGGCTCGTTCATTCGTGCAGGCATCAGCACAGGCGGAGGCCTGGTGCTGGCTGGCCAGTCCAATGGGCAAGCCGTCTTCTGGCTTGGAGACCCGAACTAACACACAATTGCGGCGCCGTATCATCGGTCCGTGACAACGACAGCATCGAAGTCCGGACCGCGTCCGGTTCACGCGCCGCACGGGACCGAGCTCTCCTGCAAGGGCTGGGGCCAGGAAGCGGCGCTCCGGATGCTCATGAACAACCTCGACCCGGACGTGGCGGAGGACCCCGACCATCTCATCGTCTACGGCGGCACGGGCCGGGCAGCCCGCTCGTGGGAAGCATTCGACGCCATCGTCCGCGAGTTGCGGCAGCTCGCGAACGACGAGACCCTCCTCGTCCAGAGCGGCAAGCCAGTTGGTGTCTTCCGCACGACGACCGAGGCGCCGCGGGTCCTGATCGTCAACGCCATGCTCGTCCCCCACTGGGCGACCTGGGAGCAGTTCCGCGAGCTGGAGCGCGCCGGCCTCACGATGTACGGCCAGATGACCGCCGGCTCGTGGATCTACATCGCGACCCAGGGGATCATCCAGGGCACCTACGAGACCTTCGCCGAGTGCGCCCGCCAGCATTTCAAGGGCTCCCTCAACGGGACCGCGACGCTGACCGCTGGCCTTGGCGGGATGGGCGGTGCCCAGCCGCTGGCGATCACCATGAATGGCGGAGCCGTCCTGGCCATCGAGGTCGACCCGGCCCGCGCCGAGCGTCGCCATGCAGCCGGCTACGTCGACGAGATATCAGATGACTTGAACACCGCGGTGGCCAAGGTGGACGCCTGGCGCGCCGCCGGCGAAGGCCGATCCATCGCCCTCATCGCCAACGCGGCGGAGGTCGAGCCGGAGCTGGTGCGCCGTGGCTGGCACCCGGACATCGTCACCGACCAGACCAGCGCCCACGACCCGCTGGGCGGCTACGTGCCGGGAGGCATCGGCCTGGCCGAGGCGCTGGCGCTGCGCGCCAGCGATCCCGAGGCGTATACCCAGCAGTCCCTCAAATCCATCGCCGAGCACGTGCGGGCGATGCTCGCCTTCCAGGCATCTGGCTCGGTCGTCTTCGACTACGGCAACAACATCAGGAACTTCGCGCGTGACGCCGGCGTGGAGAACGCCTTCGACTTCCCTGGCTTCGTGCCGGCCTTCATCCGGCCGCTCTTCTGCGAGGGGAAAGGACCGTTCCGCTGGGCCGCCCTGTCCGGCGACCCGAACGACATCCTCAAGACCGATGCGGCCCTGGCCGCCCTCTTCCCGGAGGACGAGTCCCTGCACCGATGGCTGCGCCTGGCCGAGGAGAAGGTGCCGTTCCAGGGGCTGCCGGCGCGGATCTGCTGGCTGGGCTACGGCGAACGGGCCAGGGCCGGCCTGAAGATCAACGAGATGGTGCGGTCGGGCGAGCTGTCGGCGCCGATCGTGATCGGGCGCGACCACCTCGACGCCGGCTCCGTCGCCAGCCCCTACCGCGAGACGGAGGGCATGAAGGACGGGTCAGACGCGATCGCGGACTGGCCGATCCTCAACGCCCTCGTCAACACGGCCGCCGGCGCGACCTGGGTCAGCGTCCACCACGGCGGTGGGGTGGGCATTGGGTATTCACTCCATGCCGGGATGGTCGTGGTCGCAGACGGAACCGATGAAGCGGCCGCTCGCCTGGAGCGCGTCCTCACCACCGACCCGGGAATGGGCGTCATTCGCCACGCCGACGCGGGCTACGAGCGCGCGCTCGAAGTGGCCCGCGAGCGCGGCGTGCGCGTCCCGATGGCGGATTCGCAGGCGGAGTAGCGCGGCTATGGGCTGGGACGACATCGCCAAGCTGGTCCACGTCCTCGTGGCGTTCGGCTTCATCACCGGGCTGCTCGGCCGCTGGATCCTGCTGGGGAGCGCGGCGAAGGCCGCGGAGGTCGAGAACGCATACCGGCTGTCGCAGGCGGCGGCGCCCTTCGAGAAGATGGTGATCCAGGGTGCCAACCTCGTCCTGCCGGCCGGGTTGCTCACGGCATGGGCGCAGGGCTACCCGTGGCTGGGGCTCACCACAGGCTGGATGCTCGCGTCGGTGGTCATCATGCTCAGCGTCATCCCCCTGATCCCGCTCGTCTTCCTGCCGCGGGGCAAGGTCTTCGAGGCCGCGATGGCCTCGGCCCGCTCGATTGGCACCGTCACGCCCGAGCTGCGTGCTGCCTTCGCGGATCCCTGGGTTGCCTTCGCGCACTGGTACGAGCTGACCGCGGTCGGGATCGTGGTGGCGCTCATGGTGCTGAAGCCGTTCTGAGCGACCGGCCGAGGGCTACTCCTCGCCGATGTCCTCGTTCCAGATCTCCGGATGCGCGGCGATGAACGCGTCCATCAGCTCCACGCACTCGGCCGAGTCGAGGTTGACGACCTCCACGCCGCGCGAGCGGAGGTAGTCCTCGCCGCCGACGAAGGTGCGGTTCTCGCACATCACCACGCGCGGGATGCCGTACAGCAGGATGGCGCCGGTGCACATGTCGCACGGCGAGAGGGTGGTGTACATCGTGGCGCGCCGATAGGCCGATGCGGGCAGGCGCCCGGCCTGCTCGAGCGCATCGGTCTCGCCGTGGCGGATGGCGCTCCCCTCCTGGACCCGCCGGTTGCGGCCAACGGCCACGAGCTCGCCATCGACGACGAGTGCAGCGCCGATCGGCACACCGCCTTCCGCCAGTCCGATGCGAGCCTGCTCGATCGCGCGGGCCATGAACTGCGAATCGTTCTCCACGCTCACCGCCCGGGACTCAGGCCAGCAGGTCCGCGGTCACGTCGGCGACCGCGGCGGCGCCGGCGAGCGCCATCGCGTTCTCGAGCTCGGCGCGCAGCAGGTCGAGGACATTGCCGACCCCGGTCTCGCCGTCGACGGCCAGCCCCCAGATCACCGGCCGCCCGATGCCCACGGCGGTGGCGCCCATGGCGAGGGCGATGAGGACATCGGTGCCACGCCGAACGCCGCCGTCGAGGAAGATCGGCACTCGGCCCGCGACCTCGTCCACCACCGCCGGCAGCGCGTCGACGCTGGCAATGGCGCCGTCCAGCTGCCGCCCGCCGTGGTTGCTCACTCCGATCCCCGCCGCGCCGTGCTCGATCGCCAGCCGCGCGTCGTCCGGATGGAGGATCCCCTTGACGATCACCGGCAGGCCAAAGCCGGCCAGCCACTCGAGATCGGGCCAGGTCAGGCGGTCCGTGAAGGCGACCGACGCAACGTCCTCCGGCGACACGCCAGCGGCGATGGCCACGTTCGGGATATCGACGCCCTCCGGGATCCGGAAGCCGATGCGCAGGTCGCGCTCTCGCCGCCCGATCCGCGCCAGGTCCACGGTGAGCAGCAGCGCCTCGTACCCGTTGGCCACGGCGCGCTCCACCAGGGAGCGGCGCCCTCCCGGATCGGCCAGCAGGTAGACCTGGAACCAGCGTGGCCCACCGATCGCCGCGATATCGGCGACATCGGTGTTGGCGGAGGTGGAGACGGCCATGGTCACGCCGCGAGCCGCCGCGGCACGGGCGGTGGCCAGCTCGCCGTCAGGGTGGGCCATCCGCTGGAGTGCCGTTGGCGCGATCCAGATCGGTGAGGGCCAGCGCCGGCCGAAGACCTCGACGCTCGTGTCGATGCTTGACACGTCGCGCATGACCCGCGGCACGATCGCCTGCCGCGCGAACGCCGCCCGGTTGTCGCGCAGCGTGACCTCGTCGCCGGCGCCACCCGTGAAATAGGCGAGCGGGCCGGGCGCAAGCCGCTCGGCGGCGACGCGCTCGTAGTCGTGCAGGTTGATCAGGTTCGGGTCGGCGGGGAGCGTCGGCTCGAAGCTGGCGCGCGGCGGGACTGGCAGCCCCGACTCCTCTGGCATGGGCGCAGCGTACCGCTCGTCACGGTGGGGCGGGGTCATGCCGTAGCATCGGCCCATGGCTGAATTCGATCCCACGGCGCCGCTGCCCGAAGCACCCGACCCGTGGGCCGGCTCGGAGATGCCGGCCGTGCGCAGCGGCCCGCCCTACGCCATGACCGAGATGATTGCCGCCGAGCCGGCGCTGGGCGAACGCCTCGTCAACCGCCTCACGGACGACCCGGCGCTCGGCGCCGTGACGGCGGCACTGGAGGCGGCAGCCGCCGAGGATCGGCCGATCGTGACGACCGGCTGCGGCACCAGCGAGCACGCAGCGATGATCGCTGCGGCGCTCCTGACCGATGCGCTCGACGGCGCCACCGCGTGGCCGATGCAGGCACTCGAGGTCGCGCGCCGCCCGCCACAGAATGGCTTTCTCCTTGGCGTGTCACACGAGGGCGGGACCTGGGCCACGAACGAGGCGCTGAAGGCGGCCCGTGCGGCCGGCTCGGCCGCCGCCCTGATCACGGTGAGTGACCGCTCGCCCGGCGCAGCGCTGGCGGACCACCTCCTGGCCACCGGCGAGCAGGACCAGAGCTGGTGCCACACGGTCGGCTATCTCTCGCCGGTGATCGTCGCGGCCGCGCTGGCAGCCGAGCTGAAGGACGCTCCTCTCGATCCGGTGATCGTGCGAGCCGTGCTCGACGCGGCCTCCGACCAGGAAGCCGCGGCTGAAACGGCTGCGGCCGCGCTCGCGAACTGCACCCGGCTCCTGGTCGTGGGCTCTGGGATCGACTACCCCGCGGCCCGTGAGCTTGCCCTGAAGATCGAGGAGGGCGCCCGCCTTCCTGCCACCGCGCTCCAGCTGGAGACGATCCGGCATGGCCACCTTGCCGCCGTCGACGAGCGCACCGGCCTGGTCCTGATCCTCACCGACGGCGAGAAGTGGGGCGAGACGGTCATCGAACGGTCGCGGGCCGTCCTCCGCTCGGCCGCTGCGTTGGGCATGCCGGCCGCCGGCATCATCTCCGCCGACCTTGGCGACGACATGCCCCTCACGCCGGCTGGGCGGCTGAGCGTGCCGCTGGCCCGCGGCCTGTCACGGATGGCGAGCGCGGGGCTTGCCACCGCCATCCCGCTCCAGCTCCTCGCCGAGCGGCTGGCGCGGGCTCGCGGCAAGAACCCGGACAGCATCGGTCGGGACGATCCACGCCAGGCGGCCGCCGGCGACGCCTGAGCCCGGACCCACGGCTATCATCGGTCCACCGTGCCCAGCCTGATCGAATGCGTCCCGAACTTCTCCGAGGGGCGTCGTCCCGAGGTCGTCGAGGAGATCGTCCGGACGGTTCGCCAGATCGACGGCGTCACGCTCCTCGACTTCTCGCGCGACGAGACCCACAACCGCAGCGTGGTCACGTTCGCCGGGTCGGCCGAGCCGGTGGTCAAGGCGGCCACCGCGGCCGTCGGTCGCGCCCTGGAGCTGATCGACATGGAGCAGCACACGGGGGCACACCCGCGCATCGGGGCCGTCGACGTCGTGCCGTTCGTCCCGCTGGGGACCACCCGGATGGAGGAGTGCGTGGACCTGGCGCGCCGCTTCGGCGAGCAGATCGCGCGGACCTTCGACCTGCCGGTCTACCTCTACGGCGAGGCGGCGCTGCGCCCAGAGCGGAAGCGCCTTGCCGATGTGCGCAAGGGTCAGTACGAGGGACTCAAGGCCGATCTCGGCTCGGACCCGACCCGCGATCCGGACTACGGCCCGAAGCGTCCCCACCCGCGCGCAGGAGCCGTGGCAGTCGGGGCGCGGAAGCCGCTGATCGCCTTCAACGTCAACCTCGCGACCGACGACATCACCCTCGCCAAGCGGATCGCCGAGACGATCCGCGAATCATCGGGCGGCCTCCCCGGGGTCCAGGCCATGGCGGTCCAGCTCGAGAATCCCGGTCAGCCGCACTACGCGCAGGTGAGCATGAACCTGGTCGACTGGGAGCAGACCGGGATCGCCAGGGTCGTGGGCGAGATTCGGCGCCTGGCTCGCCAGTTCGGGGCCGATATCGACCATTGCGAGCTCATCGGCCTGGCTCCCGCCGGAGCCCTCCTGGAGGTGGTGGCCGAGACCCTCGCGCTGCGCAACTTCAACGCCGACCAGGTCCTCGAGCTGCGACTGGCCAAGGACCGATGAGCTCGCTGCGCGCCGACCTGCGCGCAGCCGTCGAGGCTGCCCGCGACCGTGCCGAGGCCGCCGGTGAGCTGCGCCGCCCGGAGGGCGCCACCTGGCCGCCGATCAGCCTCGAAAGGCCGGGGCGACCGGAGCACGGCGACTACGCCACCAACGCCGCCATGCAGCTCGCCCCGGTCGTCCGCGACGCGCCGATGCGGATCGCCGAGACCCTGAAGCGCCATCTCGGCCTGCCGACCGGCGTCGCCGAGGTGAGCCTTGCGCCGCCCGGCTTCCTCAACATGCGCCTCGATCCCGCCTGGGTGGCCGGGCAGGTCGGCGCCATCGTCGAGGCGGGAGCGAGCTTCGGCGGCGTGCGCGCCGATCGGCCCCGAAAGATCAATGTCGAGTTCGTCTCAGCCAACCCGACCGGGCCCCTGACCGTGGGGAATGCCCGCGGCGCCTTCGTGGGTGACCTCCTGTGCCGCGTCCTCGAGGGGGTGGGCCACGAGGTGACGCGCGAGTACTACTTCAACGACTTCAACGCGCAGGTCGTCAACCTGGGACTGTCGGTCAAAGCGCGACGCGACGGCCAGGAGGTTCCCGAGGACGGCTACCACGGCGAGTACGTGGCGGATCTGGCGACAACGGTCCCTGACGAAATCTGGGCCGCAACCGCCGGCGGGGCCGATGCTGGCGAGGTCCTGGGCCGATGGGCCTCCGAGCGCGTCCGTGCCGGGATCGAGGAGAGCCTCGCCAATCTCGGGGTGCGCTTCGACGTCTGGACCGGCGAGGGCTCGATCCACGAGCAGGGCTGGGTCAGCCGGGCGATCGACCAGCTGCGAGCCTCCGGGCACATGTACGAGGCTGATGGCGCGACCTGGTTCCGCTCGACGACCTTCGGGGACGACAAGGACCGCGTCGTCATCCGCTCGAATGGGCAGCCCACCTACTTCGCCTCGGACCTCGGGTACATCGCCCAGAAGTTCAGCCGCGGCTTCGAGGAGCTGATCTACCTCTGGGGCGAGGACCACCACGGGACCGTGGCACGCAACCGTGCGGCGGCCCAGGCGCTCGGCTTCGATCCTGCCGCGGTCCAGTGGATGCTGATGGCCTGGGTGCGCTTCGTGCGCGACGGGGTCGAGATCGGCATGAGCAAGCGCGCCGGCGAGTTCATCAGCCTTGACGAGCTCCTCGCCGAGATCGGGCCCGATGCGGCTCGCTGGTACTTCGGCTCACGCGCCACGACAACCGGGATCGACCTGGACATCGAGCTGGCCAAGAAGCAGAGCGCCGAGAACCCGGTCTACTACGTCCAGTACGCCCACGCCCGCTGCGCCTCGATCCTGCGTCGCGCGGCAGAGGCCGACCTCACCCCTGATGCAAGCGACACGGCCGCACTGCTCCTCCACCCGGCCGAGCAGGCGCTGATCCGCCGGCTGCTGGCCATGCCGGAGGTGGTGGCTGACGCGGCCGAGCGGCGCGAGACGCACGAGCTGACGCACTACCTCCTGGAGGTCGCGCAGCTCTTCAGCGGCTTCTACCGCGACTGCCGCGTCCTGCCCGAGGACGACGGCGAGATTCCTCTCTCACGGGCTCGCCTGGCCCTGACCGATGCCTCCCGCCAGGTGCTCGCCAACGCGCTCGGCCTGCTGGGGATCTCCGCTCCCGAGTCGATGTAAGGTCAGTCGCCGACGAGGATCCCCAGCGAGTCGAGCAGGTCGTCCGACGACGCCTGCAGGACGATCGTCTCGCGGTCGGAGACGTGCACCACCCGCGCCGCGAAGGGAAGTCCTTCCTGAACGCCCGCGTAGGCCGTCTCGAACTCGGTCGCCTCGATCGGTGCGTCCCAGGCGATCCGCCAGCCGAGGACCCAGCTCCCCGCCCCATCGGTTGCCACCGTCAGCCGGTCACCGCCCCAGTCCGCCGCGGCCATTTCGGCCGGAGCCCGCGGGACGCCGATCTCCTCCAGCCAGATCGCCATCCATGCCTCACCCAGCGTGGTGTCGGAGGCGAGCGTCCAGTCGTCCCCGACCACTGACTGCAGGTCGAGCCCCTCGACCTCGATCGGAGCCTCGCCGTCGATGTAGGTCTGCGGGTGGAGCACCTGCTCGGTCGAGGCAGGCAGGTCGTCATACGCCGCGTTGACCGCATCCCATCCGCCCGACGCGTAGAGCTGGCCGACGAACTCCGCTCCTGACAGGTATGGGAACTCGAGCAGCCGGACCATCCAGTCGGGGATCCCGCTCATGTCCTGGACGGGCGTCTCGGTGATCCCGGAGAGCTCATCGGCCGAGAGGTTGCCGATCGCCCACAGCACCATCGCAGTGGTGGCGTCGCCCTCCTGGAGCCCGAGGAGCGCCAGCTCCCGGTCGCGCTGCCCGGCGACCGCCTCCTGCGCCGCGCCGCTGTCGAAGGCGGCGTCCTGCAGCGCGTGGGTGTACTCGTGCGCGTAGGTGATCAGCGCCGCGGGGGTGAGGCCCGCATCGGTCACGACGACCATCTGCGTGGCGTCGAAGTCGTAGTAGCCGAGGACCTGGGCGACGTAGAGCTGCTCGGTCAGGGCCACGATGTCCTGGTCCGCGGTGAGCAGGCCCAGCGCACGCAGCGTCTCGTTGTCGAGCGCCGGCTCGAGGAGGCCGGGGAGCACCTCCGCCAGCTCGGCACGGGTCAGGATCTCGGGCGGCCCGATGTCGGCCGCCGGCAGGTCCCGCAGGTCGCGAATCTGGTCCTCGATCTGCGAGAAGACTGCCAGCGCGTCCTGCGACGGGGTCGGTCCCGATGGCTGGGGCGTGGCGGTCTCCACCTCAGGAGTCGGGCCGGCGAATGGGCCGAACCCGATCTGAAAGCCCATCCCGCGCAGCCCAAGGACGGCGATGATCGCCAGGGACAGGAGGAGGACGAGGATGGCGGCGACGCGCCGCGCGGGAGGGGGCATCGGCCGCATTGTCGCATCCGTCGCATCGGCCGTTAGGTTCAGGTTTCTTAAGCCAAGCCCCCGTTTGGGATTCACCGAGCACTCCTAGGGTTGTCCCTGCGAGTAGGAAACCAACGGGTTTCCGCCTCCACCCTCCCTCCTTCGAGCGCCGGTGTCATTGGGCGGGCACCGGCGCTCGTGCGTTTCCCGTAACATCGGCCATCCCATGGAGATCACCTGGTACGGGCGTGCCTGCTTCCGCCTGAAGGGGCGCGAGGCGACGGTCATCACCGACCCCTGTCCGCCCGCCACCGGCTTCGTCGCCGGCAAGCACGACGTCGACCTGCTGACGATCTCGCACGGCCACGCCGACCACAGCTACACCCGCTCGATCACGGCGGGGCTGACCCTCACCCGACCCGGCGAGTACGAGCACCGCAACCTGCTGATCACAGCCGTCCGCTCGTTCCATGACGGCGTGCGCGGGGCGGAGCGCGGCGAGAACATCATCTTCGCGGTTGAGATCGATGGCGTGCACGTCTGCCACCTGGGTGACCTCGGCCACCTCCTCACCGAGGAGGAGCTCTCCGAGCTCGGACCCATCGACGTCCTGCTGGTCCCCGCCGGTGGGAACTTCACCATCGGGCCGGCAGAGGCCGCCGAGGTGGTCGCCCAGATCAGCCCCAAGATCGTCATCCCGATGCACTTCGCCACGGACGGCGCATCGACCGATCTGCTGGGGCCGGAGCGCTTCCTTCAGGAGCTCGCGGTCGAGCCGATCCGCCAGCCGAAGGCGGTGGTGATGTCGTCCTCGCTCCCCGACGAGACACAGGTCGTGCTGCTGGAGGCGCGCGGGCGCACCGGCTGAGCACGATTGGTGCTCGGATGCACCGCTCTGTAGGGCCCCGCACACCAGCGTGCGCCACCGCACTGAAAATTAGTCCACAAAAGTACTAGGCAGCGCACTACTTCCGGTGTATTCTCCCGCTCCTTGGACCCCAGGGGGGTCCGCGTGGACTACCGCGCGGAACACCAGGGGAGCTGGAACGCAAAGGAGACCCGTTATCGTGAGTACTCGCACCGCCCAGGCAGGGACTTTCTCCCGGCCCATGCTTATCGTCGCCTCGCTGGCGGCTCTCGCACTGTCGCTGCTCTGGGTGATGAGCCCGGTGCTCGCCGAACACGGCACTGCCGGACCGGCTGTCGCCCCGAGCGAGGTCGACTTCCCTGGTGGCGAGCCGTCCTGCCCCACCGGTGAGGGCGTTCGGTTCCAGAACGCCGAGCTTGCCGACGACGTCACCAAGGGTCACGTTACGCTCCTGAACGTCGATGTCGACGCCGGCACCTTCGACTTTGAGGCTGACGCTGGCTTCCTGGTCTCCTACGTCTTCGCCAAGGGCTCAACCCCGCAGAACGTCTACAACTACTCGGGCTTCCCGGGTGGCGGCGTAGCTCATGACGACGGCCTGGTCACTCCGATCAACGACGCGAGCGGCAAGCCGGCTGGCATCAGCCACATCGACTTCTGCGTCGTCACGGCTGAAGAGGAATCCGAGGCCGAGTCGGAGGAAGCGTCCGGCGAGCAGTCGGTCGAGGCCGGCACCGGCACTCCGGAGGAGAGCACGCCTGACGGCTCGCTGTTCGGCAATGGCTCAAGCCCGCTGCCGACCATCGCCTTCAGCCTGATCCTGCTGGCATCGCTGGGCGGCCTCGCCTACGCGAACGTCAAGACGGTCCGCAACCGGATCTAGCAGCAAACGAACGACGCGGCGTAAGCCGGTCATCTGAACCAGGCAGCCTCCGGTCTTCCCGGGGGCTGCCTGGTTTTCACCGACACGAACGCGGAGCCACCCAGCGACCACGGGCGCGTGGCTCCCATTTGATCCAGCCCCCCTGGCAGGGACGGGGTAGAGGTTCGCCTCTACCCCGTCTTCTGTTATGGCGGGGGCCCGAAGTACCAGATTGCGGTGCGGCCTCGCACCAACCTAAGAGAACCGTTCTCCACACGACTCCACCAGACATGACCAGCACGGCCTCTGGGGGTACTAGTCAAGCCCAGTACTTCCGTTCTACGGTCGGCGGGATCTAACCCCAGGGGGGTCTCGGCGGATTCCTTGCCGAGCACCAGGGGAGCTGTAAAGGAGACCGGCATCGTGACTACTCGTAGCTTCTCGCGCCGCATGCTGACGATCGCATCCATGGCAGCCATTTCGCTGTCGCTGGTCATGACCGTTGGCGTTGCGCTCGCGAACGACCTGAACCAGGACACCGGCGAGAACGGAATCAGCTGGGACGACCCGGCATTCCAGGGCACCGAGAAGGACTGCGCGGACGCAGGCCTCGAGCCCGGCCAGGTCCTGTGGCACTTCATCCACACCGGCACCGACTCGGGCGACCTGCCTTCGGAGCTCACCGCTGAGTTCGCCGACGCGGGCACCAAGACGGCCGACGGCTATGTCAACGGCAACTCGATCGTGATGTACAACATCATCACCGGCGAGGACAGCCTGCTGTCTGCCAGTGACGACATCGAGAACGACGGCAACCTCAACCTGAGCCACATCTGCAATGGTGGCGAGGAAGAGCAGTCGGTCGCCGAGTCCGCTGAGGAGTCGGTCCCCGAGTCGGGCGAGCAGTCGGTTGAGGCCGGCACCGGCACCCCCGAGGAGAGCACGCCTGATGGCGCCCTCTTCGGCAACGGCGCCAGCCCGCTTCCGACCATCGCCTTCAGCCTGATCCTGCTGGCATCGCTGGGTGGCCTCGCCTACGCGAACGTGAAGTCGGCGCGCAGCTAGGTAGAGTCTGAACGGCGTAAGCCGGTCACCTGAACGAGGCAGCCCCCGGGTTCAACCGGGGGCTGCCAAGTGTTCGGAGCGACTCGCCAGGGGACGACTCAGGCCGCCACGACAGGTGGCCGCCCATTCGATCCAGCCCCCCTGGCAGGGACGGGGTAGGGGTTCGCCTCTACCCCGTCTTCTGTTGTTTGAGGCCTCGGACGCACATTTCCGTTGCCTGTGCGCAACGACCAGAGTGACCAACTTCGAACCTGACTCCACCAGACCTTCCCAGGGGTCCACCCGGAGGTACTAGGCAGGTCCAGTACTTCCGGTTAGGGTCGGTGCATATCGACCCCCAGGGGGGCTGCACGGGTGTTCCGTAGCAAGCCAGGGGTCAGAAAGACCAAGGGGAGCTACTTCGTGAACACTCGCACACTGAGCATGGCTCGGGTGTCCCGGCTGAGCGTCGTGCTCGCCGCGGCAGCCACAATGGCGTTGTCGATGTCGTACCTGGCGCACCCGGTCCTGGCGACGAAGCCGGACCCGCTGCACAAGGTCACCATCTGCCACCGCACCAATTCAGTCACCAACCCGTACGTCAAGATCACCGTCGATGAGGCCTCGGTCGATGGCGACGAGGGGAACGACAAGGGCAGGGGCGATCACCTGCTCGAGCACCTGGGTCCCGTATGGGATTCCAACACCGCCTACCCGCCGCCGCACAACGACGACGAGTGGGGTGACATCATCCCGCCGTTCTACTCCGATGGCGTCACGCCGACCGGCTACTCCAGCTTGAACTGGAACGCTGCTGGAGAGGCGATCTTCGACAACGGGTGCAAGCCCGCTGGCGAGGGGGAAGAGTCGGTTGAGGAGTCCGAATCGAACCCTGAGTCCGGCGAGCAGTCGGTCGAGGGCGGAGTGGGGACACCCGCCGGCAGCATGCCGGATAGCGCACGGTCGATGGACGGCGCCAACCCGCTGCCGACCATCGTCTTCAGCCTGATCCTGCTGGCATCGCTCGGCGGCCTCGCCTACGCGAACGTCAAGTCGGCCCGCAACCTCGGGTAGCCCTTGAACGGCGCAAGCCGAACAGGACGGGGTAGAGGTTCGCCTCTACCCCGTTTCTCTGTGTCCGGCTAGATCAGCGCCAGCTCGCGGCCGACCTTCTCGAAGACGGCCAGGCAGGTTTCCAGCTCCTCGGTGCTGTGCTCCGCGGTGACGATGGTGCGAACCCGCGACCGATCCTCCGGGACCGTCGGATAGCCGATCCCCATCGCGAAGACACCCTCCTCGAAGAGGCGGTCCGACAGCTTCATGGCCATCGCTCCGCTCCCGGCGATCACCGGTGTGATGGGTGTCTCGGATGCGCCGATGTCGAAGCCGAGCTTCGCCAGCCCCGCCTTGAAGAGCCGTGTGTTCTGCCACAGCCGCTCGATCAGCTCCGGCTCGGCCTCGAGCACGTCGATCGCCGCCAGGCAGGCCGCCGCCACGGCCGGCGGATGGGAGGTGGAGAAGAGGAAGGGCCGCGCTCGATGGATGAGGATCTCCCGCAGCGATTCGCTGCCGGCCACGTAGCCGCCGAGCACGCCGATCGCCTTCGAGAGGGTCCCCACCTGGACATGTACCCTTCCGTGGAGGTCGAAGTGGTCGACGCTCCCCCGCCCGTTGCGGCCCAGCACCCCGGAGGCATGCGCGTCGTCGACATAGACGATCGCATCGGCCTCTTCGGCTGCCTCGACGATCTCGGGAAGGCGGGCGATGTCGCCGTCCATGCTGAAGACGCCATCGGTGATGACCAGCACGGTCCGATCGGCCCCGCCGGGCGCCGCGCGGACCTCCGCCAGGACCGAGCGGAGGGCGTCGATGTCCGCGTGGGCGAAGACCTTGCGCTCTGCCTTGGTGAGCCGGATCCCGTCGATGATGCTGGCGTGGTTCAGGGCATCCGACACGATCACCGCGCCCTCTGCGGCGAGGATCGGGATGACGCCGGTGTTGGCGGTGAAGCCGGACTGGAAGGTGAGCACTGCGGGCACCTGCTTGAACTCGGCCAGGCGGCGCTCCAGCTCCTCATGCAGGCTCATGGTGCCGGCGATGGTGCGCACCGCCCCGGACCCCGCTCCGTAGCGCTTCACCGCCTCGATGGCCGCGTCGCGAAGTCGAGGATGGGTGTTGAGGCCGAGGTAGTTGTTGCTCGACAGGGTGATCACCTCGCGGCCGTCGATCACGCACCGGCTGCGCTGCTCGCTCTGCACCACGCGCAGGCGGCGGTAGAGGCCCTTGGCCCTGAGGCCCTCGATCTCCGCGTCGAGGAACGCGAGCGGGTTGTGCGCCCGCGCGCTGACGGTGTCGGTCATGGCAGGAGCACCACCTTTCCGGCGTGGCGGGAGGCGAGCAGGTCAAAGCCCTGCTCCCAGTCGGCGAGGTCGAGCCGATGGGTGATGATCGGGGTCACGTCGAGCGCCCCCGAGCGGAGGAGCGACTGGGTCCGTTCCCAGGTGTCGTAGATGCGGCGGCCGTAGATGCCGTAGATGCGCAGGCCCTTCTGGATGACGAAGTCGGAGAGGTCCACGCGCACCGGCTCGCCGAAGATGCCGAGCAGGCTGATCCTGCCGCCGCGGGTGATCGCCGCCAGTGCCTGGTCCAGCGCGGCCTGCGCACCGCTCATCTCGAGCACGACCTCCACCCCGTCACCCTCGGTCGCAGCCAGGATGCGGTCTACTGTCCCCGCGTCACGTGCGTCGAGCGCCAGGTCGGCGCCCATCCCGCGGGCCAGCTCGAGCCGATATTCCTCGGTGTCGGTCGCGATCACCATGGCCGCCCCGGCGGCCCGGGCAATGCCCACCGAGCAGAGGCCGATCGGTCCGCAGCCGGTGACGAGCACCGTCCGCCCCTCGATCGGCTCCACGAAGGCGGCGTGCACGGCGTTGCCCATCGGCTCCTGGAGGGCGACGACCGCGGGGTCGAGCCCGTTCGACTCGATCGCGTTCGCCTCAGGGATCACCACGTACTCGGCGAAGCCGCCGTCCACGTGCGCCCCGATCACCTTCAGGTTGCGGCACAGGTGCCGATCGCCGCGCCGGCACTGCGCGCAGGTCCCGTCCACGATGTGGCTCTCGACCCCGACCAGGTCGCCCTCGGCGACGCGGGTCACGCCGGCGCCGGAGGCCACGACCCGTCCGGCGAGCTCGTGGCCGAGGATGGTCGGTGGGGTGACGATCTCGCTTGCCCAGGTGTCCCAGCGGAAGAGGTGCAGGTCGGTACCGCAGATCGAGGCGGCCTCCATCTTCAGCAGCACCTCGCCGGGGCCCGGCACCGGTACCGGCCGCTGCACGAGCTCCAGGCCGGGCTCAGGACGCGTCTTGGCCAGCGCCCGCATCGTGCGCGGCGGAGCGGCGGCGGTCGTCATCGGGCCAGCTCGAGCAGCTCGGCCACGCCGGCAGCGGCGGCATGGTCGTCCGCCCGGGGCAGCTCGTCGACGATCGAGGTCTCGAGCGCGCCGATCCCCTCGATCTCGCAGCGCAGCTCGTCGCCGTCGTGAAGGTAGCGTGGCGGGTCCTGGAAGTGACCGACGCCGGCGGGCGTGCCGGTCGCGATCAGGTCGCCGGGCTCCAGCGTGATCGTGCGGGAGGCGAAGGCGATGATGGTCGGCACGTCGAAGACCATCTCCGCCGTGCTCGAGTCCTGCCACGTCTCGCCGTTGACGCTCGAGCGGAGCCGCAGCGAGCCGGCGTTCGGCAGCTCGTCGGCGGTCACGACCACGGGGCCGATGGGTGCGAAGCCATCCGACCCCTTGGCGCGCAGCCAGCGATGGTCTTCGCGCTGAAGGTCGCGCATGGTGATGTCGTTGAGGATCGTGTAGCCGAAGACGTGGGCGAGCGCCTCGTCCCGCGCGATCCCCTGGGCGGGCCGGCCGATCACCACCGCCAGCTCGCACTCCAGGTCGAGCTTCTCGGTGGCCCGCGGACGGGTGATCGCGTCCCCGGGAGAGGCGATCGCGTTGGCGAACTTGGCGAAGAGCGGCGGGTACGGCGGCGGCTCGATCCCCTGCTCGCGACAATGGTCGTGGTAGTTGAGCCCGACACAGATGATCTTGCCGGGTCGCGGCAGCGGTGCCCGGAGCGCGACCGTGTCGGGGTCGATCAGCTCCCCCGCATCGGCCTCCCCTACGGACGCGCCGGATGCCAGCAGCTCGCCGACGTCATGGAAGCCGGTGGCCGCGGTCAGGTCGTGGATGCCGGCCTCGGTCAGGAGGCCGAGCCGCGTCCGGGACGGGCCGGACGAGGCATCGCGCGGCACGTATGCCAGCAGCTTCACCGGGCCAGTATAGGGAGGCGCATCCGGGCCTCAGTCCTCGCTGAAGTAGGCTCGTGAGCCTGGTCGCAGGAGCCCCACGATCAGCACCACGCTGATCACCAGGCCGGCCGGAAGGAAGAGGGCCTGCCAGCCGGCGGCGGCAGCGGGCGGGAAGTCGAGCAGGATCGGTGGGAGCCCGGCCAGGATCGGGGCGGCGAGGATGGCGATCCCGATCGCGAACCGATGCGCGATTCGCTTGCGCTGCATCGCCACCGTGATGCCGAAGAGAAGCGCCGCCAGCTCCAGCATCATGAAGATGCCCAGCAGGCTGAACGGCGCCTTCTGGCTGAAGTCGACGAACTCGATGATCCGTGGCAGCAGGATGCCGGTGATCGCCAGGAGCGAGAACGCCCAGACGAACCAGAGGCGAACGCCGAACGGCATCGGCGGTGGGGTGGTGGGCTCCTGGTCGGGAGCAGCCTCGGGAGACATCCCGGCGATCGTAGCAGCGGGCGCGGTGTTCCTCGCATACCATGCCCCTGCCTGGCCGCCGGCCACGCGCCGATGAGATCAAGGCGAGGGGGCTCGTGAGGATCGCACAACCGGGTCGAATCCCCGTTCCCGCCTGGCGGAGTCGCCTGGCCGCCCTGGCCGGCGTCCTGGTCCTGGCCGGGTGCTCGCTGGAGGGCACGCCGACCCCCGGCTCGTCCGTCGCGGGCTCCGACTCGAGCCTTCCCCCACCATCGGCCACCGCGGGAGCATCGGCGACGGCAGGGCCCAGCCCCAGTGACAGCGGGCGGCTGACGCTGCCGGCCCCGACCACCTCCGACCCAACCCCGATCAGCTACACCGTCAGCGTCGAGGTGGAGGCGGGGAGTTCCGGACGGATCGTGATCGTCGTCACCAACCTGGGCTCCGAGATGGTGCCGGAGCTCGTCCTGCGCTGGCCGACCGCGGTGCGGGAGACAATCTTCCTCGCCCCGTTCGAGCCGTCCCAGCAACGCATCCAGGAGGGCGGGGATCCACTCCGCCAGGACTGGACGAAGTGGGTGGACGGGCCGGGCGAGCGCGGCGAGCCGGCGGGAACGACCTCGCTGGGATGGGGGCCGCTCCTGCGTGGAGGGACGCTCACCATCCCGGTGCTCGCGACGCGGGTCGCCCCGGGAGCGATCACCTTCGACCTGCAGATTCTCAGCGGCGAGGCGGTGCTGCGGGCCGACGGCGCCCCGGCCTGGCTGCAGGTGGAGGTGCCGTGACGCGCGCGATCCTGCCGGCCTGGACCGATGCGGATCCGCTGCTGCACGCCCGCCTGGGAGAGGTGATCGATCCGGACCGCAAGGTGCTCGCCGCGCTCGAGCGGATCACGCCGCTCTCCGGCAAGCGGATCGCCGACGTGGGGACCGGGATCGGCCACTACCCGATGCTCCTGGCGAAGCGAACCGGGCGCACCTACGGCATCGAATCCGACCCGATCCTGCTCGAGGCCGCTCGACAGCGGGCGAACTCGTCGCATCAGCCGAACCTGCGGATCGTGGAGGGCGGCCTCGACCTGCTGCCGCTGCGCGACGAGGCGGTGGACATCGTCCTGTGCGGCCTGATCGAGCCGAACGACGCCTCGCTGCCGGGGATCGCGGAGTTGTTGCGCGTGATCCGGCCGGGCGGGCGGCTGGTCGTCATCGGCTACTACGGGCGCGACCAGGTGGCCAGCCTGCTGGAGCCCGAGGTGGTGGCCCATGCCTTCGACGCGACGCAGCGGCGAACGGGCTGGTGGCTGCGTCATGGGTTCAAGATCAAGGTCGTCCACAGCAAGCTCGACATCTCGGATCCGGCGACCGCGATGGCGCTCCTGCCACGCCTCTACGGAGATCGCGGAGTGGCGTTCCTGATGGCCCCGCACCCGCCCTTCCTGACGTTGAAGCTGGGGCTCTTCCACCTCCTCAAGCGCTGACGTAAATCCCTTGCGGCCGTCTGGTCCGAGTACTACCATCCGTCGGTCGAAGGCCAGGCTCTTCTCCCCCCGGAGCCTGGCCTTTGGCATTGCCGAGGGCGGGAAGCGGGGTGCGATAATGGGCGACCCCGCAGGCTCGAGAGGCGAGATGGCCACCACCACCCCACGCATGAAGATCACCTACGCGACGCTCTCGGCTGACAACGAGGAGCTGCAGTCGGCCTTCGACGCCGCGGTCGTGCGGGCCCGTGGTGAGCTTGGGCGCTCGTACCCGATGCTGATCGGGGCGGAGGAGCGACGCGGCGAGACCGAGTTCGAGGACCGCTCGCCGATCGACGCCAGCATCGTCGTCTCCCGCTTCCCGGTCGGCACCCGGCAGGACGTGCGGGATGCCGTGGCGGCGGCCCGCGCCGCCTTCCCGGCCTGGCGTGACCTCGGCTGGCGGAAGCGCCTCGAGCTCATCCGGCGCGCCGCCGACCTGATCAGCGAGCGCCAGTTCGACTACGCGGCGCTCATGTCGTTCGAGGTCGGCAAGAACCGGCTGGAGGCGCTTGGCGACGTCGAGGAGACCGCCGACCTGCTGCGCTACTACAGCGACGGGATGGAGAAGGCGAATGGCTTCGTGCAGCCGATGGGCTCCCTCTCCCCAGCCGAGCACACGCGCTCGATCCTGAAGCCCCACGGCGTGTGGGCCGTGATCAGCCCCTTCAACTTCCCGATGGCGCTCGCCGGCGGCCCGGCCGCAGGGGCGCTGATCGCCGGGAACACCGTGGTCATGAAGCCCAGCTCGGATGCGCCGCTGATGGCCTACAAGTTCTGCGAGGCCCTGCGCGACGCCGGGATCGAGCCGGGCGTCTTCAACCTGGTGACCGGGCCCGGCGAGACGGTGGGATCGGAGCTCGAGGAGAACCCCGACATCGACGGGATGGTCTTCACCGGCAGCTACGAGGTCGGGATGCGGCTCTACAAGAGCTTCACGACCGACTACCCGCGCCCGATCATCACCGAGATGGGCGGCAAGAACCCGTCGATCGTGACCGCCTCGGCCGACCTGGACGAGGCGGCTGAGGGAGTGATGCGATCCGCGTTCGGCTACGACGGCCAGAAGTGCAGCGCCAACAGCCGGGTCTACGTCGAGCGCTCGGTGGCGCGCCCCTTCCTCGACCTGCTGGTAGAGAAGGCAAGCCAGATCAAGGTCGGCGACCCTACCGAGCGGCAGAACTGGATGGGCCCGGTCATCAACGAGCGGGCACTCGGCAAGTTCACATCGGCGGTGGCCGAGGCAAAGGCCGATGGCGGACGGATCGAGGTCGGCGGCGACGTCCTGCGCGACGAGGCGACGGAGCGCGGCTACTTCCCGATGCCGACCGTGGTCAGCGGGCTGCCGACCACCCATCGGCTCTTCCGCGACGAGCTGTTCGTGCCCTTCATCGTGGTCGGCGAGGTCGATTCGGTCGACGAGGCGATCACCCTCTCGAACGGCACGCCGTACGGGCTGACGGCCGGGATCTTCAGCCACGACGACGAGCAGATCGGCCGCTTCCTGGACACGATCCAGGCGGGCGTGGTGTACGTCAACCGCCGCGCCGGGGCGACCACCGGAGCGTGGCCCGGAATCCAGTCATTCGGCGGCTGGAAGGGCTCCGGCTCATCGGGCAAGAGCGGGCTGGGTCCCTACTACGTGCAGCAGTTCCTTCGCGAGCAGTCACAGACCGTGATGGGCCAGGAGCCGCCGCCGGCATGACCACCGATGAGCTCGCGCTGGAGCCGGTCGTCGACCCGAGCGGCTGGTTCAGCGTCCAGCTCCGGTACTCCTACCTGGTCGAGGGCGCGCCGATCATGGTCGAGGACCGCATCGTGCTCATCGACGGCGTGGACGAGGAGACCGCCCTGGGGCGCGCCATCGAAGTCGCCGAGGAGTACGAGGACGAGTTCGAGACCGACCTCGGCGAGTCGGGCGTGATCCACTTCGAGGGGATCGTCGCCCTCAAGGAGCTCGACGATCCGCCGGCCGCCGGGACGGAGGTCTGGCACGAGTTCATGGGCGCGCCTGGCGTCGAGCCGGAGGCCGACGACGAGCCGCTCCCCGACCTGCGCCCCGTCGAGATGGCCTTCCCCCGCGCGCACGACGACTGATGCCCTGGCGGCGCATCGCCTATCGCGCGATCCGTCCGCTCCTCTTCACCTTCGATTCCGAGGAGATCCACCGGTTCAGCCTCTCCGCGCTGCGCCTGGCAGGCGGCAGCCGGGGCGGACGGGCGCTGGCGCGGTTTGCCGGCGGCGCCTCGCTCGAAGGCAGCCAGGTCGAGGTGGCCGGGCTTCGCTTTCCCAGCCGGGTGGGCCTCGGTGCGGGATTCGACAAGGACGCGGTCGCCCTCCGCGGCTGGGCCGCGCTGGGGTTCGGCTTCGCCGAGATCGGGACGGTCACGCCGCTGCCCCAGGCCGGGAATCCGCGTCCGCGACTCTTCCGGCTCCGCGAGGACGACGCGCTCATCAACCGGATGGGCTTCAACAACGCCGGGGCGCAGGCGGTCGCCCGCCACCTGGCCGCCGCGCGTCGGCGGCTGCCGCCCGGCTTCGTGGTGGGGGTCAACATCGGCCGAAACGCGACGACCGCTCAGGAGGACACGATTCGCGACTACCTCGCTGTCCAGCACCGGCTCGCGCCGCACGCGGACTACTGGGCGGTCAACGTCTCCTCCCCCAACACGCCCGGCCTGCGCGACCTCCAGTCACCGAAGCAGCTGCGGGCCCTGCTCGACGCCCTGGCGGATGCCGGCCAGAAGCTGGGCCCCGCGCGGCCGATCTTCGTGAAGCTCGCCCCGGACATGCTCCCCGGTGAGATGGAGGCGGTGATCGCCGCGGTGCTCCGCACCCGCGCGAAGGGGCTGATCCTCGCCAACACGACCCTCTCCCGGGATCGCCTGGCAGCGGACGACGAGCTTGCCGCGGAGGCCGGCGGCCTCTCCGGCGCCCCGCTGCTGACCCGGACCCGGGGCCTCGTCCGCCGCGTCCGGGCTCTCGTCGGACATCGGCTGGCGATCATCGCTTCGGGCGGCATCGGCTCCGGCCAGGACGCCGCCGTCCTGATCGCGGCCGGCGCCGACCTGGTGCAGCTGTGGACCGGCCTCGTCTACGCGGGGCCGGGGCTGATCGGCGAAACGACGAAAGCGGTGCGGCCCCGCCCGGATGGGCTGATACAGTAGGGATCCATCTAGCCAGGGGCGCGGGCAGGACGCGCCGCTCCGGTCGGAGTTTTGGTACCGATGACCCTCGAGACCAGCACCTCCTCCGCGGCTGCCCGCTTGACGGCGCCGCATATCGTCACCGAGCTGCCAGGGCCGCGCGCCCAGGCGCTCATCGCGCGCGACGACGCCGTCGTCAGCCCCAGCCTCACGCGCGCCTACGCGCTCGTCGCCGAGACCGGTGACGGATACGTCGTCACCGACGTCGATGGCAACCGCTTCCTCGACTTCGCGGCCGGCATCGCGGTCTGCTCGACCGGCCATCGCCACCCGAAGGTGGTCGAGGCGATCAAGGCGCAGGCCGACAAGCTGATCCATATCGCGGCGACCGACTTCTACGAGCCGCGCTACCTGGAGCTCACCGAGCACCTGGCCCGCATCGCGCCCTTCGAAGAGAAGGCGCGCGTCTTCCTCACCAACTCGGGCACCGAGGCGGTCGAGGGCGCGATCAAGCTCGCCCGCCACCACACCCATCGGCCCGGGCTGATCGCATTCGAAGGCGCCTTCCATGGGCGCACCATGGGCGCCCTGTCGCTCACGAACAGCAAGATCAAGCAGCGCGCCGGCTTCGGTCCGCTACTGCCGATGGTCTACCACGCCCCCTACCCGCGCATCCGCAGCTGGAAGGAGGGGACCGGCGGGGACGGCAGCGCCGAGCTCGACGTGCTGCGCAACAGCATCCTCGGCAGGCTGATCGGACCGGCTGACGTGGCCGCCATCGTGATCGAGCCGATCCAGGGCGAGGGCGGCTACTTCCCGGCGCCGGCATCGTTCCTGCGCGGGCTGCGCGAGCTGTGCGACGCGCACGGCATCCTCCTCGTCGCCGACGAGGTCCAGTCGGGGATGGGCCGCACCGGTCGCTGGTGGGCGATCCAGCACGCGGGCGTCGAGCCCGACATCATCACCACCGCCAAGGGCATCGCCTCCGGCATGCCGCTCGGCGCCTTCATCGCCCGGGACTCGGTCATGACCTGGCCGGCCGGCGCGCACGGCTCCACCTTCGCCGGCAACCCCATCTGCGCGGCAGCCGGCAAAGCCACGATGGACCTGATCGAGGGCGGGCTGATGGAGAACGCCGCTCGCATGGGCGCACGGCTGCGCAGCGGGATCGAGAAGGTTGCCGCCGAGCACGGCCACGTCCGCGACGTCCGCGGCGAGGGACTGATGCTCGGCATCGAGTTCGGCAGCCACGCGGCGGCGAACGCGGTAGAGCTGGAGTGCTTCGAGCGCGGCCTGCTCGTCCTCGAGTGCGGCGAGGCGACCATCCGTCTCTGCCCGCCGCTGATCGTGGACGAGGAGGCAGTCGATACTGCGGTGCGTCTCTTCGCCGAAGCGATTGCCGCAGCGGCGCGCCCGCTCGAGGGGATGGAAGAGACCGGCGGCTAGCCCCAGCCGCATGCCGTCCAAGGTCGTCTCCCTGCGCGAGGCAGTGGCCGCCCACGTCCACGACGGCGACACGGTCGCGATCGAGGGCTTCACCCACCTGATCAGCTTCGCCGCGGCGCACGAGGTGATCCGGCAGGGGCGGCGCGGGCTGACCCTGGCACGACTGACGCCGGACCTCGTCTACGACCAGATGGTCGCCGCCGGCTGCGCGACGAAGCTCGTCTTCTCGTGGCTGGGGAACCCCGGCGTTGGGTCGCTCCACGCCATCCGGCGCTCGATCGAGGCGGGTGAGCTCGAGCTCGAGGAGTACAGCCACCACGGCATGGTCGCCCGCTATGCCGCCGGGGCCAGCCGCCTGCCGTTCTTCCCCCTCCGCTCGTATGACGGCAGCGACCTGGAGGCGGCCAACCCGCACATTCGCCGTGTGGCCTCGCCCTACGACGGTGAGGAGATCGCCGTCGTCCCGCCGCTCAACCCGGACGTCACGATCATCCATGCCCAACGCGCCGATGCCGATGGCAACGTCCAGGCCTGGGGGATCGTGGGCGTGCAGCGCGAGGCGGCGCTCGCCGCGCGCCGCGTGATCGCGGTGGTCGAGGAGCTGGTCGATGGATCCGTCATTCGCAGCGACCCCGACCGCACGCTGCTCCCCGCGACCGTGGTCGACGCGGTGTGCGTCGAGCCGTTCGGCGCCCACCCCTCCTTCGCGCAGGGCCACTACGACCGGGACAACGCCTTCTACCGTGACTGGGATCCGATCAGCCGCGACCCCGGGCGGCTGTCGGCCTGGCTCGACGAGTGGGTACGCGGCCTGGACGATCGAGCCGCCTACGTGGAACGGATGGGGGCCGAGGTGCTCGACGCGCTGCGCCCCGAGCCGCGCCCATCGGGAAGCGTCGACTACGGGAGCTACGGCTGATGGCAGCCACGCCCGACGAGCTGATGATCGCCGCCGCCGCCGGCGAGCTGGCCGGGGTGCGCACCGTGTTCGTCGGGATCGGCCTGCCGAATGCCGCCGCCAACCTGGCTCGCCGGTCGGTCGCTCCCGACCTCGAGCTGATCTACGAGTCCGGCGTGGTCGGGGCGCGACCGACACGACTGCCCGACAGCATCGGCGACCCGGCGCTCGTCTCCGGGTCGGCCGCCACGATGAGCATGCGCGACCTGTTCGGCGGCTTCCTGCAGGGCGGCCGGATCGAGGTCGGCATGCTGGGCGCCGCCCAGATCGACCGCTGGGGCAACCTGAACACGACCGTCATCGGTCCGTACGACCGTCCGGACGTCCGGCTGCCGGGCTCCGGCGGAGCGTGCGAGATCGCGCTGAACGCCCAGCGCGTGGTCGTGGTCATGAACCAGTCAACCCGCTCGTTCGTGGAACGGGTCGACTTCGTCACCTCCCCTGGTCACCGTCGCCCGGGCGGCGGCGGGTCGCGTCCCGCCTGGGCGGGTGCTGGGCCGAGCGCCGTGGTCACCCAGCTGGGGGTGTACCACTTCGGGCCGGACGGGGAGATGGAGCTGGCCGGGCTGCATGCCGGCGTGGACGAGGAGACGGTGGACGCTGGGACGGGCTGGCCGATGCGTCGTGCCGCATCGGTCCTTCGCCTGGCCCCGCCCTCCGACGCTGCACTCGCCGCGATCCGAGCGCTGGTCGCCTAGCTCAGCAGGTCCGAGAGGCTCGTCAGCAGGAAGCCCCGGTCCCGGAGGCCGGGGATCATGATCTCGAGCGCCTCCAGGGTCTCGTAACCGCCGAGGTGCATCAGCACGATCGAGCCATCCGTCGCGTTGCTGATCACCTTGGTGGCAATCTGCTGGGCGGTTGGGCCCCCGTCGGCAATCGGCTTCCAGTCGATCGTGTCGATGTCCCACATGAACGTCTTCGTGTACCCGACCGATGCCGCGGCGTCGCGCACCGCCTGGTTCACCACGCCGTAGGGCGGGCGCCAGTACGGCACCGGCTGCTGGCCGGAGAACTGGGTCAGGATCACCGCCGCATCGGTCAGCTCCCGGCGGATGAAGTCGGCGGTCGGGGTCACGCCCGCGCAGGGGGCGGTCGTCGGTGAGCCGCCGCCGCCACTCACCAGGTTGCAGTGATGCATGGTGTGGTTGCCGATCTCGAACAGCTCCGGGTGAGCCTTGACGATCGCCATGATCTGCTGCCCCTGGGCCGTCTGCGTCATCGCCCCGGTCGGGAAGATGGTGACGCACACCTTGTTCGCGATGAGCAGGTTGAGGATGTCGATCCCCGGCTCGAGCCGTCCACCCATGTCCAGGGTGAGGGCCACGCCGTGGCCCGCATTCGGAACCGTGGTGAAGGTCTGCTGCGCGCCGGCAGCAACCCGATTTCCCGCGCGGCATCCGGTCGCGACCGGGGTCGGGGCGACGGTCGGCACGGTCGTGGGAAGGGGTGTGGCGCCGGGGTCACCCGCCACGATCAGGATCCAGCCCGCCTCCAGGGTGTCCGGGTTGGTGAGCAGCGATGGATAGGACGACCCGTTCCATGCCTGCAGCTGCGCGACGCTGGTGCCCCAGGCGCGGGCGATCGACGACAGCGTGTCGCCGCCCCGCACGGTGTACGTCGTCCCGACGACCGGCTCCGATGGCGACGGCACCAGGGACGGGCTCGAGTCGAGCGATCCCGGGCTGGCCGGCACGCTTGCGGATGGTGAAGCGCTCCCGCTCACACTCGCGGACGGCGACGGACTGGCGGCGGGGGCGCAGGCGGTCAGCAGGAGGAGGACCGCCAGGGCGGCGGCGGAGCGTCGCGTGGTCATCGCGATCAATTGGGGTGGTAGCGCAGGTCGTCGCGACTGATTGGCGGGAGGGCTCCATCGGCGAGGAGGCGGGCCTCGCGACGCAGCAGGTTGAGCTCTGCCTCCAGGCGGCTGGCGCCGTCGGGCAGCTCGAGGAGCTGCTGCTTGCGGTTCAGCTCGATCTGGAGCACGCCGGCCACCGCATAGCTTGCGGCCAGCGGGTCGTCCGGCAGCTGGATCGGCTTCAGGACCTCGTCAAGGGAAGCGGCCACGTCGGTGATCTCCTGGGATTCTCGCCCTACTGACGCAGCCGAGGCCACGAAGCGTTTCACCGTGTCGAGGTAGGCATCCAGTGCGACCTGCACCTGGGGCAGCAGTTCGCCCGCGGTCGCGGCATCTCCAACGGACTCCGGCAGCGGCTCGACCTCGATCAGCGCATACGGGCCGGACCGATCCACCGCGCCGAGCGCCACCCGGTCGGCGCCGACCACGACGAGCGCCCAGCGGCCATCCGCGAACTGCTCCGCGCGCCGGATCTCCGCGATGGTCCCCACCGTTCCCTCCGGCACGTCCTCATCGCCACCGTTGCTCACCACGAATCGGCCGGCGTACGGAGAGCCATCCGCCAGCAGGTCGCGGGTCATGGCCCGATACCGCTCCTCGAAGATGTGAAGCGGGAGCGGGAGGTGCGGGAAGAGCACGAGGTGGAGCGGGAAGTACGGGAGCCGCATGGCCGCCGGATGGTGGCACGCACGGCCCCTTCGCGCAAAGTGCGGAGCCCTATGCTGCGCGCCACATGCGACGACGTGTCCTCTACTCGACTGTGGCGAGCCTCGCCCTCGCGATCGCATCGCTTTCGCCGGTCGCTGCCGGCGACCCACTGCCGCAGGCGACCATCGACAAGATCCACGACTTCGCGGCGTCCGCCTTCGAGGAGCTCGGCGTCCCCGGTGCCGCCGTCCTGGTGGTCGACGCCGACGGCATCCTCTACGAGGAGGGCTTCGGCACCACCGACGATGCGGACACGCCGGTCACCCCGACCACCCCATTCCATCTCGCGTCGCTGAGCAAGCAACTCACCGGCATCGCCGTGATGCAGCTGGTCGAGGCCGGAGACCTCACCCTCGCAGCGACCGTTCGCAGCTACCTGCCGTGGTTCGGCGACCAGGGGTCGGAGACCGCCAGGATCACCGTGAAGGACCTCCTCGCGCACACCAGCGGCTTCTCGGAGGCTGCGGGGTTGACCAACCGATCCGACGCCGGGACGGATGACGGCGCCCTGGAGCGCAACATCCGCCGCCTGGCGGAGGTGCCGCTGGGCCACCCCATCGGCCAGTACGAATACTCGAACGCGAACTACGACGCACTCGGCTACCTGGTGGCTGTGGCGTCGGGGATGTCGTATGAGCGGTACATGGCAGAGAACGTCTTCGCTCCGCTCGGGATGGTGGACACATTCACCACCGAGGCCGATGCGGCCGCCGATGGCGTGGCCCTGGGCCATTACCCCTTCTTCGGCTTCTCGATGCAGATGCCCGTCGGCTTCGTCCGCGGCAGCGTGCCGTCGGCCTACATCGCGTCGAGCGCCGAGGATCTCGGCCGTGTGCTGACGGCGCACCTCAGTGACGGGGCTACCGCCGATTCTCCGGTCCTCTCGGCATCCGGCTGGCAGGGGCTGCGACTCGCACTCGTCCATCCGGATGCCTGGAACGGCTACGGCTGGGGCTGGTGGACCGCGCCGCTGTGGGACGCCGGCTACCTGGTGAACGTGCCGGGCGCCGTGGGCTACGAGGTTCCGGTGGTCCTCGACCACACCGGGTCGCACTCGACCTATGCCACCGCCATGATGCTGCTGCCCGACGCCGGGTACGGCGTCGTGGTCCTGATGAACCGCAACGACGAGGGGGCATCCTCGCGGTCCTACCAGGTCCATACCGGGATCGCCCAGATCCTGCTGGGACGGGACGCCCCGGCGCTCATCAACTATGACGACCTGCTGGGGCAGTACGGAAGGCAGCTGTTGGGCATCACCGCGCTGCTGATGGCGATTGGGGTCGGATGGGCGCTCCTCAGGCTGCGGCAGTGGCAGCGCGATCCCGATTCAGCACCCCGCGGGCGGCGCGGCATGCTCCGTCACCTCGTCCTGCCACTTGCCCTCGACGTCGGAGTGACGCTGCTTGCATGGTGGCTGGTCCTCGATCGCAGCCACCTGACGGTGAGCGACTACAGCACGATCCTGCACCAGGTGCCCGACGTTGCCCTGGCGATCGGCCTCATCGCGCTATTTGGCCTTGGCTGGGGGCTGGTGCGGACAGTGCTGACGATCCGTCTCCTCAGACGAGCAGCTGCCTGACCCGAGCAGCGTGGGGCGCGGCGCCCAGCCCTTCGTAGGCTGCCAGGGCAGCTCGCAGGAGCGCCTCGCGTTCGCCTGGCACCGCATCGGCGAGCGCCTCGCGGGTGCGGGCGGCCTCGAATACGCCGGGCAGGCGTTCGAAGGCTGCGAGGGATGACCTGAGAGCCTCAACCCCGCCACTCCCTTCCCCGGCGGCGATACGGCTCAACCCCTCGGCGCGGGTTGCGAGCGCCGAGAGCTCCGGATAGCCGGCCCTCAGGTCGGTGAGCGAGCCGGCCAGGCGGCCGAGCTCGTCCCACTCGCCCAGCGTCTCAAGCGCCAGGAGTGCGGCATGTGCCGCCTCCTCCTGGCGCCATCGCGGGGCACCCGCCATGACGGTGCGCGCCAGCGCCAACCCCTCCTCGGTGCGGCCGAGGGCGACCAGCCCCTGCGCGCGGTACCCCTCGATCGGTCCGGGCTGCGCCTCGAACGGCCGAGGCCGGTCGATCACGGCGCGGGCTCGCTCAACGTCCCCCCGCCATGCGACCACGAGGGCTCCACGAATCGGTCCGGTCTGCACGTGCAGGCAGCGGACCCCCGATTCGTGCTCGAAGTTGGCGAGGTGCTCGTTCAGCGTCGCTTCGACCTGGTCCCAGCGCCCCAACGAAGCGGCCGAGGTCATGATGATGGAGCTGGCATGCATCTGGTCGTGCGCCGACAGGTCGCGGGCGAGCACGCGTGACCGCTCGGCCATGTCGAGTGCGCGGGTCGGGTCGCCAGCCATCTCCAGGATTGCGCGTGAGGCCTCGAACAGGGCCTGGGCCTGCTGTACCGTCGAGCCCAGGCTCTCCACGAGGGGAACCACGGCCTCCATCTCCTCCAGGGCAGCCGAGAGGTCACCCGCCATCTCGAGCAGGTCGGTCATCGCGTCAGCCACGCTGAAGGTGAGCGACGGATCGCCGATCTCCTTCGCCAGCGCGCTCGCCTCCTTGATGGCAGCCCGACGCTCATCGGTGGACAGGGGGCTCGCCCCACCCATCACGTCCCACCGCAGCGCCATCTCGGCCTGGGCCATCAGCAGCGCGACCCGCTCGCGCGGGTCGGTCACCGCCTCGAGCCCCTCCGCGATGAGCCCGTCGACCATCGCCAGGTCCGGTGTCTCGTGGAACGCGCCCGCGCGCAACGCAACCAGCCCGCCAACTCGACGCGCCAGGCTCGCCAGCCGCTCTCGTTCGCCGGGCTCGCGGCGGGCGATCTCGATCGCCGCGGAGTAGTTGGCGAGGGCCGACTCCCCGTGGAATGCCAGGTCGTGATCCCGCCCGAGCTGCTCGTAGGCGTCGAGCCGCTCGAGATCGGACGTTGCGAGGGCCAGCGCACGCTCATGGAGCGCCGCCGCGCCATCGGTGGCGAAGCGCCGCCGCGCCGCCCGGCCCGCGGCGAGGAGCGCCCCGAATGCCCGAAGGCGGGTCGCCTCGCGCCCGGCAGGGTCGTCGAGCCATGCCAGGTCGGCATCCTCGCCGGCGACGGCGGTCTCGTAGTGATGGGCGATCAGCTCGGCGAACTCATCGGTCCGATCGCTGGCCAGGCGCTCGACCCAGGCACCCGCCTCGGCGTGCGCCCTGGCGCGCCTCGCCTTCGGTTGGCTCGCGTACGCCACGTCCCGGACGAGGGCGTGCTTGAACGCGAACTCTTCCTGACCCGTCAGCGAGGTCGTGGGACGGACGGTCACGAGACCGCGCCGCTCCAGGCCAAGCAGCGCGCCCGCCACCTCCCGCCCGATCGCGTGGACGACGGCGTCGGCCCAGAACGTGCGGCCGACCACCGCCGCCTCCTGCAGGACGAGCCGTTCCTCGGCAGGCAGTGCGTCGACCCGCGCCGCCAGGAGCCCGTAGACGCTGTCGGGGATGGCGAAGTTGAGCGCGTGGTCTGTTGCGCGCCAGGTGTCACCCTCCCGAACCAGGACCTCCTCGTCGATGAGGCGACGGATGATCTCCTCGACAAAGAACGGGTTGCCCTCGGCCTTCGCCAGGATTTCCGTGCGCAACGGCGCGGGAAGGGCGGCCACGGTGAGCAGCTGTTCGACGAGCTCGGCACTCTGCGTCTCGGTGAGGGGGCGCAGGGAGATGGAGCTCGCCACCGACCCGCCCACGGCAAAGCCGGGGTGCGACTCGGCGAACTCCGGCCGGGCCGTCGCCAGCAGGACGAGCGGACCCGTCGTGCGGGTGGTGATCCGTTCGAGCATCTCGACCACCGGCTCACCAGCCCAGTGCAGGTCCTCGACCAGCCAGATGGCCGGCGCGCCGGCCACGTAGGCACTGGCGAAACGCGGCCAGGCGCGGGCGAGATCCTCGGCCGTCGGGGGTGCCGACTCGGCACCTGCCGTTGGCAGCCCGATCGAGACGGCGAGCGCGGCGGCGGTCTGCGCGCGTTCCTCGTCCGACAGGTCGAGGCTGCCGAGGATCCCCACCACGCGCTCGTGCAGGCGCTCGGCCGCTACCTCGGAAGGCTCGTCCAGAGCAATCCCGCAGGCGCCACGCAGGATCTCGGCCAACGCCCAGTACGTGATCCCGTGGCCGGCGGCGAGCGAGCGCCCGCGCAGCATCCTGAGCTCCTGATCCCGCTCCCGAGCCGTCTCCACGAACTCGCCGGCCAGGCGGCTCTTGCCGATCCCCGCCGACCCGTAGAGGACGACCAGCCGCGGCCTGCCGGTCTCGATCGCTTCGTCGAGCGCCCCGAGCATGGTGGCCAGCTCTCGCTCGCGCCCGATCATGGGTGCGCTCAGCCCGCGCACCCCGCGCTGAGCCTCCGGCAACGCCTCGAGCAGCCGATAAGCGCGCAGCGGCTCCGTCTTTCCCTTCGCCTCGACCGCGATCGGCGGATCGAAGCGGAATGCGAGCCGGGCGGCGCGGTAGGTGCGCTCGCCCACGAGGGTTGCGCCCGGCGGAGCCGCCTGCTCCAGCCGGGCGGCCACGTTGACGGCGTCACCGGCCACGATCCGCTGGGTCGGTGCCGGACCCATCGGTGCCACCACCTCGCCGGAGTTGACGCCGACCCGCACCTGGAGGGTGACGTGATGCGCGCGCTCGAACTCCGCGTTCAGCTCGGTAAGCCGCGTCTCCATCTCGAGCGCGGCATGGAGAGCTCGCTCCGCGTCATCCTCGCGGACCGCCGGGACGCCGAAGACGGCCATGATCGCGTCGCCGACGTACTTCTCGACGGTGCCGCCCCACGAGCCGATGACCTCGGCCATCGCCTTGAAGTAGGTCCCCAGCACGGTCCGCAGCCGCTCCGGGTCCAGCTGCTCGCCCAGCGCCGTCGACCCGATCACGTCGGCAAAGAGGATCGTGACGACCTTGCGCTGCTCCCCCTCCTGCGCGGAGGAGGTCAGCTGGTGGCCGCAGGTCGGACAGAACGCGGCCGTGTCATCGACGCGGGTGCCGCAGGCGGGACAGGCTTCAGCCATGGCCGAAGTCTACGGACGGCGTCGAGTCGTCCCTGCGAGAATCGGCCAATGACTGATGATCGCTCCTACATTGAGGCCAACACTCGAGAGCGCGAGCGCCTGCGAGCACTTGTCGAGGGGCTCGATGACGAAACGCTCACAGCACCGGTGAACGACTACTGGACCGTCGCCGGCGTGCTCGGTCACATCGCCTACTGGGACATCCGGATCCTGGTCCTCGCGGAGAAACTCGACCGCGGCGAACCGTGGGCGCCGGGGGACGCCGAGCCAGAGGGCGACTGGCTGAACGACACGACGCGTCCGTTGATCCACGCCATCGCACCGAGGGTGGCTGCCGAGCTGGCCCTGCAGACCGCGGAGCGGTGCGACGCTCGTGTCGCGGAGCTGCCCGCGGAGCGGCTATGGCCGGGCGATCCCGACTGCCCGATCAGCGCGCTCCGCTACGAGCACCGCGGCGAGCATCTCGACGAGATCGAGGCTGCGCTCAAGGCGCGAGGCTGACGCTGGGCTAGACCTGCTCCTGGTCGACGAACTCCATGTCGATCTGCGCGCGCTGCAGCTTGCCCGAGTAGTCGATGTAGACGCTCTTCCACTCGCTGAAGAAGTCGAGCGCGGCCTGTCCAACTTCGCGGTGGCCGTTGCCAGTCGCCTTCGTGCCGCCGAACGGCAGGTGCGCCTCCGCGCCGATGGTGCCGTGGTTCACGTACCCCAGGCCCGAGTCGAAGTCGCGGATGGAGCGGAAGGCGAGGTTGATGTCCCGCGTGAAAAGCGAGGTCGAGAGGCCGTACTTCACGGAGTTCACGATCCGCACGGTCTCCTCCCACGAATCGACCGGAATGACCGATGTCACCGGCCCGAAGATCTCCTCCAGGGCGATGCGCGCATCGGGCTTCACCTCGGTGAAGATGGTCGGCTGGAAGAAGCTCCCCTTGCTCAGGTCGCCGTCGCGCGCCGGCTCGCCGCCGATCACCAGGTCAGCCTCATTGCGACCGATTGCAGCGTACGCCGCAATGCGCTCGACCGCCTTGTCGTTGATCACCGGCCCGACATCGGTCTTGTCGTCCAGCCCGTCGCCGAGCACGAGCCCCGCCACGCGCTTGCGCAGCGCCTCGACAAAGGTGTCGTGCACCGACCGATGCACGATCAGCCGTGATGCCGCGGTGCATCGCTGGCCGCTCGTCCCGAAGGCCGACCAGACCGCGCTGTCCAGGGCAAGGCCCAGGTCGGCGTCCTCCCAGACGACGATCGGGTTCTTGCCGCCGAGCTCCAGGCTCACGCGCTTGAGGGACTCGGCCGCGCGACGGCTGATCTCCACGCCGGTATCGGTGTGGCCGGTGAAGCTGATGACCCGCACGTCGGGGTGCTCGACGATCGCGTTGCCGACCTCGCCGCCGGAGCCGGTGACGACATTGACGACACCGTCGGGGATGCCGCCCTCCATGAGCAGCTCGACGAAACGGATCGCACAGGCCGGCGTGTCGCTGGCGGGCTTGATGACCGCCGTGTTGCCGCAGATCAGCGCCGGGAAGAGCTTCCAGCCGGGGATCGCGATCGGGAAGTTCCAGGGGGTGATGATCCCGACCACGCCGATCGGCTTGCGGATCGCCATCGCGAACTTGTCCGGCATCTCGGACGGCACCGTCTGGCCGAACAGGCGCCGCCCCTCGCCGGCCATGTAGTAGGCGACGTCGATCGCCTCCTGCACGTCGCCGCGCGCCTCGGGGAGGACCTTGCCCATCTCGCGGGTCATGAGCCGCGACAGCTCTTCCTTGTGCTCCGCGAGGATGCGCGCCACCTTGAAGAGGATCTCGCCGCGCTTCGGCGCCGGCATCAGCGACCAGGCCGGGAATGCGCCCTTCGCCGCTTCAACCGCCGCGTCCACGTCGGCCGCGCTGGAGGCCGGGAACGTGCCGATCACGTCCTCGTGGTTGGCCGGGCTGACGCTGTCGAATGTCGCGCCCGACTTGGCGTTGACCCAGCGGCCGCCGATCAGGTTCTTGAAGCTGGTGGTGGCGATGGTCACAGGTGGGCTCTCCTCAGGCACGGCCGCAGGGCCGATGAAATTGGCGGGTGTGGGATCCGATTGTAGGCCCGCTAGGAGCGGAGTCGCTCGAGGCCGTCGAGGATCAGGTCGAGCCCGAACGCAAACTCCCCCTCGTCGTCTGGGTCGCGCTCCTTCATGTGCTGCTGCGCGTGCTCGGCGAGGTGCGGGTAGGCGTCATGGTCCAGCTCGCGCAGGAAGTCCTCGACGCTCGAGATGTTCGCCAGGCCGGCCGAGATCCCGACCTGCCAGAGGGTGAAGCCCATGATGTGGCTGTCGAGCGCGTGGTACGCGTGATCGGTCATCTCGGCC
>Ga0209998_10000070_pt1 | contig 40919 bp, 39 predicted proteins | sample EndophyteCoNSPM_FD_187576 | JGI IMG/M metagenome (GOLD analysis project Ga0209998, IMG submission 187576) | Arabidopsis thaliana rhizosphere microbial communities from the Joint Genome Institute, USA, that affect carbon cycling - Endophyte Co-N... | ecosystem: Host-associated > Plants > Roots >... | reverse complement strand
GGCGCCTGCAGGTTCACCACCGTCAACGCCGGCCGCCCATGCGCCTGCACCGCCAGCTCCATCTCGTGCAACGACCCGATGAAGTGCGGCTGCCAGCCGTTCAGACTCGCTAGCCCACGGACTGGAGCCGAGAGCTCCATGGTCTCGTCAAGCACTAGAACATTCACAGGTTTGCACTCCTCGAAGGATTTGCGTTCCACGCAAGCGGACCACGCAACGCTCGTGCCACCGGGAGACTGCAACATTGGCAGGTTCTTATAAAACATCGAGGGATGACCGACGCCAAAAGCTGGTGGGGGATGGTCCAAATCTTGTCACCTGATTCGAGGACGCGCTTCCTTATAACGTCGATGGTTCCACACGACGGTCCCGAGCAACAGCAGGTTCAGCCCGACGAGCGCGACCGTGCCCGGCTCTGGCGCCGGATGCGGCGCGACGGGATCGCCGGGGCTGAGCACGAGCACCACGGGTGAAGCAAGATCCGGCGCTTCTCCACCGAACGGAAGACCTCCCAGCGCGGTGGGGAGACCATGATGCCGGCTGCCGACGCCTCCGCCACCTCCGCTCGGCCACGGGCCGGCGTTACCCTGGCCGCCGCCGGCGAGTGGCCAGGAGTCGAATGGTCCGGCGGTCGACGACCCCGCAGTCGATGACGGAGACGGATCTGGATCACCCGATTTGCCATCGGTCGGCCCGATTCCGCTGGTGAGCAGGCCCGACGGTGGCTCGTCGGCGCTCAGCAATCCGGACAGCGAATCGGCAGAGCCCGGCTCAGGAATGCCTGGGATGTTTCCGGCCTCGGGCGTGATCATCGTCAGATTCTGCGGAGCCAGTCCTTCGTGCGAGCCGGCAGAGCCATGGGCGGTGCCGGACACCTCATTCAGCAGCGCCTCCCAGACTTCGCTCGGAATGCCGGCCAACGCCGCCGGGTCTCGCAGATCCTTCTGGGGGCCCGCCGTGAGCGTCGCCGCCCACGGAAGCGCGCCGAGCCCACCGCGCAGCGGCCACAGGTAGAGCGGCAGCAGGATCAGCAGGAGGATCAGCACCCCGATCACGAACTTCCAGCCGCGACCGGCGGGCAAACTGGCGGCGTCCGAGGATGACGACATGGCTCACCTTGCAGAGCGAAGCCCATGCCACTGCTTGACGTGAAAATTCACTAGCAGAATTAAATAGTTGTCGTCGCCTCAGATGCGCCGGCATGAATTGCGTGGAAATTCGCGCGGTGCGTGTGGTGATCATGGTTCTATTCAGGGCAGCCAACTACCCAGCCATTGCGTCCGCGGCCGGCGGACCCTAGGATGCCGCCATGAAGATCACCACGATCGACACCGCCATCCTCAAGATCCCCACCCGCAAGCCCATCGCCCTCGATTTCCCGTACCACAGCCTCGTGGTGGCCCACGTCCACACCGACGAGGGCGTCACCGGCTTCGGTTACACGCTGGCCTTCGGGGGCGGCGGCGTGGAGTCGATCCAGGCCTATCTCCGCACGCGGCTCGCGCCGCTGCTCACCGGTCAGGATCCGGTGATGGTCGAGCGCCTGTGGGAACGGATGTATCGCGCGGATCGCGGCATCAAGCGCCAGGGCATCGCGGCCTACGCGCTCAGCGCACTCGACATCGCGCTCTGGGACATCGTGGGCAAGGCGGCGGGGCTGCCGCTGTACAAGCTCTGGGGCGCGGTGACGGATCGCGTCCCCGCGTACGGCAGCGGCGGCTGGCCGAGCTACGCGCTGGCCGACCTGATCGGGGAAGCGCAGTCCTACGTCGCGCGCGGCTGCCGCTACTACAAGATGAAGATCCACGACCCGGATCCGCGGGTGAATCGCGAGCGGGTGGCCGCGGTGAAGCAGGCGGTCGGCGACGGCGTGCGCATGATGGTCGACGTCAATCAGAAGCTCGACGTGCTGGGCAACCTGCGGCAGGCACGCCTGCTCGAGGACCTCGATCTCGTGTGGTACGAGGAGCCGGTGCTGGCCGACGACCTGGCCGCGTGCGCGGAGGTCGCGCGCGGCATCAACATTCCGGTCGCGACCGGCGAGAACAACTACACGCGCTTCGAGTTCCGCGATCTCATCGATCGCCGCGCCGCCCGCTATCTGATGCCCGACATCTGCCGGGCCAACGGCTTCAGCGAGACCCTCAAGATCGCGCGCCTCGCCGCCGCCCACCAGGTGGCGGTCTCGCCCCACGTGGTGCACGAGCTGTCGCTGCAGGTCTCGGGGGCCATCAGCAACGGCTTCCTGGTCGAGTGGATCGACTGGGTGCCGGAGGATCTGTTCGCCGAGCTGCCCGTGATGGACAAGGGAGACTTCCTCGTTCCGAATCGCCCCGGGCACGGCATGAGCCTGGCGCCCGGGGCCGAGCGCAAGTACCGCGTCGAGTGAGCGGCGCCTCGGTCAGAACACCGCGAGCGGATTGGCGGGCGAGCCGGTGCCGCCGACCACCACGAGGGGGGCCACCACCAGCATGAAGTCGTCCCGCTGCTCCTCGGTGGCGACGTGACTCAGGGGCTCGAGCAGCGCGTTGTCCACCAGCGCGACGCCGTAGGCGAACAGCGCGGCGTGCACTGCCCAGGGCACGTCGTAACCCACCGGCAGGTGGTCCAGCATGTCCCACACCAGCACGCTGACGTCGTGGTCCCGCAGGAACTCGAGGCACGAGACGTGAAGTCCCGGCCGCTCCGTAGGGCCCGGCCCGAAGGGCCGCCCGTACGGGCGGTCGCCGTTGGCGGCCTGCCACGCCTCGCGACCGGAATACACGCAGACCGCATCGCCCGGCTCCAGCGCGATGCCCCGCGCGCGCACGATGTCCTCCAGCTCCCAGCCGTGAACCGGACGGTCCCAGGTGACGGAAGGGACGCCGCGATGCCGGGGCACGTCGAGCAATACGCCGCGCGTGATGATGCCCTCGGCCCAGTGCTCCACCGAGCCGAAGGTCGCCCCATCGAACGTGATCTCCTTCTTCGGATCCCGCCCGTTCCACATCGCCTCGTCGTCCCAGGTGTGGCAGAGCGCGTCGATGTGCGTCGAGGCAATGCCGTGATAGAAGATGCCGTAGTAGTCGGCCGCGAAGCCGCCCGTGCCGCGCGGGAGGGTCCGCATGTAGTGATGCGCCGGCAGCGCATTGTTCGGGCCGGGCTCCTTCGGGAAGGGGCGGCTCAGCGACACGCTCCGGCCCGTGCGCACGAGTCGAGCGGCCGCCGCCCGGCGGGCCGGCGTGATCAGGTTGAGGGCGCCGATTTGATCGTCCTTCCCCCATCGACCCCAGTTGCGGCGATCGCGGATCAATGCGCGGACTTCCTGTTCGGTCGGCAGCGGGCGCTCTGGCATGAAGGGATCCTCCGAGAGCGGGACTCTACCGTCCCGGCCCCGCCGGCGCAACTCATGACGCGCCGCGCTAGGACGTTGACTGGTCGGTGGCCGTGTGTCATGGTGGGCGCCCTCGCGCTTTCGGGCCCAGCGCGCGGGCGGGCGGCGATGATGTCGGAGTCGCGGCCGGAAGGTGACGGGGTAGCGGCTATGTTGGGTAACACATTATCCAGTAGTGTTGAAATCCTCACCCTGCAGTTCTCGCATGCCTGGGCTCAACCCACCGATTTCGCTCAACTGTCGTGGCTGGTATGTGCCTTGCGACCACCCGGACCGGGGTAAAGGTCCCCCAAAGGAGAAGACCGTGAAGAAATTCATCATCCACTGCTCGGCGGCCATCCTGATGTTGCTGATCGCGGCGAGCCTGTGCCCGGCCGCGGAAGACATGGGGATCATCACCGGGAGCGACAAGGGCACCTACTACCAGTTCGGGCTCGACCTGCAGCGGTTGATGAAGCCCACCGGCGTGAATCTCACGGTGCACACATCGAAGGGCTCCATCGAGAACGTGTTCGCGGTCTATCAGCGGCCGGGCGTCCAGCTCGGTATCGTGCAGTCCGACGTGCTGGCCTTCGTGGCCCGCGTGCAGTCCGATCCGGTCCTGAGCCGCATCGCCAAGAAGACCCGCATGGTGTTCCCGCTCTACAACGAGGAGGTCCACCTCCTCGCCCGTCGCGGCATTCGCGACTTCGACGATCTCACCGGCAGGCGCGTGGCGGTCGGCCGCGACGGCAGCGGCACCTACCTCACCGCGCGGCTCCTGTTCAAGCTCTCCGAGGTGGCCCCGAGCGAGATGGTGCCCATCGACACCGGCGAGGCCCTGGCCGAGCTGAAAGCCGGGCGCATCGACGCGATGTTCTACGTCGCGGGCTACCCGGTGAAGCTCTTGAAGGAGGACGTCACGGAGCAGGACGGCCTGGAGCTGATCCCGATCACCAACAAGAGCATCACCGAGTTCTATCCGCGCGCCGACATCCCGGGCGACGTCTATCCGTGGCAGAAGACGCCGGTCAACAGCGTGGCGGTCAAGGCGGTGCTCGTCTCCTTCGACTTCCGCCGGAAGGATTGCGACAACGTCGGCCGCTTCGCCCAGACCATATCGCGGCAGATGAGCTGGCTCACCCAGAACGGCCACGCCAAGTGGAAGGCGGTCGACCTGAACTATCCGCTCAAGGGCTGGGAGCAGTACGACTGCGTGCGGAAGTACGTGGGCACCTCCGTTCCGGGCACCGCGGCCGCGCCGGCCAAGGCCAATCCGAACGAGAACCCGGTATTCAATGCCATCAAAGGGCTTCTCGACGAATAAGCGCGCCCTGACGCTGTGGATCGCCGCCGGGGGCCTCGCGCTCCTGGCCGCGGTCGTGTACGTGTGGCCGTTGGACCCGGCCGACTACGCCCCCGTGCCTCGCCGCGCTGAGCCCGACGGCGAGACGGTGGGCTGGGTGTCGAAGGTCGAGTCCAGCACGATCTACGTCAATTCCGGTCCCTTCGGCGGCGGGGTCGTCCCCTTACTCGTTACCCGCAACACGCGCGTGACGGTGGGCTCCAAGGAAGGCTGGTTCGAGGACATCCGGCCGGGCGGCCAGGTGAAGGTCGCCTACGACGTGTTCGAGGGCCGCCGCATGGCTCGCACCGTCGAGCTGCTGGTCGATGAGGGCGCCCGGCGAGTCACCGGGAGCCAGCCGCGACCCAAAGGTCCGACCGGGCCGGCCGTCACCGAGCGCGGGCCCGCCACGGCCAGGAGCGAGGCCGAGGAGCGGCCCGCCATCGTCGACAGGCCGGTCGAACCGGCGGCCGGGACTGCCGCCCCCAGCAAGCCGCCCGCCGCCCCGACCGAGAAGCCGAACGGGTCGTCACCCGCGCGTGAGATCCGGGCCCCCGCGAAGCCCGAGCCCGCGCGCACCCCGGCGGCGGAGCCGGAGCGAAGCCGAACCCCGGCCACCGCAGCGCGCAGCGGCGGCTCCGCGCACGAGACGGCTCGCCCACTCGAGCCGTCGCCGCCATCCGCGGCCGCGATCCCGACGACGTTGCGGTCATCCGAGCCCCGGCGGGGCCCCGAGGGCGGCGGAATAGCGGACGGCTCGGACGCGGTCGACTGGCTGTTGAAGCAGCGCAACTAGGCGGGGCCGGTCCCGGACCTTCGCCGTCTCGACCGAAGCTCAGGCGCTCCAGTCCGGGTAGGTCTGCGGCGAGAGCTGATCCGCGCCCCGCCCGGCACGGTCCGACTTCGCCATGCGCGGCCACATGCGGTCGCCGGCGGCCTGCAGGGCGGACAGGATCGCGCGCTCGTCGGCCGCCAGCACGCGGCCGCCGTCCACGACCATGCGTCCGTTGACGTACACCCGGTCCACGTCCTCGTCGGTGGCGTTGTAGACGAGGTTCTTGATCGGATCGCGCAGCGGCGTCATGCGCCACGAGGCGCCCTTCCAGAGCACGAGGTCGGCCTTGGTCCCGGGGGCGATGCGCCCCAGGTCGTCGCGGCCGAGGGCGCGGGCCCCTCCGAGCGTGGCCGCGTCGAACACGTGCGCGGCGGTGGTGGCCTCGGTGTTGCGCTCCACGATCTTCGAGCACACCGCGGCCCAGCGCATCGCCTCGATCACGCTCTGCGGGTTCGTATCCGTGCCGAGCGACATGTTGACGCCGGCGGCGCGATAGCGGGCGAAGGACTCCATCAGCACCCCCCGGCGCGCGAACACCCAGACCGCGTGGGCCACCGAGCAGCCGGCCTCGGCCATGATGGTCACGTCACCCGCCGGATAGTTCGTCCACGAGGAGCCGCCGACGATGATGGCGTGCCCGAGGATGGTCCGAGGGCCGAGGACACCCAGGTCGCGCATCCACGCGATCGGCGTCTTGCCGTGGCGGGCCACCATCTCGTTGAACTCGACCACCGACTGGGCGGTGTGCACCTGGTAGGGCGCCCCGGCCTCCTCGGCGTGACGCCAGGCCTCCTGGAGTAGCGCGGGCGTGCAGGTGTCGATCTGCGCGGGCGAGAAGAAGCAGCGCACGAGCCCCCCGTGGGCGCCGTCGTGCCGGGCGTGGAACTCCACCGCGCGGCGGAGTCCTTGGCGGCCCTGCTCCTCGTTCCACTCCCACTCCACGCGCTTGCCGTCGCGCGTGAGCCATCGGCCCGAGCGGAACGCCTGGCCCACGTACACGCGGAGACCGTAGTGAGCGGCGCGCTCGACCACGTACTCCCCGAGCGCGCCGATCTCCATCACGGTGGTGACGCCGCCGCGGAGCAATTCGGCCATGGAGAAGTCCACGCAGGCGCGGCCGCCCTCCTCGTCCTGCCCTTCGCTCCGCACCGGCAGCATCTCGAACAGGCCCGAGTACCAGAACTGCGGGCTGCCGCGATCCTCGATGAACGAGCGGTCGAGCGGCGAGCCGCCGATGTGGGCGTGAGTAGAGATCAGGCCCGGCGTCACGATACGGTCGCGCGCGTCCACCGTCTCGTCGACCGTGCCCTCGAAGCGCGACCCCACCGCGAGAATGTGGTCGCCCTCGAGCACCACGATCCCGTCCCGCAGGAGCCGATGGCCCCGGCCGTCGAAGGCCAGGACGTGACCGGCCCGGATGGCGGTGCGCTTCGTGTGACTCATGGGCGTGGGGGCCGAGCCTAGCCGCGCTCCCCGGACAAAGTCAAGGCACGGTAAGATGCGGCCATGCCCCTGCTCCGGCCGCGCCGTCTCGCCGCGGGCCAGACCATCGGCCTGGTCGCTCCGTCGTCGGCCCCCAACGAGCCCGAGCGCATCCGATTCGCCACCGAGACCATCGAGTCGCTCGGCTTCCGGGTGAAGCCGGGCGCGCACGTCTCGGATCGCGACGGCTATCTGGCCGGGACCGACGCGGGACGGGCCGCCGATCTCAACGCGATGTTCGCGGACGAGTCGGTGGACGCCATCTGGTGCGTGCGCGGCGGCTACGGCGCCTCGCGCCTGCTGCCCGCGCTCGATTTCACGCTCATGCAGCGAGCGCCCAAGGCGCTGATCGGCTACAGCGACATCACCGCGCTGCACATGGCCATCCAGCGACACGCCGGGCTGGTCACCTTCCACGGCCCCGTCGCCTTCCGGTCCTTCACGTCCTACACGGTGGACGCGCTGCGGTCAGCGCTGTGGGCGCCGGAGGCGCCGATCCGGCTCGCCGCGCCGCCGCCCTTCGAGAAGCGCGAGGGGCAGGTTGACTGGGACAACCGCGTGACCACGCTCGTGCCGGGTCGAGCCCGCGGACGGCTGCTCGGCGGCAACCTGTGCCTGATGTCGCACCTGGTCGGCACGCCCTATCTGCCCGACCTGCGGGGCGGCATCCTATTCCTGGAGGACGTCGAGGAGGCGTACTACCGCATCGACCGGATGCTCACCCAGCTCTGGCTGTCCGGTGCGCTCGCCGGTGTCGCGGGCGTCGCCTTCGGTAAGTTCACCCAGTGCGACCCCTCGCCGTTCTTCCTGCAGAACCGCCCGCTGGAGGAGATCCTGGCCGAGCGCTTCCGGGCCCTCGGAATTCCCGCGGTGAGCGGCCTGATGATCGGCCACGTCGACGATCAGGCCACCGTGCCGGTGGGCTGCCTGGCCGAGCTGGACGCCGACGCGGGGACCCTCACCCTGCTCGAGCCGGGAGTGACCTAGGGCCCCGACCGCTCGAGAGGCCCAAGCCGCCCAGCTCGCCGGATGTCGGAACGCCGTGGAAACGGCGGGCGTGCTGGTGGCGTCCTGGGAATGCTACGGGAGCGAGTGGAACCGGAGGAGGCGAAGCGGGGGACTACAGGGACGACGGGTCTTCGGGCTCTTGCTCTTCCTCGGGAGCGGGCGCGATCTCCTCGGGAGCCGGGGCCAGCAGCCAGCCGGCCACCTCGTACAGCGTAGTCGGATGCGGATCCCCGGTCGTGGCGAACAGGTCCTGCGCCTCGGTCAGGCTCATCACGCACACGTCGGAGGCCGGACGCCCTTCGCGCGCCTTGCGCATGAGCTGGGCCTGCTTCGGAGTCGTCACCAGCCACAGCATCGCGCCCGGCAGATAGTCGACCCGCACCGCCAGCACATCACCGTGCTCGAGGAGGCTCTCGTAGAACTCCCGACCGCGCCGGGACAGCGTCCGGTGGTGTCTCAGAACCTCCTGCAGGGTCACCACGCTCGGGGTCATCACGGCTTGTGACAGGCAGCAAACCGCGCGCCACGAAATGAGCCCCATGAATCCGAATAGTTACAGGACAGCTTCCCGAACGGGCTCGCGCGGGATTGTCACCGAGGGTGCCGCAGAATGCCAGCCACGAAAGCCGACGGAAAGCACGACGGCGCGGCCCAGGTCTGCCGAGCCGCAGGGTCCCTAGTCGGCCGACTTCGCGCGCCCGGAAGCGGGCGCGGGCTGTCGGAACAGGTAGCGGTTGACGGTGACCGTGGCCGCCACATACCCCGGCTCCACATGCTCGATGCGGCATCGGAGGATCGCGTGCAGCCGCGGGAGCGCGTGGAACGGGATCGCCGGGTAGGCATGATGCTCGGCGTGGTACGGCATGTTCCAGGCGAAGAGGCGGACGAGGGTCACGCTGAGCGTGGTCCGCGTGTTCTCCAGGCAATCCCGGGCGGCGCCGCAGCCGGTGTGCTCGGCGAGGAGATACGGACGGAGGAACGCCTGGCCAAGAATCCACGGGGCGATCCAGACCAGCAGAGCGACGGCAGTGCCGGACATCACCGATGCGGCGGCCGCCAGCGCATACCCGAGCAGGTAGAGGTGCGCCTCGATCACGAGCGGGCCGCGCTCCGACGGGGCCATCCATGGCCGGTCGGCGATACCGGCGGCGAGGCGCAGGATGTCGCCGACCCGACGGATCGCGTTCGGGATCCCGGTGAGCACGAGCACATAGGCGACCGGCGAGGCCGGCTTCGGAAAGTACAGCTCGGGATCCCGCGACGCATCCTGCGTGTGCCGGTGGTGCTCCCAGTGGTAGACGCGATAGTTCCGGTACGGCCAGAACGTGAGGAATCCGGCGAGGTGACCGACGAGCGCGTTCAGCCAGCGGGTCCGGAAGGCGGTCCGGTGCGCGCACTCGTGGAGCGCGCAGAACGCGAACACCAGCACGTAGGCGTGCGCGACGAGCACGGGCAGGGCCCACAGGCTGCCGCGGAGCCTCCAGAGCAGGGCTCCGGTCACCGCGAGCGCGCCGAAGTGCCAGACCGCGCGCCCGATGGCGGGCCCGTTCGAGCGAGTCATCAGACGCCGCAGATCCTCGCGGGGAACGTGGTCCGCGGTGAAGCGGACGAACGTCTCGTCGTCCATGACGGCGAGACCTAGCCGAGCTCCCGCCCGAGCACGGTCAGGAACGAGTCCTGGGCCAGCTTGCGGGCCACCGTTCCCGCGAACGAGCCGGCAGCCGCCCCGATCAGCGGATTGGTCTGGAACTGCGACACTCCCTGCGTGCCGATCTCGACGCCGCGCATCGCCGCCGACTCCGTCATGGCCGCGAAGCCCCGGAACCAGGAGAGGAACTTGGTCGCGATCGCCGCCTTCTCCGCTTCCTGGGTCTTCCGTGCCCGCAGCGAGTCGGTCACGCCGCGGAAACGCTCGTTCAGGTCGCGACCGCTGTCGTACGCGCTCTCGACGATGACGCGAATGATGTCACGGATGTAGTGCTCGGCGGTCGGCTTGGAGAAGAGGCCCTTGACCTGCTGGACTCCCGCGGCCGCCGCGGCCTCCACGCCGCCTGCGAGCGTCACCTTCGACAGCGCGCTCCCGATGTCCGACAGATGCACCGGGGCCACGACGCTCGCCCCGTCGACGGTTCGGTAGCCGGCCGGCTTGAAGAAATAGTCCAGCAGGCCCCGCTCGACGCTCCGCGGGATCTCGATGACGTTGGCCAGCCCGCTGCCCTGCGCGGCGTTGACGAGGGTGGCGAACGGGAGAACGGTCCCCATGTCGCCGCCGATGAACGGCTGCAGCCTGGTCCACTCGCCCACGCTCGCGAACACGTCGGTCCGTCCCGGCTTCACCGACACCGCGTCGATCCGCGCGAAGAGCGCATCGCCGGCCTTGCGGATGCTCGCGGTATCCGCGGCGGCGACGAGGCTGGCGATCTCGTCCTCGAGATCCATCTGCTTGAAGAAGGCCAGCCGACCGCGCAGCGCGGTGCGGATCTTGCCGAGCAGCTCGCCGGGCCCGGGCCCGTCGGGCACCGTCGGCACCGCGCTGCTCACGATGTCGAGCAGGAAGCCCAGGGTGACCCGGGGCGGCCCGTCACCGGGAGCCTCGAGCTGCGCGACGAGCGTGTCCCCCGGCGACAGGGCGATCTTGAAGATCTCGACCGGGTTCCCGTTGGCCGTCTTGGCGAACACGTCCTTCAGGACCTGGCCCAGTCGATCGTGGATGAGAGCGGTCAGCGCGTTGGGCGTGCTCACCGTGGCACCTCCTGTCGTCCTGCGGGTCGGTGATCGACGAGAGATCTCGGGCGCCGACATCCGTCGGCCGAGAGCCAGAATGGCCCGCCGGCCCGAACCGGTCAAGCGACTTGGTGTGCCCACGACGCAATAAGGGCAGAAGACGGTTGACTGGCGCGCGGCGGTGATCGATTTTCGCAGGAGAACCGCATCCGGGGCGCGGGCCGGCGCGCTGGAGACGAAGGCGTCCGCGCGCCGGCGAGCGCGCGCGGAGGGGAAGGAGCCGACATGGAATTCGCGGGTTCGGGCAAGGCGCTATCGAGCGGCGGGATCGAGGCGGCGGCAGAGCGGCTCGGAGTGGACCCGGCGCGCATCTGGACCATCCTCCGCGTGGAGACCCGCGGCTGGGGATTCCTGTCCGACCGACGGCCGCAGATCCTGTTCGAGCGGCACTGGTTCCACAAGCAGACCAGCGGCGCGTTCAGCCAGCAGGCGCCCGATCTCAGCAGCGCCCGGGCGGGCGGCTACGGGCCGGGGGGCGCCCCGCAGTACGATCGGCTGATGCGGGCCATCACGCTGGACCGCCGTGCTGCCCTGCGGAGCACGTCGTGGGGTATCGGGCAGGTCATGGGCTTCCACGCCGAGTCGCTCGGCTATCCCGACGTCGAGACCATGGTGAAGGCCATGGTCGCCGACGAGGACGAGCAGCTGCGGGCGGTCGCCAGCTTCATCGTGGGCAAGGGCCTGCACCGGGCGCTCCAGCGCGAGGACTGGTCCGCCTTCGCGAAGGGATACAACGGCGCCGACTTCGCGAAGAACCACTACGACGAGAAGCTGCGCCACGAGCACGACGACCTCGTGGCCAACGGGCTGCCGGACCTGCGGCTCCGCAACGCCCAGATGCGCCTGCTGTTCCACGGACTCGACCCCGGCCCGATCGACGGCGAGCTGGGCAACCTCACGCGCGCCGCGCTGCGAAGCTTCCAGACGCAGGCCGGCCTGCCCGCCACCGGGGAGCTCGACGAGGCCACGCTCGCCCGGCTCGAGGCGTAGCGCATGGCGATCCCGCCGGCGATCCGGCACGTCGTCGTGCTGATGCTGGAGAACCAATCGTTCGATCGATTGCTCGGCTTCGTGCGGCTGGACGATGCGGCCCAGCGCCTCGACGGCCTGACCGGTGACGAGACGCTGCCGGTGACGGTCGGCGAGCCGGGCCGGATGATCCGCCTGGGGCGGGGCACCGCGCCGGCGCTCCACGTCACGGATCCGAATCCCGGGCATCAGTTCGAGGACATCGCGATGCAGGTCTTCGGGCGCGAGCACGTGCCCGATCCGCCCATCCCCACCATGGACGGGTTCCTCGCCAACTACGCGCGCCAGACCGATGACGACGACCGGCCGATCGGGCCCGACCGCGCGGCGACGGCCCTCGCCGGTCTCGACCCGGGCCTGGCCCCCGTCATCTCGACCCTCGCGCGACACTTCGTGGTCTGCGACCGCTGGTTCTCCTCGGTGCCCGGCCCCACGTGGCCGAATCGCTTCTTCGTTCACGCCGCGACCTCCAACGGCTACGTGGAGAGCCCGACCGACCTGCAGCAGCTGGCCGGCTTTCTGGGCAAGCGGTTCCGGATGCGGACGATCTTCGAGAACCTGATGGCGGCCGGACACACGTGGACGGTATACTTCGGCGATCACGCCCAGGCTTTCGGGATCAGCTCGCTGCACCGGTACGCGGATTCCAACTTCCGCCGCCTCGAGATGTTCGCCGCTGACGTGGCCGCGGACCGACTCCCCAGCTACGCGTTCCTGGAGCCCCCCTACATGGACGCGCCGGGCAATCCCGCGGCGGATCAGCATCCGCCCCATCATCTGCTCGACGGCGAGCGCCTGATCGCCCAGGTCTACGACACGCTGCGCGGCACCGAGGCGGTGTGGCGCAAGTCACTCCTGGTGCTGCTCTACGACGAGCACGGGGGCTACTTCGATCACGTGCCCCCGCCGGCGGCGATCCCCCCCGACGCGGCCTCGGCCACGAGCGAGAAGTTCCGCTTCGACCGGCTGGGCGTGCGGGTGCCCGCGGTGTTGATCTCGCCGTGGGTGCGCAAGGGGTGGGTGGATCATCAGGTCTACGATCACACTTCCCTGCTCGCCACCGTGAAGACCCTCTTCGGTCTGACCGGGTTCCTCACGCGACGGGACGCGGCGGCAAACGTGCTGAGCGACGCGAGCTTCCTGCCCGCTCCGCGGCTTCTCGACGACACGCCGGGGAACCTGACGCGCCTGGTCCCGGATCACGTGTCCGCCCCATCCCGACCCGGGAGGCTCTCGGATCTCCAGCAGTCGCTCGTGGCGCTCCGCGCCGCCCTGCGCGCTGCTCGCGTGGGTGGTCCCGGTCTCGAGTCGGCGAGCGGTCCCCCGGCGCCGTAGCGCACGTCCTCGCACGCCAAGGAGCGTGACATGACCGATCGGATGTCTCGGCGACGTCGCCCGCGGTGGCTCGTGGCGCTGGCCATGCTGCTCGGCGGCTGCTTCGCCCAGGTGCAAGACCTGCCCCCGCTGACCGTGAAGCCCGCCTTCGCCCCCGTGCCCGAGGCCTCGCCCGACCTGCTCGTCGGGCTCGCGATCTCGGGCGGCGGCAGTCGCGCCGCCACCTTCGCGGCCGCCGTCCTGGAAGGGCTCGCCCGCATCCCGGTGAAGGACGCCGGCGGCCAGCGCAGCGTGCTGGAGCGCGTGCAGTACATCTCGAGCGTCTCCGGCGGCAGCCTCGCCACCGGCTACTTCGCGGCCCGCAAGCCGGGGCGCGCCGAGCCGATGCTGGGCAGCCAGGGGCGATTGTCGCCCACGTACGAGCGATTCTTCCGGGAGTACCGGGCCGCGATGCAGGACAACTTCGAGGCGGCCGCGGTCTGGCGTCAGCTGCTGCTCTTCCGCGCGTTCAATCCGACGAAGGCGGCGTATTCCTTCGCCGAGGTGTGGGACGAGCGCTTCCTGCACGGAATGACGTTCAGCCAGCTCTACGAGCGCGAGCGGGCCGGCGACAGCCCGCGGATCATCTTCAACGGGACCTCGTACAACTCGGGCCGCCGGTTCGCCCTCACCACCCTGCCCGCCGCCGACTTCGACTATGACTTCGTGGCCGGACTGCTCGAGGACCTGATCCGCCGATCGGACCGGGTGACCGCCGAGGGCAAGGCGATCATCCGCGCCAACCTGGAGCAAGCGCGCACCCAGTTCCTTCCCCTGACCTTCGAGCAGCTGGGCGCCGACCACCGCGAGCTCCCGATCTCCCTGGCCATGGTGTCCTCCGCGTCGTTTCCGCCCGCGGTGGGGCCGGTCACCTACGCGATCGACGGGCGGCCACCCTACGAGCACGTGGGCGACGGCGGCCTGTTCGACAACCTGGGCACCGAGTCGCTGGCCACCTTCTTCCTCAAGAAGATCCCGCGTGATTCGCCGAAGCGGGGCCTGATCATCGTCATCGACGCCGCGTTCCCGTTCGACGCCAATCAGGCGTTCCTCGACGGCAACCGGCGCGGGTTCCAGGTGTTCCGCAACGATCCCTCGCGCATCGTCGGCATCATGGAAGAGCGCGCCAACGCCTATCAGCTCATGCTGTGGGACGCCCTGCGCACCGAGGGCATCGTGTTGCCCGACTTCGCCAACCTGCGGGTCGAGGTGCTGCGTCACACCGAGCCGGACTGGGGCGTCTTCACGGATCTCCCGGAGGAGTGTCGGAGCGCCTTCACCGCCGACGTCACCGCCAAGGCGATCAAGGAGGCGGTGAGCCAGATCCCCACCCGCTTCCAGGTCTCCCCCTGCAACGCGGCCCTGATGAGCCAGGCCGCGCAGAAGGTGGTGGACCTGCACCGGCGGCGCATCGTGGAATTCCTGGAGCGGAGCCGCTGAGCGGCGCCCGCGCCTACTCGACGACCTGGTCGGCGCGGAACAGGACCGACTGCGGCACGGTCAGGCCGAGCGCCCGCGCGGTCCGCAGATTGATCACCAGCTCCACCTTGGTGGGCTCCTCCACCGGCAGATCGACGGGCTTCGCGTCCCGGAAGATCTTGTGCGCGAAGCTCGCGGCCTGGCGATACATCTGCTGTACAGCATCGGGAGCCCTTCGAACTGCAGATCGTAGGCGATCTGCGCGGCCCGCCGGGCCGCGTCCACGAAACCGACGTTGTAGCCGTGGACGAAGACGAGCGCCTCGGGCAGGACCCCGGTGCTCACCAGCTCGCGGACCCGGGCCACGAACTCGGCCCGCTCGAGCGAGACCGCCCCGAGGGCCAGCACGAACTTCTCGGGATCCTGGCGAAACTGCAGCTTCCACCACCGCGGCTTGTCGAGCGTCCCCTTGCGGTGATCGTCCGGGACGCTGACCTTGACGATCCCGAAGCTGAGCGCGGCCGGGTTCGCGCGATCGCCGGTGAAAAAGGGCGGCTGTCAAGGCTCGGCGGCCGGCGCGCGGTCGGTCGCGTAGAAAACGGGAATCTCGGAGCGCGGCTTCGCACGCGGGCCATTCGGAGCCCACGAGGGCGGGCAGGTCGGGCAGGATCTCCGCGAGCGACGCGATGAGCAGGTCAGCGTCGAGCATGCCGCCTCCCTTCCCGAGCGGCAGCCCGCGATGGCGGCGCGGCCACCATCGTCGACGACCGCCGGCGGTCAGATCGAGATTGCGCGCCCGCTCAGCGCGAGGTGAGCCGCTCGCGGGCCTCGTCGAGATCGGGCACGTTGCTGGCCGAGGCGGCCAGGAGCGGCGACTTGGTGACCTTCAGCGCGGCGGCCGCCGCCTCGTTCTCGGTGATCTTGGCCATCACCGCGTCGCGGGCTCGGTTGAAGTACTCGCGGTTGTTCGCGACGAACTCGCGCGAGGTGCGCAGACCGGTGAGGTAGCCGTTGATCTCCGGCACCACGTAGCGCGCCACCATGTCCCAGCTGCGCATCGTGTTCTCCGGGTTGGCCCAGTCGTGCACGAATCCAACCACGGTGCCGAATCCCCCGGAGCGCTCGAGGACCGACTTGATCCGCTCCACCAGATCGTCCGGGGTGCCGATGGTAGCGACCGCGCCGGGGGCGAAGGCGGTCTTGTCCACCGCCTCGTCGGGGTCGGTGAACGGACGCGCCCCCGGCCGCTGCAGCGTCGCGGTGATGTACTCGTTGTGGTGGCGGAGCAGGCCGTCGCGAGCCTCGGCCCGCGCCTTCTCGCGCGTCTCCGCCACGTGCCAGCTCAGCAGCACGCGCCAGTTCTTGCGGTCGACGGTCTGGCCGTGCTTGGCCGCCGCGTCTTCCGCGAAGCCCCACTGGGTGGGCAGCGCGTTGAGGCCCTCCTCGGAGAGCGATCCGATCGAGATGATGCCGATCCCGTGCTTGCCGGCGAGCGTCATGCCCGAGGGGCTGATCTGCGAGGCGACCGCGCACGGCATCTCCTCCTGCAGGGGCAGCAGCTGCAGCTTGGCGTCCTGCAGCGTGAACCAGTCCGACTTCATGGTGACGCGCTCGCCGCGGAACAGCCGACGGATGGCGCCGATGGCCTCGTCCTGGCGGTCGCGGAGGAGCATCGGGTCGATCGCGAGGGTGTGCGCGTCGGAGGCGAGGGCGCCCGGACCGGAGCCGAAGATGGCGCGACCGCCGGTCATGTGGTCCAGCTGGACCATGCGCTGGGCCACGTTGAACGGATGGTGATAGGGCAGCGACACCACGCCGGTGGCGAGCTTGATGCGCCGGGTGCGCTCGCCCGCCGCGGCCAGGAACATCTCGGGCGAGGCGATCATCTCCCAGCCGCTGGAATGGTGCTCCCCGCACCAGAACTCCTCGTACCCCAGCGTGTCCAGGTGCTGGACGAGGTCGAGGTCCCGGCGGAACTGCAGCATGGGATGCTCGCCGATCGGATGGTGGGGGGCGAGGAAGGCGCCGAAGTTCAGACGGGGCATGAGCGGATCTCCTGGTCGATCAGGGTGAGTGCCCCCCAACGGTACCATCGCTCGCCGAGCGTCGGCCACCTCGCCCGGGGCGCACCGGCCTCACGCCACCATCACCGCGCCCGCCGCGTCCCAGACCGCGGGCAGCCCGCCGGCCGCGATGAGCACCCGCGCGGTGTCCGACGGGCTCGGCTGGCAGCGGCCCCACTGGAAGTGCGGCAAGTCGCGCTGCTTCCACTCCCCGCCCCAGCGGCACCCGAACTTGGTGAACGACTCGGCGACCCGGGCGAACCACTCCTCGGGCTGGTCCCAGGCCTTCGACTTCGAGATCACGTCGACCGCCAGCCCGTACCCGTGCCAGCTCTGCAGGTTGGTGGGCGCGTTGGTCACCGGCTTGATGGGGGGCACGACGGTGCGGCCGCGCGCGTAGTAGAGCGCCTGCAGCTCCGGCGAGCGGTACGCCTCGTACACGTAGGCGTCCAGCCCGCGCGCCTGACAGTCGGCGATGGCGCGCTCCACCGCGACCCGGAAGACCGGGGCGAGCAGGGCAAGGTCGCGGCTCACCGTCGGTGCCGCGTCGGCCGTGCCCGCGCTCATATCACGCCCTGCTTGGGGTCGCCGTGGGCCCACTCGTGCGCGTGGATCGGCGGGACCGGCGCGGGAGCGGGCACGGTCGGGAGCGGCGCCGCCGCCGGCTCGCGGAGAATGTCCTCGGGGGCCTTCTCCTTCGGCTTCACCGTCGACCGGATCACCATCACCCGCTTGAGCACGTCGAACCAGAACGGGGCGCCCAGGGAGATCGCGAAGGCGGTCAGCAGCCAGCCCGGAACGTGATACGGCGCCTGACGCAGCACCGCGTCGCCGACGCAGGCGAGGCCGCACTCGTCGGTCCAGGCGGGCAGCGAGCGCGCCCACCCCACCGGGAAACCCAGGTCGTGGAGCTCGGCGCGCAGGGCCTTCACGTCGGCTCCGATCCGGCTGCCGTCGCGGGCCGCCGTCTCGGCCTCGGCCACGATCGCCTTGCGGAGCGAGTCGTCCTGCACCAGCGACTCGACCACGGTCAGCGTATCCGCGTTCACCGCGGCGGTCAGGGCCAGCCCCACCGCGAAGATGATCATCTGGGTGCGGCGCTTGTACCAGCCGGACACCCGCTCCATCGAGCTGTCGAACCACGTCTCGACGTTGGCCTGCGCGCGTCGGAGATCGCCGTGCGCGGTATCGATCGCGGTCAGCAGCGCGCGCTGCACCGGCGCGTTCGGGAGCCGGCCGACCGCGGCACGCAGCGAGTCGACCGAGAGGGGCGCGGCCCCGGCGGGCGCGCCGGTGCCGCTCGGCCCGCGGGCCACGATGTCCAGCAGGGCGACCGCGAAGCTCCCGGAGGGAATGTAGGAGGGCAGGTTCCGGCGGCTCGTCGACGGGTCGTACGTGCCCTTGAACAGGCCGAAGACGAGCGGGTGCTCGTAGAGCGCCTTCGTGAGCCCCGCTCCGCCCGGATCCTGGAGCAGCTCGCGGATGCCGGCCTCCAGATCGCCGGCGCGCGACTTCAGCTGGGACTCGATGGCCTCGCGGATCGACGAGGCGATGAGGCTCAGCAGCAGGTACATCAGCACCAGACCGATCGCGACCTCGAGCACTTGCGACCCAAACATGCTGACCTCCCCGTGGGCGGCCGGCGAGGCCGGCGGATCAGCCGAAGACGGGCAACGTGTCGGCCTTCACGTTCGCGGGCACGTAGTCGCCATCCTGACGGCGGTTGTCCTTCTCGTCGAGGATCGTCGCGCAGCGCTTCCCGATGCGGTGCACCAGGCTCGGATGCAGCAGCACCTTCGGAGCGACCCGCAGCGACTCGCCCCCGGGTCCGGTCACCGTCGGCCCGATCGCCCGCACCCCCTCGGGAATGAGCTTCCACTTCGCGCTGAGGTCCTTCCAGGCCCGATCGAACGAATCGTGCTGCGCGGGCAGCGCCTGGAGCGTCAGGTCCGGCGTGGGGCGCCGCGGGTCGATCACCAGGCCCCGGTCGGCGGCCTGGCGCATCATGAAGTCCCAGGTGATGTCGCCGACGCCCTTGTCGTGGTACCCCCCGCCGATGTCGGAGTGCACGCCCGGGAACCACACCTGCAGCACGCTCTGCCCCGCGATGGCCGCCGCGTTGGCCGCCTGGGTCCAGACCGCGGGTACGTAGGGCCCGCGCTTTTCGTCCACCGCGAGAGCCTGCACCGCGTTCTCCACCGTGTCGCCGAGCAGGGTGTCGTGGAAGCCCACGATCGGCTCGTTCACCCGCGCGACCGCCGGGATCGGCACCCCGAGCGCGCCCACCGTGTCGTAGACGCCGAGGAACTTGATCGTGACGGCGCCGTGGGTGGGCAGGCGGTCCACGTCAGTGCCGAGCCGGCCCACCGCGTCGCCCGCGGTGCTGACCAGCCAGCCCCGGATCCGATCGAGGTCCCAGCCGGACGGACGGGCCACCACGCGAGCCGAGGCGTGATCGATCATCACGTAGCGGTCCATGTAGGTCCGCCACACGGCCTTGACGCTCGGCTTGTCCAGCAAGCCCGCGGCCTTGATGAAGCCGCAGAGCGAGCGCGCGGTGTAGGCCCCGCGCGAGAAGCCGAACAAATAGATGTCGGTGCCCGGCGCGAAGTTGTGCCCGAGGAAGTGATAGGCATCGCGCACGTTGTCGGAGAGCCCGGCCCCGACCCCGCCGCCCAGCAGCCGGTCGAACCAGTGGGTGCCGACGCCGGCGTCGTAGAACAGCACGACCTCGGAGCCGTCGGCGGCGCGTCCTCCGCAGGTGCGCACCCCCTCGCCGCGGCTGACCTCGGCCGGCGAGCCCAGGGCCTCGCGCAGGAAGCGGTAGGTGCGGAAGACGTTCGTCTCGGTCCGCGGAGTGTTCCAGGTCCCGTCGCAGCACACCACGAGCTTTCTCGTCATGTCGCCCATGTTCGGCCGAGCCGGCCGGCTTCCGCAATCGAAACTATGCGCTTACAGGACCGCCGGCGGTCGGGACGGTCAGGGCGCGGCGGCGAGCCGCGCCACGTCGAAGCCGTACAGGCGCGCGGTGTTGTCGGCCGCGATCTTGGCCTGCTCGTCCTCCGGCACACCGGCCAGAATCTCGGCGAGGATCTTCCGCGATTGGGGGAAGGTCGATTCGCTGTGCGGGTAGTCGGAGCCCCACATCAGGTTGTCCACGCCGATGGCGTCGCGAAGCCGGATGCCGATCGCGTCCTCCTGAAAGCTCAGGACGACGTTGCGATGGAAGAAGTCGCTGGGACGGGCGTCGCCCGTGAAGCGGTGGAAGGCCTCCTCGTGGCGCTCGCGGTAGGTGTAGTCCATGGTGGAGAGCACGTGCGGCGCCCAGGCCAGCTCGAACTCCACGATGGCGAGGCGGAGCGCGGGATGCCGCTCGAAGACGCCGGAGAAGATCATGTCGCACATCGACGTGGCGGGGTAGAAGGCCTTGGTGGCCCGGCTGGTCGCGTCGCGCAGCGTCCGCTCGCCCGCCCCGCGGATCTTGCCCTGCCGGCGCGTCGCGGTGTGGAGGCTCAGCGGCATGCCCAGCGCCGCCGCGGCCGCCCAGAACGGCTCGTACTCCGGCTGGTCGTAGCGCCGGTGCTCGAGGGGGTACTCGGTGATCATGGCGCCCGCGAAGCCGCGCCGCGCGGCCCGCTCCAGCTCCTGGACGCCCTCCGGCACGTCGTCCAGGTTCACCATGGCGATGCCCTTGAGTCGCGCCGGATCGGTGCGGCAGAAGTCGGCGAGCCAGTCGTTGTAGGCGCGGAAGATCGCCGACATCAGCGCGGGATCGGCAACCTTGAAGTAGAACAGGCCCTGCGAGGGATAGAGCACCTCGCCGGCCACCCCGTCGAGCCGCATGTCCGCGAGGTGCTGCTGGGGATCGTAGCCGCCCCGGTGCACGTCCTCGAAGCGGCCGAGCCCGGAGATCGTCTCGGGCGCCTCGAAGCGGGCCCCCGCATTCGAGATGAGCCCGATTCCCGAGAGGATCTGATCCTCCTCGACCACCAGCTGATCGGCGCCGTCGATCCGCACCAGGCGCGGGCCGCGGGCGCGGAAGGCCCGGTCGATGCGCGTCGTCCAGAGATCGGGCGGCTCGAAGACGTGCGAATCGGAGGAGAGGATCAGTGCCGGCGGCATCGGCGTCTCCTTCCCGGGTTCAATGGCCGGGCCTCACAGGCTGCTGCCGACGCCGGTGAGCCCCTCGATGAACTGATCCAGCACGAGACTGTAGAGGATCGCGATCGGCAGCCCCACCACCAGCGAGCCCGCCATCAGCGAGCCCCAGTAGAAGATGTCGCCCCGGATCAGGGCGGTGGCGAGGCCGACGGTGACCACCTTCTCGCTGCGCGGGGCCACGTACGCCACCGCGTAGAGATACTCCTGCATCGCGAGGGAGAACGCGAAGATCGCGGAGATCGTGATGCCGGCCCGGCTCACCGGCAGGACGATGCGCCAGAGGCTCCCGAGGCGGCTGCAGCCGTCGAGCCACGCGGCCTCCTCGACCTCGAGCGGCACCGTCTTGAAGTAGCCCATCATCTTCCAGGTGCAGAACGGGATGGTGAAGCCGGGATAGACCACCACCAGGGCCCACCACGAGTCGAAGACCCCGAGCGCCCCCACCACCCGCGCGAGCGGGATGAAGAGGATGATGGGGGGCACCAGGTACGTGAGGAAGATGGCGATGCCGAGGTGCTCGGCCCCGGGCAATCGCAGACGGGCGAGCGCGTAGCCCGCCGGCACCGCCATCAGCATGGTGAGGGCGACCACCCAGACCGCGAGCTGCAGCGTGTTGAGGAGCTGCACCGTGAAGTACGTGCTCTTGAACAGCCGCACGAAGTGCTCGAGCGTGGGCGGCAGGTTGAACCAGAGCGGCGGCACGTCCAGGCGATAGAGGTCCGCATCCTGCTTGAACGCGGTGATCGCCATCCAGTACACGGGAAAGACCGCGATGACCACGAACGGCGCGAGGCCGACGTAGACGAGGACCTGACGCTGAACCTCGCGGACTGTCTTGGCGCTCATGAGCCGTGGCCGCGGCGGCCGCCCCCCAGTCTAGGAAAGGACGCCCGGGTGGGCAAGGCGCAATCCCCGCGTCGCGCCGGCGGCCGCTGGTGCGCTATGCTTGCCCGCGATGCGACTTTCGGGGCGGGTGGCCGCGATCACCGGGGGCGCCCTCGGCATCGGGCGCGCCACCGCCCTGCTCTTCGCCGAGGAGGGCGCGACGGTGGCCCTGGGCGACGTCGCCCACGAGGCGGCCGAGACGGTCGCCCAGGAGATCGTCCGCCGAGGCGGCAAAGCGATCGCGGTGGCGCTGGACGTGGGAGACGCGGCCCAGGTGCAGGCCTTCGTGGACCGCGTCGTCGGCGACTTCGGCCGGCTCGACGTCATGTTCGCCAACGCAGGCATCGCCCACTCCGCCCCGTTCCTCGAACACCCCGAGGCCCAGTGGCACCGGGTCCTGCGCGTCAACCTGACCGGCGTATTCCTCTGCGGTCAGGCCGCCGCCCGCCAGATGGTCAAGCAAGGCGGAGGCCGCATCATCACCACCGCGTCGATCAACGCATTCCGCGGCGTCGAGAATCTGGTCGGCTACAACGCGGCCAAGGCCGGGGTCATCGAGCTGACCCGTACGATGGCGGTGGAGCTGGCGCAGCATCGGATCGCGGTGAACGCCATCGCGCCGGCCCAGATCGACACGCGGCTCACCCGCACGCTGCCCGAGGACGCGCGACGGCGGCGGGTGCAGCGCATTCCGATGGCTCGCTTCGGAGAACCGGACGAGGTCGCCCGGGCCGCGCTCTTCCTCGCCTCCGACGAGGCCAGCTTCATCACCGGCCATACCCTCGCGGTCGACGGCGGATACCTGGCCGGCGGCCTCTGGTCGGGCGCGCCGACCGGCCCCGCAGCCGGGTAGCGCGGCCGGGCGCGCGCAGGCTATGGATCAGGCGCTCGACGACGTCACCGTGCTCGACCTGGGCCAGGTCATCGCGATGCCGTTCTGCACCATGCTGTTGGCGGATCTCGGCGCGCGGGTGATCAAGGTCGAATCGCCAGAGCGGGGCCGCGAGCGCGTCTCACTGGGGGTGAAGCGCCGCCGCGACGGCGTCGAGGAGCGAGTGCCGGCCGCGCAGTACCGCGACCGCAACAAGCTCGGCGTCACCCTCGATCTCAAGACCGAGACCGGCGCCCGGCTCTTCCGCGAGCTCTGCCGCCACGCCGACGTGGTGACCGAGAACTGGAGCGTCGGCACCATGGAGCGGCTGCGGCTGGGCTACGAGGACCTGTGCCGGGTCAATCCCCGCATCATCTACGCCTCCATCACCGCGTTCGGGCAGACCGGGCCGTACGCGTCCCAGCGCGGCTACGACATGCTGGCCCAGGCGATCAGCGGCTACATGTCCATCACCGGCTATCCGGACGGGCCGCCCACCCGCTCCGGCCAGTCGATCTCCGACTACAACGCGGGCATGCTCTGCGCCTTCAGCATCGTCTCCGCCCTGCACTACCGGCAGCGCACCGGCCGGGGGCAGCGCATCGATCTGGCCCTGCTCGACAGCCTGATCGTCGCGCTCGACAACCTCGGCGAGCGCTACACGGTAGGCGGTGAGATCCTCACCCGCGCCGGCAACGTCTCGTTCAGCGGCTCTGCGACCGGGATCTACCCGACGACCGACGGCCACGTGGCCATCGCGGCGGCCGCGAGCAATGCGGTGTGGGCGCGCTTCTGCACGGCCATCGACCGCGAGGAGCTGACCCGCGCGCCGGAGTTCGCAACCCTCGCGGCCCGCCGCGACCGGCGCGACGAGATCGCGGCCATCATCCAGGCGTGGACCGCCCGGCGCGCCAAGGCGGAGGTCGTCCGCGCCCTCACCGCGGTCGGCGTGCCGGCCGCCCCGGTCAACAACGTGGCCGAGATGGCGGCGGATCCGCAGGTGCGCGCCCGGGAGATGCTCGTGGAGCGCGACCATCCGCTCTACGGGCACCTCACCACGACCGGCACGCCGCTCAAGCTGTCCGAGACGCCCGGCCGGGTGCGCTGGCTCGCGCCCATGCCGGGCGAGCACAACGAGGACGTGCTGATCGGCCTGCTCGGCCACTCGCGGGCCGACCTCGAGCGCTGGCGCGCCGAAGGCGTGATCTGAGAGCATTGGCGTCATGGACTACGCCCTCGAACACGTGGCCTGGGAACCCTGCATCCTCGAGCGCCGCCCCGACCGGACCCTCGAGACCTACGCGCGACGGAAGCTGGGCGTCGCCAATCCGGCGATCGGCTACTTCTCGCCCGTGCCCTGGATGGCGCGCGGCCTGATCGACCTGCATCCCGAGTACGGCCTGCTGATGCACCTCGATCGGACGGTGTCGGACCTGGTCGCCCTCGCGGTCAGCCAGGAGAACTCCTGTCGCTTCTGCTACTCGGCGGTGCGGGCGCTGCTATGGGCCCAGGGTATGCCGCGGTTCCGCGTCGAGAATCTGGAGCGCGAGCTCACGCGGCCGGACCTGCCGCCGCAGACCGCCGCCGCCATCGCGGTCGGCCGCAGCCAGTCGCGTACCGGGCCATCCGGCGCGCGAGCGGCACGGGAGATGCTCCGTCGGGCCGGGTTCTCCATGGACGAGATGAAGGAGGTCGCCTTCGCGGCGGCCAACACTGATTTCAGCAATCGCGCGCACACGATTCTGGCGGTTCCCACCCGCCCCCTCGAGCGCCTACCGGATCAGCTGCTGGCGCGGCTGTTTCGGCCCTTCATCGGCCGGATCATCCGCAAGCACACCGTTCGGGGCGCGGCCACGCCGCTCTCCCGTGAGCCATCCCCGCCCTACGCCGGCCTCGTGAAGGCCTACGCCGGGTCGCCGATCGCGCCGGCGCTCGTCCAGGTGCTCGACGGCATGTGGGCCTCTCCGCATCTCACGCGGCGATGCAAGCTCTGGATGCTCGCGATCATCGCGCGAGGCCTCGGATGCGACACGTGCGCGCCCGAGATCTCTCACTGCCTGCGCGGGGAGGGCGTGGCGGCGGACACGCTGACCCGGGTGCTGGACCATCTCGACGCGCCCGAGCTCGATCCGACCGAGCGCCTGCTGGTGCCTTTCGCGCGGGAGACCATCTGGTTCGAGCCGGCCGCGATGCAGCGCCGGGCCCGCGCGCTGCGCGACCGGCTGTCGGACCCTCAGGTCCTCGAGGCGATCGGCGTGGCGGCGCTCGGCAATGGCCTCTGCCGGCTGGGGCCGATGGTGGATCAGCCATGACATGGAGCCTGCTCGACGCGGTGCTGGCCGTTCTCCTGGTCGCACTGGCGGTCGCCCTCTACCGCCAGTATCGGTTGAGCTCGACTCTCCACGCCCAGCTCGAAGCGGCCGCCGCCGAGCTCCAGCATCTGCAAGAGGCCTGTTCGCGGCTGGCGCCGGCCGGCGTGGTGCACCGCCTGATCGCCGACAGCGTGACCGCGCCCACCGAGGCGGCGGAGCGCAAGGTCGTCACCGCGCTGTTCGCTGACCTGGTGGGCTACACCGCGATGAGTGAGCGACTGGAGCCGGCGGTCCTGGCGCGCGTGCTGAACGGGTATTTCCAGCGCATGAGCGACGCCATCCACGAGCATCGCGGGCACGTGTCGACCTTCCTCGGCGATGGCATCCTGGCCTACTTCGGCGCGCTTCAGCCGAACCCGTGGCAGTGCAACGACGCGGTGCGGGCGGCCCTCGCCATGCGGGCAGCCATCCGCGAGTACAGTGCCGAGCTCGAGCGGGAAGGCCTGCCGCCCGTCGCGGTGGGCATCGGCATCCACCGCGGCCCGGGGCTGGCCGGCATGGTGGGCTCGCGCGACCGCATGGAATACGCCTTCGTGGGGCGCACCGTGAACATGGCCGCGCGCGTGCAATCGCTCACGCGCATCCACAAGGTGGACATCCTGGTCACGGAGGCGCTGCGGGCCGAGCTCGACACGCGGTTCATGCTCACCCCCATGCCCGCCGAGCCGGTCAAGGGCATCGCCGAGCCGGTGGTCACCTACGCGGTCGGAGAAATGCGGGGCGCGCCACCCACCGAGCCCTAGCTCAGTCCCTCAGCACCTCGCGGAACGACCGGATCGCCTCGATGTGCGCGCGCGGCGTGGCGAAGCCAGCCCGCATCGTATCCACCGCGAGGTGGGTGGCGCCGAGGGCGCGCCACGCCTCCACGCGGCGGCGCACCTCGTCGCGGCCGAGCCCGGCGATGCTGATCCAGGGATCGATGCCGAACTGCTTGCGGTCGCGGCCGGCGGCGGCCAGGTGGCCGTCGAGCTGGCCGAGGTGGGCCTTCATGCGGTCATCGGGCGGCCGGCCCGCCGGCATCCAGCCGTCGCCGATGCGCGCGGCGCGCTCGAGCACGGCGTCCGCCGCGCCGCCGAACCAGATCGGGATCGGCCGCTGGACGGGCGGTGGATTGAGCCCGGCGTTGTCGATCACGTGGTGGGCGCTCCGGTGGGTCACGAGCGGCTCGGTCCACAGCTTCCGTAGCACCGCGATCTGCTCCTCCGAACGGCGGCCGCGGGTCTTGAAGTCCTCGCCGAGCGCCTCGTACTCCACGTAGTTCCAGCCGATCCCGATGCCGAGCCGGAGCCGCCCGCCGCTCAGCACGTCGACCTCGGCGGCCTGCTTGGCCACCAGCGCGGTCTGCCGCTGGGGCAGGATGAGGATCCCGGTGACCAGCCCGAGCCTGGTGGTGACCGCGGCGAGGAAGCCGAAGAAGACCATCGGCTCGTGGAACGGATGCTCCCAGGTGTACGGGCCGGTCAGCTTCGGCGTCCGCTCCGGATGCGCGCCGAGCACGTGGTCGTAGACCAGCAGGTAGTCGTAGCCCAGGCCCTCGGCGGTCTGGACGTAGTCCCGGATGGCCTGCACGTCATTGCCGAACTCGATCTGGGGAAACACGACGCCGAACCGCATGGCTCGCTCCTTTCCGTATCGACACCCGGCGGCGACCGTTCCGTCACTGCCGGCAGGTCGGCGCCATCCTACCACCGCGGAGCGTGCTATCGTGGGCGCCTCGGGAGGAGGCCATGGACAGAACGCTGATCACCAACACGAGCATCTTCGACGGCAGCGGGGCCGCGCCGTACCCCGGCGACGTGATGGTGGAGGGGCCGCGCATCGCGGCGGTGCAGCCGGGGGGCGGGCTGCCGCGGGACGGGGCGCGCATCGTCGACGGCGCCGGCGCGACGCTGATGCCCGGCCTCGTGGAGCCGCACGGCCACGTCAGCTATCCCGACGCGGCCTCCAACGCCGACTTCACGCGCCTGCCGCCCGAGGAGCACGTGCTGATCACCATGCGCAACGCCCGCACCTTGCTCGACTGCGGGTATACCAGTGTGCTGTCCGGCGCCTCCGCGAAGCCGCGCCTGGACATCGTCATCCGCAACGAGATCAACGCCGGCCGCATCCCGGGCCCGCGCTATCTCGCCAACGGCCCCGAGATCACGGTCACCGGCGGTCTCGGGGACGACAACGCCCTGCACCTGCCTCACCTCGAGACGCCGACCTTCGCGTGGGTCGCCGACGGGCCGGACGCCATCCGCCGCGCGTGCCGCCTGCTCGTCCGCGAAGGCACCGATCTGCTGAAGCTGAACATCTCCGGCGACACCGGGCCGCGCTACAGCCGCTCGCAGCGCGCGGTGATGACCGACGCGGAGGTGGAGGCGGCCATGGAGATCGCGCGGGCCGGCGCGGTGCGCGTCTGCGCGCACGCCCGCAGCGCGGAGTCGGTCAAGATGTGCCTGCGGCACGGCGTCGGCATCATCTACCACGCCAACTTCTCCGACGACGAGGCGCTCGATCTGCTCGAGGCCAACCGCGACTGGTGCTTCGTCGTCCCGGCCCTGGGCCTCACCTACCAGGCCTGCTACGCGGCCAGCGCGTGGGGCATGACGCCCGAGAGGGCCCGCGCGCTCGGCATCCGGCAGGAGCTGGAGATCTCGGTGGACACCATGGGGCAGATGCGCAAGCGCGGGATCCGTGTGCTGCCCGGGGGCGACTACGGCTTCGCCTGGAATCCCCACGGCACCTACGCGCGCGACCTCGCCCTCTTCGTGGATCTGCTCGGCTTCTCGCCGACCGAGACCCTCGTGGCGGCCACCCGGATGGGCGGCGAGATCATGGGCCGCGGTGACGAGCTGGGCCTCGTGAAGCCCGGCTATCTCGCCGACCTGCTGCTGGTCGCCGGCGACCCGCTCGGCGACATCCACTGCCTGCAGAGCCGCGACGCGCTGCGGGTCATCATGAAGGACGGCCACCTTCACAAGGCGCCGGCCGAGGCCTGAGCGACCGGGAGGCTCTGCGCCAGGCTAGAGATTCGTCCGATCCGGCCGGCCGATCGCGTAGACGTTGAATCCGATCTGGTGGAGATCCTCCGGGTCCAGCAGGTTCCGGCCGTCGAAGAGGAACGCGGGCCGTTCCATGGCGGCGTGGATGCGCCGGTAGTCCAGCTTCCGATACTCGGCCCAGTCGGTCAGCAACGCGATCGCGTGCGCGCCGTCGGCCGCCTCGTAGGGATCCGGCTCGAAGGTGACCCGCTCCGAGGCGCCGAGCAGCTGCCGCGCCCCGTCCAGCGCCTGCGGATCGGTGATGCAGATCAGCGCCTGCTCGGCGAGGAGCTCCTGGCAGATACGAATGGCGGGCGAGTCCCTCGTGTCCCCGGTGTTGGACTTGAACGCAAAGCCGAACACCGCGATGCGCTTGCCGGCCAAGGTGTTGAACATCACCCGGACCATCCGCTGCACAAAGCGCTCCTTCTGGTACTGGTTCAACGTCACCACCGACTCCCAGTAGCGGGCGACCTCGGGCAGGCCGTGCTGCTCGCAGAGATAGGCCAGGTTCAGGATGTCTTTCTGGAAGCACGAGCCACCGAAGCCGACCCCGGCGCGCAGGAATTCCGGGCCGATGCGCCGATCGGTGCCGATCGCCCTCGCGACCGAGAGGATGTCGGCGCCGGTCTGCTCGCAGATGGCCGAGATGGCGTTGATCGAGCTGACCCGCTGCGCCAGGAACGCGTTGGCCGCCAGCTTCGATAGCTCGGCCGACCACACGTTCGCGGTGAGGATGCGCTCGCGCGGCACCCAGCGCGCGTAGACGTCCACCAGCTCGCGCATGGCGGCCTGACCGGCCGGCGTCTCGGCGCCGCCGATGAGCACCCGGTCCGGCCGTTCCAGATCCGCCATCGCGGTGCCCTCGGCGAGGAACTCGGGATTCGATAGCACCTCGAAGCGCTGCTCCGGTCGTCGAGTGCGGAAGATACGCTCCATCGCCTCCGCGGTGCGGACCGGCAGCGTGCTCTTCTCCACCACGATGACCGGTCGCCGCGCGTGCTGCCGGATGGCGCGCGCCGTCTTCTCCCAGTGCTGCAGGTCGGCCGCGCGGCCGGCGCCCTGCCCGAACGTCTTGGTCGGAGTGTTGACGCTCACGAAGATCATCTCGGCCTGGGCGATCTCGGGCTCGACGTCACCGCTGAAGCGGAGGTTCCGGCCGAGCGAGGCGCGCACGACGTCTCGTAGGCCCGGCTCGAAGATGGGGGGCTCGCCCGACTGCCAGGCCGCCACGCGCTCGGCGTTGACGTCGGCCACCACCACCTGCACGTCCGGACAGTGCTTGGCGATCACCGCCATGGTGGGGCCCCCGACGTAGCCCGCGCCGATGCAGAGGATGCGCTGGATCATGGACCGTGACCTGATGCGATCTTAGCCGATGAGCCGCGCGATCATGCCATGGATCGGCGGTTGACGTGCCGCCATGGGCCGGGATAGCATGCCGCTCGGCCGAGCGGCGCGACGTTCGTCGCCACGACCGGGTGCGGCGCGTCTGGTAGGGAGGACATCCATGCCGGGAGCAGTCGTGAAGTGCGTAGGTGTCGTGATGCTGCTGGTGATCGCCACCACGGGCTGTGCCACCCTCGAGTCGAATCCGAAGACGAGCATCGGTTCACTCGGAGGCGCGGCCTTCGGCGGGTTGATCGCGGCGGCGGCGGGCGGCGGCGGCGCGGCCATCGCGGGGGCCGTGATCGGCGGCGCGCTGCTCGGCGCTCTCGGGGGTAGCATGCTGGACCAGCGCGACAAGCGGATGGCCGCGGAAGCCCAGCAGAAAGCGCTCGAGTCGGCGCCCGCCGGTCGACCGGTGGCGTGGACGAACCCCGACAGCGGACACCAGGGCACCGTCACGCCGGTTCGCACCTACCAGTCGGGCGACACGTACTGCCGCGAGTTCCAGAGCGACGTGGTGATCGGCGGCAAGAACGAGAAGGCCTACGGCACTGCCTGCCGCCAGCCCGACGGCAGCTGGAAGGTTCAGGGCTGAGGAGCGACGCGATGCGTACCGGCCGCTTCTGCCTGACCGCCGCCGCGCTCGGCCTGCTCCTGATCCACGTCCCGGCGGCGGCCCAGACGGCCGCCTCTCCGGACGTACGGGCGTGGATGAGCAAGCAGGACGGAAACGGCGACGGCAAGCTCGATCGCGGGGAGTTCCACCAGGCGGTGGTGGAGGCCTTCTTCCTGCGCGACAAGGACAAGGACGGCTTCCTCGCGATCGCCGAGCTCACCGAAGCTAGCCCCGAAGCGCTGAAGGCGATCAAGCGGAAGGACGACGCCCGCATCTCGCTGCAGGAATACGCCAACGCGCTCTTCAAGGATTTCGAGGCCGCCGACGCCGACTCCGATGGCCTGCTGACCGTCGAGGAGATCGAGGTGTACCGGAAGCGGACCCGGTAGCCGCTCGACGCGCCAAGCTCCGCCCCTCACCGCCCTCCCCGCTGCGCTGCGTTAGATCACGGCGACGCCCTGCGCGAGCAGGCATTGACAGCGTCGACCCGCGGTCGCCTACTTTTCGTGTCTCGCTGGTTTTCAACGTCCGCTCCTGCGGGGCGCCAGGAGGCCCCGACCGCTCGACCGCCACCTCTCGTTCGAGGAGTTCCAGGTTCCTGGGGGCGGAGAAGGCCCCAGGTTCCGACTCAGCACGGGTCGCCCCGGCGCGGTCAGATCCGGCCGGACTCGGGGGCCGCCCTCTGGGAGGTTCGATCATGCACATCGCTCGACTCCGCCTGAAGCACCGATCCGCCCTGAAGCCGCTGTGCTACGTGGCCGTCGCCTTGCTCGTCATGACCGTGCCGCCGAGCGCGCAAGCGGGACCGTTCACCTTGTTCGAGGCGTCGGGTCCCGACGCCGCGTCGATTCAGGCGACCGTCGACGCCTTCCGGGCCGCTCTCGGCGATCCGAACAACGGCAACACGCCGGGTCCGCTGACCAGCGGCCGGCGTGAGATCAACTGGGACGGCGGCGGGCAGTCCATCACCGATTCCGACACGCCGTTCACCGGGTTCCAGGGCCGGGGCGCGGTGTTCACAACCCCCGGCACCGGATTCATCCAGGCGCCGCCCTCCCTCCTCGCCGCGGACTCACGGTTCGACCCGAGCTACGCCAGCTTCGCCACGTTCAGCGACCCGCGCGTGTTCTCGCCGCTCGGCAGCCCGTCCACCACCATGACCTTCTCGGTACCTGGAACGGCGTTGGCGGCGACCACGATCGGATTCGGCGCGGTCTTCTCGGACGTCGATTCGTCGGCGAACGCCTCCCTCACCTTCCTGAACCGTCAGGGCGTGTCGCAAGGGACGTTCCCCGTGCCGGCCGCCGACAACAATGGCCTGTCGTTCCTCGGGCTGATCTTCCCGAATCTGCCCTTCAGCCAGGTGAACATCGTCAGCGGCACCGATCCCCTCGGGGTCGCCGAGAGCGGCAGCATCGACATCATCGTGATGGACGATTTCCTGTACAAGGAGCCTGCGGTGGTGCCCGAGCCGGCCACGCTGATCCTGCTCGGGGTCTCCGCGGTCGGGATGTCGCTCGCCGCGCGCCGGAGGAAGCGGGCGTCCTAACCCATTGCCTCCAGCGCGTCCTTCACCTCACGGGCGTCGAGCCCATCTCGGCGCCCGTGGCGCGTGGGGCCCGGCTCAGCGGTTGGAGGGCGACGGCTCGTACGCGGCGGCGCGCTCGTCGCGGTCGGTCGGGGCCAGCTCGGTCGCCGGATCCCCGGCCACGCGCGTGTGGCGCATCACGCGAGCCTGCCGGTAATCGTACGGCCGCGCCCGGTGCAGCACGCACCGGTTGTCCCAGATCACCACGTCGCCGGGCTGCCACCGATGTCCGTAGGTGCGCGGAGGCCGACAGGCGAACTCGAGCAGATCGGACAGGAGCTTCTCCGATTCCGCCTCGTCGAGACCCGGGATGGCGTGGGCGTGGCGGCCGATGAACAGCGCGGGACGACCGGTGACCGGATGAACCTTCACCAGGGAACGGAGCGGCTCGCCCTTGGTGTGGAAGCCGTAGCCCGTTCCGGTCTGGACGATGTGGCCGATCTTCGCTTGCGAGTGATAGAGCGAATGGTGCGCGGAGAGGCCGGCGACGCGCCGGCGCGTGGCCTCGTCCAGCGCCTCGTAGGCCGCGCGCATGTCGGCCCACTCGGTCTCGCCGCCCGCCGACGGCACCACCTGGGCCGAGAGCACGGAGGCCTTGGCGGCCAGCGGCATGTACGAGCTGTCGGTGTGCCAGCCCTCGTTGCCGCGCAGCGACTTGTAGCGGTGCTCGTCCGGCCCCATGATCGTGCCGTCGGGCTTCCGGTTGCTGATCGCCACCGCCTTCTGCTCAGGATCCGCAGCCAGTAGCTCGATGTCCCCGAATCGATTGGCGAACGCCACCTGTGCCTCCTCGGCCAGGTGCTGGCCCGGAAAGATCAGGAGGGCGCGCTCGTGGAAGGCCCGCTCCACCGCCTTCCACGTCACGTCGTCCATCCGGGCGAGCTCGAGGTCGGTGACCACCGCACCCAGCGTCGCGTCGATCGGCGTGACTGTCGGCTCCATGGAGGCCCTCCTCTGGTCTGGCAGGATGCGTCGACGTCCGGGTGGTGTCAAGCGCGCCCCGCCCGGCCTTCGTCGCTTGGGCCGCGATACCGCCGGCGAGCGCGGCGTACACTCGCCCCATGAGTCCCGACGGCGCCGCGAGCCCGAAGCTGGCCGTGGTCATGGTGGGGCTGCCCGCCCGGGGCAAGACCTTCGTGGCGAGGAAGCTCCAGCGCTACCTGTCCTGGCTCGGATACCGGACGCTCTGGGTCAACGTCGGCGACTACCGGCGGGCCCGTGCCGGCGCGAAGCAGCCCGCGGCCTACTTCGCGCCCGACAACATCGCCACGCGCGGCGAGCGCGAGGGATTCGCCACCGCCGCGCTGGACGATCTGCTCGACTGGCTCGGCAAGGGCGGCGAGGTCGGCATCTACGACGCCACCAACGCCGAGCCGGCGCGCCGCGAGCGGATCCGGCAGCGATGCGCGGCGGCGGGCGTGTCGGTCCTCTTCGTGGAGACGATCTGCGACGACCCCGCGATCATCGCGGCCAACGTCCGCCAGAACAAGCTCGGCCTCCCGGACTATGCGGGGGTGCGCGCCGACGAGGCGTTCCGCGACTTCCAGGCCCGCATCGCGCAGTATGCGCGGAGCTACGTGCCGGTGGCGGACGTCGAGGGCAGCTACGTCAAGCTGGTCGACGCGGGCCAGCAGGTCGTCACGAGCCACATCGAGGGCTATCTCCCCTCCCGGCTGGTCTTCTTCCTGATGCAGATCAAGCCCACCCACCGCCCCATCTGGCTGAGCCGGCACGGCGAGAGCGTATTCAACGTCGCGGGGCGGATCGGCGGCGATGCGGCCCTCACCGGGCGCGGACGGGAGTACGCCACGCTGCTCGCCGCCTTCGTGCAGGCGCGGACCGCACGTCCCGCGGTGTGGACGAGCACGCTGGAGCGCGCGGTCGGCACCGCGGCCCTCATGGGCGTCGTCCCGCGGACCTGGCGCGCCCTCGACGAGATCGACGCGGGCATCTGCGACGGGCTCACCTACGAGGAGATCCGCGCGCGGATGCCCGACGAGTTCGCGGCGCGCGCCCAGGACAAGTTCCGCTACCGCTATCCGCGCGGCGAATCCTACGCCGACGTCATCCAGCGGCTCGAGCCGGTCATCGTCGAGCTGGAGCGGCAATCGTCACCGGTTCTGATCGTGGCCCATCGCGCGGTGATTCGCGTGCTGTACGGCTACCTGATGGGCAAGCCGCAGGACGAGTGCCCTCACCTTCCGGTGCCCCTTCACACCGTGATCCAGCTGACCCCGACCGAGTACGACTACCGCGAGGAGCGCTTCGCGCTGTAGGCCGGCCGCCGCGGCTGCCGAATCCCCTGCCGGTCCCGGCCGTGGCGGTGACGGCCGGCGCGCCGCGCGGGCCCCCGGCCTACCCGCTCGAAACGCAGGCGCCTCCCTCGGCCGGTCCCACGTCCATCCCCGCCGGCGGAGTGGAGCGGACATCCGGCCGGGGCTCGGCGTGATCGTAGAAGCCGTCCGGCGTGAAGTGGTACGAGACCGTCGGTCCCACGAGGCAATGGAGATCCACCGGCTCCGTCCGCCACTCGCCGGACAGCTCCAGGCTCACGATCTGGTGATCCTTCGACTCGACACGGATCTTCATCCCCCGTTCCGGTAGGCGCGCTTCGCCCGGCCGCCCACCTCCTCCCAGTTGATGTTGGCGAAGAACGCCTCGATGTACTTGCTTCGCTCCGAGGGCTTGTAGTCGAGCAGGAAGGCGTGCTCCCAGGCGTCCATCACCAGGATCGGCTGGTAGCCGGCCGGGACACCTTGCTCGTGGAGGGTGATCCACTGGTTGGTCATGCGGCCGGAGAGCGGATCGCGAAACAACACGGCCCAGCCCACTCCGCGCATGCCGCCGGTGGCGACAAAGTCCGACTTCCAGGCATCGAAGCCGCCGTGGCTGTCCTCGAGCGCTTTCGTGAGGTCGGCGGACGGCCGGCCCTTGCCTTTCGGAGCCAGGTTGTCGAAGTAGTACTCGTGCAGCACCATGCCGCCGTACTCGTAGCCCAGGTGGCGGGTCATCTCGGCGTAGGCCGGATTCTTGGCCGCCTCGCCCGACTTCGCCATCTCGGCCAGCCGCTCGGTGAGCTGGTTCGTCTCCTTGACGTAGCCTTCGTAGAGGCCGAAGTGCATCTCGAGCGTCTTGTCCGAGATGCCGGTGAGGTTCGAGAGCGGAAAGCTGCGCGCCTTGTAGGTCATGGTCATGACGATCCCCCTCTGACAGGCAGGCAGCATCGGATGTGCCAGGGGGCCTTTCGAGCGAGTCCGACGCGCCGAGCGCGCTCCCGCACGACCGGCAAGGCCACGGACCGACGACCGCGGCGATGTTACCGGGTAGTTTCGACGGGCGCGTCGGCCCCCGGGACGGCCGATGTCATCGGCGAGTGCCGGCAGTCGATGAACGAGGACGCCAGAGCGACGAGTCGGAGTCGCCCGTCCGCAACGATCGTCATCTCGATGTAGGCCGACGGCTCCGTCTTCTTCCACGCCACGTCAGACACGATCTTGATCGAGTAGGCCCGCCCCTCGTCCAGGGCACGCGTGCCGACGTCGTAGGCCCAGAACGAGCGCTGCCGCCGCTCGTATGCCTGGTAGGCGCACCGCTCCTCGATCACCCGCCACGCGAACTGCTCCACGACCTCCGGGACGCCGGCGCCGCGAGCAAACAGGATGGGGGAGTCGAAGCCCACCGCCCGGGAAGCCGCGAAGGCGCACAGGGCGGCCACGATGGTGATTCGCACGAGGGCGCGACGCCCGCGCGCATTCTTCGGCCGGCCACCGCGCCACGCGAGGCTCATGGGCAGGCACCCGCCTTGCGCACCTGCACGAACAGGGCCCGCATCTGCTCGAACGTCTCCGTGTTGACCGGGCCCGGGATCGAGCGGCAGCCGTGTCCCTTCGCGTCGACGACGGTGACGGAGACGTCCGCATCCGGCAGGCGGAAGGCGCGGACGAGATCGCCGTTCCAGTCGAGCAGGAGGGAGATCTCCGGCGGCACGTTGAGCTGGAGCCGGTCGTTGACCTCGGTCTCCGTCTTCTGGCCGCGGGCGCTGCGGGCGTCGAGGCCGCGGAGGATGACCAGCGTCCCGGGGATCTCCCTGCGGATCCGGTCCTCCCATCCTTTCATCCGGCGCATGCCGTCGACCTTGCCGTAGATCAACAGCATCGCCTCGCCGCGATGGCGCGCCGGCCCGTCCACCTTGCTGTACTGATCCTTGAGGAGGATCTCCTTCCCGTCCTGCGCCCCCGCGCCCGGGGGCGCGAGCACCGCGGTGACGCCGATGAGCGCCACGAGCACGCCCGCCCGCGGCGCGACGAGTCGGGTGAGCGGCCGCCCCAGCGGCTGGAGCAGCACCAGCATCAGCGGCAGGAGCACGAACTGGCTGATCAGGCCGAGCAGGAAGGCGGCGCCGGCCAGGATCGCGAAGTGCACGGTCGGGACGAACGAACTGAAGATTCCGACCCAGAAGCCGACCGCGAGGGTGACGGTCGAGAACACCACCGCCCGGCCGGAGGACCGCACCATGTCCATCAACGCGGCCACGTAGTCGGCCTCCTGTCGGAACGCGTCCCGGAACGGGGCCAGCAGGTAGATCGAGTTGTCCACGATGGTGCCGATCACCACGCTGGCGATCATGGCGGTGGGCACCGACAGCGCGATGCCGCTCCAGCCCATGAGGCCGTAGACCATGAGGACCGGCGCCCCGTTGGGGATCGCGCACAGCGCGCCCAGCCGGATGGACCGGAACTGGATGGCCATCACCGTGAGGATGAGCACGAGCGCGATGGCGAGCCCGTGGACCTGGTGGCGCACCAGGGTCGTGGACATGTTGGAGAAGACGACGAAGTTGCCGGTGAGGCCGACGTCGGCGAGGCCGACCTGCTCGGCGACGTCGTGGATGCGCTGGAAGAGCGCCTGGGATCTCGCGGTGTCCAGGGCGGGCACTCGCGCGTTGACCCGCAAGGTCGCGCGGCCCTCCGCTCCGTCCGCCAGGAATCGCTCGAGGTCCGCGGGCGCTTCCTTCCGGAGGGCGTCGATGAAATCGCCGATGTCGGTCTCCGCGTCCGGCCCGTCGGGCAGGCGCGCGTAGGCGTCGTTGCCCCGGTGCATGGCGCGGTTGACGCGCGCGAGCAGATCCGGAAGGCCGGTCACCTTCCGCACGTCCGGCAGGTCCCGCAGGGCCGCCTCGAGCCGCGCCACCTTGCCCAGGATCTCCGGGCCCGGAGGCGCCGGCGTCGGCACGAGGATCTCGACCGCGTTGACCCCGGTCAGGTTCGCGTCGATGAATCGCGTGGCCGCGGCCAGAGGGCTCGCGTGGCGCAGGGAGCGCACGAGATCGGTCTCGACGTGGATCCGCAGCAGCCCGGCGACCGAGACCGCCAGCAGTCCGCCCACCGCGAGTGCGGTCGCGGTCCGATGGCGCGTCACCCATGCCACCACGGAGCAGAGCCGGCGCTCGATCGGGCCCGCCTCGAAGGCGCGGACGACCCGCGCCGGCAGATCGGGCAGCGAGGCAAGCAGGAGGGGGGTCAGCACGATGGTGTGTCCGTAGCCCAGCATGATGCCGATCGCGGTGAACAGGCCGAACTCGCGAATGGCCGGGATCGGCAGCACGAGGAGCGCGAGGAACCCGATGGCCGCGGTCAGCGCCGCGTTGAAGCACGGCGTGCGCATCCGAGCGTGTGCCTGGGCGAGGGCCACCGGCCGGGCCAGCCCCTGCGCGCGCGCGGCCAGGTACTGATTGAGGAGCTGGATGGTGCCCTCGAGCGACATGACGAGGATCACCGGCGTCATGAGCGACGTGACCGGGTTGAGGGCGCGGCCGGCCAGCCCGAACAGGCCGAGGGCCCAGACCAGGGCGAGCGTGACGGTGGCCAGCGGCACCACCATGCCGACCGGATGACGATAGAGGATGGCGGTCATCACGGCCAGGATGAGGAACACCAGCGGGACGAAGATCGCCTGATCGCGAGCGATATAGCGGGCCACGTCCGCCTTCTCGACGGGAATGCCCGCCACGAACGTCGCGAGCCCGAGGCCGGACTCCGCCCCCAGGCGTCGCAGGTCGGCCACGAGCCGGCTGCGCCAGGCCGCGTCGCCGGGCCCTTCCTCGAGCTCGACGATGAGCGCGGCGGTGCGGGCGTCCTTCGCCACCAGGAGGCCGCCGAAGATGGGATGAGAGCCCAGCTCCTCACCCAGCGCGGCCGGCTCCAGCTTGCCGGCCACCACCTGTTGGTATGGGTAGATCGGCACCGGACCCAGCTCGTCGCCGTCCAGGTCCCGCACGCTGGTCGGGGACAGGACGCGCGCGACGTGGGGCAGCGCGGCGACGCGACGGGTGAGTCGATCGAGCCGCTCGAGCGACTCGCGCGTGAAGAGCCGATCGGAATGGAACGCGACCACGACGATCTCGTCGGAGCCGAAGAGCGACTGGAACCGATGCAGGCGATCCAGATCGCCCGGGCCGGACGGGATCATGGCCTCGACGCCGGGGTCGATCCGAAGGGTGAGCGCGGCCCAGCCGAGCAGGACCGTCACCGCCGCGACGGCCGCGAGGGCCAGCCGGCGATGACGGAGCAAGAGCGCGATCATGCGCTCGGCCGACCCGGCGCTCCGAACCCGGGCGCGCTAGACATACGCGCGCTCCGCCCGGCGGATGGCGCGGTAGCGCGCGAAGGCCCGACGCTCGTCCTCCAGGCCCACCAGCGAGCGGAGCGAGCAGCCCCGGAAGGTGTGCGTCAGCATCCGAAGGCCATGGCGCATCGCGAAGCCCGGGTTGTGCCGTAGGGCGGCGGGCAGATGGCGCACCTTCATCCACCGCTCCGCCCGCCATCGGAGGAACTCGATCTCCTCGGCGGGGAGGTGCTCGCTCCGCACCACCGCGGTGGTGCCGTCGTACTCGGCCACGTCCTCGGTGACGATCAGGCCGCGCTCGCGAAAATCTTTCGCCATCGGCGTTCGCGGATAGGGCGTCGGGTGCTGGATGTACGGATAGTCCACGTAGCGGCGCGCGAAGGCCAGGTTGGCCTCGATGGCCTCGCGGGTATCGTCGGGATTGCCCACGATCAGCCCACCCACCACGTACATCTTGTGCCGGTGGAGATGATCGATCGCCTGGATCGTGGCGTGATCCGCGGCCTCGCGGGCTCCTCCGCGCCCGGTGTTCTTGGCCCGCGCGCGCAGGAACGCCAGATCGCCGTCCAGGACGTTCTCGATCCCGAGGAACACGTAGCGGAAGCCGGCCCGGCGCATCAAGGGCGCCAGCGTCGCTCCGTGATTGGCGATGGCCGAGGTCATGGCCTGCACGATGTACTCGAGGTCGTCGAGGCCCGCCTCCACGATGGCCCGGCAGAGGGCCTCGAACCGCCGGACGTTCAGCGTGATGTTGTCGTCGACCAGGAAGATGGTCCGCGCGCCGTGGGCCCGTGCGTCGCGAATGTCGGCCAGCACCCGATCGAAGGTGTAGGTGTGGAAGTTCCGGCCGCGCATCTCGATGATCGAGCAGAAGCTGCAATCGAACGTGCAGCCCCGGGAGGTCTCCACGACGTCGACCTGCCGGCCGACCATCGTGTACCCGGTGAGGACCCTCGCGGCCCGATTCGGAGGCTTTAGCTCGCCGCTGGCCAGACCGGTCACCGCACGATCGGGATTGTGATAGAAGCCGCTCTCGGTCCGGAAGGAGAGCCCCGCGACGTGCCGGTAACCGGCGCCGGCCTCGATGGCCTGGATCAGCTCCCGGAACGTGAACTCCCCCTCGCCGCGGATCAGGAAGTCGGGCGGCTCGCCGGCCGTGGTGTACGCGTCGGGCGCCAGGCTCGGATCGTAGCCTCCGACCGCGATGCGGGCGGCCGGCCGCAGCTCGCGCAGCAGGGCGATGAGCTTCAGCGCGGTGCGTCGCTGGAACGTCATCACCGAGAGGCCCACCACGTCCGGCTCGCGCTGCCGCACCAGGCGCTCCACCGTCTCCCGCACCCGCGTCTGGACGAGGATGAGATCGGCGACCGCCACGTCGTGATGGGCATCGACGTTTCCCGCGATCGACGTCAGCGCCCCGTTCGGCATCCGGATGGCCAGCGAGGGCATGTGCTCGAAGGAGTCCGGCATGGAGAGAAGCAGCAGGCGCATGGGACGGCTCACGGCCTACAAGACTATCAGCCTTCGAGGCCGCCGGCCGCTCCGGCGTGCGGGCGTGGAGGAGCGGGCTCCGGCATGCGGCGCGTCACGCGTCCCGGCGCCGGTGGCCCGACCCGCATGGACAGCTCGTGAAGGGCCCGCCCGAGCCGACGACGCAGGGGGGGACAGCTACGTGGCGCGCCGGCCCTCGCTCTTCGCCTTCTTCCCGGCCGCGCGCGCCTGAGCCGTTCGTGCCAGCCGCAGGTTCGCCCGCTTCTTCTCCAGTGCCTTGGCGCGGGCGGCGGCGTCCAGCCTGGTCATCTCGTGGAGCTTGGCGAAGTGTGCCGCATCGGCGGCTTCGATCTTCTGGATCAAGGCCAGCATTCTCGCGCTGAGTGCCATGGATTGACGCTCAGTCCAGGGTCGCCAGGCCCGATGTCATCTTGTTCCGCTCATCGCGCCAGATGGCAAAGCAGGTGGCGTGAACCCGAATCTGCCGGAAGCCCTCGTGGGCAACTCGGTACAGCACTTCCTCAGACGAGACCGGCGTAGAGCAGGCGTCGCATCCTTCGTCAGTGCCGTTGGTCGCGGAGACCGCGCCGCCGCGGTTTCGAGGCAATCGGCCATCCGCGATCCTGTCCCGCACGAGCCGACGCACAGTCACATCGTTCATTCTCAACGCTCCGAGTGAAAGACCAGACGGGGCAAGCCAGAACACCGGGGTCTCGACGCCTGATGCGTCAACCCGAGAGGCCGGGGTGGCGGCACGCCATAATACCGCCATGCGCATCGCTGCACAAGCGGCGCCGCGGCGCGAGATCGTGCGCCCGAGGACTCGTGGGAATGGGTGGAGCCGGGGGCGGGAGTTGAACCCGCGACCTACTGATTACGAATGTGTCCGTATCGTCCCTAACGCAATCTCGCAACTCCGCGCCGCTTCTTCCGCAATTCATCGTCGCGAACATTACCAACACGTTAGGCTATCAGTTGATCACCTGTCGGCTGTTCTCATCGGTCTCACGTGTTGGCGCTGTGTCGCATGGTTCCCGAGCTGGCGAGCAAAACTGAGCAGAAACGCATGACCAAGAGCGAATTTGAACAATGGCTGGCTGGCCACTACGATGCCCTGGTTCAGCGGGTCGGGCGCGGTAAGCGTGGTTTGGCGTGCGAGGAAAGCCTTACAGGTCGTCATCTCCGGCCTGATGGAAGATCCTGGC